>Ga0209985_10002002_pt1 | contig 19028 bp, 20 predicted proteins | sample NOAtaG_FD_187305 | JGI IMG/M metagenome (GOLD analysis project Ga0209985, IMG submission 187305) | Freshwater lake microbial communities from Lake Erie, under a cyanobacterial bloom - NOAA_Erie_Diel6S_1000h metaG (SPAdes) (version 2) | ecosystem: Environmental > Aquatic > Freshwater > Lake ...
ACTCTTCTTTCTAATAGATATTGGTTTAAGATTCTCATATGCCGAAATTAAGTCACATGGTTCAGCCAAAGGGTGTTAAAGAAAAGAAGTTAGAAGTAATTGACGGGTACACGATTAAATACCACGCGAATGGGGCCACCGTTTGGTCAAAGGGAAAAATGGTGGACGACCAGCCCGAAGGTTATTGGGAGTGGTACCGAATTGATGGCACGATTAAACGTTCAGGATATTTTGAAAAGGGAGAGCCCGTTGGCGAGTGGGTTACTTACGATGATAAAGGAAAAAAGTATAAAACAACCAACAGAGGAAAAAAATAGCAAGCGGTTTGCAAACTAATAGTGTAAAAAAATGCTGTAATTTCAGCTTATAGGGCGACTCTTCTTTAAATTACTGATTAGTGACCATTTCCCGTGCGGAGATGGTCACTTTTCTTTTACAACTCTCTGCACAACCTAACAAGATTTTGTAGTTTTATGTGGGCAAAAACGTGGGCAGAATATACCTATGTCCTATGTAGTTATCTTCCGCTCTACTCGCAAATTAGACGATGGGAAGTTGTATTCCGAGTGGTCTGAAAAAATGGAGTCCTTAGTAAAGACAATAGATGGCTATGAACAACATTTCGGATTTCGGGACGCAACAAGTCGTGACGGAGTAACTATTTCGTATTTCACTTCTTTAGAGGCAATTTCTCAGTGGAAGAACTTAGATGACCACAAAATGGCCCAACAATTGGGTCGAGATTCCTTCTATGAGGAATACTCAGTTCAAGTCTGTGAAGTGCTTCGAGAATATGGCTTTGAAGCATAAGAATCTTTCTTCGGGCTTATAGGGCGACTCTTCTTTCTATATAATTTCAATGTGGCAAGTGAAAAAACAATCGTGGACTTTGCAACCGAGTTAGCCATGGGAAAACCTAACTCACTGGGCAACACTCTCAAGATTGTGAAGATAGTTGAGTCAGATCCAAGGAAGTTTCCTCAACTATTGCAACTACTTCTTCATAAAGATTCCATTGTGGCCATGCGTGCCATGAATGGCACAAAGCGCCTAATGCGAGCAGACAAGGATTTCTTCGACCCACAAAAGGAATCACTAGTAAAAGTTTACTCAAAGACTAAACACAATGTGGTGAAACTGGGATTAATCACTCTGTACTTTGATTTCATCAAAGAATTCTCATCATCTGAGTTAAAGCGAATTAAGACATTGACTTTGAAATGGATGAGCGAAAGTGAAGATTGGATGATTCTTGCCCAAGGTCTCAAGTTGCTTGAGAAGTTAGCCAAAATTGACCCAACGATTCAGCCCGAGGTAAGAGCTGTAGCGAAAAGGCTTCAAAAAGATTCTAGAAAAGCTGTAGCCGCAAAGGCCAAGAAAGTTCTTTCCGGCTTATAGGGCGACTCTTCTCTATCTCTTTTCAAATCGTGCTTTGGATAATCCGTAAGATTCTTGAATGAGATTTTGGTTTGAATTCCATGTTTCTTGAGAAGGATTAAGCACTTGGAGCCAATTCATCCAGGCATAGATTGGATGAGGCATCAAAAGATTAGTCTGTGTGAAATCGTGCCCTGTCTCAACAACTCCTCCCTTTAATGGACGAGGTGGCTTAGGCCCGAATAGCGCTTCATAGGAATTTCTAGATACTCCAAAGGAAATCCTGAATATGCCATCTCTGTCCAAGTTTGAAGCCTTGTCATTCTCCCCATCTGAATCCTTCACAGTCACAAAGTAAGAACCATGAGCGGAGGCTCCATTGGGATTGAAGAAAAGCGAAGTCTCACCCCAAGTCTTCTTTACAACGAGGTGATCAAAACGATTCAATAGATCGTCAACAATCTCGTCAATCCGCACATAGTCATTCTAAAGTAGAGGCAAGAACCTTCTTTGAAATTCTGCACTTGAATACAAGGGTATGCGCTACGCGTTTAGCTTCTCTAAATCCTCGAATACTCGACTCCATAGCTCTTCACTGCCTCGCCGGAAATATCCCATATGCCCAATCGCCCTTAAATTGAACTCACGTGGATCTATGTCAATGAGCTTCAAGTCTGCATTGACGTAATGATTCATAAATGCGTCACGTGATTGTGGGGTTGCCCAACGGTCATCAATTGCATTTAATGCAATCACGGGCACTCGCACTCTTGCAAAAGAATCTCGCATTTGATGGTTCAACTTTGGGTCATCAAACCAATAATTCGGAAACTTACACCAGTGTTTCCAATCTCGATAAACCCCGATAGGAAGATCTTCGCCTAAGCCAAGTTTCTTCCAGGCGAGATAACCCTTAGTTCTAGTGACTACAGGTCCGGCAATATTCCATAAGATTTTTACTCTAATCTGTTCACTCTTTGGCATCCAGCCGTGCCATCCTGCACCTGTTGCAAAAGTGTGCAGTGATATAACTCTTGTGAGGTCCGGAAGCACGCCCAGTGTTTGGCCGCCAAATGAGTGCCCGACCAGGTGAATACCTTTGTCACTTCCCAATTCGTGCAAAACTCCAGCAAGATCAAGTTGTGCCCAATCGAGATAGTTCATTTCAAAACCGCGGAGACTCTTTGGGGCAGATTCACCTATACCTCTGTAGTCGAAGGTAATAACTTCGAAACCTCGGCTTACTGCGGCTTCGGCGAAGTAACGGTAGAAACCTTGCGGAACGCCAGTAGCGCCTGCAAGGACGATTCTTCGGCTAGTTTCTTGGCCAGAATACCTGCGGCCTGAAAGGGTATAACCGTCAAGCGCTTTTAACTTGAGTATCTCAAAATTCACAACAGTACTTTAACTAGAGCCTTACTAGAAGTGAATGGAAACGCGCGACTCTTCTTTCTCTCTTATGTTGTTTAATTGGTCTATGGACCTCAAAGAAGCCGCTGACTCATATGCAAATGCAACCGCTGAGTTCATGAAAGTCGCTCAAGAGTTAAGCGAAGCTGAACTTGATTCGTCATTATCTGGGGGATGGACAGCTCGCCAGGTGATTCATCATGTTGCCGACAGTGAAGCCCAGTCATATGCACGACTCCGACGATTGATCGCAGAACCTGGAACACAAATTCAAGGTTATGACGAAGGTCGATGGGGCGAGGATGAAACTTTGGGGTACAACGTTTTGCCGATAGTTCATTCGCTCAACGTCATTATGGCTGTTCGCGCATCTTCGTTAGAAATCATAAAGAGGCTCGAACCAGCCCAGTTGGAAAACGCAGGAATTCACACTGAATCTGGTGAATACACAATCAAGAATTGGCTTGAAACTTATATACAACATCCCGCAGAACATGCGGCACAAATCCGATCCGGCTTATAGGGCGACTTTTTCGCACATCTCTCATGCAGAGCTTTCTGACCATTGAGAAGATTGGTAGCGTTGGACTGCCGATGAACATCATCGCGATGAGGTTGACGAGGGGTCAAAAGTGGCTGACTTTCTAACCGGAGCAAGTGAGATTCAGAGCGAGATAGCCGCTCTCCGCCACCAGATTCATCGAGAGCCAGAAATCGGTTTGCACCTTCCAAAGACTCAAGCGAAGATCTTGGCGGCACTCAATGGTTTAGACCTTGAGATAACGACAGGGAAAGCGCTCAGTTCTGTGACTGCAGTCCTTCGCGGCAGCAATTCAGAGAAGACAGTCCTGCTGCGTGCTGACATGGATGCGCTACCGGTGACTGAACTTGCTGATGTTCCTTTCAAGAGCCAGATTGACGGGGCGATGCATGCTTGTGGACATGATTTGCATGTAGCCATGTTGATTGGCGCAGCGAGATTGTTGGTGCGAAACAGGTCGAAGCTCAATGGAGACGTGGTCTTCATGTTTCAACCGGGCGAAGAGGGTTTTGATGGCGCAGGACACATGATCAAAGAAGGCGTCTTGACTGCCAGTGGCAGGAAGGCAGATGCGTCATACGGCATTCACGTTATGTCATCCACAATCCCAACCGGTCTCTTCACGACCAAGCCTGGCACCATGATGGCCTCTGCCGATGAGATCCATGTGACCGTGATTGGTATGGGTGGGCATGGCTCGCAGCCACACACCGCTAAGGATCCGATCCCTGCGGCTGCCGAAATAGTGAGCGCGCTGCAAACGCTGATCACGCGATCATTTGACGCTTTTGATCCCGTAGTGGTCACAGTCGGACAGTTTCATGCTGGGACAAAAGCCAACATAATTCCTGATTCTGCAGAGTTCCAAGCGACGATTCGAACCTTCTCCGCTGAGAATCGGGCCCGAATTCAAACCGAGGCTGTTCGATTATGCAGATCGATAGCGGAAGGGTATGGATTGCGAGCTGACGTTAAATTCGTTGAACAGTATCCCGTCACAGTCAATGACGATTCGCATGCGCAGTTCCTCGGTAAAGTGGCGATGGATCTCTTTGGAGAAGAAAGCTTTATTCCCATGCCACACCCCATCGCAGGTGCGGAGGACTATTCCAGAGTGCTTGAAGAAGTCCCTGGCTCCTACGTCTTCCTTGGTGCATCAGTCGACAAAGACCCCACTAAGTCTGAAGTGAATCACTCACCTCGAGCAAAGTTTGAAGATGCCGTCCTTCATCGAGGAACTGCGCTATTGAGTGAGCTGGCTGTCAGATCGCTCAATGAGATGGTTCGGTGACCTCGATAGAGGTTACTAGAGGAAATGTGTTTCGAAGAGCGAGACTTTGTAAATCTCTCGTCTTCCAAGATCAGGAGTACTTCCTAAGACTCGGATCTCACCATTCTTCTTGGCTTTCACCAAGACACTCTCGCCAGAATCGACCCCGACCCCGGTGAGCGCGCCGATATTCACATAGTGCCCAACTAGCACCAGTAATCCGGTCTTTTCTCGGTGTTTCTGGATTTGTTGGCGCACTCGTTTGGTCTTGGGATGATTCACGATGTCGGTCTCTTGAAAGAGTGAGTCAAGATTGCTGTTGAGACTTACTCTTCCTAAATCTAGGAGATTTGCCGTCTCCTTGGCCCGACACCATCTACTGGACTCGATCCGATAGATCTCGATCTGTCGACGCTGCAACCACTTGCCCAAAGCCACGGCGTCCTCGCGACCTTGTTCAGAGAGATTCCGTTGAGTGGAACAATCGTCAACTCTGAAATTCTCCGGATCACCGACACCGGGTGCGAGACTGTGGCGCAAGAGAAGTACGTAGCCTTTCGGGGCGGTTCCCTGTAATCGGTCCCAAATCTGCAACTGGTTTGCTGAGGTCGTCGGGGTCAAGAGGGTCAAGAGGGTCAAGAGCAGGATGAGTGACGAAGCAAGGATCCTTTGCTTTCTCATACACTCAAAATAGTGCTGCGTCATTCCTCGCTCAAACCGAATTAGTTCTTTGATGAGCCATTGGTCACTCCTAGAATCTATCCATGGCAACCCAGTTGGTCCCACGATCGTGAGCGCTTCCAAGAGTCGGTCACGCACGACGCAAGAGATGGGGCCTACGAAGCGATGAAGTCCCGATGGTGAAACTAGTTGGCGCATTGATCGGCATTCTTGCTGGTGCCTTCGCAATGGTCTTTGGAGAGTTTGATGACTCTCCAGGTCTTCAGGGGATCGGGATGCTCTTGATCATCTTCATCCTCTATCGAGTCTTCAAGGTATGGAGGAGATCATCGTCGAACAATTAGGAGAGATTCGGGTCCACGAGTTACCGGAAGATCAGTGGCAGAGACTTCGTCACCTTCGGGTAGCTTCCTTGTCCGAGAGCCCTGATGCATTTGGTGACAATCTCGAGACCGAAGAGATGCTCAGCGAAGAGCAGTGGCGCAAGAAGTTTGAGAAACTGAATCACCTGATCGCAGTGATTGACAGCATCGATATCGCAGTCCTATCGGTTGAGAACCTTGAGGGAGATTTCGGTGCTACTTGTTGGATCGGTGGTTGCTGGGTCAATCCCGAGTATCGGGGTCGAGGCGTGATGAAAGCGTTGATCTCGTATCTCGATGAACATGCTGAGGAACGCGGGTGGAAAGTCCAAGGACTCGGTGTCTTCTCAGACAATGACGAAGCGATAGCAGCCTACGAGAAGCTTGGATTCATACGAAAAGGCGAACTTCAACCGAGTACCAGGCGATGCGGGCGTTCCTTTCAAAGAATGATCAGGGATCCGAGATGATTTACGAGCGTCAGACTCGCAGCTGAGGAGTGATTAGGTCCATCTGATCGAGTGGTGTACCTTTCTCACATCGATGTATTTGCATCGACTCAAAGAAAGTCCGATGACATTCGGACTTATATGTAGGTCTTACCTTTTCGTTCTTACGTCAAGCCACACCGAGACATACATGTCGAGATGATTGGCACTTTTTAAATGGTTCACACTGCAGAAAAGCAGCTTTCTTTTGCCGAGCTCGGAATCCGACCGGCCTTGGTTGATGTCCTTCAAAAACAAGGCATCACCTCTCCATTCCCAATCCAGGCGGCCACCATTCCGGATGCCATCGCTGGATCAGACATCCTCGGTCGTGGTCAGACCGGTTCCGGTAAGACGCTCGCATTTGGCCTTGCGCTCTTGCACAACCTCTACGGCAAGAAAGCGAAACCACGTCAACCGCTCGCTCTCGTGCTTGCCCCGACGCGCGAATTGGCTCAACAGATCGACGAAGTCCTCGCTCCCTTGGCGAAGGCGATCGGACATCAGTCGATCGTCATAGCCGGCGGAATGGCCTTCGGTCGTCAGATCAATGCCTTCAAGAGTGGGACATCGATTGCAGTGGCGACACCGGGAAGATTGATCGATCTGATGGAACGAGGCGAAGTGAGCCTCGATGCGCTCGAAATCGTCGTCCTCGATGAAGCGGATCAGATGGCCGACATGGGCTTCCTCCCTGTGGTCAAACAGATCCTCAAGGCGGCGCGAAAAGGTGGACAGCGCTTCCTCTTCTCAGCGACCTTGGATCGTGGAGTCAATGGACTTGTCCGCGAGTATTTGAAGGATCCAAAGACACACACTGTCGAAGAGATCGAAGGAACCAAGGAGCGATCCGATCACTATGTCTTCGTGATGAGTCACGCCGACAAAGGAGATATCTCCAATCAGATCGCATCCCGCGACGGAAAGTCGATCTTCTTCGTCAGGACAAAACGTGGTGCAGATCGCCTCTCGCGGAATCTCTCGAGTGCGGGAGTGAGGGTCGGAACTCTCCATGGTGGAAAGTCACAAGCAGTACGTACGCGCACCCTCGCCGAGTTCAAAGCACAGGATTCAGCGGTATTGGTCGCAACCGATGTCGCAGCACGTGGGATCCATGTCGATGGGATCGATCTCGTCGTTCACTTCGATGCGCCTGAGGACCATAAAGATTATCTCCATCGCTCTGGCCGCACCGCTCGCGCAGGCAAGACGGGAAAGGTCATCACCTTGGCAACCCATAGCGAACAGCGTTCGATCAATGGAATCACCCTTCGAGCAGGGGTCGAACCGTGGTTCATGGCGATCTCTCCGATGGATGAGAAGTTGGTCAAGATCACCGGGGCAAGACGTCCGACGGGGATCCCTATCGTCACGGAAGATGCTCCTGCACATGTGAAGCGACCTTCCGGCGCGAGGCGCAAAGGCGGACAGCGACGTAAGAATCGCTCGAACACCGAGCGCGCTTCTTACGGCGAGCGTGCGCCAAGGCGCCGTCGAAGTCGGTAATCGCACCGTTATTCTGCAGCCGTGACCGGGTCACTTGCACTCGTTGGGTCCGGCGAGTACTTACCTGCGATGGCAGATCTTGAGAGATCGCTCGTCGAAGATGGAGTGAGGCAGGGGAAAGAACCGTGGTTCATCCAGATACCTACTGCCGCTGGGCGTGAAGGCGTTGAGAGTCTTCGCTACTGGGAGGATCTTGGTAGGTCACAAGCCGACGCGCTCGGCATCAAGCAAGTCTTCCTACCGATCTATGACCGTGACGAAGCATCGAATCCGGAATACGTCGATCTCATCTCACAAGGCGCACTGGTCTATATGTCTGGTGGCGATCCACATCATCTCGCTCACTCTCTCGTCGACACCCCGGTAGGGGAGGCACTCAAGGAAGGTTGGTTGAGTGGTGCATCGCTTGCAGGTTGCAGCGCGGGTGCGATGGCGATGAGCGCAAGCGTCCCTCACTTCAGATTCTCACGGAGCGAGCCCACGAAGGGGCTCAGTCTGACTCCGCGATTGCGTGTCATCCCTCATTTCGACAAGTTCTTTCGATGGATACCAGAGAGCGCAGCCCAGCGATTGATGCAGGTACCGGACGACTCGATCCTGATCGGGATCGATGAGATGACAGCACTGGTCAAACGACCTGATGAGGAATGGATCGTGCACGGGAGAGCATCTGTACATCTACTCAAGGGTCCGCTGAACACCCAATATCGTCACGGCGAAGTAGTCGTGGAGTTGGATAAGTTAGCGGGGTGACGACTGGTTCGAGAGGTCCCGAGAAGCGCCGCAATTCCTCGCGACGCAACCTGATACTCGAACATCTCCAAGGCGTCGATCGATTCTTGAGTTCTCAAGAGATCCATAAGCAACTCAAATCTAGCGGTGAATCGCTCGGTCTCGCTACGGTCTATCGTCAACTGGAGATCCTGGTCGATGAGGGTCACCTCGACTCGATCGTCTCGCCTCAGGGAGAGAAACTCTTTCGTCATTGTGGCGTCGATGAGAGCCATCATCACCACATCATCTGTCGAAAGTGTGGCATGACGCGACAGATCGAGATCCCCGAGGTCGAGGAGATGGCAGAGCTCGCGGCGAAGAGATACAAGTTCACCGAAGTCACTCACAATCTGGAGATCTTCGGCCTTTGCGAGAAGTGTTCCTAGATCCGAAATCGATCGTGAGACCTGTAATGAGTTCGTCCCTACGAAGAAGTATTGCGACACTCTTCCTCTCGCTACTCCTTGTTCCTGTGATGGTTCTGCCCGCGACGGCACATACCTCTCTCTCATCGAGCAATCCGGCAGCTGGGCAATCCATTCAAGAATTTCCTCAAGTGATCGAGCTTGTATTCAGTGAACCTCTCTTGACCATCGGCGGTGATGGAACCAACTACTTCGAACTCCTCGGACCAGAGGGAGATCGCATCACTCTTGGCCCTATTGAAATCAATGGCGCCGAGGGCAGAGCGCAGGTAGTTGAAGGAGACTTCGAGGCCGGGTCATATCGAATCGCCTACCGCGTTGTTGCTGGTGATGGTCACGTGATCCGCGGAGAAATCGCATTCACCTACTCCGCATCCATCGACATTGATGCCAAGGCCCCTAGCTCTGTTTCAGTGGATGGAAAGAGCGGCGACCCCGCAGTCTTGGCGCTTGCGGTCCTCGTTGTGATCACAGCATCTGTCATAGTGGTTTTGCTCTTGCGTTCCGATCCGACTTCGCGAGAGAGGTCATACCAAGGTTAGAAGGCGCTCATTGGTCAACACCATCTGCGGACTCTCGAGGGAGTCCTTCTCCAGCAGTGGATTACCAGCCAAGAAGATGAGATCAGCGCTTGCGCCATTCGTTGGTCTGCTCTCCGCGCCGAGACCGTTGAGCTCTCGCCCACCGACGCTAGCGGCGTGAAGGACGCTCAACCTGTCCATACCGGCTCGTTCGAGCATTCGAATCTCTGCTTGAAGCCGTGGACCGATTGGATTGAGATCTGCCCCCGTCGCGATCCTGACGCCTGCTTCGATACAGGCTTTGAGGGAGTCTGCATGTCGCTTCGCAGATTCTTGCGCACGGCTTCTGGCATGTTCAGGCCAGCCGTCTCGCTCCATCATCTCCCAGTCGTGAGTGACTCCGATAGTCGGTACGAACCAGGTGCCGTTCTTGGCCATCGCTGCTGCAGCACGTTCATCCAGCGCATAACCGTGTTCGATCGATCTTCCTCCCTTATTTGCAAAGTATTCAGCGATCCGCGCGCCACCACAATGTGCTGCAACTGGGATCGACTTGTTATGTGCGATCTCAAGGATGGCATCTATCTCCTCGAAGGTGAACTGGCTATCCTCAACCGTTTCGTGCTCACTGTAGAGACCACCAGTGAGCATCAACTTGATCCAATCGACACCCATCTCAATGAGGCGCCTAGCCGCTTTTCGCATCTCATCTGGGCCATCTGCGGCCCATTCCCACTCGAGCTCAAGTGCTCGCTTGGGATAGGTCGTGCCGTGGCCACCTGTGACACGTAGTCCCGGACCGCCGGAGCGCATCACGGGTCCATGGAAGAGACCTAGAGCAAACGCCTTCTGCCACTCCAAGTCGATCTCATTCGCCTCAGAGACGGTTCGTGTGCCCGTGACTCCATGCTTCAAAGCGTCCATGAGGTTCTCACCGGCTCTGATGGTGCGCTTGGCTGGGCTCTCGAAGTAGCCCTCGTTCTTCGGGTCATACATGAGGCTGCCTGGATGTGAGTGGCAATCCCAGAGACCGAACATCACAGTCAATCCGCTCGCATCGATGATCGCAGGAGCCTTGAGATGTGAACTTTCCGCAAATCGACCATCACTCACAGCGATCTCTCCCGAAAAGAGTTCGCCGCTAGTCGTGTCTAAAAATGACCCACCTTTGAATAGGTATTCCATCATCCGACTCCTTCCAAGATCTCATTGATACGAACGCATGAAACTTCTCGCCCGGTCGAGATGACTTCTTGCACTAGTTTTGAAGTGGAGCAGGTCTCACGAGCAAAGGTGCATCGTGGCGCGAAAGGACATCCCTCATTCGGCACCTCTTCCTTACGGAATTTGGCAAGATCAAGGCTGGCACCATGCCGGCTCAGCGAGGAAGCGGAGAGTAGCGCGCGTGTGTAGGGGTGGGCAGGATGATTGAAGATCTCATCTGTCTCCGCAATCTCACATATCGTTCCGGCATACATCACAGCGATGCGATCCGAGATGTGGCGGACTACTTCGAGATCATGGCTGATGAAGAGGAGCGCGACCCCAAGTCTCTGCTGCACTTCGAGGAAGAGGTTGATGATCTGCGCCTGCACTGAGACATCGAGCGCAGAGACAGCCTCATCACAGATCAAGAGTCTTGGATTGACGGCGAGGGCACGCGCGATGTTGACGCGTTGTAACTGACCACCAGACATCTGATGCGGATAACGATCAAAGTACTCACGTCCAAGTCCGACCTGTTCAAGGAGCTCAACGGCGCGCTCCTTGCGGGAAGAGCGCTCTCCGATGCCGTGGACGACGAGCGGCTCTTGTATCGACCATCCGATGGTGCGCCGTGAGTTGAGAGCCAGTAGTGGTTGTTGGAAGACTGGTTGGACTTTGCGTCGATAGGAACGGGGATCGTCATGAAGCAGTTTCTTCAATGAGTCTCCTTCGAAGAGGATCTCCCCAGAATCGACGCTCTCAAGACCAAGTGCGATATTGGCTATCGTCGATTTTCCGGACCCGGACTCTCCGACGAGACCAAGGACCTCACCTGCGTTGATCTCAAGCGTGACATCGCGGCACGCCTTTACTTCGCCGTTCTTGATCGCGAAAGTCTTGTTGATGTGGTCTAGTTTGAGTAATGCGCTCATCTCTGCACCTCGATCAAGGTGGAGGTCTCTTCGTGGCGATGGCAGGCGACCGAGCCACTGATATCTGAAGTCAGAGTCGGCATCGTTGAATGACAGGGATCGATGGCAATCGGACACCTGTTGGCGTATGGACAGCCGTGCGATGCACTTCCCTTAGAAATAGCAGTGTAGAGCGGGACTTTCCGGGCCTTCTTGGTTGAAGGGATCGATGAGATCAGATTGATCGTGTAAGGGTGCTTGGGATCGTTGAGGACTTGTTCAGTGGTGCCAGTCTCGACCACATGCCCGGAGTACATCACGATCACTTTCGAAGCGATCTGCGAGACGACAGCAAGATTGTGACTGATCAGCAACATGCTGAGCTTTCGCTCCTCCGCGAGGTCTTTCAGGAGAGAGATCAAGTCTGCCTGCACTGTGACATCGAGAGCGCTCGTTGGTTCGTCCGCCACCAAGAGGCGTGGATCCCCTAGCAGGGCACCAGCGATCATCGCGCGTTGAAGCATTCCACCACTGAGGTTGTGTGGATATTGATCGATGCGAAGATTTGCCCGGTCGATTCCGACGCGTTCCATATAGGAGATGAACTCGTTCCGGCGCTCCTCGTGTTCTTCGCGCGGGAAAGGCTGTATCACTTGTGCGCCGATAGTTCGAGCAGGGTTCCAATTTGCGGTCGGATCTTGGAAGACAGTGCCGATCAGGTCACGCCGAAAGGCGCGAAGTTCAGATGGAGTGGCATTGAGGAAGTCTTGGTCAGCGAGAGTGATCGCATTCGCGGAGATTTCTGCCACCGGACCTAGGAGGCGCAACAACGCCATTGCGGTCGTGGTTTTGCCAGATCCTGACTCGCCTACGATTGCTAGACACTCTGACTGGCCGATCTCAAAGGAGATGTCAGCGACTGCAGGCCGTGGGGCGCCGCGATAGTGAACTTGAAGTGAGTCGACTCGAAGGATCGGGTTCATCGCCCCTTCTCCTTCGAAAGACGGTCACCGAGGACGACGAAGATGCTGACGACTCCGACGAGAACGAGACCGGGCAGGACCGAGTACCACCATCCAAAGAGGACATAGGCCTTCGCGTTGGAGATTAGGAGCCCCCATTCAGGGCTTGGGTTTTGTGCACCAAGACCAAGGAATGACAGGCCCGTCAGAGCGATGGTCACGTAGCCAATATCGAGAGTTGCACGGACGATGACTGCGCGACTCGTATGTGGAACGATATGCCATCTGAGGATTCGTGCATTTCCAGTCCCGATCGCACGTGATGCTTTGACGAAGAGTTCGTTCTTGATGGAGAGGACTTGGCCTCGGACCATGCGCGCATAACCCGGCCACCAGACCAGGATGAGCGCCAGGATCGACGAGCCCATATTCCTGCCGATTGACGCAGCAAGTGCCATCGCGAGAACGAGGTAAGGGAAGGCGAGGAATACATCTACAACTCGCATTAGGTAGGAATCGATGCGCCCGCCGAACCACCCAGCACTCGCACCGATGAGGGTTCCGAGCAATGCAGCGAAGAAGACGATTGCCATTGATGAACCGATCGTGATTCTTGCACCGTGGACGACGCGCGAGAAGATGTCTCGCCCCGCTTCGTCTGTCCCGAAGAGATGCTCGGTTGACGGTGGTTGAAGTCGATTGATGACATCAAGGGCGAAAGGATCATGTGTTGCGATCAGACTCGGCGCAACAACTGTGATGGCAATGATCGCGAGGACAAGTGCGATGAGGATTCGCTTCATTGGCGCCGCAGCCTTGGATCGAGTTTTGGATAGAGCAAGGAGACGAGTTCATTGACGATCACGAAGGTGATCGTGATGACGATGGTGATGGCAAGGATTGGGTTGTAGTCGAAGGTTCGGAAGGCATTGAATGCATAGAGACCTAAACCTGGCCATGAGAAGACGACTTCGACGAGGATGGTTCCACCGAGTAGCCAACCGAATTGGAGTCCGAGCATCGTGATCACCGGATTGAGTGCATTCCTAAGCGCATCGAAGATCGTGATCCTGGCCTCAGAGGAACCACGCGCTCTCGCTGCTGTGACATATTGTTTCTGAAGCTCTGACGTCATGGTTGAGCGAGTGAGTCGAGTGGAGACTGCAAATTGCGAGATGACGAGGGCTGTGACGGGTAAGACCATCGCTTTGAGGGCGAATCCGAATGCAGGGATATCTCCTGCCAGAAGTGCATCGACCGTCCCCATTCCGGTCACGAATTCAACTTGGTACTTCGAATAGGGGAGATTTCCCGCCAACGGAAACCACTTCAAATTCGCGGCGAAGACCACCTGCAAGATGAGACCGATCCAGAAGACTGGAAGGGCTACGCCAAGGACGGTAAAGAGCGAGAGAGCCTTGGAACCTAACGATCTTGGGAAACGAGCCCAGAGGACTCCGAAGACGATGCCGAGGATTGCGTAGGTGATGAAGGCTGCGAAGACCAATTCGAGGGTCGCTGGGAGATACTTGAAGATGTCATCGACGACGGGTTGTCGAGTCTGTATCGATTTACCGAGGTCGAAACGAGCCACGCCGGAGAGATAGTTGAAGTACTGCTCCAAAAGCGGACGATCGAGCCCCAATTGCCGTCGGACCTCTTCGACTTGTTCAGGACCTGCCTGGAGGCCTGCTGCGAGTCGAGCAGGGTCAGCGGGAATCAGTCGAGAGAGGACAAAGGTGAGAGTTACTGCGGTCCAGACGACAACGAGAAGCCACCAAAGGCGATTGAGAAACCTTGCCGCACGTGAGAGGAACCTACTGCGGGAAGTCAAGGTTCTGGCGTTCTTCATCTGAAACACCAGGACCTTGACTTCACCGTTACTTGCTAGCCGTTATACCGAGTGTAGAAGAAGCGAACGGAGTAGTTCGCATCGAGGCTGTCGTAGTAACCAGTCCAGCCCGCCTTCACCGGTTGTGCCAACTTGGGTTGTGTCACATAGATGGAGAGGTAGAGATCTGCGATCTCGGCATTGAGTGCCTCTGTGGCAGTCATGCGTTCCCCTTCATCTGCGATCTGTGAGAGACCGTTGATCTTGGCATCCAGCTCCTTGTTCTCATAGAAGCTCCAGTTGTATCCGCCCTTGTCACCAGCATTGGTGGAAAGGTAGGACTGGCCAAGATACGCGCCAGCATCATTAGTGAATGCTGACATGTTGAGGAATGTGATATCTCCTGCAGTATCGCGCTTCGAGTATGAAGCAGCCATCTCGGGCCATGGGATCAGAGTCTGCTTGACTGTGATTCCGAGTTCCTTGAGGTTCTGCTCGATCAAAGTGCCAGCGAACTCGAAGTAGGAGAGGCCCTTGAGACCGATGTACTCCAATTCGAATCCCTTCGCATAGCCAGCCTCTGCAAGGAGCTTCTTCGCCTCTTCGACGTTGCGCTCATAACGAGGACGTGCGGCGATATTGGCACTGAAGCCGGTTGGCAATGGACCATTCGAAGGCTCAGCAAAGCCCTGATAGAAGTCGACCATCGCCTGATAATCGAACGCGAGTGCGATCGCCTTACGGACGCGAACATCCTTGAGCGGACCACGGGTGACGTTCATAGGCATTACCTGGCCGTAATAGGAAGGTGATTCGAGAACTTGTACGCCTTCCATGTTCTGTGCCCGAGCCGAGTCATCTGGACCAACTGCACCCATGAAGTCGATCTCTCCGGACTCCAAAAGTTGCATCGCAGTCGCGATTTCCGGATCTACACGCAAGGTCACAGCGGTAGGAGTACCTGCCTCAAACTCCCGCCAATAATCCTCGAATGCGACCAAGTTGATCGCTTGGTTGCGCTGCCAGGTATCGAGCTTGTAAGGGCCGGTACCAGCGGCATTGCTTGCGAACCACTCACTAGCGAGTGGATCAGCGTCGGTCTTGTTCGCTTCGATCGCAGCTGCGCTGACAATCGGTAACTTCGGCAACTTACCCAAGAAGGTGTAGTCAACATTATTGAGCGTGATCGCAACCTGGTTGTCACTAGGAGCGGTGATGCTCTTGATGTTTGCCATGAACGACGCTGGACCTTGATTGACACCTTTGGTGCGCTCAAGGGCAGCAACTACTCCTTCGCCGGTGAGATCAGATCCGTCATGGAACTTCACGCCGGAGCGGAGTGTGAAGGTGAAGGTAAGCCCGTCATCCGAGGTTTCCCAGCTCTCTGCGAGGAGAGGCTGGATCTCGACTGTGCCTGGCTTGTACTCCACTAGACCTTCATAGACGTTTCGTGCGAAGACGAAACCATCTGAACTGAAGATGATCGCTGGATCGAGTGTGGCGGTCTCAGCGATGTTCGAATAGACAGCGGTGATCGGAGCGTCTGATGCACTGTCGCCGCCCGAAGAGCAGCTGACGATGAAGACGCTGGCCGATAGCAGAGCTATGAGTTTGAAGAGCTTGCTTCGCACCTATCTTTCCCTTTCTCTATGTCTTGCATTTGGTTTTCTTCTTGTTTAGTTTGGAACTCTTTCTCATGCATTGGGTTAGGAGTCGTAGAACCGCTCCGTCGTGTATCCATTCAGTAGATCGTCTTCGATCTGCTTGGGGTCGCGCTCGCTGACTGGACCGTAGCCACCTCCTCCTCCCGTTCTCACCCAAATCCTTGATCCCTTGGGGACCGGTAGTCGGTTCACTTTGAGGATCATCTCTTTCTTGCCTTCGCGTTCGACATCGATGAATGTCGAGATCGCCTCCTCGCCACCGAAGAGCCCCCAACCAGGGGTCTTGTTTCGCTCGAACCAGAGTGAAACGGTGACATCCTCACCGAGGACTTCGTATTCGCGCACCACTCCAAGCCCACCACGAAATTTCCCACGGCCACCGGTGTCAACCCCCAGCGCGTATTGGTGGATTCGAATCGGATAGCGACTCTCATAGACCTCGACTGGATAGTTCTTCAGATCGCCTCCACCGTAATTGATCTGCGCATTTCCACCATCGCCCTCAGAGTGTGCTCCCCAACCAACACCGGTCGCCTCACCGGTAAAGAACTCGGCATTAGTTCGTGGATGAGTACCAACAAAGAGGATGTTCATCGCATCAGACGGTTGTCCACCGACGGCGCGATCAGGCAGTCCGGGTGCCAACGCCTTGATGAAGAGGTCAATCATGAGACCGAGATGCGGGTAGTAGTACTGGCATGCTGCAGGTTCTTGGGCATGGAAGACGGAGCCGACGTCAGTGAGCACTTTTAGGTTTCTGAAAGTTCCGCCGGTGGCTGGAATCTCAGGATTGACGAGGAACTTGAAGGCAAGGCGAGCAGCAGAGATGGTCTGGGCTACTCCGCAATTCATGGGACCACCCGTCTGTGGAGATGAGCCTCGAAGATCGAGTTCAATCTCGCTCTCTGCGACCGTGATCTTCAATTGGATAGGAACTGGCTTGCCACCAGGTCCGTCCGAGTCAAGAGAACCGGAGGCGATGTAGACACCATCCGGGATCTTCTTCACTGCTTCGGCATCTAGCTCTTGACATTGACGCCAGATCTCACGTTTTGCCTCATCGATCACTTCGGGACCGAATTTGTCGAAGAGGGCCTGTAGTCGTATCTCACCTGTTCTGCATGCCGCGATTTGGGCATGCATATCTCCCCAGATCGAGCGTGGAAGACGCGAGTTACGAGTCAAGAAGTCGAGGATCTCTCGCTGTGGCTCACCTTCGCGATAGAGGCGAGTGGGTCCGATGCGGTACCCCTCTTGATAGATCGAGGTCGAGTCCATAGCTTGACTTGGATCCTTTGCACCGATGTCAAGCCAGTGTGCCTTCGTTGCGCCGAAGCCGACCAGTCTCTCCCTATAGAAGACGGGCGAGAAGACGGAGACATCATTGAGGTGGCTTCCTACGAGATAACTATCATTGATCGCATAGACGTCACCAGATTTGAAGACATCCCAATCGCCGAAGTGATCAACGGTCGAGAAGATTGCAGCCTCAAGTGCGCCAAGAAAGATCGGAAGTCCTGGTGATTGGCCCAAGAGTTGAGCGCGATCATCGAAGAGTCCGACCGAACAGTCCTTCATCTCGTAGATGATCGGGGTGTAAGCAGACCGCGCAAGGTTGTTGTTCATCTGATTCGCGATCGAATCGAAGGCATTACGAATCACTTCGACCGTGATGGGATCGATTGCCATTACTTGCTCCTCTCGACCATGAGATGTCCACCCTTTGCGACCGTCGCGCTCCACCCCGGATGTATAAGAGAAGTGCAATCAGGCTCGAGGATCACCGCGGGTCCCTTGATTACATCAGAGATCTCGAGGGTCCTCCGATCGACGATCTCACCTTCGACCCATACGCCATCGAAGTAGAGAGGCGATTTGATGGGAGCCTCCTTAGTGAGGGGGCTGGTCTGACTTTCCTGCTCGATGACTGTGTTCTTTCCGATGGCTGTCACGCGAAGATTGACGACCTCTATCCGTTCGCCAGGGTTGTTGTGGCCATAGCGGGAGAGGTGCTCGTCCTCGAACATCGCCGGCAGTCGCTCAATCGCCTGCGAAATGTTCCAATCACTCGGCCACTCGACGCGAACGGTGTATTCCTGTCCGGCATATCGAAGATCGACCGAGGGTTCAAGGGAACGATCGGATGAAGCGACCTCCTCTAGATCCAGGATCTCCTTGGCCTTCACATTGAGGTCATCGAGCGTCTGCCCGAAATGCACTAGATCAAGTTGGTCGAGATTGGCGAAGTAGTTCGCGACGAGATCATGACGGGTGTCCGCCTGCAACATTCCGTAGGCAGAGAGGACTCCTGGATTCGAGGGGATGATCACTGACTTGAGTTCCAACTCTTCAGCGATTGCGATCGCGTGAAGTGGTCCAGCGCCACCGAAGGCGACGAGTGCGAAGTCACGTGGATCGATACCTCGTGAGACTGTAATCTCTCGAATCGCATTCGCCATGGCTGCGTTTACGATGGAGATGATTCCACTTGCCGTGGCTTCAGTATCGAGTCTGAGTTGTGATCCAACGGAGTCGAGAGCCTTCTTTGATGCTTCGACATCAAGAGGAAGCGATCCACCAAGTCGCGCGATTTGAGGCAGACGACCGAGAGCGAGGTTCGCATCCGTGACAGTCGGTTCAGTGCCACCTCTTCCATAGCAAGCTGGCCCCGGCATAGCTCCTGCAGACCTTGGTCCCACTCGAAGTGCGCCGGCAGAGAGGAAGGCAATCGAGCCACCGCCTGCACCAATAGTGTGCATGCTCACCGTGGGGGAGAGAATCGGCAGACCTTGAAGTTCTGTTTGAGGTTCCACTTCTGCTTTGTGATCTACAACGAGACTGACATCAAAAGACGTCCCACCCATGTCGACGCAAATCAATCGATTCACGTCAAGAGTTTTTCCGATGTGAACTCCAGCGATCGTGCCTCCGACAGGACCAGAGAAGAGTGTCTGGATGGCCTTGGTCTTGGCGGTGGTGGCGCTCATGACTCCGCCGTTCGACTGCATCACGCGGATCTCGGGAACGAGACCAATCGCATGGAGGCGCTCGCCGAGATTCGAGAGGTACTCATTGATGATCGGCGCGATGTAGGCAGAG
>Ga0209985_10002004_pt1 | contig 19025 bp, 17 predicted proteins | sample NOAtaG_FD_187305 | JGI IMG/M metagenome (GOLD analysis project Ga0209985, IMG submission 187305) | Freshwater lake microbial communities from Lake Erie, under a cyanobacterial bloom - NOAA_Erie_Diel6S_1000h metaG (SPAdes) (version 2) | ecosystem: Environmental > Aquatic > Freshwater > Lake ...
CATTCGAGGGTCCAACTTGCATCGTCTGCAAGCAGAACCGGTCAAACAGCCCCTTCATCTGCCGTCTCCAGTTCGAATCCCCGTGGGGAGGGAGGCATCCATTACATCTCCTGTGAGTTGTGGTCGGTTTCCGTATCAGGCGGTTTGCTGCAGCCAGTTCACAAGCGCTGCGGTCACCGCCTCGGGTTGTTCAATCGTCGACAGATGACCGCAGTCCTCGATCACGCACAGCTGTGCGCCGGGCACGCAGGCCGCCATGGCTTCGTGGTCGGCCAGCGGCGTCACCGGGTCCTGTCGGCCGCACATCACCAGTGTGGGCACACGCAGCCGGGCCAGATCGGCGTGTGAATCCGGCCGCCCGAGCATGGCCGTCTGCTGATGGAACTGGCCGCGCTCGCCCACGCTGCGCGCCATCTCGCCCATCAGCGTCACCAGGGCCGGGTTGTCCACATGCGCCGGCAGCAGCCAGCGAGAGGGCAGTTCAGGGATGAGCGCCTCGATGCCACCTTGCTGCACTTTGGCGATGTCGTCGAACCGCCCCTGGCGGCGTGCGGGGTGGTCTGCCACGGCCGTGGTGTCGATCAGCGCCAGGCGTTCCAGCCGACCCGCTGCCTGCCGGATCACCTCGAAGGCTGCGTAGCCCCCCAGCGAGAGGCCCACCATCGTGAACCGCTCGGGCATCCCGTCAAGCACCTGGCGGGCCATGCCGGCCATGGAGTCGTGATCACGGAACACGAACACGCGGCAGTCGTGGGTGTCGGCCAGCGCGTCCAGCTGGTGTGCGTACAGCCGCTCGTCGGTCATGTGGGCACAGGCAAAGGCCAGTGCGGGGCGTGTGCTCATGGCGCCGTCTCCTCAAGCCAACTCGGAGATCTCGATCAGGTTGAAGTCCGGGTCGCGCACGTAGACGGAGCGGATCTTTTGCGTGGCGCCGGTGCGCATCACGGGCCCTTCGATGATGGGCCACGGCGCCGCGCGCAGGCGCTCGATCACCTGCTCGAGCGGGACCGAGGCGATGAAGCACAGGTCCAGCGCGCCGGGCACGGGCAGGTGCGCCTTGGGCTCGAACTCCGAGCCCTGCACATGCAGGTTGATCTTCTGGTTGCCGAACTTGAAGGCCTGGCGCTCGACCGGCGGGGTGCCGCCGATGAAGCTCTCCAGCTGCATGCCGAGCACGCGGGTGTAAAAGTCCACGCAGGCCTCGCGGCGCGCGGTGGTGAGGACGAGATGGTCGAGGTGGTCGATCATGAGAATTGGCTCCGAAGTTCGGCCACATAGGCCGGCGCGGGGTGCAGGTCGGTGATGAGGCCCGCCTTGGCCACCTGGCCGGGCACGTCGTGGCCGACGATGGCGGGAAGGCTGCGCGCCACGGCCAGCAGGCGCGGCAGGTCGATGCCGGTGTCGTAGCCCATGGCGTGCAGCATGTGGATGGCGTCTTCGCTGCAGACGTTGCCGGTGGCGCCGGGGGCATAAGGGCAGCCGCCCAGTCCGCCGAGCGAGCCGTCGAAGCGGTCGATGCCTTCTTGCACCGCAGCCAGCACGTTGGCCAGACCCATGCCACGCGTGTTGTGGAAGTGCAGCGTGAGCTGCAGGGAGCCGAAGCGTTCGCGCAGGGCGCGGCACAGGAGCGCCACCTGCGCCGGATGGGCCATGCCCGTGGTGTCGCAGATGGTGAGGCCGCGCACACCCAGGTCCGCAAAGCGGTCTGCCCAGGCAAAGACCTCGTCGGCCGGGACGGCGCCTTCCATCGGGCAGCCGAAGCAGGCCGAGAGCGACACGTTGATGGGTACGCGGCCGGCCGCCATGGCGATGACCTCGCGCAAGGCCGCAAAGCTCTTCTCGCGCGGCATGCGCAGGTTGGCGAGGTTGTGCGTCTCCGAGACCGACATCACCAGGTTCAACTCGTCGGCGCGCGACTCCAGCGCCCGCTCGGCCCCCCGCACGTTGGGCACAAGCACGGTGGTCTCGACGCCGGGGATGCGCTGGATGCGGCCCATCACCTCCTCGGCATCGCGCAGCATCGGTATGGCCTTGGCCGAGGTGAACGAGGTGACCTCGATCTTGGCGTAACCGCAGGCGCTGAGCTCGTCGATGAGCGCCACCTTGGCGTCCGTGGGCACGAAGGCGGGCTCGTTCTGGAAGCCGTCGCGGGTGACGACTTCGTTGAAGTGGATGCGTGGCATGCGGGTGTTCAGTCGGTTCAGTTCACGATGCCGCGCTCGCGCAGGGCGACGATTTGGGGTTCGGTCAGGCCGATGTCGCGCAGCACGTCGCCGGTGTCCTGACCGAGGGTGGGCGCGTTGCGGCGGTGACTGCCTGGCGTGGCCGAGAGCTTGGGCACGATGCCGGGCAGGGTGAGGGTGGAACCATCGTCCAGGGCTACGTCCTGCAGCATGTCGCGCGCGCGGTAGTGCGGGTCTGCGGCAATGTCGGCCACGGTGTAGATGCGCCCGGAAGGCACGGAGGCGCTGTCGAGGGCCGCCAGCACGTCGTCCACGCTGCGTTGTGCGGTCCAGGCGCCGATCACGGCGTCCAGCTCCTCCACGCGCGCCACGCGCCCGGTGTTGTCGGCCAGGCTCGCGTCGTTGGCCAGGTCGTCGCGGCCGATCAAGGTCATCAGCCGGCGGAAGATGCTGTCGCCATTGCCCGCAATGAGAGCGTAGCCCCCATCCGCGCAGCGGTAAGCATTGGTGGGCGCAATGCCCGGCAGGGCGCTGCCGGCCGCGCCGCGCACCGCGCCGAATGCGCTGTACTCGGGCAGCAGGCTTTCCATGCAGTTGAAGACGGCCTCGTACAGCGCCACGTCGATGACCTGCCCGCGCCCGCTGGCGTGCCGATGCTGCAGCGCCAGCAGGATGCCGATGACGCCGTGCAGCGCGGCCAGGGTGTCGCCGATGCTCACGCCCACGCGCACCGGCACGCGGCCGGGCTCGGCGCTGAGGTGGCGCATCCCACCCATCGCCTCGGCCACGACGCCAAAGCCTGGGCGGTTGCGGTAGGGCCCCGTTTGGCCGTAGCCGCTGATGCGCAGCACGATCAGGCGCGGGTTGGCGGCCAGCAGGTCGTCTGGGGCCAGGCCCCAGCCCTCCAGGGCGCCGGGGCGGAAGTTCTCGATCAGCACGTCGGCTTCCAGCGCCAACTGCCGCACCACACCCTGGCCTTCGGGCGTGCGCAGATCCAGCGCCAGGGATCGCTTGTTGCGCGACTGCACCTGCCACCACACCGAAGTGCCGTCCTTGAGCAGGCGCCACTTGCGCAGTGGGTCACCACTGCCCGGCGGCTCGATCTTGATGACCTCGGCGCCGAAGTCGGCCAGCGTTTTGGCCGCAAAGGGCCCTGCAATCAGCTGACCGAGTTCAAGAACCTTCAGGCCGCCCAGGGCGGCAGGTGGGATCTGAGGCGGTGCGTCGGAGGAGGCTGGAGTCGACATGCACGCGAGTGTGCGGTGGCCAGCCCGATGCGACTATTTGAATCTGGCGCTCGCAGCCTTAGCACTTTGCGAAGTCGGGAGCAGGAAATCCCTGAGAGCGACCACCGTCGCATCCGCATCAGGGCGGATGGCCACCTGCAGTTGTCGCCGCGCCCAAGCATCGGACAGGGGGCGCCATTGCAGCTTCATCGCCCGGGCAATCGGCAGGGCGGCGCCCTTGGGCAGCGCGGCGATGCCCAGGCCAGAGGCCACCATGTGGCCCACGGCGTCAAAGCTGCGCACCTGCATGCGCAGCTTCAAGGGGCGCCCCGCAGCCATGGCGGCCTGCTGCTGTGCCTGCAACATGGCAGCGCCGGGGTTCAGGCTGATCCAGTACTCATCCAGCGTCTCGACGAAGGCCAGCGCTCTTCGGCCTGCCAGCCGGTGGCCCGCCGGCAAGATGAGCACCAGCTCGTCCTGGCGAAAGTCGCGCACCTCCAGGCCGCGCACGTCCGGGCCTGCCACGTAAACGCCCAGGTCGGCGCGCCCTTCGCGCACCGTGGCCACCACCTGCTGCGAGACCTGTTCTTCCAGCTCCACCTGAACCTCCGGGCGCAGCTCGGCATATTCGGCCAGCAGCGGCGGCAGAAACTGCGTGATGGCCGCCGTGCCGGCGCAGACATGCACATGGCGCACCACGCCTTGGCGTGCGTCGGCCAGCTCGATCATCAGGTTGTCGAGCTCCTGCAGGATTGCCATGCCCCGCTTCATGAAGGCGCGCCCCAGCGCCGTGGGCGTCACGCCGCGCGAGTGACGCTCGAACAGCGGCCCGCCCAGCGCCTTTTCCAAGTCCCGCACACGACGGCTGGCCGCCGGTAACACCAGGTTGCACTCGCGCGCCGCTTCCGTCAGGTTGCCCGTTCTCGCGCAGGCCACCGCCAGCCGGATGGACACGAAGTCAAAGCGTGCGAGGTTGTAGTGAGGAATGTCGTGCAGCGCCATGCCCTGCATTCTGGGGCGGCGGCGATTTCCTGTCCGTGACGACGTTCGGCTCTGCATGGGCTCTGCACAGCCTCAGCCCTGGGCGTTCTTGGCTGGTCATGATCCAGGTCATGTGACTGTCGAGCAGGTTCGCGCACAGTGCGTGGGGAGGATGTCCCCATTGAGATTGAAGGACCTGGGTGCGCAGCGTGGCGAGTTGCGTCGCGCGTTGGGCCGCGTTGACTTGCTGGCGTTGGCGACGGCAGCCTGCAGGCCTTTGTGGGCGACGCGGCGGCACGCGCAACCTACCGGGGCGCGCCAATGACGGCCGCTCAGCTGCTGGGCTTGATCACCGTGGCGGTGCTGGCCCAACTGATGGTGGGTATCGGTGTGGTGATGCTGCGCCGGCGCTCCATAGGCCGGCTGGCGCCACTGGCCCGCCCTGCGGATGCGGCGGGCAGCGCTCATGCCGTCCAAGGCGCCCTCAGCGGCCAAAGCGCCTGGGCGGGCTGGCGGGAGTTCCGAGTGGTGGAGCGGGTGATCGAGGACGCGCAGGGCTCCCAGTGTTCCTTCTACCTCCAGCCGGTTGACGGCCTGGCCTTGCCGGCTTTCAAGCCGGGCCAGTTTCTGACGTTCTCGCTGGAACTGGGGCCCAGCGCACCGCAGCTTGGGGCGGCTGCGCGCACCGTCACCCGGTGCTACTCGCTGTCGGACCGCCCCGACCCCGCTCGATACCGCATCACCGTCAAGCGCGTGCCTGCGCCTGCAGACCACCCTGAATGGCGGCCGGGCCTGTCTTCCAACCACTTTCATGATCACGTGCAGGTGGGCGACGTGCTGTGCGTGAAGGCGCCGGCAGGGCACTTCTTCATCGACCCGAACCCGGACGTGCCGGTGGTGTTGATTGGCGGCGGCATTGGCATCACGCCCATGATGAGCATGCTGCGGTGGTGCGCGCAGCACCAGCCGCAGCGGCCCGTGCACCTGTACTACGGCTTGCGCAGCAGCCAGGAGCACGCCTTCAAGGCCGTGCTGGAAGCACTGGCTGTGTCTGCGCCGGCGCTGCGCTTGCACGTCGTCTACAGCCAACCCGGTGCTGAAGACCTCCCGTCGCGGGACTACCAGCACCGCGGGCACGTGGATATCGACCTGCTGCGTCGCACCTTGCAGCACGGTCTGCACCAGTTCTACGTCTGCGGCCCGGCCGCGATGATGCAGACCCTGGTGCCGGCGCTGGCGGGCTGGGGCGTGGCGGCAGAGGACATCCACTTTGAGGCCTTCGGCCCGGCGTCTGTGAAGCTGCCCGGGCTCCCGGGCGAGTCGACTGAGGCTGTTGGTACGACCTTCGAGGTGCAGCTGCAGCGATCGGGGCGCACCCTCACGTGGAGCGGCGAGAACGCTTCGCTGCTGGAGTTTGTGGAGCGGCACGGGGTGGAGGTGGCGTCGGGCTGTCGCTCGGGCGGTTGCGGCAGTTGCGAGACCCGGCTGCTCGAGGGCCAGGTGCAGTACGCGCAGGCACCGGACCATGACGTGGCGCCGGGCCACTGCCTGCTGTGCGTGGGGCGGCCCGCCTCGGCGCTGGTGCTGGAGGCCTGATGTCTCAGAAGGAACAGCAGGCCCGTCCTGAACCGTCCAGCGAGCCTGCGGAGGCTGCGCGCCCCGGGCGTGCGCTGAACGCCAGACTGCTGCAGCGCGAGGTGCTACCCTTCGTGGCGAGCTTTGCCCTGCTCGCGCTGCTGGCGCTCGGGTTGGACGGCCTGCTGCACGCGCTGGACCTGCTGTGGGTGGGCCGCTGGCTGGGCATTCCCGGCACGCTGCTCATCATCGGTTCCACCGTGTATTCGCTGCGCAAGCGCAAGCTCATCCGCCGGGGTCAACCGGCGACGCTGCTGAAGTGGCACGAGTCGCTCGCGTGGCTGGGGTCTCTGTTGGTGCTGGTGCACGCCGGCGTGCACTTCAACGCCATCCTCGGCTGGCTGGCGGTCTGGGCCATGCTCATCAATGTGGGCAGTGGCCTGACGGGCCAGTTCTTGCTGGAGCGATCGCGTCGCCGCATGGAGCAGGCCCGGCAGCGCCTGCGCGCGGGTGGCCTGCCCGAGGCTGAACTCGAGAACCAGCTGTACTGGGACAGCCTGACCTTTGATGCCGTCAAGCAGTGGCGCGTGGTGCACTTCCCCATCACCCTGGCTTTTGCCGTGCTGGCCACGGCACACATCGTCGCCGTCTTCCTGTTCTGGGGCTGGAATTGAAGAAGAAGCGCCCGGTCCTGCTGATCGTCATCGCGGTCAATCTGGTGGCGCTGATCGCGCTGGCCTTCGCGTACCCATACCTGATGGTGAGCCCGGGGCCGCTGGTGAAGGGGCACGAGGAGCTGGCCACCGACTGCTTTGCCTGCCACGCGGCCTGGCGTGGCGCATCCACCCAGCGCTGCACGGCCTGTCACGCTGTGGCCGATGTGGGTTTGAAGACCAGCCAGGGCGTGCCGATCCCGAACCGCACGGTCAAGGTCTCGTTTCATCAGCAGCTCATCGAGCAGGACTGCATGGCCTGCCACAGCGACCACCAGGGGCCCAAGCTCACCCAGCGCAGCCGCAAGCCGTTCTCGCACGCGCTGTTGGTCGCGTCCGTGCGCGATCAGTGCTCGTCATGCCATGTGGCGCCGAAGGACACGATGCACCGTTTTGTGCAGACCGAGTGCAGCCAGTGCCACGCCACCCGGGCCTGGAAGCCCGCGACCTTCGATCACACCCGCTTCTTCGTACTGGACCGCGATCACAACGCCTCCTGCGAGACCTGCCACCAGAACCAGGACTACAGCCGCTACACCTGCTACGGATGCCACGAACACTCCCAGGCCAAGGTCCGCGCCAAGCACCTCAAGGAGGGCATCCGGGACTTCCAGAACTGCGTGGAATGCCACCGCGACCCCCGGGTGGAGCCCAAGGAGCACGGTGGTCGGGAGCGGGGTCGCCGCGAGCGGGATTGACCAGCCGCTCACGCAGGCTGCGTGCGGTACCACTCCATGATCTGCTCGCCCGTCCACATCACCACGCCGGGGTGCGACAGGATGTGGTCGTACAAGGCCTCCAGGTACTTGATGCGGTGCGGCACGCCGGTGAGGTAGGGGTGGATGGAGATGGCCATCACCTTCGCGGACTGGGCGCCTTCCTGGTACAGGCGGTCGAACTGGTCGCGCCCGCGCCGAAGGATCTCGTCGGAGGGTTGTTGCTGCACGGCCGAGATGACGACGTCGTTGACTTCCACCGTGTAGGGCACGGAGATCACCGGTCCGGCACGGGTGCGCAGCTTCAGCGGCTGGTCGTCCAGCACCCAGTCGGCCACGTACTCGATGCCTGCCTCGGCCAGCAGGTCCAAGGTCTCGTCGGTCTCGGTCAGGCCCGGGCTCTCCCACCCGCGCACGGGCTTGCCGGTGAAGTCGCGTATGGCCTTGACGGTGTCGGCGATGGCGCGCGCTTGGTCTTCCACCCGGTGCATTGGCTTCTGGACGAAGCCGTGGCCCATGAATTCCCAGCCGGCGTCGCGCGCGGCCTCGCATGCGTCGCGGTACAGCTCGCAGGCCGAGCCATTGACGGCAAAGGTGGGGGTGATGGCGCGCGCGCGCAGTACCTCCAGGAAGCGCCAGAAGCCGGCGCGCATGCCGTACTCGTGCCAGGCCCAGTTGGGCAGATCGGGCAGCAGCGGCTGGCCCATGGGCGGCGGCAGCACGGTGCGCGGCATGGCGCCTGCCGGGCTCCAGTGCTCCACGTTGACGATGGTCCACACGGCCAGCCGTGCATCACCCGGCAGCTGCAGCGGCGGCCGCTTGTGCGGGGGCGTGTCGTCCAGGCGGTGGCGGAAGGGGTGTCCAAGCTCAGTCATGCGGGTCTCCATGTACGGCTGGTGGTCTGTCTACCTGTATGTCTGTTTTTCTGTTTATCCGTGCCTCGGGCGGGCCGGCTTTTGATGATCGCCCGATCACGTGACTGTAGCCACAGACCGCGCGGCAACGTGCGCCGGAGGGTTGTCATGCGGCTGAAGGCGTGGTGGTGACAATCCCGGCCTGAAGGAGATCTGGTTTGGAAGCATTTCTCGTATCAACGGGCGTGGTGGCGCTGGGGGAGATGGGTGACAAGACCCAGCTGCTGGCCATCGTTCTGGCGGCGGCCTTCAGAAAGCCCGTGCCCATCATTGCCGGCATCCTGGTGGCCACCTTGGTCAACCACGCCGCGGCCGGTGCCGTGGGGGGCTGGGTGGCGCAGGCCCTGGGCCCTGACGTCCTGCGCTGGGTGATCGGTCTGGGCTTTCTGGCCATGGCCGGCTGGATGCTGATCCCCGACAAGATGGACGACGACGCGCTGGGCACCGAGCGCCGCTTTGGCGTCTTCGGCACCACGGTGGTGGCGTTCTTCCTGGCCGAGATGGGCGACAAGACGCAGATCGCCACCGTGGCGCTGGCGGCTCGCTACAGCGAGCTGCTGCTGGTGGTGCTGGGCACCACGCTGGGCATGATGCTGGCCAACGTGCCGGCGGTGTTTCTGGGCGACAAGATCGCCCAGAAGGTGTCCATGCGGCTGGTGCACGGCGTGGCCGCCGCCATCTTTGCCGTGCTGGGTGTGCTCACGCTGTTCAACGTGGGCGCCTTGTTCTGAGTTTGATTACAGCAAGGAGCGCTGGGCGGGTGGCTCGGCCGTTGCTGGGGCGGCTGCGCGCTTTGAGGCGGCGGCCGGGGCCGCTTCAGGGCTGGCACTGAAGACCTCGGCGGGCGCGAGTTTCAGCAGCTCAGTGGCCCGCGCGGCGCTGCCGAACAGCCAGTCGTCCACATCTTCCAGCTCGATGGGGATGACCGAGCGCTTGTCCTGCTGGTCGGGGCCGAGTTGCGGGTCGGGCTTGTGCATCCGGCGCATCAGCGGGTGGGCGTCGGCGTTGAGGGTGAGCATGGTGTAGCTCTCCACCACCTCGCCCGTGACCGGGTCTACCCAGGTGTTCCACAAGCCGGCCAGGCCCCAGGGCTGGCCGTCGGCGCGCTTGAAGCTCCACCACACGTTGCGCCCGGTTTCCCAGCAGGGCTCGTCAAACACCCAGGCGGGGATCACGCAGCGTTGCCCGCGTTGCCACGGCCCGCGGTAGCTGGCCTTCTGGGCGAGTTCTTCCGAGCGCGCGTTATTGGTCTGGTAGCTCAGCTTCGGGGTCTTGGCGAAGTGCGGCACCAGGGCCCACTGGCCGACCACCAGTTCGCGCTGGCCATCACGCGCACGGAGGAAAGGGCCGGGTGCGCGCGGGTACACCCCCGGCGCCCAGCGGCCCACGCTCTGTTGCGCGCCGAGGTGCCAGTGGCGTTCGATGTCGCCTTGAGCGGGCGCGATGTAGCGGTTGCACATGGGCGCAAGGTCTATAGGCGCGGCTGCCCGCCTGCGGGGGTGGCGGTCAGTCCAGACGCAGGAACACCCGGCCGCCCTCGATGCGCACGGGGTAGGTGCGCAGCGCCTCGGTCACGGGGTCGCAGGTGGGCTGGCCGTTGCGGATGTCGAAGCGGCCCTGGTGCAGCGGGCACTCGATCTCGTGGTCCAGCAGGAAGCCGTCGCACAGGCGGCCAGGGCCGTGGGTGCACAGGTTGTCGGTGGCAAAGACTTCGTCGCCCACGCTGTACAGGGCGATCTCGCGTCCAGCCACCGTCACGGCGGTGACATCGTCGGCGGGCAGGTCGGCCGCGGCCAGCGCGTCGGTCCAGTTTTCAGTGCTCATGGGGGTCTCGTGGCGTGATCAGGGGCGTGCTCGGGGCGCGCTCAGATGGGGTAGATGATGGAGTTGGGGATCATCTCGCTGTCGTAGATGCACTCGCGCGAGGCGAACTTCAGGCCTTGCGGCGTGCGCACGATGACGTCGAGGTAGCGGCCCACGTTGAACACCGTGGACACCTCCGACAGCTTGGTGCGAAAGACGGCGTAGTTGGCCTCGCAGCGCCAGCGCCCGGGGTCGGCCTGGGCCTCGCGCACGACGGGCATGCCCACCACGTGGCGCTGGTAGTACGGGTCGTGGAACAGCGTCTCCTTGATGCCGTAGGCGCGGTCCTTCAACATGCCCTTGCTGGTGAAGGCCAGCGTGGCCAGCGGAAAGCCGCGCTCGTGGTTCTCGCGCGGCTGCAGGCGGTAGACGCCGTCTTCGGTGAAGAACTCGGGCCAGAGGTCCCACTGGCCGGAATCCACGGCGCTGGCGTAGTCGGCATAGAGCTGCGTGATGGCCAGCCAGTCCTCGAAGTTCAGCTGCGGCGTGTTCATGTTTGGGCTCATCGCTCAGGCCTCCATCACGTCGCGCCAGTAGCGGTACATGCCGCGGATCAGCGTCTCGGTGACCATGTGCTCGGTGTCTTCCACCGCATGCCCGCCCAGCTCGGCCAGCGTGCGGTGGAAGGGCTTGGTCTCGAAGGCCTGCTGGCTGAACTCGATCACCTCGCCATCGTCGGCCGAGACAAAGCCCGCCGGGCCGAAGAGGTTGGCCTGGGTCAGGCGGCGCTGGGTCATCTGCGGGGTGTCGTCCTCGAAGCCGAAGTGCGTCCACACGAAGTCGAAGCTGCCGTGGCCATTGGGCTGGATGTGGCGCGTGGACACGCTGTTGACCTGCTGCTGCAGGATGACGCTGGGGAAGATGGTGGTCATCACCGCTGTTGGAACGGGTGCCCCCACGCTCGGCACTTCGTGCGCTTCGCTGCCCCCCGAGGGGGCTGCCGACGCCTTGGGGCGGCCCGGCGGCGTCGGCCCTCCCCACCACGGCTCCGGCACGATGTCGATGAAGCTCGGGTCGTGCAGGGTCATCGTGTCCTTGAAGCTCGACACCTGTGTCACCTGCCCGGCCTGGCCCGCGTTGCCGCGGGTGCTGATCATGGCCGCGTGGCGGTGGCGGCTGTCCATGCGCAGGCGGCTCTTGTTGTCGGCGCGCCAGAGGCCGAAGGTGACGAACCAGGTGTGCAGCAGGCCGGGGTGGTAGGGGTCCTTGATGTTCTCCTGCATCAGCTTCCAATTGCCCGGAATGCGCTGGCGGTTGTAGCCCAGGATCTTGAGCTGGCGGCCGTTGAACAGGCGGTCAAACCAGCCCAGGATCTCGGGGCCCAGGTAGTCCTCGAAGGGCTCCACGTCGTGGTCGAAGGAGGCGAACACCACCCCGCCGCGCGTGGCCACCTTCAGCTTGGTCAGGCCGTGGTCGGCGGTCTTGAAGTCCGCCGGCATGCCGCCGTGCACCTGGCCGTCTTGCTTGACCCCGCGCCGAAAGGGCACGCCCTGCAGGTCACCCTTGAGCGTGTAGCTCCACTGGTGGTAAGGGCAGACGAACTCCTTGCGCTGGCCATGCCGCTCGCGGCAAAAGCGCATGCCGCGGTGGGCGCACACGTTCTCAAAGACGTGCAGCGTGCCGTCCGTGTCGCGGCTCAGGATCACCGAGCGCTCGCCCACCACCGTGCGCTTGAAGTCCCCCGGGTTGGGCACCTCGGCCTCCAGGCCCACGTAGCACCAGTGGCCCTTGTAGAAGAACCGCTCCAGCTCCTTGCGGTAGATCTCGTCGCTGGTGTAGGCCACAAAGGGAATGCGGTGGGTGCCATCACCTTCCCACGCGGGCTGGGTGGGGAAGAAGGGAGTGTCTTCACGCATGGCGTTGTGGAGGGGTGAGCGGGGTTGAAAAGATACCGCGCGAGGGCGGTAAATCCCGGGGTCGATCAAGGCCTGCACGGGGCTTGATAAGGGCCTGTGGACGAGTCCTCGCCTCCTGATTTTGATGCATGGCCTCTGCGCATGGCCCGGGCAGAGTCTGGCCCAACGCGCTGGACAAGGCGGCGCGTTGACGCTTTGCAGCCTCGGCGTTGACAATCCGCAAGGAAGACGGGAGAGCCAATGCAGGGTGTCATGCGTGGGTTGGCGGGTTGGCGTGGTGGCCTGCAGCGTGGGCAGCGCCAAGCCCACTGGCCCATGGCCGCCGGTTCGGTCCGCAGCACCCTGGTCTGGAGCGCCGCGCTGTACCTCTTGCTGGGGGCGGCGTTGGCTGGGTGGCTGCCCTGGTGGTGGATGGCTGGTGCCGTGCCGCTCCTGTACGCGCGCCTGGCGCTGGCGCTTCACGAGACCATGCATCGTCATGCTTCTCCCGAGGTCGGCTTGTGGTTGCGTCTTTGCATCTTGCTGGAGTCGCCGCTGGTGCTGGGCTACCGAGAGCACCGTGCACTGCATCTGCGGCACCACCGGTTCAACGGCGGCCCAGGAGATCCCGATCGACCCCTCATCGCCGCAGCCCCGCCACGGGCCCTGCTGAGTGCCCTGCTGGTGCCTGAGCGCGCCTTCTTTGAATGGGTGCGAGATCGGGGTCTGGATGCCCGCCTGGCGACGGGGTGTGCGGTCAGGGCGGTGCTGTTCCTGGCTGTGGTGGCCCTCGACCCGGCCGTCTTCCTGGCCTACTGGCTTTCGCTTCGCTTGAGCATCGGGTTGTCCGGTTTCGTCTTCCACCACGTGTTGCATGCGCGCGAGGGTCGGGTGGGCTCGTTCGCCTTGCCTGGCGGGCCGCGGGTGCTGCGCCTGGGGCGCTGGCTTTTCGGGCGTGAGCCGATGCTGATCCTCATGCGCCACCGGGCTCACCATCTGTGGCCGCGCACGCCGTTGAGCGAACTGCCTGACCTGCCGGATGATCTGGAACTGCCCAGCGGCCGTCTCGGGCCGGCAGAGCGCCACGCCGCGTTGATAGCGGCAGCCCGTACCCCAAGGAGACCACCATGCGCTGCGTGAACTGCCAGACCGCCCTGACACCAGGCGCGAAGTTCTGCCCCGAGTGCGGCACGCCGCAGCCGCGTGCCTGCCTGTCCTGTCAAGCGCCGCTGGCCGCCAGTGCACGTTTTTGCCAGGAGTGCGGCACCCCAGTGGGAGGCGCCAAGCCTGCAGCAGCTCCCGTCGCGCCCAACATGGGGGCCACGCCCGCACCGCCTGTGGCCAGCGTTTCGCCAGCGGCCCCCGTCCCCCCGGCTGGTGGTGCCGCCGCGCCCGCGATGGCCGCACCTGCCCAGGCCGCCACCACCATCCACGCCAGCGCAGGAGAACGGCGTCAGATGTCGGTGATCTTCTGTGATCTGGTCAACTCGGTGAGCATCTCCCGCCAACTCGACCCTGAGGATCTGCGCGACCTGATCCGAGACTACCGGCAGGTCTGCTCCGACATCGTGCGTCGATATGACGGCATGCCCGCGCAGTTCCAGGGTGACGGCATCGTCATATATTTCGGCTATCCCGTGGCCCACGAGGATGCGCCGCGTCGGGCCGTACAGGCTGCGCTGGAGATCGTGCAGGCTGTTCGCGCGATGGCGCCTGACGTGCAGCGGCGCATGCGGGTGCCGCTTGCGGTGCGCGCGGCCGTGCACACGGGGCTGGCGGTGATCGGCGATTTCGGCGCCGATGCCAGTGCCGACGCGATGGGCTCCACGGTGAACATCGCCGCCCGCATCCAGTCGGCCGTCGCACCAGACCAGGTGGCGCTCAGCGGGGCTACCCAGCGGCTGGTGGCAGGCTTCTTCGAGGTCGAGAGCGTGGGTGAGCATCAGCTCAAGGGGTTGGCAGAGCCGATGGAGGTGTTCGTCGTGCATGGTGCGACGCAGGCACACGACCGCGTGCAGGCCTCGTCGGCGCTGCTCACGCCCTATGTGGGTCATGCCCAGACCATCGAGACGCTTCAGGACCTGTGGCGCGCCGCTTCCTCCGGCCATGGGCGTGCGGTCTTCCTCACGGGTGAGCCTGGTGTGGGCAAGTCCCGCATGCTGGCGGAGTTCCGCCGCGCGATGGATGGCGATGGCGAGTTCATCGAGTGCTGGTGCTCGCCCCATTACAGCCACACCGCCCTGTACCCGCTGGTGCGGGCGCTGCGCAGTCGGATGCTGGGCGACGAGCCCATGCCCGCTGACCGGCAGCACGCCCTGCTGCAGTCGGAGCTGAAGGTTCTGGGTTGTCGCGACGAAGCCGCCTGGCCCATCGTCGCCGAGTTATTCGGCATGCCCATGCCCCCGGGCTACGAGCCGCTGCGCTTGCACCCGCTGACGCACCGGCAGAAGACCATCGCCACCTTCGGCACCATGCTCATGGCGCGTGCGACGGTGCGGCCCACGCTGCTGCTGGTGGAAGACCTGCACTGGTCGGATGCGACCACGGTGGAACTGCTGGGCAGCCTGCTGATGCAGCTGCGCGGCCTGCACATGCTGGTCGTGATGACCTCTCGTCCGGGCTTCTCGCCCCCCTGGATCTCCAACGAAGGCCTGATGTCGCTGCACGTGAACCAGCTCGCACGTGCGGACACCGAGGCGCTGATCGCCCAGCTCAGCGGCGGCCGGGTGCTACCGCCTCAACTGGTGTCGGTGCTGGTGGAGAAGACCGAGGGCAACCCGCTGTATGTCGAGGAGATGACGCGGATGTTCCTCGACGCGGGGATGCAGCAGGGCGGCACCTGGAAGGCGCTGCCCGACTCGCTGGTGCCGGCTTCGCTGAACGATCTGCTGATGGCGCGGCTGGACCGTCTGTCCACCGCGGCGCGCCGGGTCGTGCAGCTCGGTTCAGTGGTCGGGCGCGAGTGGAGCTTCGATCTGCTGCTTCAGTTGCTGCCCGGCGAGGAAGACGCGCTGGCCCGCGGCATCGAGGAATTGGTGGCTTCAGGCTTCATCTACGCCACCGAGCGGGGCTTCAGGATCAAGCATGCGCTGATTCAGGACGCCGCCTATGACTCGCTGCTCAAGCGCGTGCGCCAGCAGTACCACCGCCGTGTGGCCGAGGCGCTGGTGCGCCTTGATGGAGACGCCGGCCATGACGAGCGTCTGGCCCAGCACTGGGCGCGGGCGGGCGATCACGCGCAGGCCGCGCCACTGTGGCTGCAGGCTGGCCGCCGGGCCGTGGCGGCCTCGGCCACCGTCGAGGCGGAATCGCACCTGCGGGCCGGGCTGGCCTCGCTTGAAGAGCTGCCCGAAGGCGCCGAGCGGGACATGCTGGAGCTGGCCACGCTGGCCACCCTCGGGGTGGCGCTGACGATTCGCAACGGCTGGGCTGCGCCTGACGTTGTGCAGGCCTACCAACGCGCCGAGGAGGTCTCGCGGCGGCTGGGACCCACGCCGCAGTTGTTCTGGGTGCTGTGGGGCATGTGGGCCTACTACCTGGTCAAGGGCGACCAGCATGAAGGCATGGTCTTCGCGCGGCGGCTGATGGCCTTGGCCATCGAGCAGGGGGATGCCGGCATGAAGCTGGAAGCCGACTTCGCCCTCGGCCTGAGTCACTACTACCTGGGCGATCTTGAGGCCGCGCAGCGCCATCTGGACGCCGCCATCGACGTCTACGAACCCGAGTTGCACCACGCCAACGCCCACCTGACGGCGCAGGACGTCGGCGTGACTTCTCGCTCGGTAGCGGCCATGGTGCTGTTCCTTCGCGGCCACACCGCAGCGGCGCTCGCGATGTCGGACGAGGCCCTGCGGCTGTCGGAGCGGCTGCGTCACCCGTTCAGTCGCGCTTATGCCTTGGGCTGCGCGGCCTGGTTCGACCACCTGCGTGGCGATGCCTCGTCGATGGCGGCGCACGCACGCCAGACCATCGACCACTCAGGTGCCCAGGCGCTCGGCTTCTGGGTCGTGTGGGGCATGCTGTTCGCGGGTCGCGCTGCTGCCGACGAGGGGGCTCAGGATGCGGTGGCGCAGATCGACCAGGGTCTGGCGACCATGGCCGCCATCGGCAGCGGCATGGTGGTGCCCTACTTCAAGGTCATGCTGGCCGAGGTGGAGGCCGCCTCCGGTGACCCTGCTGGGGCGCTGCAGCGTCTGATCGAGGCGCGCGAGCAGATGGTGGCCGGTGGAGAGGCCATGGCCGCTGCCGAGGTCGACCGGGTGGAGCTGGCGATCCGCCTGCGCGGCGCTGAGGTCGGTGGTCAGCAGCAGGATCCCGATGTCGTCGCCAACAAATTGCGTCAGGTGGTGGAGACGGCACTGGCCCAAGGCAACCGCGTCTTCGCACTGCGCGCCACAGCCGATCTGGCTGCCTGCGTGGCCGCCCAGGGTGCGGACGCACAGGCGCAGGCCTTGCTGGCCGAAGCCTTGCAGGCCATGCCCGACCCCACCCCCACGGTCGATATGCTGCGGGCAGCGAATCTGCTGGAGCAGCTTCGCACCGGCTCGGGTCTGACACGGTGAATTGCCGAGCAAGCCCAACGGGACGATGGGATGAGAAGGGAGGCGAGAACGTGAGTGCAGAACTTTGGAGCCCCGCCACGCTTGATGCTGCGCGGCTGGAGATGGACCCGCCGGCCGATGCTGTGGTGCGTGCGGTCTACGAGGCGGGCGCGGTGGACGCCGTCAACCTGCTGCTGATGAACACCCGGCGGCCCAGTGCCGAGTTGCCGATGGCGGTGCCCCCGGCGCTCGAGGCGATGGTGCGCGACTACCTGCGTGACACCGCTGTGCTGCCGCCTTGGGCAGACCGCGGCAAGATCCAACAAGCCGAGCACCTGTTCTCGCGCCACGGCTTGCTCGCCAGCGTGATCCTGTGTTGCGCCAGCCTGCCGGAGTGCTACCTCGATGCCCTGGACGTCCCGGTGCTGGCCTGCACCACCCAGTTGAGCGACCACGTCTACCGCCGCATCCTCGAGACCTCGTCCATGGTGGTCGCGGTGATGCAGCCCGGCGGCATGGCCCCAGGAGGCGCCGGCCTGAACCACAGCCAACGCGTGCGTCTGATGCACGCGGCAGTGCGGCACCTGATCCTGTCCAGAGGCAGCGCTGGAGCGCCAGTGCCGCCTCCGATCCCGGTGCGGGGGCGGCCCATCAACCAGGAGTCGATGGCCTTTGTCATCCTGACCTTCTCCTGGGTCGGCCTGCGCAGCATGGAGCGGCTGGAGATCGATATCAGCCAGGCCGAACGCGAGGCCTATGTCCATGCCTGGAGCGTCGTCGGCCATGTCATGGGCGTGCGCGACGACTTGCTGGCACACAGCGTGGAGGAGGCCCGGCAGCTGTTCGACCTCATCAAGTCCAGGCGACGCGGCGCCTCACCGGAGGGCAAGGCACTTACGGCCGCGCTGCTGGGCTGGATGGAGGGCGAGATGCCGCACCTGCTGAAGCATATGCCGGGCGAGATCATGGAGCGCTTGATGGACCCCGAAGACCTGCTGCTGCTGGGCGTGAACCGCGGCGAGCGGAACGCCGCTGACCGCCTGTGGGACGGCGTCTTGGAGGTGGTGGAGCGGGTGGCCGATCGCGTGGAAGCCCTGCCACTGGGCCGGCGCGCTGCCGAGGTCATGTTTACCCACATCGTCAAGGCGGTCTGGAGCACCGAGAAGGAGTGGATGGCCGAGGCCTTTGCCTTGCCGCCGTCGCTGCGACAAAGCTGGGACCTGCCGCCCGCACTGCGCGATGCCGTGCTGGCGGCGCGCTGAGCGGAACGGCCGCGGCTGAAGCATCGAGCCTTGCCCGCTCAGAGGCGCCTGCGCAGGGCGCTCAGAACAGTGCTTCCCGGTAGGTGAGGGCGCCAAACAGCGCCTGGTGAAGCTTCTGACGCACCGTTTGCGGTGCCCGGTCGAGCAACCAGGCGGCCCCATTCTTGGCCGCGACGGGCACCAGCGCCTGGCGCAGCAGCCAGGCCCGACGCAGTTCGGGTCGCAGCTTGGCCTCGAAGAGGGTTTGCCAGGCGTCACCTGGGTCCGGGCAGGGCGCGCGCCCGCCCGTCGCAGGAGCGCCTGTCGTTCCTGACCGGGGTTCGGGCCTTGCTTCGGCCACCGCCTGTGCCAACAGTCGACCGCTGAGGAGCGCGTTGCCGATGCCATCACCCGTGAGGGGGTCGGCCAGAGCTGCGGCGTCGCCGATGCGGGCCCAGCGGCCGCTGCCGACCCGCGGTGTCGACCATCCCCCCATGGCCAGAGGGAAGCCCTGAGGGTGGCTGCGCTCCACGGCCAGGCGCTCCAGCATCCCGGCCAGCGGGTCGGCGGCCAGAAAGCGGGCCAGCATCTCGCGCGGACCATCGCCGGGCTTGATGTCGGCTTTCCACAAACCCACGCCCAGGTTGAAGGTGACGCGATCGTCGCGCACGTCAGTCGGGAACACCCACCCGTAGCCCCGTCGATGCCGCGCGGTGGTGCGGATGGACACCTCGTGGGCCTGCCGGGCGAAGTCCGCGTCAAGGGGGCTGTCCTCGCCGAGGGCGCTGCGCGGCAGCGTCCAGTAGCCGCGCAGTCCGACTGCATTCACGGGCCCGGCCGCGGAGCCGCGCGCGTCGACCACCAGATCAAAACCTTCCAGGCCGGGCGCTCCCGGCGTGACAGCGGTGAACGCCTGGCGTTGCAACTCACAGCCACTGGCCACGGCCTGTTCCACCAGCACGGCATCCAGCCGAGCACGCGGGATGCACAGTCCACCCCCGTGGTGGCCCTCGAGCATCGGGGCGGTCGGGTGCGCTTCATGCGTATCTGCGCTCAATGCGCTCACTGCGCCCAATGCGTTCCATCGGCTCGGGCTGAGCGGGGCAAGGGTCATCGCCACGCGGCTCGTTCGGCCTGAAGGCGCGCGCAAAGAGGTGCTGGAGATGAGTGCCGACGAGGCGGCGCGAGCGCGCAGCGCCGCCACACCCAGCCCGATGGCCCTGATTTCATCCAGGGC
>Ga0209985_10002005_pt1 | contig 19020 bp, 20 predicted proteins | sample NOAtaG_FD_187305 | JGI IMG/M metagenome (GOLD analysis project Ga0209985, IMG submission 187305) | Freshwater lake microbial communities from Lake Erie, under a cyanobacterial bloom - NOAA_Erie_Diel6S_1000h metaG (SPAdes) (version 2) | ecosystem: Environmental > Aquatic > Freshwater > Lake ...
CGAATACCAGCAAACTATCCACCTGCATCCAGACACCATCAGGTGTGTCACCCTCCTGACAGGGATAAACAGGCACTTTTGGCTCGATCCAATTAATTAATTCGTAGCCCCAATATCCAAACAGTCCGCCTAAACTCGGCGGTAACTCAGGTAAATGTACAGGTTTAATCGACGCAAGGCAATTATTTAAATGTTGAAAAGGATTGCCAATAAACTCTTTGACCTTGCCATCACGAAATGTCTGGGTGGTGCGATCGCCTCTGGCTTCTAATACCCATAGCGGATCGCAACCCAGTAAACTATAGCGCCCAAGCCTCTCGCCGCCCTCGACTGACTCTAATAAAAAGCTATAGGGCTGACCTTGACATACTCGATACCAAGCCGACACAGGTGTATCAAGATCCGCAACCAGTTCCATATATACAGGTACAAAGTTGCCCTGCTTAGCAAGTTCAATAAAGTCAGAATACTCAGGGAAAATCATGCGATCGGAATTTTTAAATAAATTGCTGCAACTAAATTAAGATTTTATCGCGGTTTTCAGCAATATAGCAAAACCCAAATAAATGAAGGCGGCGCGAAGCGCCGCGTTCATTTATAAGCAAAACTTTCATTGCTATATAATACGAAGTTTAAGTAATTTAGGAATTGGGAGTCTTAGTCATGTCAGAAATTAAGTTTGCGATCGAAGGTGATGCGGCGATCGCAGCGACGGAAGAATTATTAACTATGGAAGGAATTGAAGGTTCCCATGATGTGGATGAGGAGATTCAGCGCGAAGGTGTGATGGCGGTAATCGCTACGATCGTCGGGATTGCGTCAGGAGCTTTGGCTATTGCTGAACAAATCCGCAAGTGGTATCAGGAATATAAACAAGGTAAGTCAGGCAAGAGGATCGCCAAGGTTTTGATTGTCGGGCGCAATGGCGATCGCCTCTTGCTAGAAAATGCGACAATCGAACAAATCCGTAAGGTTTTGGAGAGTTAAGTTTATGACTCAAGCAATTACGAAGTTGTCACTTTACGATCGCGATCAGCATTTATGGCTTGAAGAGGCGATCGCTAAGTTGCGGGTAAAAGATTTTCAGGGTTTAGATTTGGTTCATTTAATTGAGGAGTTGGAGATTGTGGCGGGTCGCGATCGGGCGGAGATTGAGAGTCGTTTAGGAGTTTTGTTGGCGCATTTGCTGAAGCGGTTGTATGTCCAGAGTGAATATGACTATCGCGGTTGGGAAATTACGATTCGGGAGCAGCGCCGCCATTTGAAAATTGCTTTGCAGCAGTCGCCAAGTTTGAAACGTTTTTTTGTGGAGTCTTTCGATCGCGCTTGGCAAGATGCCCTAATAGAAGTACGCGAAGATTATCCTCAAGTTGCGTTTCCCGATCAATGGCAGTTTAGCCGTGATGTTGATATTTTGCTGACTCAAAAATTTTGGGAGTAGTTTGTGCAAATTCTTTATATTGAGTTGCATTCGCACAATAAAGCATCGGTTGAGTTGCGGTATCAAAAGCTGCATAGTCAGGGCTATGAAAAGCAGATCTTGCAGGTGAGCGAGATTGAGGATGCGATCGCTTTAGCAGAACGGGATATTTATGTATCTATGCCCGATCCTGTGGCGATTGGCAAGAAATTGTTTGGCTGGTTGGATGGGGATGGGCGCTGGTTGAGTCGGGCTGTGGCGGATTGTCAGGGGGAGTTGTTGGTTTTGGCGATCGCCAATCTTGCGAAGTTACCGCATTTGCCTTGGGAGGTGCTGCACGATCGCGAGGGATTTTTGATCGATCACACTTTTCCAATATCATTTATCTAATCTAAAGAAATAAGCTAAAGATTATTGACCGCGAAAAGATAAAACCTCTGCCAGCCCATTATATTGTTTAGTTTCGCTATCTAATGACTTAATCCGAGGCGCGATTTGAATAACCTGTGATAATTTGGAACTAAGAAAATTTTGTGGTAGACCTGCGCTGTCCTCAATATCTGGGCAGTAAAGACCTAGTTCATAATGTATATCTGAAGCACTCAGAATTCCTTCATCAATTACAATTTGGAGAGCTTCTTGTACCAGCTTAGGCATTTCCAAAGCAATTTCATCATCTAGAGGTTCTGATTTTCTCCATCCTCGACGCGCATAATTTCTCCAAAACAGTTGAGACTGTTCTGAAGTAATAAAGTGTAGGTATTCTGCTCTTTTAATCATCATACCAATAGAAAGTTTCCATCTCTTTTTGAGGAGACGGAATTTTTCTAAGCTAGGTTTAACAACCTCTTGAACGAATGATATTTCAGGAAAATGAAATGCGGCAGAGAAACGATTTGCTTGAGCTTCAATGAATTTGAGATATTCAGGATCTTTTATTGCATCTCTAGATAAATTCCTATGTAATATTAGATGCCCCAATTCATGCCCTAAGTCAAATCTTGAACGAACAGAACAGTTCTTTTCACTTCCAAGAATAATATAGGGACGGGCATCTACCCATTTCGAGAAAGCATCAAGATGTTCAGATTCTAAGGCGCGTCGAATAACGATAATTCCGTTATTTTCTAAAAGCCAAACAGCATTGCTAATAGGACCGTCACGCAATCCCCAAAAACGGCGAACTTGAGATGCAATATCTTCAATGAGTTCATCGGATATTTGATCGGGATCGCTTGGACATTCGATATCGGGAAAATTAAGTGGTGGTAGTTCCACAAAAGTCTCCAATAAAAAAATTAGATTCAATAACCATTGCAGTTTTTCATCAGCCATTTCACGTGCTGCTTTAGTCGCTGAACTCATGGAACGATAAAAAGATGGCGTTTCAAAATCAGGTTTGATTTTGTCATCTTTAAGAAAGAATGACATTGGGAAATTCAGAATATCGCAAATCTTTTCTGCTACTTCAGGACTAGGTGATTTTCGCCCTGTTTCATAGCTTGAAACGGCAGATTTAGTTATTCCCAATTGTTCAGCCAATGATATAGCTGTAACTTTCCTAGCAATTCTTGCTCTTTTGAGGTTTTCTCCTATGTAGCCCGATGTGCTTTTCATTCTTGTCCTTCTCCCACTCTTTTCGGCAAACGACGAATAACTGGTTTTTGTGGTTGTGGAATCATTTCTTCTGGATGCTTTTCGATAGAAGGCTCTTGCATTTCTTCTGTTCGAGCAACTCTACTGATTGCGTCAGGATATCTCGCCATTAAGTCAATAGACTCTACATATTTAGTCCAGTGACGACTTGGAAAAGCAATTCTAACAAATGAAGGCGAAGATAATTGAGGAGAGCCATAAAGTAATACAGCATAAACAAGATCATCGCTTTGAAAATTTTTCTCAGTGTCGAAAAGTTCTCCTTGTCCATTACTTTGATAAATATCTCTGAAATCAGCTTGTCTCGGCTTACTTTGAGGTTTATGAACAGAAGATGCAGTTAAGTACAAATTACCTGCTTTGACCCAAGTATGCGAGTAAGAACGTCTCTTATTAGGGCGACTTTCCGATATCATTCCAAAATCTCTTGATATTTCTTCTAATCGAGTTTCAATAAACCCCCTTAAAATATGTGAACGAGTATCGTGGGCTGGTTGTTGCCCAAAGCGAGGATAACGACAAAATTTGTTTGTTTCTTTATAGGAATCATCAATAGCTCCAAGGATTCCTAAGCACCAATCGTCACTGACAGACTCATTAAATATGCTTTCGTATCGGGAACAATAGGACGATTCCATTATTTAAAATCCTCTTTGGCATAGCCGAGTTGCAATTGCTTGTAAACCATAATGGTGTTTTTTGTTAATTTTGTCAACCAAAAAGCAATATTTTCTAATAAGTGTCACAAATTTAAAGCAACGGTTTTATTGATTACGAGGCTAAAAACGCATCGGTAACGTGCAGGGCAAAGCCGCCACATTACATCAAATGGCAGGAATATATGCCCAACAGGGACAGGTAGACCAAGCGATCGCTCTCTATCAGGAGTCCTTGGAAATCACAGATCGCATCGGTGACGTGCAGACCAGAGCATCCACATTGCATCAAATGGCAGGAATATATGCCCAACAGGGACAGGTAGACCAAGCGATCGCTCTCTATCAGGAGTCCTTGGAAATCACAGATCGCATCGGCAACGTGCAGGGCAAAGCCGTCACTTTGCATCAAATAGCGGGTATCTATGCCCAACAAGGACAGGTAGACCAAGCGATCGCACTCTATCAGCAGTCATTGGAAATCAAAGAACGCATTGGTGACGTGCAGGGCAAAGCCATGACACTGGCAAATATGGGAGTTTTATCAGCGAATAATGGTGATTTTCAAACGGCGATTTCCTATCTCCAAGAATCCCTCACGATCCTGCAACACCTCAAATCCCCCGACGCAGCCACAGTTCAGAGTTTGTTAGAAGAAGTTCAACAACTAGCAAAAAGCCCCCCTTTGCAAGGGGGGGAAGGGGGATCAACCCTCCAAACGTAACCAAAAAATTTATTCAAGCTTGCAAAGTGACTAAAGATCCCCCCTACCCCCCTTAGAAAGGGGGGCTTTTGGACAAGTTCACAAAATGAGAAACTAATTTTGGAAACTATCGCAGACACAAGAACCTCTTATCTTAAAAGCCCCCCTTTGCAAGGGGGGTAGGGGGGATCAACCCTCCAAACGAAGCCAAAAAGCCTATCTATCTATTTATCTATTCTCCCCAAATTGAACATATGGCAGAATTCCATAAGATAAACAACTGACGAAAGCGAGAAGTTCAGATCCCCCCTACCCCCCTTAGAAAGGGGGGCTTTTGACAATTGAGGTATTTTTGAAAAGGAGACTTTTAAGAATCTATGATCCAAACCGACAACCATCTACCTTACAACCCCAAACTAGGCGATCGCGCTAGAGAACTTCGCAAAAATATGACCAAAGCAGAGCGGAGACTTTGGTATGACTATCTTCGCCACCTTTCCACCAGATTTTATCGACAAAGACCCATCGACAACTTCATCGTGGACTTTTATTGCCCAGCCTTAAAGCTAGCGATCGAAATTGATGGCGACACGCACAACAGTCAAGAGGCAAAAGATTATGATTTAGAGCGATCGCAGAAATTAGAAGGTTATGGATTGCAAGTGATAAGGTTTACCAATGAAGAAGTTTTAGCTGACTTTGAAGAGGTTTGTTTGAAGATTGAAAGTTTCCTTCTATAAAATATCTAGGAAAAAAAAATTTGCTAGAGGCAAAGCACCGCAGAGGCAAACTTGGCAAAGAAATTATCAATCATCTAAAAAAGAAGAAGGCTCGCTAAGCGAGCCTTCTTCTTTTATTTGCTTAAACTTGGTGCAGCCTGAGCCTGTAGACTTGCCAAGCGTTTGTTATCACGTTTATTGGCTAAGACTGGCACAGCGTCACGCAGAGTTGCAGCTAGTTTCGTTGTGGTCGCATCGTAGATTTGCGTAACGATTTTGGGATAGAAACCAATCCCAATAATTGGAACTAGTAGACAAGCGATGATAAACACTTCGCGAGGTTCAGCATCTACAAGATCCTGATGTGATGTGAGTTCTGTGTTTTCTTTGCCGTAGAAAATTTCACGCAACATTGATAGCAAATAGACGGGAGTTAAAATTACACCTACAGCCATTAGCAAAAGGGCAATAACTTTAAATGTGCCGCTATAAGCATCGCTAGTGGCAAAACCGACAAAGATCATCACCTCCGCCACAAAACCACTCATCCCTGGCAAAGCTAAAGATGCGAGGGAGCAAGTAGTAAACATCGCAAAGATTTTCGGCATCTGCTGACCAACACCGCCCATCTCATCAAGGATTAAAGTATGGGTGCGATCGTAGGTTGCTCCAACTAAGAAAAATAAGCTCGCGCCGATTAGTCCATGCGAAATCATTTGCAACATTGCACCGCTAGTACCAAGATCGGTAAATGAGGCTAAACCGATCAATACAAATCCCATGTGTGAGATCGATGAATAGGCGATTTTGCGTTTGAGGCTGCGCTGTGCAAAAGATGTAAGCGCAGCATAAATAATATTCACGATCCCTAAGATTACTAAGATTGGGGCAAAGTAAGCATGGGCTTCAGGCAACATCCCTGCATTCATCCGCATCAGGGCATAACCACCCATTTTTAGCAGGATACCTGCAAGGAGCATGTGAACTGGTGCTGTTGCTTCACCGTGAGCATCAGGCAGCCATGTATGCAATGGGAAGATCGGCAGTTTGACTCCATAGGAAATCAAGAATGCACCGTAGGCTAGCAATTGGAAGGTAAGGGGATAGTCTTTATTGGCAAGAGCCTGCATATCAAAGGTGACAGTATCACCATAGAATGCCATGGCAAGTCCAGCGACAAGGATAAACAGCGAGCCGATCGCTGTGTAAAGAATAAACTTCGTAGCGGCATATAGTCGCTTATAGCCTCCCCAGATCGATAGCAATAGGTAGACGGGGATTAGCTCTAATTCCCATGTTAGGAAAAACAGCAGCATATCCTGTACCGCAAATACGGCGATTTGTGCGCCGTACATCGATAGCAACAAAAAGTAAAATAAGCGAGGCTTCAGGGTGACGGGCCAGGATGCCAAGATTGCTAATGTGGTGATAAATCCAGTCAGCAGGACCAAAGGCATCGAGAGTCCATCAACGCCCACTGACCAATTTAGCCCCAGTTGTGGAACCCATGAATAGCTCTCAGCGAGCTGGAGGTTGGGGTTGCTGTAGTCATACTTTGTGCAGAAGGCATAGGCGATCGCCGCAAAGTCAATCAGTCCAACTACAAGTGCAAACCAGCGAATGGTTTTGCCGTCACCTTTGTCTGGCACAAAGGCAATCATGAGGGACATAACTATGGGAAAGGCAATGATAAACGTGAGCCAAGGGAAGTTTTCGAGACTTAACATATTCAAAAGTAACCGTTGTAATTACCCACCCATTTTCTAGACAGTCATTTTACCTATGGTCACTTACCGACTCTGTAGTTGTTTATAGTTACTTAAACCTAGGCGATCGCTACAAACTTCAAAATTACGACTGGGATCATTACAGTGAAGAGTATTAAGCTTGTTTGATGAATTTCGAGATATTTCTAAATTCATGAAGAAATGTTAACAAATAGAGACAATTGTTTACATATTCTCTATTTGCAAGCCCTAAAGCTTTGGGTTTCCAATTTTCTGCTAATCTCGAAAGTGAATAAATTATTTTTTTAATAGAGAGATTTTAGGCATGAAAGCACTTATACGCTTTTCTGTTTTATTAGTGGCGATCGCGTCAATTTTGACAACTGGCTTTTTAGGTTCTTTTGGCAGTAACGCTGCATTTGCCGAAGAATTACCTGCTACTAATTTTTACACACAGGATCTTAGCAAAATCGACCTGAACAACGCTAATATCAACACTTTTCGTCAAGTACGTGGCATGTATCCCACCTTGGGGCGGATCATCATCGAAAATTCGCCTTACAACTCACTAGATGATGTTTTAAAAATTGCTGGATTAAATGAATCGCAAAAAGATCTGATCAAAGCAAATGCTGACAAGTTCACCCTCAAAAAGCCTGATGAGTCCATGGGACGCGAGCGCATTAACAATGCTAACTACAGGTTGTAAGTAGACAGTCGCTTTTACGCCGTTAATAAAAAAGCAGCACTTAGTGCTGCTTTTTTATTGCTAAAAATCATTGCGATCACTAATGCCCAGAATATTGTTAAAATGTTACATAACGCAATATAAAAACAAATTCGACCAAATTTTAGTAGATTTAGGTATAAATACATGGCGCTCTTCGGCTTATTTGGCAAAAAAGATAAAAAAGACAAATCTGAAAATACGGAATCTTCTTTCTTCCTAGATCAAGATTCGGCAAAAACTCTTGGCGACATTGACTACATGCGGACACCCAAAGCTGTCAGAAGAACATTTCCTACCATTAATGGGGTCAAGGGTGCTGACATTACCAGCGCTTTTACTGCAACTGAAAAAATAGAAGATGCTAAAATAGAACCCATGAATAATCAGCCTTCTGAACCAATTCCTCAATCTACATTTGAGCCCAAGAAACTAAATACTCGTGTAGATTCGAGCATGGATATATTCTTAAACATGGCAAAAGATATTAAAAAGAAGTAAACCTATAAAAAAGAAGCCACGCAAAGCGTCGCTTCTTTTTTTATGGACTTCGGAAAACCGTCTAGATCCGATTCAGTGCTAATAACCCATACACCGTAAACTATCCTAGTAAGCTGATAATAGACTCAATATTAGTTTTTAAGAGAGCTTATAAAAGAGCTTAATGATTTCTAAAACTACCATTGAGTTTGTTGTAGATTGAGGCATTGCGCGAGGTTATTAGTATGGTGTTTAACTGGTTTCGGCGAAAGTTTGATGATGACAAAGATGCAACTAATCAACCTGTAGAGCCAGCCCAAACTGAAGAAAAAACGCCTGAATCTGTTGACGAGCCTAGCCCAATCGCATCGCCAGCATCTCAAGATTTATTGAATTGGGCTAAAGCAGCCTATGCCAATGTCCAACAGCAGACAGATGTTGCTGAAGAAAAAACGACTGAAGCAGAAGTTACTGAGCCAGAAGTTTTTGAGACTGAAATTGTTGCTGTTACGTCAGAAATTATCGAGCCAGAGGCTGGTCAACCTGAAATTGTTCAGACTGAAATAGCAGAGCTAGAAGTTGAGCAAGAAATTAATGCTCCTGACGTTATTGTCACAAACTCTCAGATTGTAGAACTTACAATCGTTGAAGCTATATCAGATCCTACAGAATCAGTTACACCGATCTCAGATGAGTCACCTTTAGAAATATTTTCAGCACCCGAACCCGTCACGCCAGTAGAAACTGCTCCTGAAATTGAAACTGCGGAAGTTCCTTTTTGGATGCAGTCAGAAAGCGATCGCCTTGCTCGCATCGCTGCTCTTGAAGCTACTGCAATCGTTGAGCCAGAGCCAGAAGTTAAACCCGCCGCTCAATCCAGACGCAAAGCGACCATCAAATTTGATGACGATTTCATCTGGTCAGCCGAAGTTCTCGCCTCACAAGGTCGCCGCCCAGAAGAAATTTCTGTCGAAGAGATCACTTGGCTCAACCGTCTACGTCAAGGCTTAGACAAAACTCGTTTATCACTAGTTAATCAGCTTAAGGCAATAGTTGGACAGGGTCCCCTCAGTGCTGACTCCGTTGATGATATTGAGGCTTTGCTTTTGCAGGCAGATGTTGGGGTAAAAGCAACTGACCAAATTATTGCCAAGCTGCAAGATAAGCTCCGCAAAGAAGTTTTACCACCCGAGGAAGCGATCGCCTATCTAAAACAAATCTTGCGCGAGATGCTTGATGTATCAGCCCAAAAAGGTGGCGAACCGATTCCAATGCTGATTCCTGAAAAAAACCAGCTAAATATTTGGCTAATTACAGGTGTAAATGGAGCTGGTAAAACCACGACCATTGGCAAACTTTCTCATCTCAGTGTTAAGTCTGGCTACAAAACCCTCATTGCCGCTGCCGACACTTTCCGCGCTGCCGCCGTTGAACAAGTCAAGAGCTGGGGACAAAGATCTAATGTAGATGTAATTTGTAATCCAGCCCAAAATGCTGATCCTGCCGCAGTTGTTTTTGATGCGATTAGCTCTGCTCAAGCCAGAGGTACAGAGCTTTTACTCGTTGATACTGCTGGTAGACTGCAAAACAAGAAAAACTTGATGGAAGAACTCAGCAAAATTCGCCGCATTATCGATAAAAAATCTGCCGATGCCAAAATCGAATCTTTGCTGGTTCTAGACTCTACACTCGGTCAAAATGGACTTAAACAGGCGGAAATCTTTGCTCAATCCGCAGGGATTACGGGTGTGATTCTGACGAAATTAGATGGTACTGCGAAGGGTGGTGTAGCGATCGCAGTAGTGCAACAACTTGGTCTGCCCATTAGATTTATTGGCGCTGGTGAAGGTATTGAAGACTTGCGACCATTCTCTAGCTACGAATTTGTCGAAGCATTACTAAGTAACTAGTTTTTAGCAGCGCAAAGCGCCACTAAAAAACTTTTTTAGAAAATTACTGACATCGATTGTTGTTTTTTGTCCAACTAAGGCTACACTGTTTGACTAAATTAGCTTTAGTTCAAACCACCTAGCGTTGCAGCATTGGTATGTCTCTATCATTGCCACCTAGAAATAGATCCCTCCCACCACAAGACATAGACAATACGTCTGTGATGGTGATGAAAGATCTCAAAGACCTGCTCAGACAGATGAGTCAGGATCAAAATAAAATCCATGAGCTGCTTAGCTTTTTGGGTTACGCTCTTCGCAGCTTTAGTAACCTCAACCAATTTTTAGAATTAATCCCCCTAATCGCTAGCCGTGTTACTGACTCCGATGGTGGTGCGCTAATTTTGTTTAAAGCAAGTGGACAAATGCGCCTAGAGTCTCTGCATTGTCCTGAGCGCAATCAAGGCGGCATGAAAGCGCAACAAGTAAGAACTGCGATCGAATGTGCTATACAACAGGTTCTCACAGGTAGTCCAACCGCTCTTGATGAAATGGTCAGCCGATATCTAGGTGCAGATGTACATTTGTACGGCACATCGGTTTTAGTCAAAAATGCGGTACGTGGCCGTCTTTATATATTTAGTCGCAAGCCAGATTATATCTGGACAGATAATAAGCGCACTTTGATGCGCCTAGTCGCCGATCAAACTTCAGTGGGGCTAGAAAATCATGAACTCACAACCGAACTAATCAAAAAAGAGCGTCAAGATCGGGAGATGGAGATCGGCGCAGAAATTCAACGTCAACTCCTACCGCGCAATTGTCCTAAAATTCAAGGCATTGAGATTTCAGCTAAATGTTCCACTGCTAGCCGAGTTGGTGGTGACTATTACGACTTTATCCCCATGCAAAAGGGCGATCGCTGGAGCTTTGTCGTCGGTGATGTCATGGGTAAAGGTGTCCCCGCAGGCTTAATCATGACCATGACAAGGGGCATGTTACGAGCAGAAGTATTAAATAACCATTCTCCCAGTAAAATTTTGGAGCATCTTAATGAAGTGATGTACGAGGACTTAGAGAAATCCCATCGCTTCGTGACCATGTTTTATTCGGAATATGATCCCGAGACCCAAATTCTTTCTTTTAGTAATGCTGCTCATACCCCTGCATTACATTGGCGAGCCAAGACCCGATCTGTACATGCTCTTGACACAATGGGAGCTTTGATTGGCTTAGAAGCTGGCTCTAAATATGAAGAAAGTAGTACTCATCTCAATTCAGGCGATATCGTCATATATTACACTGATGGCTTCACAGAGGCAGCAAGTCCAGAAGGCGATCGCTTTGACGAAGAAAACCTTCGCAAAGCTTTAGACTGGGCTTGCCAAAATTGTTTCCCCCTTTCTGATGATGTAACTCGCCCACAGATGATTCTTGATTACATATTCCAAGAAGTGCAAAACTTTATTGGAGAAGGGCATACTCATACTGATGACATGACCCTCGTGGTTCTGCATATCAAAGATCAAGCTCTAGTAAATTAACCCAAGACTAAAATATTATGTTTGACTTATCCCAAGCCCAGCATTTGGCAACTATTGTAACTGGTGTGACTAGCGCTGACTTATCGTTTCATCTTTCAGCGATCGATATTCCTATGAATTTCAATATCGCCGATCTGCATTCACATATAAATATGGATTTACTTGCTCAACAATTTAAGCAAGATGTAATGGGTGACTTAGGAAAAGGTTGGGATGGTTTTGTAAAATCTGGTCAAATTTGGGCGCTGATGATTGGTGTCGTAGTCGGGTATCTGTTTAGAAGTATCACCAACTCTTAGAACACAAATATTAAAACAAAAAAAAGCTGCACATAGTGCAGCTTTTTAATTAATGGCGGGGGACGGATTTGAACCATCGACCTTCGGGTTATGAGCCCGACGAGCTACCAGGCTGCTCTACCCCGCGTTGTTTCGCTTAGCTAATATAGCATGGTTCCATATAATTGCAAGCATTTACCTAAAGTTTTTTAAAACTGTCTCTGTGCAAGGCACAGAGACAGTTTTAAAAAACTTTAGGGCTCACCCCTCCGCAACGCCGTCTTACCTCAGTTGTTTGACCCGGTAAAACCAGGTGGAGCCAAGGCGCAACGCCTAACTTAAGTTCTCAGATGCGTGTCTGGTATACTGCGGCGAAGACTGCCAAAGACTCCTAGAAAACAATTATCGATCAAGACACATTATCGGTAGTCACGCACGCCACAGAGGAGCTTGCACTAATTATAGCAATCTAATAGCTGTTGTCGCTTGTGTTAGAACAAAATCAAACCCCAATAAGAGAATGGCGGCGCTTCGCGCCGCCATTCTCTTATTGGGGTTTATGATTGCTTAATTATTTGAGACTATCAGCTAACCAGTATACTAAAGGCGCGATCGCTAAAGCAGGCAAAAAAGACGCAACCCTTACCTTGGCTAGTTCTAATAAATTCAAGCCCAGCCCTAACAACATCAAGCCACCGACACCAGTAATAATTAACACCGATGGAGCATTAGCTGGATCAGGTAAGCTTTGAGCTAAATTTCCTGCTAAAAGTGACAAACTGCCTTGATATAGGGCAACTGGCAAAGCTGAGAAACCAACACCGATCCCATAAGTGCTGGCAAATACAATTGAGATAAACCCATCTAGAGCCGACTTGAGCGCCAAAAGATTATCATCACCTCTCAGCCCATTATTGAGACTGCCGATAATTGCCATGGGACCAATACAAAATAATAAACTTGCCGCCACGAACCCTTCAGTAAATTTCCCTTTGCCCTTGAATTTCGCTTTTAGCCAATCACCAATCGATTCTAAACGCTTCTCGATCTGTCCTAACTCGCCGATGATGCCGCCAAAAATCAAGGAAATCAACGATAGGATCACGCCGTCAAGAGCACCAGCCTTGACTTTGAGTAAGCTATTTGCCATGTTAATACTGACAAAAATAGTGATTAGCCCGATCGCTTGTTTGAGAATTGGTAAAATTTGAGAGAGAAATCGTCCACGCAAAATTAGTCCTAAAAATGTACCGAAGGCGATCGCCAAAACGTTAATCCAAGTCCCACTGGTTTTTGTCCAAAAATCTAGCATTTAGTTACGGTTATTTTGTGGTGATGAGAAAGTCGTAGAATTTCTGAGCAAGCTTGTAATAAGTATATTTACTTGCGATCCCCATGGAATTCCCATAATAAGGATTTTAGATCCTTATACTCCTGTAAACCTTTGCAACTTTTTACTCAGTCTCTTGGTTTTACTAAATATAGTAAAGAGAATTAATTTATTGATCGCGTTGCGATCGCATACTTTTGACAGCAGACATCGGCTAGCCCATTAAAAATCAGGGCATAGATAGCCATTTAAGAAAAACTAGGGATTTAGCCCAAAAGGAGAGCAAAACATGGCTCTAGAGCCTTGCACGGAATTACCTGTCAAAATTACTGCTGATATTCCCGTACTTAAGGAACGGGGACAAAGAGAGGTGTTTTGTGGCTTGACGGGGATCGTTTGGCTACATCGCAAAATGCAGGATGCTTTTTTTCTGGTAGTCGGTTCTCGTACCTGCGCCCATTTAATCCAATCAGCAGCAGGCGTAATGATTTTCGCCGAGCCAAGGTTTGGTACAGCAATTCTCGGCGAACGGGATCTTGCTGGGTTAGCAGATGCTAATGAAGAACTAGATCGCGTTGTCGATCAATTGCTTGAACGTCGCCCTGATATTGGCACGTTGTTTTTGGTAGGATCATGTCCCTCTGAAGTAATTAAGCTCGACCTTGCCAAAGCCGCAGAGAGACTTAGTACGCGTTTCTTTCCAAAAGTTCGGATTCTCAATTATTCTGGCAGCGGAATTGAAACAACATTTACCCAAGGTGAAGATGCCTGTCTGGGGTCTATGGTTCCAGTATTACCTCGCAGCGATGAAGCTGGGCTAATGGTGGTTGGTAGTCTGGCGGATGTCGTAGAAGATCAATTTCGCCGACTATTTGACAAAATGGGTATTGGTCCTGTTTATTTCTTTCCTCCTCGCCGTGCGGCTAATCTGCCACCAGTGGGTAAAGGTACAAAACTATTGCTTGCCCAGCCATTTTTAAGCGATACGGTGCGATCGCTAATTGCACGTGGCGGAACGTTATTGCCATCAACATATCCGTTAGGGATCGAAGGCACTACAGCATGGCTCAAAACAGCCGCTGATGCTTGGAATGTTGATAGCAAAGTTTTTGAAGAAGCGATCGAGCCTCCTGTTAAACGAGCCAAAATAGCTTTAGAACGCTACCGTCAATCCCTGACAGGTCGCAAAGCATTTTTATTCCCAGACTCACAACTAGAAATTCCTTTAGCGCGTTTTCTATCAAGAGAATGTGGCATGGAACTTGTCGAGGTGGGAATGCCCTATATTGATCGTCTGTTGATGGACAAAGAAATTGCCCTGTTGCCTGAGGGAACTGTCCTATCAGAAGGACAAGATGTAGAGAAGCAGCTAGATCGATGTCGGGAAGCTCGTCCCGATATTACAGTTTGTGGTCTAGGGCTTGCTAACCCTCTCGAAGCCGAAGGTATGGCTACCAAATGGTCAATCGAATTAGTGTTTTCACCGATTCATGGTTATGACCAAGCTGCTGACCTTGCTGAATTGTTCGCGCGTCCGCTTGAGCGACGCAGAAGATTAACGGTGTAGTTAGTAGGAGCGCTTCGCGCTCCTACTAACTATGCTTTTGTAACCTAAACTCATCGAAGTAACTTATGGAATTGACTCTCTGGACTTACGAAGGCCCTCCCCATGTGGGGGCTATGCGAATTGCCACTGCAATGGAAGGTGTGCATTATGTGCTTCATGCGCCACAGGGCGATACATACGCCGATTTGCTATTTACGATGATCGAGCGCCGCGATCGCCGTCCGCCAGTAACTTACACCACTTTTCAAGCTCGCGATCTTGGTGGTGACACGGCTGAAATGGTGAAAACTTCGGTGCGCGATGCCTATGACAGATTTCAGCCTCAAGTCATGCTTGTTGGCGAAAGTTGCACAGCTGAGTTAATTCAAGATCAACCAGGTGGCTTAGCCAAGAGTATGGGACTGCCGATCCCAGTTGTAAGTTTAGAGCTGCCCGCTTATTCAAAGAAAGAAAATTGGGGAGCAAGCGAAACTCTATATCACCTAGTACGGACACTCCTATTACCAGTTGTCCCAGCCCCAAATACGCCACGTCCCAAGCGCGATCCCAATATCCGTCCCAAAGCAAATATAATTGGACCAACTGCATTAGGCTTTAGATGCCGAGATGATATTCGTGAAGTAATCAAGTTATTGGCGGAGATCGGCGTAGATGTAAATGTCGTTGCGCCGATGGGATCAACACCAGATGATTTGCTACGGATTCCAAATGCAGATTTTAATATTTGTCTCTACCCTGAAATAGCACTGACAACTTGTACTTGGCTCAGCCGTAGCTTTGGACAACCAATTATTAAAACCGTTCCTATCGGAGTCGGCGCGACTCGCGACTTTATTGCTGAAATTGGCAAAGTTGCCGATATTGATGTCAGCCAAGCTCTAGCGCGATCTCATGCCGACACTTTGGGTAATTGGGATGCAGTGCGAGTATCAACTGCAGCCGAAGTGGGCGCTTCGAGACTCCCTTGGTATTCCAGATCAGTTGACTCTACCTATCTCACAGGCAAGCGTGTATTCATCTTTGGTGATGCGACTCATGTTCTGGCGGCAGCAAGGATGGCAACTGAAGAATTAGGCTTTACCCTCGTTGGTATTGGAACCTATAGCCGAGAGTTCGCGCGGGAAGTACGCGAAGTTGCTAAGAAGCATGGAATTGAAGCCGTGATTAGTGATGACTATCTGGCTGTGGAAGCCAAAATTGCTGAAGCCGCTCCAGAACTAGTGCTTGGCACTCAGATGGAACGACATATCGCCAAACGCTTGGGTATCCCTTGCGCGGTGATTTCTGCACCAATTCACGTTCAAGATGTACCTGCTCGTTACTCACCACAAATGGGCTGGGAAGGCGCAAATGTGATTTTTGATAGCTGGATACATCCTTTGATGATGGGGCTAGAAGAACATTTGATTGGAATGTTCAAAGAGGACTTTGAGTTTGCAGAAGGTCATATGAGCCATTTGCATACTGCCCCATCACAAGAATCTCGTCGGGATCTACCTAGTGAATCAGTCGCTACTGATCATGCGATCGCCTCAACAAACAACTCTAATCAAGCCGTTCTCACACCTGTTGCTCAAGCAATTGAGGGCATTACTTGGAGTGCTGATGGTGAAGCTGAGTTGAAGAAGATTCCCTTCTTTGTTCGCGGCAAAATCAGGCGTAATACTGAGAAATTTGCTAGCGATCGCGGCATCACTTCGATCACTGTAGAAACTCTCTACGATGCAAAAGCTCAGATTGGTCAATAGAAACAGAAATGAAGTTTGGTGCGTAGCAGCAAACTTCAAATAAACAGTTAATTATTAATAATAGGAGTCTATTTTGGCAGTTTTAACAGCACATCCACCATCAATTACTAAATGTGAAGACGGCGAAGGCAGCGTCCAAGTCCATCAAGATCCAGGGATGGTGATTGAAGGGGCTTTGGTAATTGCTGTCTACGGTAAAGGTGGCATCGGCAAATCCACCACTTCTTCTAATTTATCGGCAGCTTTCTCTCATCTCGGTAAGCGTGTACTTCAGATCGGTTGTGATCCCAAACATGACAGCACCTTCACCCTCACAAAGAGAATGGTTCCCACAGTCATCGATGTGCTCGAAACCGTTGATTTCCATTCTGAAGAACTTCAAACTAATGACTTCATGTTTGAAGGCTATAACGGCGTGATGTGTATCGAAGCTGGTGGTCCACCCGCAGGAACTGGTTGCGGTGGCTATGTCACAGGTCAAACTGTTAAACTTCTTAAAGAACATCATCTGCTCGAAGATACTGATGTCGTGATTTTTGATGTATTGGGTGACGTGGTCTGTGGTGGTTTTGCTGCGCCATTGCAACATGCTCATTATTGCTTGATCGTCACCGCCAATGACTTTGACTCGATCTTCGCAATGAACCGCATCGTCGCCGCAATTCAATCAAAAGCGAAAAACTATCGTGTTCGTCTCGGTGGTATCATCGCCAACCGTAGCGAAGGAACCGATCAAATCGACAAATTTAACGATCGCGTTGGATTGAAAACCTTAGCGCACTTCCGCACAGTTGATGCCATCCGCCGTAGTCGCTTGAAGAAATGTACTGTATTTGAAATGGACTCAGATCCTGAAGTTATAGAAGTACAGCAAGAATATCTGAAGCTTGCCAAAGGTATGCTAGAAAACGCTGAGCCACTTTACGCTCAACCTCTAAAAGATCGCGAAATTTTCGACCTACTTGGTTTTGACTAATCATCAAAAAAGCCCTCGCTTAGCGAGGGCTTTTTTATTACAGGTCATCTTCTGTTAGTTCAGCTATCTTCATTAACGCCTTTAAAGTTCCGATCTTTAAATCCTGATTTTTGTGAACAGGAATAGAGATAATTTTGTTCTCACCTAGCTTTTCGTAGATATGGTGACTGCCAGTAATTTTTTGAGCGTCCAGCCTTTCTGCTCAACTATTTTACATAGCTTTTTGCCTGAGATTGACTTCATACTGTAATTTCAACTACCTTTGAAACAAGGTCTATTTTTTTGCTTTCATTAGCTACTTCTAACCAACCTTGTATGGCATCTTGCAGATTGCTGAGCAATTCATCCATGCTGTCTCCCTCTGTAATACAACCAGCGAGTGCAGGAACTTCAGCCCAGTAACCGCCTTCTTCAGCGGGATAAACAATTGCTTTGATTTTCATTATGTGTATGCGAGTTACAGTCCATGTATTTAGATTCTAACAGATTGCTTTTTCTGAAGACTTCACAATCAAGCTATTTTACTCCTTTAACTCTAGTTTTCTAATCACCTCTGAAGGTAGATCTAATATATCTGCAATTTCTTCATCAGTTAAACCTCGCTGCCGTAGCTTTGCGGCTGTTTTTTTGATGTTAATCAAACTGGCACTAAAATTAGAATTTTCTAACGGATTTTTTTCGGTGCTATTTTCAGTGAGATCGGAACCAAAATCTATGTAGCCAATGATATGACTGTTAATACTTCTATCCCCTAGAGACAAATTTATGTTGCCTTGTCGTTCTAACACTGATTCAAGATTGCCTTTATGAATAGTTTCGTTAAAAGTGTTAGACATCATTTGCAGAAGTTCGTAGCTAACATCTCTAACATGACCTTCACTCAGATTATAGGAAGCTGCAATATCAGCATATTTTTGACGGTCTAAAACTCCCTTAATAATCTCACGCTGCAAATCATTAAGATGTTTACCAGACTTAGCATACATAGATGTGTCAACAAATTCCAATAATTCACCAATATTCATGTTTAGAAAAGTCATATAAACTCTTTTATAATAACCGATCTTTTCCGCTTTACGATTTTAAAAAATTCAGATAGCTTAATTGTATGGGGCGGTTAAACAGAGATTTGAAGTCTCAGTGAGCGTTCTGCAAGTTATATAAGTGGTGAGATACGATAATGTCGAAACGGGCTTTTCTAGCAACCGTAGTTTTAATGTGGTTTACGACGGCAACAGCGTCAATAATTGGTAATGATGCTGCAATATCTGAGCCAGTATTAATTGAGCCTACCTCACGATACTAAGGTGAGATTAATAATTATAGAAGAGAGGGATATGCCTATGATTTCTGTTATCAGCAAAACACTCTCGAATATATCGTGGTTTCTAGGCAAGCTGCTGCGAGATTAGAAAGATGGTATGCAGTGTCTAGTGCCAGAGTTTGATCTGCATTGGAAAACTGAACAGGATGCAAACATTCGTAAACCCCAAGAAGGTGATCTAATTCTGCTCCGCCAGCGTACAAAAGTAACTCATTTGGTTATGGTTCTGGATGACCAAATCCGTGATGCTCCAAAATCCCCTACCCATAAGCTTAT
>Ga0209985_10002006_pt1 | contig 19020 bp, 17 predicted proteins | sample NOAtaG_FD_187305 | JGI IMG/M metagenome (GOLD analysis project Ga0209985, IMG submission 187305) | Freshwater lake microbial communities from Lake Erie, under a cyanobacterial bloom - NOAA_Erie_Diel6S_1000h metaG (SPAdes) (version 2) | ecosystem: Environmental > Aquatic > Freshwater > Lake ...
GGTGCCGTAGGCGATGAACTTCACTTCCATCGACCCTCCAAGCCCGGCGATCGACGCGACGTTGACGATGCGGCCCTTCTTCGCCGGGATCATGCTGGCCTTGGCCACGCCCTGGGCAAACAGGAACAGGCTGCGGATGTTCAGGTTCATCACCTTGTCCCAGGCCTCGAGCGGGTAGTCCTCGGCCGGAGCGCCCCAGGTCGCGCCGGCGTTGTTGATCAGGATGTCGATGCGGCCCATGCGGTGCATGCTCTCCTGCACGACCTTGTCGATCTGCGCCGGGTCGGCCGCATCGGCCGCGATCCAGCGCGCGTCGATGCCGCGGGCCGAAAGGTGCGCTGCCGCCTCTTCAAGGTCAGCCGCCTTGCGCGAGGTCAGCATGATCCTGGCTCCGGCCTCGCCCAGCGCTTCCGCCATCTGCAAGCCCAGCCCTCGCGAGCCGCCGGTGACGAGTGCGGTCTGGCCGCTCAGATCGAACAGTTGCTGGATCGGGGTGCCCATGGATTTGTGTCCTTGATCGGAAAGTGGGTTGACTCGACGGGGCCCGCCGACCCTCAGGCCCGGTCCTTGCGCCTTGAACGAAGCCAGATCGCGACGATGCCGGTCCCCGCACCGGCTGCGCCGGCGACCACCAGGGTCCAGCCCAGGTGCGCCGCATCGCCGCCGCGGAACACGAAGACCGACAGGCACAGCAGCAACAGGCCACCGTACAGCAGCACCCAGGCCAGGGTTTCGAGGGTTGAGTTCTTCACGGCTCGATGATGCCCGGTCGACGGTGACACTTCATCCGCGAAGGATCGCTTCGCCCGACTCGCGGCAGACCGCCTCGCGTCGGGCGACCACGGCGAGCCAGGCGTCGATGCGCGGAAGCTCGTAGGCGAAGAAGCAGCGCATCGCGGCCCGCTTGGCCTCTCGGCGTTCGGCTTGCGCGGCGGGCAGTGCGGTCGCGGCGAGCGCAACATCCAGCCACAGCCAGGCGAGCACGACATGCCCGAAGGCCTGCAGATACGGCGTCGCGTTGGCCAGCGCTTCTTCGGGCTGGCCAGTGGCCCAGGCGGCCTTGGTGGCGGCGCCGAGCTTCTGCAAGGCGGCCGCCAGCTGGTTCCCCGGCTCGGCCAGGCCGGCGACCTGGCCGGCACGCCCGATCGTGTCGCTGATGCGGGTGGCCAGCAGCTTGAGCCCGGCACCGCCGTCCATCGTGACCTTGCGACCGAGCAGGTCCAGCGCCTGGATGCCGTGCGTGCCCTCGTGGATCATGTTCAGGCGGTTGTCGCGCCAGTACTGCTCGACCGGAAAGTCGCGCGTGTAGCCATAGCCCCCCAGCACCTGGATCGCCAGCGAATTGGCCTCCAGGCACCATTCGCTGGGCCAGCTCTTGGCGATCGGCGTCAGCACCTCAAGCAGCAGCGCCGCTTCACGCGCCGCGTCGGCGTCGGCGTCGGCGGTGTGGGCTTCGTCGACCAGCCGCGCGCAGTAAAGCTCCAGCGCGAGCGCGCCTTCGCAGTAGGCCTTCTGCAGCAACAGCATGCGCCGGATGTCGGCGTGCTCGATCAGCGGCACGGGCTTGCTGCGCGGGTCCTTGCCGGCCACCGTCATCGGCCGGCCCTGGCTGCGCTGGGTGGCGTACTCCAGGCTCGCCTCGAAGCCGGCCATGCCCAGCATCGCGGCGCCCAGGCCGACGCCGATCCGCGCCTCGTTCATCATGTGGAACATGCACCGCAGGCCCTGCCCTGGCGCGCCGACGCGGTAGCCGATGGCGCCCGGCCGTCCATCCGGCCGATTCCGGCCCTCGCCGAAGTTCAGCAGCGTGTTGGTGGTGCCGCGGTACCCGAGCTTGTGGTTCAAGCCGGCCAGAACGACGTCGTTGCGCTCGCCATTCAGGTCGCCGGTTGGGGTCACGCACCACTTGGGCACGATGAACAGCGAGATGCCGCCCGTGCCCGGCACCAGCTGGCCGTCCGCGTCCGGGATCTTGGCCAGCACCAGGTGCACGATGTTCTCGGTCAGCTCGTGCTCGCCCGCGCTGATCCACATCTTCGACCCGCGCAGCCGGTAGCGCGGCCCGAGCGCGTCGGACTCGAAGTCCGCGCCATCGGGCTCGGCCCGTGTCGCCACGTCCGACAGGCTGGAGCCGGCCTGCGGCTCGGACAGGCACATCGTGCCGAACCACTGGCCGGCAAACTCCCGCTTGGCAAACACCTCGCGCTGGAGCGGCGTGCCATGCGCCATCAGCAGGTTGGCGTTGCCGCTGGTCAGCATCGCGTAGCCACCGATGGCGACACTGGCCTTGCTGAAGAACGCATTGGCCGCCATCTCGACGACACAAGGCAGCTGCATGCCGCCGATGTCGTCGTCCTGCGCTGCTGCCAGCATGCCGGACTCGACGTAGGCCGCCACCGCGTCGTGCGTGGCGCGGGGCAGGTGGACCCGCTCGCCGTCGAAGCGAGGCTCTTCGGTGTCGGTGAGCCGGTTGACGGGCGCGAACTTCTCGCGTGCGATGCGCTCGCAGGTGTCCAGCACCTGGGTGAAGGTCTCGCGCGAGTGGTCGGCGAATCGGTGGCGCTGGGTCAGCGACTCGATGCCGAGCCAGTCGAACAGAAGGAAGTCGAGAGTGGCACGCATGGGGAGATCCGACCTTCAGGTCGCAAGTCGGAAGTGGCGAAGCGCGGCGGCGGCGACCGGGCCACCCCACTCTTGCACGAAGTGACCGGCCTGCGGAAGCATCAGGGGCTCAGGGCAACCGCGGATCAGGCGGCGCAGCGAGGCCATCACCGGCGGGCCAAGCACTGGATCGCGCTCGCCCACGGCCATGAAGCTCTCGCCCTGCCAGCGTTCGCGCCAGAACACGGCTGCTTCACGGCTCGCCGCGAGGCCATCGGCCTCACAACCATGCAGCTCGACGTCGGGCACCAGCGGCGGAAAGGCACGCAGCGCGGCCTTGTAGCTGGCGTCCGGGAACGGCGCGTCATAGGCGGCCGCTTCGGATTCGCTCAGCTCTGGTCTGCCGCGTCGGATCAGCTTGCCGACGGCCAGGTCGGGCTGACCCGCCGCATACGTCCGCCATTGCCGGAAGCCTTCGCTGACCTGCCCCAGGCCGAGCGTCGTGTTCATCACCAGCAGCCGCGTAAAGCGCTCGGGCATCTCGTGCGGCAGCGTGAGGCCGAAGAGACCCCCCCAGTCCTGGACGACGAGCAGCACGTTGCGCAGGTCGAGGTGAGCGATCAGGTCGAGCAGTGCGCCGCGGTGCAACGCCCAGCGGTGATCGGCCTCGTGGGCCGGCTTGTCGCTGCGGCCGAAGCCCAGGAGATCCGGCACCACCACGCGCAGGCCCGCGGCCTCGAACACCGGCATCATGTGCCGGTACAGGTAGCCCCAAGCCGGGTTGCCATGCAGGCACAGCGCGGTCACGGGTGCCGCGGCCGGGCCCGTGTCGACATAGGCCATGCGGCCGCCGGCCGCGAGGCCCTGGGGTGCAAACCACCGCGCCGGCCAGGGCCAGCCAGGCAAGCCTTCAAAGCGCTCGGCCGGCGTTGTCAGCCAATGGATCGCGGGCACGGGGGCGGCAGCGCTCACAGCACCTCGAACACGCCCGCGGCACCCATGCCGCCGCCAATGCACATGGTCACGCAGACCTTCTTGGCGCCGCGGCGCTTGCCTTCGATCAGCGCGTGGCCCACCAGGCGCTGGCCGCTCATGCCGTAGGGGTGGCCGATGGCGATGGCGCCGCCGTCGACGTTGAGGCGCTCCATCGGGATGCCGATGTGGTCGGCGCTGTACAGCACCTGCACGGCGAAGGCCTCGTTGAGCTCCCAGAGGTCGATGTCCTCGACCTTCAGACCCAGCCGCTTCAGCACCTTGGGCACCGCGAACACCGGGCCGATGCCCATCTCGTCGGGCTCGCAGCCGGCGACGGCAAAGCCAAGGAAGCGGCCCAGGGGCTGGAGCCCTCGGCGCGAGGCGTAGGCCTCGTCGACGACGATGCAGGCGCCGGCGCCGTCGCTGAACTGGCTGGCGTTGCCGGCGGTGATCACGCCACCGGGCATCGCGGTGCGGATGTCCTTGATGCTGTCGTAGTTGGTGCCCGGGCGCAGGCCTTCGTCGGCCTTGACGGTGACCTGCTTGCTGCGCAGGCCGAGCTGCGCGTCGGCGACGCCGGCCGTCACCGTGATCGGCGCGATCTCGGCGTCGAAGGCACCGCGTTCCTGGGCCGCGCAGGCCTTCTGCTGGCTCTCGGCGCCGTATCGGTCCTGGCGCTCGCGGGAGATCTTGTACCGCTTGGCCACCTGCTCGGCGGTCTGCATCATGTTCCAGTAGATCTCGGGCTTCTTGGCTTCAAGCGCCGGATCCTTGAACATGTGCAGGTTCATCTCCTGCTGCACGCAGCTGATGCTCTCCACGCCGCCCGCGGCATAGACCTCGCCTTCGCCGGCGATCACACGCTGCGAGGCCATCGCGATCGTCTGCAGGCCGCTGGAGCAGAAGCGGTTGATGGTGATGCCCGCGGTCGACACCGGGCAGCCGGCCATCAGCGCCGCCTGGCGCGCGATGTTCCAGCCGGTGGCGCCTTCGGGGTTGGCGCAGCCCATCAGCACGTCTTCCACCTCGGCGGCGTCGATGCCGGCCCGCGCGATGGCGTGCTGCACCGCGTGGCCGGCCAGCGTGGCGCCGTGGGTCATGTTGAAGGCGCCCTTCCAGCTCTTGGCCAGGGGCGTGCGGGCGGTGGAGACGATCAGGGCTTGCGTCATGGCGTGGGTCCTTGGCCGGGGCGACCGGGGGAAGTGGGGCCGGCGCTGCGTTGGAGCAGGCGGTGGTAGAAGCGGATCATCTCCGCGAGGTGGGTCACCGCGAGGCGCTCGTCGGTGCCGTGGAAACGGGTCAGGTCCGCGCTCGAAGCCCGTACCGGTGAGAAGCGGTAGACCGCATCGGCGACAGCCCCGAAATGACGCGCGTCGGTGGCGGCGAGCATCAGCCCCGGCGCCACGATGCTGCCAGGGAAGACCTCGCGCACGGTGCTTTCAATCTGGCGGAAGCCCGCCGAGTCGGTGGCCGAGACGACCGAGGCTTCGTTGGGCGTGCCGATGGGCTCCACCGCGATCCGGTCGTCGGCAACAACGGCCTTCACGTGGGCCGTCACCGAAGCCTCGGTGTCGCCGGGCAGAAGCCGGAAGTTGACCAGGGCCTCGGCCTTGCCGGGCAGGACGTTCTCCTTGTTGCCGGCATTGAACACGGTGAGCGATGTCGTCGTGCGCAGCAGCGCCGTCGTGCTCGGCACCGAAAGGAGCTGGCGCTCGACAAGCGGACGCAGCAGCCACAGGTTGGACAGCGCCACGCGCTGCAGGCCGGTCATCTCGGGGGCCACGGCCGCCAACATCTGCGCCGCCACGCCGCGGATGCCACCCGGCAGGGGTTGCTGCTCCAGACGCGCCAGCGCCGGCGCGAGCATGCCGATCGCGGTGCTGCCGGGCTTGGCCGGCGGCATCGACGAATGGCCTGGCGTGGCGCTGGCGGTGAGCTTCAGCGTCAGATAGCCCTTTTCGGCGACGCCGATCAGCGCCACCGGCGCCGGGGCGCCGACCAGGATGCCTTCGGTGACCAGCAGCCCTTCGTCCAGCACGTACTCGAATCGCATCTGCCGCTGCTGGAACTTCTGCACCGCCTTGAGCGCACCCTCGCGGCCCGAGATCTCCTCGTCGTGGCCGAACACCAGCACCAGCGTGCGATCAGGCTGGAAACCGGCCTTCAGGTGCATCTCCACGGCCTCCAGCTGGGCGATCAGGTTGCCCTTGTTGTCCCAGGCGCCGCGACCCCAGACGAAGCCGCCGTCGATCCGGCCCTCGAAGGGCGGCTGGCTCCACAGGCCCTCGGTGCCCGGTGCCACCGGCACCACGTCCTGGTGCGCCAGCCAGGCGACGGGCCTGGCCTTGGCATCGCGTCCGGGCCAGGTGTAGACCAGAGTGCGGCCGATGGTTTCGAGCTGGAGCCGTTGGTGAACCAGCGGGTAGCGCTCGCGCAGGTGGGCATGCAGCGCCTCGAAACCGGCCGCGCTGGCTTCAGGGTCGAGCAGGCCGGAGATCGTCCTTGCACGCACCGCCGCCGCCAGCGACTGCGCCGCCGCTTCGGTGTCGATGGCCAGCGGCGGCAGCGGCGCCACGGCGATCTGAACCGAGCGTTGGCGCAACGTGTTGCCCGCCAGTGCCAGCACCAGCAGCAGGACCAGGCCCGCCAGGCCCAGCAGCGCGCGCTTGATCATGCGCGGCGGCTCAGGTGAAGCTCTTGCCTTCAGCGGCCAGGCGCGCCAGCAGCGGCGCCGGCTGCCAGAAGCTGGCGTCGTCCAGCGGGTTGGCGGCGAACTTCTTCATCGCCTGCACGACGTTGAACAGGCCCAACTGGTCGGCGTAGCACATCGGCCCGCCGCGGTGCAGCGGGAAGCCGTAGCCGGTGAGGTAGACCATGTCGATGTCGCTGGCCTTGCTGGCGATGCCTTCCTCGAGGATCTTCGCCGCCTCGTTGACGAGCGAGAACACGAGCCGGTGCACGATTTCGTCGTCGCCGATCTTGCGCGGCGCAATGCCCAACGCCTGGCGGTGGCCTTCGATCATCCGGACCACGTCGTCGCTGGGGATGGCGTCGCGCTTGCCGGGCGCGTAGTCGTACCAGCCCTTGCCGACCTTCTGGCCAAAGCGACCCATCTCGCACAACAGGTCCGCCGTCTTGCTGTAGCGCATGCCGGGCTTCTCGACGTAGCGGCGCTTGCGGATCGCCCAGCCGATGTCGTTGCCGGCGAGGTCGCCCATGCGGAACGGGCCCATCGCGAAGCCGAACTTTTCGATGGCCTTGTCGACCTGGGCCGGCGTGCAGCCTTCCTCCAGCAGGAAGCCCCCCTGGCGGCCGTACTGCTCGATCATGCGGTTGCCGATGAAGCCGTCGCAGACGCCGGAGACCACCGCCGTCTTGCGAATGGTCTTGGCCATGCGCATGACCGTCGCCAGCACGTCCTTGGCGGTCTCCTGTCCACGGACCACCTCGAGCAGCTTCATCACGTTGGCGGGGCTGAAGAAGTGCAGACCCACCACGTCCTGCGGTCGCTTCGTGAAGGCAGCGATGCGGTCCACGTCCAGCGTGCTGGTGTTGCTGGCCAGGATGGCACCGGGCTTCATCGTCGCGTCGAGCTTCTCGAACACCGCCTGCTTGACGCCCATCTCCTCGAAAACGGCCTCGATCACGAGGTCGGCATCGGCGACGTCGGCGTAGTCCAGCGTCGGCTTCAGCAACGCCATGCGGGCCTCGTACTTGTCGGCCTTGAGCTTGCCCTTCTTGACCTGGGCCTCGTAGTTCCTGCGGATCGTGGCGACCCCGCGCTCCAGTGCGTCGACCTGGGTTTCGAGGATCGTCACCGGCAGCCCGGCGTTGAGGAAGTTCATCGCGATGCCTCCACCCATCGTGCCGGCGCCGATGACGGCGACCTTGGCGATCACGCGCTGCGGCGTGTCGTCGGGCACATCGGCGATCTTGCTCGCAGCGCGCTCGCCGAGGAACGCATGGCGAAGCGCCTTGCTCTCGGGCGTGAACATCAGCGCGGTGAAGATCTCGCGCTCCAGGGCCATGCCGTCGTCGAAGCGGCGCTTGAGTGCAGCCTCCACGGCATCGACGCAGCGGGCCGGCGCCGGGAAGTTCTTGGCCATGCCCTTGACCATGTTCCGCGCGAACTGGAAGTAGGCGTCCGGGTTCGCATGCTCGACCTTCAGGTCGCGCACCCGCGGCAGCGGCTTGCCGCTGGCGGCGTACTCGGCGGCCTTCGTCTGCGCCAGCGCACACGCAGCGTCGACCACATCGCCTTGGGTCATTTCGGCGAACAGGGTCTGGCCGGGCGCCATCATCAGCAGTTCGCTCTTGACCGGCTCGCCGCTGACGATGATGTTCAGCGCGTTCTCGACCCCCAGCACGCGCGGCAGGCGCTGCGTGCCACCGGCTCCGGGGATGAGACCGAGCTTGACCTCGGGCAGCGCAATCAAGGCCCCCGGCACGACCACCCGCCAGTGGCAGCCCAGCGCCAGTTCGAGACCGCCACCCATGCAGGTGCCGTTGATCGCGGCGACCACCGGCTTGGGCGCGTCTTCGAGCAGCTTGATCAGGCTCAGCAGGTTGGGCTCGGCCACCGCCTTGACGCTGCCGAACTCGCGGATGTCGGCGCCCCCTGAAAACGACTTGCCGGCGCCGGTGACCACGATCGCGACCACGCTGCCGTCGGCCAGCGCACGCGCCACGCCGTCGGCAACGCCGAGCCGAGTCGCGTAACCCAGGCCGTTGACCGGCGGATTGTCCAAGGTGATCACGGCCACCTGGCCGCGTTGTTCGTAGTGGGCGCCCATGCGTGTCATCTCCTGCGGCTCGGAAAAAAGAACGTTCGTTCGATTCTAGGCACCGGCACCCGTCTCGACCTGTCCCTGCGGCGACAGGGTTCTTGGCCTCAGGCTCCCGGGCGACGGCAGACGAAGGTGGCGTCGAGCGTCCGCACCGAATCCAGCGGCATGGCCCGGAAGCGCGGCAACAGGCGCTGCGGCGCGGGGGGAGAGTCGGCCAGGCGCCGGCCGTGGGTCTCGACCACAAAGCCGGTCGACTCGAGGGCGGCCAGGAACTCGTGGAAGCGCACCCGGTTGGGCAAGCCTCGGTTCGATCCCATCCATTTCCAGACCCGGTCCGAGATCGAGAGATACAGGAAGGCGTCGCCCCAGCGGCTCCAGTCGAAGTGCTGGCTGAAGTCGACCACGTGCAGGGCCACACCACCCGGCCGCAGGACCTCGAACGAGGTGCGGGCAAAAGCCTTGACGTCCTGCACATGCTCGCCGACGGCATACGAGCAGACGACATCGTGATCGGCGGCCACGGACTGCGAACCCGCGGTCGCCTCGACACCGACCTTGACCACGTTCACGCGGTCGGGAAAAGCCTCGGGGAAGCGGTCAGGATCCAGCCACTGGGGCCAGGGCAGTTCAGGGAAGGCCTGCGGCCATGCCGCCTTCACGCCGCGGTAGAAGCCCTTGGCGTAGGCACTGCCGTAGTCGCCTGGAAAGCGATCCAGGCAGGTGTAGCGGCTTGCACCAGCCGCCAGCATCGCAAACCCTGCCGCCAGCGTGTCGCCGGGGCCGATCTCGGCGACCGCCTTGCCCTCCAGGCTGCCCAGCATGGCCAGCATCTTGCGCGGCAGCGCCAGGCCGTAGCGCTCGACGATGTCCTTGGCCGGATCGGCATCCGAGATCGTGGTCCGCGGCCGACGCAGCCGCCAGTCGCGAATGGTGTCGGATCCCATCGCCAGGTTCTTGGCGATCTCGACCGCGATCTGGCGCGTGAACAGCAGCCGCCGCAAGGCGCTGCCGGAGGACTCAGAAGCTTGCATGCCGGGAACAAAGGTCGATCAATGCCAGGGAGGGCCGTCCGGAAATGGATTCGGCCGCGCTCCCCGAGGTCCGGGGCTGCGCGGCCGAAAGGTGTTGCCAGGCCGGCGTCAGGCCAGCGATTGTGGGCCCGGACTGTGACGCCTGGCTGGTCGCTGCAATCAGGCCGACAGGCGGCGCCGTGCCCACATGCCCACGCCGGCCAGGCCAAACGCGAACAGCGCGTAGGTCGCCGGCTCAGGCACGACGGTCACCACACCGGGGCCGCCAATCGTGGTGCTGAAAGCGCCAAAGTCGCCAGGCGCGAAGCCCGTGGTCACCAATGTGTAGGCCACGCCGGTCGACAGGGTCTGGGCAAAGCCCGACGTCGTAAAGCCGGGCAGCAGGTCGTCGTTGGCATTGACACCGTTGCTGGTCGCGGAAGCCGGATTGAAGCTCGGCGAGTACAGGAAGATGAAGGTGTCGAAAGTCGGGCCGGTGGTCACGAAGGTATACGGGCCGGCCACCGAGACCGTGAACTCGAAGGTGTGATAGGGGTTGCTGTTGCCGATCCCCGACAGACCGGAAAAGTCCTCGAACGCCCGGTTGAAAGTCGGGCCCCCAGTGGTGTCGCCGGTGTAGGTGTAGATGACGGCGTGCGCCGGAGCCATCGCTGCCATCGTTGCAAATGCGAGCGCGGCCAGTGCGAATCGGGGAGACGTCATCGGAACCTCCAGGGTTGTTGCATCGCAATATACGCCGTCGGTGCTGCCGTGCAAGCTCAGGTAACCCCGATTCACCCGACAAACGCGGGGTTCAGACCTCAAGCCACTCCTTGCGGATGTAGGCGTTGGCACGGAGCTCGGCCGGCGTGCCCTCGAAGACGATCTGGCCGTGGCCCATCACCAGGCAACGGTCGGCCACTTCGAGCGCGATGGTCAGCTTCTGCTCGACCAGCAGGACGCCGATGCCGCGGCGCTTCAGTTCGCGCAGGTACTCGGCCACGAGTTCGACGATCTTGGGCGCCAAGCCTTCGGTCGGCTCGTCGATCATGATCAGTTCAGGGTCGCCCATCAGCGTACGGCACAGCGTCAGCATCTGCTGCTCGCCGCCCGACAGCACGCCAGCCTCGGTGTGCTGTCGCTCCTTCAGGCGCGGGAACAGCTTGTACATGTCGTCGAAGCTCCAGCGCCCCCCCTTCTTGCCACCCTTTTCACCCAGCATCAGGTTCTGGTGCACGGTGAGCGTCGGAAAGATGTCGCGGTTCTCGGGCACGTAGCCGATGCCGGCATGGGCGACTTCGAAGGCCTTGCGCCCCAGCAGTTCCTGCCCCTTGAAGACCATGCTGCCACTGGCATCGACCAGTCCCATGATCGACTTGACGGTGGTCGAGCGACCCGAGCCATTGCGGCCCAGCAGGGCCACGATCTCGCTGTCGCGGACCTCGAAGTTGACGCCATGCAGGACATGGCTCTTGCCGTAAAAGGCGTGCAGGTTCTTCAGTTGCAGCATCTTCAGTGCCCCGCGGCCGCGGCCTGCTGGTCGGCCAGCACACTGCCCAGGTAGGCCTCCTGAACGCGCGGGTTGGCGCGCACCTGGTCCGGGGTGTCGAAGGCGATCACCTCGCCGTAGACCAGCACCGCGATCTTGTCGGCAAGACCGAACACCACGCCCATGTCGTGCTCGACTGTCAGCAAGGTCTTGCCCACCGTGACCTCGCGGATCAGGTTGACGAAACGAGCCGTCTCGCTCTTGCTCATGCCCGCGGTCGGCTCGTCGAGCAGGATCACGCTGGCGCCGCCGGCGATCGTGATGCCGATCTCGAGCGCGCGCTGCTCGGCATAGGTCAGGTTCATCGCCAACACGTCACGCCGCTTGTGCAGCTTGATCATGTCCAGGACCTCGTCGACACGGTCGTTGACGTCGCGCAGATCGGCGAGGAACTTCCAGAACGAATACTTGTAGCCCAGGCTCCAGAGCACCGCGCACCGGATGTTCTCGGCCACCGACAGGCGCACGAACAGGTTGCTGACCTGGAAGCTGCGTGCGAGACCGCGACGGTTGATCTCGTAGGGCGCCAGGCCGTCGATCTTCTGGCCGTGCAGCAGGATGTCGCCGCTGGTCGCGCCGAAGCGGCCGCTGATCAGGTTGAACAGCGTGCTCTTGCCGGCGCCATTGGGTCCGATGATCGCGACCCGCTCTCCGGGCGCCACGATCAGGTTCGCACCGCGGATGATCTCGGTCTTGCCGAAGCTCTTGCGCACGTCGCGCAGTTCGACGGCCAGGCTGCCGTTGGCGGCTTGGCCGGTCATTGCAAGGCCTCCCGCTTCTTGATTTCCTTTTCGATCTCTTCCTGCGCCGTTCCCCAGTCGCGAACGAACTGGCGCCGCGTGAGCTCGAACATCGCGATGCCGACCACCAGCACGAAGGCGGCTCCGAACCAGCTGTCCAGGCCCTTGGCGTTCAGGGTGGCGCCCATGTACTTCATCTGCGGACCCAGGGCCTGGTTGAGCTGCAGGTGGTAGACCATCTCGATCATGGCTCCGGCGCCGACCAGGACCGTGAACGCCGTTCCGGCCAACGCCAGGTAGCTGCCGATCAAGGGCCTGAGCTTGCCGAACGAAGCCACGCGCAGGTTCATCATGATCAGCGACGAGATGCCTCCCGGCGCGTACATGACCATGAAGGTGAAGACCAGTCCCAGCCACAGCTGCCAGGCCTGGGTGAGCTCGGACAGCAGCACCAGGGCAACGACCATCAGCACGCCGCCGATGATGGGACCGAAGAAGAACACCGCTCCGCCCAGGAAGGTGAACAACAGGAAGGCGCCCGAGCGCAAGGCATTGACGACCTCGGCGGTCACGATCTCGAAGTTCAGCGCCGCCAGGCCGCCCGAGATGCCCATGAACAGGCCCGATGCGATGAACGCGACATAGCGGACGTACTGGGTGTTGTAGCCGACGAACTCGACACGCTCGGGGTTGTCGCGCACGGCATTGAGCATCCGGCCGAGCGGCGTCCGCGTGAACGCGAACATCAGCGCCGTACAGACGAAGGTATACGCCGCGATCAGGTAGTACAGCTGGATCTGCGGCCCGAAGGTGATGCCCAGGAAGGGCTCGCCCGCGACCCGGTTGCCGCTGATGCCGCCTTCCCCGCCGAAGAAGCCCGGGAACATCAGCGACATCGCCCAGACCAGTTCGCCGACACCGAGCGTGATCATGGCAAACGGCGTGCCGGCCTTCTTGGTGGTGACCCAGCCCAGAATCACCGCGAACAGCATGCCGAACAAGCCGCCCACCAGGGGCACCAGGCTGACTGGCAACGCCAGCTTGCCGGCCGAAACGAGGTTCAGGGTGTGGATCGCGAAGAACGAGCCGAGCCCGGAATAGACCGCATGGCCGAAGCTGAGCATGCCGCCCTGGCCCAGCAGCATGTTGAAGGCCAGGCAGGCGATGACCGCAATCCCCATCTGCGACAGCATCGTCAGCGACAGGCTGCTGGACCAGAGCAGCGGCGCGACGATCATCACCAGTGCATAACCGCCCCAGACGACCCAGCGTCCGACGTTGTAGGGCTTGAATTCGTAGTACGAACGCGAAGTGGTGGCCATGGTTTCGCTCGTCAGCCCTCGCGCGTGCCGAACAGGCCCTTGGGCCTGAAGATCAGGATCAGCACCAACAGCAGGAACGGCAGGATCGCCGCGACCTGGCTCAGCTTGACGCTCCAGACCGCATAGCCGAAGGTGTCGGGCCCGACCGCCATGCCCAGGAACTTGAACAGGTCGGACAACGAGCGGTCGCTGCCGACGGCAAAGCTGTCGATCAGCCCAAGCCCGACCGACGCAACAAAGGCGCCGGCGAGGGAGCCCATGCCGCCGATCACGATGACCGCGAACACGACCGCACCCACGGCCAGGGCCATCGAAGGTTCCGTCACCCGCAACGCGCCGCCGATCACGCCGGCCAGCGCTGCGAGCGCGGTGCCGCCGCCGAACACGAGCATGAACACGCGTGGCACGTTGTGGCCCAGGGCCTCGACGGCGTCGGGGTGGGTGAGCGCCGCGGTGATGACGAGCCCGAGCCGAGTGCGGGTCAGCACCAGCCAGACCGCCACCAGCATCAGCACGGCGATCAACATGCCAAAGGCCCGGAACTCCGGGAACTGCGTGCAGATCGCCCCCGCCACCTGCTTGCACACCTCGGGAGGCGCACCCCACGAGATCGACAGCGACGTGGGCAGATCCACGATCGTGAACAGCGGCCCGCGCAGGCTTTCGGGCGGCTGGAAGTTCACCGCCTGGCGGCCCCAGATCAGCTGCACCAGTTCGAGGATGATGAACGAGAGCCCGAATGTGATCAGAAGCTCGGGCACATGGCCGAACTTGTGCACCTTGCGCAGCGCGAATCGCTCGAAGGCCGCGCCCATCAAGCCCACGATCGGAGGCGCGAGCAGCAGGCCCCACCAGAAGCCCACGGCCTGTGTCACGGTGTAGGCGACGTAGGCGCCGACCATGTAGAAGCTGGCGTGGGCGAAGTTGAGCACGCCCATCATGCTGAAGATCAGCGTCAGCCCCGACGCGAGCATGAACAGCAGCAGCCCCAGCGACAGGCCGTTGAGCAGCGAGATCAGGAAGTACGAGGCATCCATGGCGTCGGGATGTTCGGGGCAAATCTGTCGCTCTGGCGACAGGGTTGACCCTCTGAAATGCACAACGCGGTGCCCGGTATGGGCACCGCGTTGTGGCCTGGGCTCAGGCGGCAGGCGCCATCAGGACGGCCGCTTCATCTGGCAGGAGGTCGGCGTCGCTGCGACAAACGCGGGGATCTCCCGGACCTGCTGGAAGTTGAAGCCGGTGTTCTCGACGCTGTAGGGGTTCTTCGCGTCGGCCTTGCGCCATTCGGTGATGTACAGCGGCTGCAGCAACTGGTGATCGGTCCTGCGCATCTCGATCTCGCCGTTGAAGCCGTTGAACTTCATGCCGCTCATGGCGGTGGCGACCTTCACCGGATCGACACTCTTGGCCCTGGCCATGCCCTCGGACAGCATGGCCATCGCGGTAAAGGTCTGCAGCGTGTACCAGTCGTCGTTGAACTTCTTCTTGAACTCGTCTTGCCACTTCACGATGCCGGGCAGCGAGTTGTGGCCGATGGCCACGACACGCACCTTGCCGCCGACGCCTTGCGCCAGCGCCGTCGGCACGCCGCCGGTGATGGCGTAGTAGGTGTAGAAGTTGGCGTTCAGGCCGGCATCCTTGGCGGCCTTGACCAGCAGGGTCAGGTCCTGGCCCCAGTTGCCGGTGACGATGCTGTCGGCGCCGCTGGCCTTGATCTTGGCCACGAAGGGCGCGAAGTCCTTCACCTGGCCCAGCGGATGCAGGTCGTCGCCGACGATCTTCACGTCGGGCTTCTTGCGCGCCATGATCTCCTTGAAGTAGCGGCTGACCTGCTGGCCGTGCGCGTAGTTCTGGTTGATCAGGTAGACGTTCTTGATGTCGGCCTGATCCTTCATGAAGCTCGTCAGCGCCTCCATCTTCTGCGAGGTGTCGGCGTCGAGGCGGAAGTGCCAGAACGAGCAGCGCTCGTTGGTCAGCGCCGGGTCAACCGCGGCGTAGTTGACGAACACCACCTCCTTGCCCGGGTTGCGCTCGTTGTGCTTGCTGACGGCGTCGGAGATCGCGGCGGCGGCGCCGGATCCGTTGCCCTGCACGACATAGCGGATGCCCTGGTCGATGGCGGCCTTCAGGACCGTCAGGCTCTCCTGCGGCGAGCCCTTGTTGTCGAAGGCCACCATCTCGAACTTGACGCCGGCGGGGTTTTTCTTGTTGAACTGCTCGGCGCTGAACTGGTAGCTCTTGAGCTGGTTCTGGCCGATGTTCGCGAAGGGCCCGGACAGCGGGTCGATGAAGGCGATCTTGACGGTCTGCCCAGCCTGGGCGAACACGACACTGGATGCCAGCAGGGCCGAGCCGGCCACGGTGAAGCCGAAGAGTCGGCGCGTGAAAGTCATGTTGTGTGTCTCCTGGATGGGAAAGGCGGGGGAGCGAACAAGCGTAAAAACCGCGCGAGAAGGTAGCGGAAAGGCATGACCCTCCGTCTCAGGGACTACCCCGAAGTCGGGCGGGGTCGGCCCGAACACGGACAATTCCGCATCGGCGCAAGCAAGGTGCCGCGTTGCCGACTGGAACCCCCCTCGATGCTCAACCGCAAACCGCCGCACCCGCACGACGACCCACGTTACGCCATTCGCAAGTCCGACGACGAGTGGCGGGCCGGGCTGGACCCGATGCAATACCAGGTGGCGCGGCACGCCGCCACCGAACGCGCCTTCACCGGCGCCTACTGGGACCACTGGCAGCCGGGCGACTACCGCTGCGTCGGCTGTGGCACGGTGCTGTTCGAGAGCCGGACCAAGTTCGACGCCGGCTGCGGCTGGCCGAGCTACTGGGAGCCGGTGAACGCCGATGTCGTCGAGCGCGTCGCCGACGCCAGCCACGGCATGGTCCGCGTCGAGGTCCGCTGCCGAAACTGCGGTTCCCACCTGGGCCACGTGTTCCCTGATGGCCCGCACCCGACCGGCGAGCGCTTCTGCATCAACTCCGCGGCGATCGACTTCCAGCCCGGGGACACGACGTGACGGCCGATGAACTGCGCGCAACGCTGGTGGCCGCACTGGCGCCTGAAGCGATCGAGGTCGTGGACGACAGCGCTCGCCACGCCGGCCATGCCGGGGCTCGCGAAGGCCGGCACTTCAACGTCGAGATCCGCAGCGCGCGCTTTGCCGGGCTGCGGCCCTTGGCCAGACATCGGCTCGTTTATGATGCCCTTGGCCCCTTGAGCGAGCGGGGTATTCACGCCCTCGCGATCGTGGCTCGCGCCCCGGACGAAAACTGATCCGTCCACCGGCCGGAACTTGCCTCTTCTGCCGGACTCATCGGCATTCGCCGCGCCGCACATTGCGGGCACCCTGTCCCACTTCGCCGTTCACCCCTCATGAAACTGAATCTCCTGGCCGCTGCCGTTCTGGCCGCGACGCTGCTGCCGCTGGCCGTCTCGGCCCAGAACATCACCCTGGTCAACGGCAAGCCGGTGCCCAAGTCACGTGTCGACACGCTGCTGCAGCAGGCCACCCGCGCCGGTCAGCAGCTTCCTCCCGGGGCCGACAAACAGGCTCGCGACCAGGTCGTGCTGCGTGAGATCTTCGTTCAGGAGGCCGAGCGCCGTGGCATCGCCGCGCGTCCGGACTTTCGTGCCCAGATGGAGCTCGCCCGCCAGAGCATCCTGATCCGCGACCTGTTCGACGACTACCGCAAGGCCAACCCGGTGACGGATGCCGAGGCCAAGGGCGAGTACGACAAATTCAAGGCCCAGGCCAGCGGCGTCGAATACCGTGCCCGCCACATCCTGGTCGAGAAGGAAGACGAGGCCAAGGCCCTGATCGCCCAGATCAAGGCCGGCGGCAGCTTCGAGGAACTCGCCAAGAAGAACAGCAAGGACCCGGGGTCGGGCGCGAATGGCGGCGACCTTGACTTCGCCAAGGCCGACAGCTACGTGCCCGAGTTCGGCCAGGCGCTCGCCAGGCTCAAGAAGGGCGAGATGACCGACGCGCCGGTGAAGAGCCAGTTCGGCTTCCACATCATCCGCCTGGACGACACCCGCGAGGCCAGCTTCCCGGCTTTCGACGACGTCAAGGCCCAGATCAAGCAGCGCCTGGAACAAACCAAGATCCAGCGCTACCAGGAAGAACTGCGCGCCAAGGCCAAGACGGACTACAAGTTCACCGAGTAAACGCCCGCGGCCTCAAGGCCGTCCCATCAAGGCCGTCTACTCAAGGCCATCTGCTCAAGGCGTCAGCACGCTGGACCCGGTGGTCCGGCGGGCTTCGAGGTCACGGTGCGCCCGGGCCACGTCGGCCAGCGGGTAGCGCTGGTCGATGCGGATCTTGACCGCGCCACTTTGCACGACGGCGAACAGGTCGTCGGCCATGGCTTGGGTCGCCTCACGCGTCGCGATGTGGGTGAACAGGGTCTGCCGCGTGAGGTAGAGACTGCCCTTGGGCCCGAGCAGGCCCGGCGCGACCGGCGCCACCGGGCCGCTGGCATTGCCGAAGCTGGCCATCAAGCCAAACGGACGCAGGCAGTCCAGGCTTTTCTCGAAGGTGTCCTTGCCGATCGAGTCGTAGACCACCTTGACGCCGCGCCCGCCCGTGATCGCCTTGACGCGCGCGACGAAGTCTTCACTCGTGTAGTCGATGGCGTGTGCCGCGCCATGCTCCAGTGCCAACGCGCACTTGGCTGGCCCGCCTGCGGTGCCGATGAGTTGCAGGCCCAGGGCCTTGGCCCATTGGCAGGCGATCAACCCGACGCCCCCGGCGGCGGCGTGGAACAGCACGAAGTCACCCGGCTCCAGGCCTTCGACCGGCTTGACGCGGCGCAGCAGGTACTGCGCGGTCAGGCCCTTGAGCATCATGGCCGCCGCGGTGTCGAACGCAATGCCTTCAGGCAGGCGGACGACGTTCTTGGCCGGCATGACACGCAGCTCGCAATACGCGCCGGGTGGGTTGGCGGCGTAGGCGGCGCGGTCGCCCGCAGCCAGGTGGGTGACGCCCTCGCCCACCGCCTCGACGACGCCTGCGCCTTCCATGCCCAGGCCGTGCGGCAGGGCCAGGGGGTACAGACCGGTGCGGTGGTAGACGTCGATGAAGTTCAGCCCGCAGGCCTGGTGCCGGATCCGGATCTCGCCCGGGCCGGGCGCGCCGACCTCGACCTCAACGAGTTGCATCTGCTCGGGGCCGCCAGTGGCGGCAATCTGGATGGCGTGGGGCATGGCGGCAGTCGCTGCGTTGCGGAAAGCCGCGAGCTTAGCCGCGTCAGCCCGCATCCGCCGGCGCCGCAAACCGCGTCACGCGGCGCGGCTTCAGATACACCCGGCTGCCGCGCTGCAGCGCCAGCCGCTCGCGCAGCGCCAGGTACTCGCTGCGCGACAGCTCGACGTCGAGGTAACCCTCCTCGCCGTCGCGCTTGAACTCCACGCGCGTGTTGGCACCCACCGTGAGCGTCTGGCTCAGCGTGGCGGCCCAGGCGCCTTCGGACGGCTCGGCGACGATCTCCAGTTCGTGCGGGCGCACATACACCGTCTCGCCACCCGCGGTGGCCCCGCCCGGGGCGTGTTCGCTGCGGCCGTGGAACAGGTTCACATCGCCCAGGAACTGCAGCACGAAGGGCGTGGCCGGGTGGTCGTAGACCTCGTCGGGCGAACCCACCTGCTCGATGCGGCCCTCGTTCATCACGACGATGCGGTCGGCCACCTCCATGGCTTCTTCCTGGTCGTGGGTGACGAAGACGCTGGTGACATGCACCTCGTCGTGAAGGCGGCGCAGCCAGCGGCGCAGTTCCTTGCGCACCTTGGCGTCGAGCGCGCCGAAGGGTTCGTCCAGCAGCAGCACCTTGGGCTCCACCGCCAGCGCGCGCGCCAGCGCGATGCGCTGCCGCTGCCCGCCGGAAAGCTGGTGCGGGTAGCGGTCGGCCAGCCAGTCCAGTTGCACCAGCTTGAGCAGCTGCGTCACCTTGTCGCGGATCTGCCCGTCAGTGGACCGGTTCGACTTTGGCCGCACGCGCAGCCCGAAGGCCACGTTCTCGAAGATCGTCAGG
>Ga0209985_10002007_pt1 | contig 19018 bp, 11 predicted proteins | sample NOAtaG_FD_187305 | JGI IMG/M metagenome (GOLD analysis project Ga0209985, IMG submission 187305) | Freshwater lake microbial communities from Lake Erie, under a cyanobacterial bloom - NOAA_Erie_Diel6S_1000h metaG (SPAdes) (version 2) | ecosystem: Environmental > Aquatic > Freshwater > Lake ...
CGTGTCCATGGTTGCAGCTCCGTTGATGAACGAGGCGGATTGCCTCGCTCGTCAACTTCGCAGAACCGCGACTCTCCCGAAACACCAAGCCGTGGCCGGAGCGCCTACCGCGCGAGCGGTTTAGTCCGCCGCTGCATTGCTGCCAGTCGGGGTCCATTTGATTTCAGTGCAAAAAGTGACGGTTCGCATCGCCAGCAACGGCGCGGCCCTCGGCCGGTAAGTTGTTGATTTCGCAAGGATTGCTGTTCGGTTCTGCGCGGCGTATCTTTGGCTGCTTTCCGATTGACGAGGAGCGGTGGCGATGCAAGGCTGGCAGACACCGTACCTGGGCCTGCGCGACCTGCCGCGTGAACTCACCGAGTTCGAACTGCAGGCCTTCTTCAGCTTCAGTCGTGTCGAGCTCGAACTGATCGCGCGCCGGCGAGGCGACAACCACAAGTTGGGCCTGGCGCTGCACATCGGCTTTGTGCGCATGAATGGCCGGCCGCTGAACAGCGTGCGCGCGGTGCCTGCCGTGTTGCTGCGTCACCTGGGCCAGATGCTGGACATCGCCACGCCAGACCTGGCGTCGCTGCGCGCGTTGTACGCCCGTGGCCGCACGCTGTTCGATCACCAGCAGCAGGCCTGCGAGGCGCTGGGCTTTGCCTGGATGACCGAGCACCAGCGTCGCGCGTTGGTTCGAGTCCTGCGCGATGAAGTGGCCCACAGCGCCGACCGTGAGCGGCTGCTCCTGCATGCCCGGCATTGGCTGTACGAACACCGGCTGCTCATCGTGCACGACCGTGTCATTCGCGGCCTGGTCGCCGCAGCACTGACCGAGCTGGAGGCCGTCACGGCCCAGGCGATCCGAGCCGCGGTGCCAGCCGTCATGCTCAAGCGCTGGGCTTCGGCGCTGGACAGCGCACGCCCGGATGGCCAGCATTGCCAGAGCTGGCTGTGGAGCACACCGGCCAAGCACTCCACACGCCAGATTGCCGAGGTGCTCGAGCGCATCGCTTTCCTGACGGAGCTGGGCATCGACCAACACTTGGGCGGTCTCAACGACGTGTTGGTGCGCCGCTACGCGCGGCGCATGGCCACCCGACCGCCCTCGATCAGCGCCCGGATCAAGGAGCCGGCGCGCACAGTCGAGATGGCCTGTTTCCTGCGCTACAGCCTGCTCACGGCCACGGACCAACTCATCCTCATGTTCCAGCGCCGCGTGGCCGACCTGTGGCGGCGCTGCGCGGACGGCGTGACCGCAACGGTCGACTGGGCCCAGCAGTACCAGCAGTTGCTTCAGGAACTGGCCGAGCTTGCGGCGCAGAACACGGTAGCGGATGCCGAACTGCGCTCGCACCTGGTCGATCTCGTGGCGGCCAAGCGTGCCCGGCGCCCGCCTAGTCGGGCGTCGATCATCCGCCAGCACCTGATCGATGCCATCGCCCCGGTGCGCTCGCTGCTGGTGGCAGTGAGCGGGCTGGCCTGGAAGGCCACGGGTGAGCATCCGGTGCTCGACGCGCTGGACAAGCTGCGCACCCAGTACGCTGCTGGCATCAAGATCCTGCCGGCCGAGCTCACGGCCGCGCGCCTGGGCCCGGCGTGGCGTCAAGCCATCGCCGACACCGACCGTGAGCGGGCGTTGCGGGCACTGGAGGTGGCCACCCTGTTCGCACTGCGCCGTGCCCTTCGCAACGGCTCCGTGTGGATCGAATACTCCTTGAGCTTCCGTGGCCGTGAGCGGCTGTTCATCCCGGACGAGCGCTGGAAGACCGAAGCCCGGCGCCACTACGCCCGGCTGCAACTGCCGGCCAAGGCCAGCGACTTCCTCGCACCCTTGCTTGCACGCGTTCGCGCCGGTGTCGACGCGGTGGCCGCCGCCACGCGCGCGGGGGCGCTGCGCGTGGATGACGAGCTGCATCTGGCGCCGCTGGCGGCCGACGAGGAAGACCCTGAAGTGGTCAAGCTGCGCAGCCGGCTTGACCAGCGCATCGGCGAGGTGCAACTGCCCGAGGTCATCCTGGCCGTGGACGCCGAGGTACGCTTCAGCTGGATCATGCTCGGGCGCGAGCCCAGATCGGGCCAGGAACTGCTGATGGCCTACGCTGGCATCCTCGCGCACGGCACCAGCCTGACCGCGGCCGAGTGCGCGCGCATGATCCCGCAGTTGTCGGCCACCAGCATTCGCCAGGCCATGCGCTGGGCCGGCGATGAGCGACGTCTGGCCCTGGCCTGCCAGGCGGTGCTGGAGTTCATGCAGCGCCATGCCATCGCAGCAACGTGGGGCCGCGCCGACCTGGCCTCATCGGACATGATGAGCCTGGAGACCAGCCGACGGGTGTGGCAGGCGCGCCAGGATCCCCGGCGCCAGACGGCCTCCATCGGCGTGTACAGCCACGTGCGCGACCGCTGGGGGATCTTCCACGCCCAGCCGATCGTGCTCAACGAGCGCCAGGCCGGCGCCGCCATCGAAGGGGTCGTGCGACAGGAGCGGGTCGAGGTGTCGCAGCTCGCCGTCGATACGCACGGCTACACCGACTTCGCCATGGCGCTGTCGCGGCTGCTTGGCTTCGATCTGTGCCCGCGGCTGCGCGAGTTGCGGCAGCGCCATCTGTTCGTCCCGCGAGGGATGAAGATCCCGCAAGAGATCGCCGCCGTCTGCGAAGCCAGCGTTGACACGGCACTGATCGAAGCCCATTGGGACCAGCTGGTGCATCTGGCGGCTTCGGTACAGACGGGCCACGCCAGCGCGGTGACGGCGCTGGCCAGGTTCGGCTCGGCGGCCAAGGGAGACCCGATCTACGACGCCGGCGTCCAACTGGGCAAGCTGCTGCGCACGGCGTTCCTGGCCGACTACTTCGTCAACGCGAGCTTCCGCAGGGAGCTGCGCCGGGTGCTCAACCGCGGCGAAGCGGTGAACGCGCTCAAGCGCGCGATCTACACCGGTCGTGTCGGGCCGGCCCAGGCCCGGCGTGCCGACGAGATGCAAGCCGTGGCCGACGCCTTGAGCCTGCTGGCCAACATCGTGATGGCGTGGAACACGGCGCAGATGCAGGCGGTGCTGGACCGGTGGGCCAACAGGCGGCAGATCGTGCCGCCGGAGCTGACTGGACGGATCGCACCGACGCGCCTGGAAGGGATCAACCTGCGCGGCGTCTTCCGCTTCCCGCTGGAGCGCTACGCGGGCCAGATCCTGCCGTCACAAACTGCAGCGAAAACGAGTGCTGGCGGGTGAAATCGACCACGCAAACAGGCCCTCATCGGCCGCTCGGGAGACCAACAGAAAACTCAGTCGTGACAAGCACTTGCGCGCACCGTCTCAGCAGACCCCGCGCCAATGCTCGCTCTCCGGGCAGGCGCGAACCGTCACTTTTTGCACTGAAATCAAATGGACCCCTGCCAGCGGTACAGCGTCATGCGCGACACCCCCAGCTGGCGCGCCGCCTCGCTCACGTTCCAGCGGTGCTGGCGCAGCGTGGGCAGCCAGGCCCGGGCCGCGTCGCCGGCCGGCTCGACGCGGGCCGTGCCGCGCGGCCGCCACAGCCCGGACAGGTGCCCGGGCGGATGCGCGCCCAGCGACTCGGGCAGGTCGTCGGGCGTGACCACGCCGTCGGAGCACAGCGAGCGCGCGCACTCGATGGCGTTGCACAGCTCGCGCAGGTTGCCCGGCCAGGAGTGGGCCACCAGGCGCGCGCGGGCTGGCGCGCTCAGGCGCACGGCCGGGCTGCCGTCGGCGCAGAGGCGGTGGACGAGCACGCCGAGGTCCTCGCGATCGCGCAGCGGCGGCAGGTGGAAGTGGGCGCCGTTGAGGCGGTAGTACAGGTCGTCGCGGAAGCGACCGCCCTTGACGGCCGCGACCAGGTCGCAGTGGGTGGCGGCCACCACGCGCAGGTTCACCGCCACGGGCCGCGTCGCCCCCACGGGCAGCACCTCGCGCTCGGCCAGCACGCGCAGCAGCCGGCCCTGCAGCGGCAGCGGCATGTCGCCGATCTCGTCGAGGAACAGCGTGCCGCCGTCGGCCTCCTGGATGAGCCCGCGCTTGCCGCGCGAGGCGGCGCCCGAGAAGCTGCCGGCCAGGTGGCCGAAGAGCTCGCTCTCGATCAGCGATTCAGGCAGCGCCGCGCAGTTCACCGCCACGAACGGCTGCCGGCGACGCTCGCTGCTGTCGTGCAGGGCGCGTGCGAAGCGCTCCTTGCCGCTGCCTGTCTCGCCGGTGAGCAGGATGTTCACGGGCGAGTTGACCAGGCGCGCCGCGCGTTCGATGAGGCGGTCGAGCGTCGGGTCGCCCCCCGACAGCGCCGCCAGCGGGGCCGGCCGGGGCCGCGGCGTGGGCGGGTTGCCGGCCTGCGTGGCGGCCAGCCGCACGGGTGGCGGCGAGGCCAGCAGGAACAGCGTGTCGCGCGAGCCCGGCAGGGCCACGGCGCGCTGGTCGACGGCCTGCGTGGCCATGAAGCGGCCCAGCTGGTGCACTTCCAGGTTGAGAAGTTCCGGCAGCGGCCGCCCGATGACGGACCCGGCGCCGCGGGCGCGCTCCAGCAGCAGCTGCGCCTGCCGGTTGTGGCCGACCACGCGGCCCGCGGCGTCCAGCGCCAGCAGGTACTCCGGGCTGACGTCCAGGAACTGGGGCGCGCGGCTCAGGCGCAGCACCCAGTGCTCGCGGAAGCCCTGCAGGAAGCTCGCGTTCTCCACGTGCGCCGCGTACATCTTCACCAGCTGCAGCGCCAGGTGCTGGCTCTCCTTGCCGGTGGGCGAGGTCAGCGCCGAGATGTCCAGCACCGCCTTCAGGCGGCCCTGGTCGTCGTAGACCGGCGCGGCGGTGCAGGTCAGCGGGATGTGCGTGGCGTCGAAGTGGTCGTCGAGGTGCACCGTCAGCGCCTGGCCGGTGGCGATGCAGGTGCCCACCCCGCAGGTGCCGGCGTGCTGCTCGCTCCAGTCTGCACCCAGGTACAAGCCGGCCTTGCGCAGGCTGGGCTCGAAGACGAGGTCGCCGAGGAAGTCCACCGTCACGCCCTTCGCGTCGGTCAGCAGCACGCAATAGCCCAGGCCGGACACCTGGCGGTACAGCGCCTCCAGCCCGTGCCGGGCGATGTGCAGGAAGGCCTCCATCTGGTCCTGGTGCTCGCGCAGCTGCGCGTGCGGCAGGATCACGGCCTCCTGCATGCGCGTGGGGTCGAGCCGGTGCTCGCTGACGCAGCGTGCCCACGAGGCCTGGATCAGCCCGTCGCGGCGGGCGGCCGGCGTCGGTGCGCCTGCCCAGCGCAGGGGCCGGTCGGCGTCCAGCCCCACGGCCTGCATCACCTGGACGATGTGGGCTTGCTGCACGGGCTGCATGGGGTACTCCTGGCCGACGCGACCCCGGGGACTGTAGACGAGCCGGGCATGGCCCGGACCCGGGGTTCGACGGAGCCGGCGGCGGCGGCAGGCCTTCCGCCAGCGGGCGGCAGCGGCCCCGTCAGCGCGCCGCCGGCAGCCCCGCCAGCAGCGCGCGCAGGTGCCCGCCGGCATCCACGCACTCGCGACCGGGGCTGCACACGCGGTAGGGCTGGCCGGTGGTGCCGGACCGGCTCGCGATGCGCTCGATGAAGGCCTCGGCGCTGGCGATGCCCTGCCCCTGGGCGCGCCACTTGGCACGCAAGAAGCGTGCGGCGTCGGCACCGCTGTAGGCCGTGGCGTTGCGCACGAAGCGGGAGCTGCGGTCGGCTGCCAGCGCATCGAGCAGCTGCTCGATCCGCTGCTGCTCGTGCGGCAGCGAGGCGGCCCGCGCGGGTGGCAGAGCGCCCAGTGCCGCCGCCAGCGCCAGTGCCGCCAGCACGAGGACCGCCCCCTTCACCGCGGCGCTCACCGCGCGGCCGCCGCGAGCACGCGGGTCTGGCCCAGGGCGAACAGCACGAAGGCCTCGTCGGGCACGCCGTGGCGCGCGCGGGCGCGGGGCAGCTCGTCCAGCGGCGCGTGGACGGGCTCGTCGCACAGCCGGAAGGTGCCCCAGTGGATGCCCATCGACAGCCGGCTGCGAACGTCAAGGTGGATGCGCACGGCCTCGTCCTCGTTCACGTGCATGCCGGCGTGGAACCAGCGCGGCTCGTAGCAGCCCACCGGGATCAGCGAGAAGTCGAAGCCCCCGAAGCGCTCGCCCAGCACCTTGAAGTCGGGCGAGTAGCCGGTGTCGCCGGCGAAGAGCATGCGGTAGGGCTGCCGGCCCGCCGCCCCCTCGACGACGTAGCCGCCCCACAGTGTGGCGTGGCGGTCCCAGGGCGTCCGGCTCGACCAGTGCTGCACCGGCACGAAGTGCACCAGCACCTCGCCGGCCGGCCCGGGCAGCGCGATGCGGTCCCACCAGTCCATGCGGCGCACGTTCGGGATGCCCTCGTCGCGCATCCACAAGTCCACGCCCAGCGGCACCACGAACAGCGGCGGTCCGCCGGGCTGCGCCGCCAGCGCGTGCACGGTGCCGCGGTCCAGGTGGTCGTAGTGGTTGTGGCTGAGCAGCACCACGTCGATGCGCGGCAGCGCGGACAGCGTGGTGGGCAGGGGCACCCGGCGCCGCGGCCCCGCGAAGCCCGCCGGCGAGGCTCGGTCGCCGAAGTGCGGGTCGGTGAGGATGTTGAGGCCGCCGATCTGCCACAGCACCGTCGAGTGGCCGATCCAGGTGACGGTGACGTCGCCGCGGTTGCCGTGCAGCAGCGGCGCGTCCAGCGGCACGCTGCGCACGCGGTGCAGCTCGTCGGCCGCCCGCTCGCCGAACAGCCGCTCCCACTGCCAGCGCCAGAAGCTCGGGGCGTCGGCGCGGTGGTTGTCGACGTGCAGGTTGTTGAAGCCGTCGGGGCGGTGGTGCGGCCGCGCGGGGTCGTGGTAGGGGTTGACGGTCGCGCAGCCGGCAAGCGTGGCCGTCAGCGCCAGCATGCGCAGCCGGGGGGTCAATCCCGCGCCCCGACGGCGCGGCTGCGGCGCGCCAGGCGCGGGCCCAGCCACATCGCCAGGCCGGCGGCGGCCACCAGCGGGAACACGCCCCACTGCACGATGGCCAGGAAGGTCTCGTTGGCGCGCAGCGCGCCGGAGTAGACGAAGGCACCGATGAACGGCGACACCGCCAGGTGCAGGTTGCGCAGGAGCCAGTACGGGAGCTGCATGGGGTCCTCCGGGTTGGGTTGGGGGTGGGATCGGGTTCAGTGCGCCGCGGCGCGCAGGTCCAGAGGCTGCAGCAGCCGCTTGGACACCGCCGCCACCATGGCCCGCGGCACGAAGCGGTTGCTCAGCACCATGACGCGGTTCGTCAGCCCGACCACGCGGGTGAGCCCGCCGCCGAGCAGCAGCTCCACGCCGGCGGCCGCCACGTCGCGCGGGTCGGCGCGACCGGCCTTGCCGAAGTGGTGGCCGCCGGCAATGCGCCGCGGGTCGACGCCGTCGAAGAACGCCGTGTCGGTGGGCCCGGGTGCCAGGCAGCCGACGCTCACGCCGTGGTCCTCCATCTCCTTGGCCAGCGCCTCGGAGAAGTTGAGCACGAAGGCCTTGGCGGCGCCATAGGCGGCGAAGTACGGCGTGGGCTGGAACGCCGCCGTCGAGGCGACGTTGAGGATGCGGCCGGCCCGGCGCTGCTTCATCGCGCCGCCGTAGCGGTGGCACAGCTCCGCCACGGCCACCACGTCGAGCTGCAGCATGCGTTGCAGCTGCGCCGCGTCGATGGCCACGTGCTCGTCGACGATGCCGAAGCCGGCGTTGTTCACCAGCGCGTCGATGCGCAGGCCGCGGCGCTGCGTGTGCTCGAACAGGCGCTGCGCCGCGCCGGGCTCGGCCAGGTCGATGGCGTGCACGTGCACCTCGGCGCCGTGCGCGCGCTGCAGTTCGTCGGCGGCGGCCTGCAGCCGGCCGGCGTCGCGGCTGACCAGCACCAGGCGCTGGCCGCGCGCGGCCAGCAGCCGTGCCATCTGCAGGCCGATGCCGCCGCTGCCGCCGGTGATCAGGGTCGTGGTGGGAGGGCTCATGGTCGGATTCTCCAAAGTCGAAAACGTCGTTGCGATACAGAAACACCGTTGCCAGCAGGGTCGAAAAACGGGCTCCTGCAAGCCCCTGCGATGGCCACGGCGCGGGGTGGCGTCAGTAGCGCAGGTTCACGCGCAGCACCGCCGGCTCACGCGCCGCGACGGTGAAGCGGGACTCGTCCCACTTCGGGCTCGACGCCGCGTAGGTGCGGTTGTTCGAGACGCCGTAGCCCTCGGTGGGGATGCCCAGGAAGTTCTTGTCGAGACGGCCGTTGCCGTTCTCGTCGTGCACCACGGCCACGGCGTAGGCGCCCGGCGGGAGTTCGTCGAACACGCAGGTGGCCTGGGTGCCGGTGATGGCGGCGCGCACCGTGCGCGCACCCTCGCCGTCGGGGAAGCCCGAGGCCTCGGTGAACAGGCGGCAGTTCAGCGTGCCTTTGGCGTTGCGGAAGGTCGACACTTCCAGGCGCAGCGACGAGGCGCCGTCTTCGCGCGCCTGCGCCGGGGTGGCGGCGGCCAGCGCCAGGGACAGGCCCACTGCGAGGGCGGCCGCTGACGCGGCCAAAGGGGTATGGTCTCGATGCTTCACGGGTGGTTCTCCGATGGGGTGGGGGGGGAAATCGGCATCAGGCGCAGGCTGACCAGCAAGTCGGTCACGGCCAGGCGGGCCAGGCGTTCGCCGTCGTGGCTGAAGGGGGGGATGCCCTCGAGCTCGAGCGTGACCGGCCCGTGCGCCGCGGCCCACAGCCGCACGGCGCCCTCGTGGGCGTCGCTCGGGTCTTGGCCGAGCGCGCTGCGCGCCTCGGCCACCACCGACGCCACGGCGCCCAGCGCCAGCCGCGCCTGCGCCCGCGAGTAGTCGGTGGGCACGTGCTCGGGCAGCGCGTTGCCGAACATCACGCGGAACAGCGAGCGCTGGCCCAGTGCGAAGTTGCGGTAGGTCTGCATCACCGGCAGCAGCGCGCGCACGGGGTCGCGGTGGCGGCGCCGCTCGCGCTCGACGGCGAAGCGCAGCCGCGCGAAGCCCTCCACCTTGAGGCCCTCGCTCAGGCCGTTCTTGCCGCCGAACAGCGTGTAGACGACCTTGGTGGAGCAGTTGGCCCGCTGCGCCAGCGTGCGCAGAGTCAGCGCTTGCGGCCCTTCCTCGGCCAGCAGGCTTGCGGCCAGCTCCAGCAGGCCGCGGCGGGCCACGGCGTCGCCCTCGGCGCGGGCATGCTGGTAGTCGAATGCAGGTTGGGCGACATCCATGGGTAACAGTGTTACCAAGGTCGCAGCCTTTGTCAAGTCCCGCCACCGAGGCCGGGGTCGCCCGCGGCTCAGCCGGGCGGCTTGGGGTCCATTTGATTTCAGTGCAAAAAGTGACGGTTCGCATCGCCAGCAACGGCGCGGCCCTCGGCCGGTAAGTTGTTGATTTCGCAAGGATTGCTGTTCGGTTCTGCGCGGCGTATCTTTGGCTGCTTTCCGATTGACGAGGAGCGGTGGCGATGCAAGGCTGGCAGACACCGTACCTGGGCCTGCGCGACCTGCCGCGTGAACTCACCGAGTTCGAACTGCAGGCCTTCTTCAGCTTCAGTCGTGTCGAGCTCGAACTGATCGCGCGCCGGCGAGGCGACAACCACAAGTTGGGCCTGGCGCTGCACATCGGCTTTGTGCGCATGAATGGCCGGCCGCTGAACAGCGTGCGCGCGGTGCCTGCCGTGTTGCTGCGTCACCTGGGCCAGATGCTGGACATCGCCACGCCAGACCTGGCGTCGCTGCGCGCGTTGTACGCCCGTGGCCGCACGCTGTTCGATCACCAGCAGCAGGCCTGCGAGGCGCTGGGCTTTGCCTGGATGACCGAGCACCAGCGTCGCGCGTTGGTTCGAGTCCTGCGCGATGAAGTGGCCCACAGCGCCGACCGTGAGCGGCTGCTCCTGCATGCCCGGCATTGGCTGTACGAACACCGGCTGCTCATCGTGCACGACCGTGTCATTCGCGGCCTGGTCGCCGCAGCACTGACCGAGCTGGAGGCCGTCACGGCCCAGGCGATCCGAGCCGCGGTGCCAGCCGTCATGCTCAAGCGCTGGGCTTCGGCGCTGGACAGCGCACGCCCGGATGGCCAGCATTGCCAGAGCTGGCTGTGGAGCACACCGGCCAAGCACTCCACACGCCAGATTGCCGAGGTGCTCGAGCGCATCGCTTTCCTGACGGAGCTGGGCATCGACCAACACTTGGGCGGTCTCAACGACGTGTTGGTGCGCCGCTACGCGCGGCGCATGGCCACCCGACCGCCCTCGATCAGCGCCCGGATCAAGGAGCCGGCGCGCACAGTCGAGATGGCCTGTTTCCTGCGCTACAGCCTGCTCACGGCCACGGACCAACTCATCCTCATGTTCCAGCGCCGCGTGGCCGACCTGTGGCGGCGCTGCGCGGACGGCGTGACCGCAACGGTCGACTGGGCCCAGCAGTACCAGCAGTTGCTTCAGGAACTGGCCGAGCTTGCGGCGCAGAACACGGTAGCGGATGCCGAACTGCGCTCGCACCTGGTCGATCTCGTGGCGGCCAAGCGTGCCCGGCGCCCGCCTAGTCGGGCGTCGATCATCCGCCAGCACCTGATCGATGCCATCGCCCCGGTGCGCTCGCTGCTGGTGGCAGTGAGCGGGCTGGCCTGGAAGGCCACGGGTGAGCATCCGGTGCTCGACGCGCTGGACAAGCTGCGCACCCAGTACGCTGCTGGCATCAAGATCCTGCCGGCCGAGCTCACGGCCGCGCGCCTGGGCCCGGCGTGGCGTCAAGCCATCGCCGACACCGACCGTGAGCGGGCGTTGCGGGCACTGGAGGTGGCCACCCTGTTCGCACTGCGCCGTGCCCTTCGCAACGGCTCCGTGTGGATCGAATACTCCTTGAGCTTCCGTGGCCGTGAGCGGCTGTTCATCCCGGACGAGCGCTGGAAGACCGAAGCCCGGCGCCACTACGCCCGGCTGCAACTGCCGGCCAAGGCCAGCGACTTCCTCGCACCCTTGCTTGCACGCGTTCGCGCCGGTGTCGACGCGGTGGCCGCCGCCACGCGCGCGGGGGCGCTGCGCGTGGATGACGAGCTGCATCTGGCGCCGCTGGCGGCCGACGAGGAAGACCCTGAAGTGGTCAAGCTGCGCAGCCGGCTTGACCAGCGCATCGGCGAGGTGCAACTGCCCGAGGTCATCCTGGCCGTGGACGCCGAGGTACGCTTCAGCTGGATCATGCTCGGGCGCGAGCCCAGATCGGGCCAGGAACTGCTGATGGCCTACGCTGGCATCCTCGCGCACGGCACCAGCCTGACCGCGGCCGAGTGCGCGCGCATGATCCCGCAGTTGTCGGCCACCAGCATTCGCCAGGCCATGCGCTGGGCCGGCGATGAGCGACGTCTGGCCCTGGCCTGCCAGGCGGTGCTGGAGTTCATGCAGCGCCATGCCATCGCAGCAACGTGGGGCCGCGCCGACCTGGCCTCATCGGACATGATGAGCCTGGAGACCAGCCGACGGGTGTGGCAGGCGCGCCAGGATCCCCGGCGCCAGACGGCCTCCATCGGCGTGTACAGCCACGTGCGCGACCGCTGGGGGATCTTCCACGCCCAGCCGATCGTGCTCAACGAGCGCCAGGCCGGCGCCGCCATCGAAGGGGTCGTGCGACAGGAGCGGGTCGAGGTGTCGCAGCTCGCCGTCGATACGCACGGCTACACCGACTTCGCCATGGCGCTGTCGCGGCTGCTTGGCTTCGATCTGTGCCCGCGGCTGCGCGAGTTGCGGCAGCGCCATCTGTTCGTCCCGCGAGGGATGAAGATCCCGCAAGAGATCGCCGCCGTCTGCGAAGCCAGCGTTGACACGGCACTGATCGAAGCCCATTGGGACCAGCTGGTGCATCTGGCGGCTTCGGTACAGACGGGCCACGCCAGCGCGGTGACGGCGCTGGCCAGGTTCGGCTCGGCGGCCAAGGGAGACCCGATCTACGACGCCGGCGTCCAACTGGGCAAGCTGCTGCGCACGGCGTTCCTGGCCGACTACTTCGTCAACGCGAGCTTCCGCAGGGAGCTGCGCCGGGTGCTCAACCGCGGCGAAGCGGTGAACGCGCTCAAGCGCGCGATCTACACCGGTCGTGTCGGGCCGGCCCAGGCCCGGCGTGCCGACGAGATGCAAGCCGTGGCCGACGCCTTGAGCCTGCTGGCCAACATCGTGATGGCGTGGAACACGGCGCAGATGCAGGCGGTGCTGGACCGGTGGGCCAACAGGCGGCAGATCGTGCCGCCGGAGCTGACTGGACGGATCGCACCGACGCGCCTGGAAGGGATCAACCTGCGCGGCGTCTTCCGCTTCCCGCTGGAGCGCTACGCGGGCCAGATCCTGCCGTCACAAACTGCAGCGAAAACGAGTGCTGGCGGGTGAAATCGACCACGCAAACAGGCCCTCATCGGCCGCTCGGGAGACCAACAGAAAACTCAGTCGTGACAAGCACTTGCGCGCACCGTCTCAGCAGACCCCGCGCCAATGCTCGCTCTCCGGGCAGGCGCGAACCGTCACTTTTTGCACTGAAATCAAATGGACCCCGGGTTGGAAGGCGCGTCGTCGCGGCCGCATATGGGGGTGGCGAATCGTCAGCGACAGTGGCGTGCTGTTGCTCAAGCGGGTCGATGAGCAGCTTGGTCTGACGCGCGCCGCGGCTGTGGCGCTGGGCGACGAGCGCCGCAGCGCTGGCTCGGCTTGCACGGCCGACCTCCTTCATGGGCTCGACCTTGGAGCGCATGACGCGAGAACCGAGCCCCCGACTTGAAGTCGATGCCCACCGTCAAGACCTTGCTCGCCTCGTCGAAGCGAACACCGGCAACGAGCCGCGGCGGTGCGATCCCCAGTGCCGTTTCGAACACCCTGCCGTGCATACGAAACGCTCCTGCTCGTTCACCCACTCGGAATTCACCAGAGGCAGAATAGAACACTTCACCAGCACCTGCGGTTGTAGCCGCAAACACTGCCCGTGGCCCCGCAATGCAAGCCGGTGCCGCATCACCTAGGCTGAGCAGCACCTGCCTCAAGACACACGAACACGAACCGCCAACGCGAGCCCGCATGAACACCGCTTCGTCTGCCACGCCACCGCCGCGCACGCGGCGCATCCTGCTTTGGGTCGTGCCGGCTGCTGTCGTGCTTGCCGTGGCGGCCGGCGCCTGGTCGTGGTGGACGGACCTCGCCACGCCCTCCGGCCTGCTGCAGATCAATGGCCGCATCGAGGGCGATCAGATCGCGGTGGCACCGAAAGCCGCCGGCCGCATCGCCGAGTTGCTCGTGCGCGAGGGCGATGAGGTCAAGGCCGGCCAGTTGCTGGCCCGGCTGGCCGACGAGGCGGTCGATGCGCGCCAGGCGCAGGCACAGGCCGGCGCCGTGGCGCAGCGGGCGCAGGCACTGGCACTCGAGACCTCGGCCGATCTGCTGCAGTCCGAAACCGAGGTGCAGCGGGCCTCCGCGCAGGCCGGGCTGGCGGCGGCACGTGCCGACCTGGGCCGCGCGCAGGCGGCGACGCTGCAGGAGGAGCGCGACCTCGAACGCACGCGCGACCTCGCCGCCAAGGGTTTCGTCGGCCCGCAGGCGGTCGAGCGCAGCGAGCTGGCGCTGCGCAGCGCGCGCGAGCAGCAGGCCGCCGCGCAGGCCGCGCTGGCCCGCGCGGAGCAGACGCTGCGCGATGCCGAACTCGGACCGCAACGCGTGCGCGCCCGGCTCGCCGAAGCGGCAGCCACGCGTGCACAGGCCGCGGCCGCCGAGGCACGGGTGCGCGAGGCCGTCAGCCAGAGCGCGGACCTCGCCGTGACCGCACCGCTGGCGGCGCGGGTGTCCAACCGCTACGCCAACGCGGGCGAAGTGGTAGCCGCGGGCACACCGCTCTTCGGCCTGACCGACCTGGCGCACGTGTATCTGAAGGGCTATGTGCCGGAGCCGATGATCGGCCGTATCCGCCTCGGACAAGCCGCACAGATCTGGACCGACGCCTGGCCCGAGGCGCCGTTCGAGGCGCGCGTCGGCTATATCGCAGCGCGCGCGCAGTTCACGCCGAAGGAAGTGCAAACGCGCGACGAGCGCACCAAGCTCGTCTACGAGGTGCGGCTGTATCCGGTGGACGATCCAGGCGGCAAGCTGCTGCCCGGCCAGCCCGCCGACGGCATGATCCGCCACGACGAGGCCGCCGCGTGGCAAAAGCCGCGGCACTGAGCCGGCTCGACGTGCCAGTGCGCGTGGCCGGGCGGCGCGCGCGCCGAACCCGCGTCGCCCGAGCCATCGGAGCACAAGCGCCGATGCCGGCGGAGTCCGGCCCGCCGCGATGAGCGCGATCGAAGCCCCCGTCGTGGCGCTGGCCGGCATCGGCAAGCGCTACCGCCGCATGATGGCGGTGGACGAAGTCTCGCTCACGGTGCAGCGCGGGCAACTGTACGGGCTGATCGGCGCCGACGGTGCCGGCAAGAGCAGCCTGATGAAGACCGTGGCCGGCGTGCTGGCGCACGACCGCGGTGCGGTCGAGGTGTTCGGCGTGCGCATCGATTCCGAGCGCGCCGCCGAGCGCGTGAAGGCGCGTCTGGGTTTCATGCCGCAGGGGCTGGGCATGAACCTCTACCCCGAGCTGTCGGTCGAGGAGAACATCGACTTCTTCGCCCGGTTGCGACAGGTGCCGGCCGCGCAACTGGCCCCGCGCAAGGAACAGTTGCTGGCGATGACGCGGCTGGCGGCGTTCTGCACGCGCGCCGCGAAGAACCTGTCCGGCGGCATGAAGCAGAAGCTCGGGCTCGTGTGCACGCTGATCCACGCGCCCGAGCTGATCGTGCTGGACGAGCCGACCACCGGGGTAGACCCGGTGTCGCGGCGCGACTTCTGGGCCATCCTGGCGCAGTTGATCGACAGTCAGCGGCTGACCGCGCTGGTGTCCACCGCGTACCTGGACGAAGCGAGCCGCTTCGACCGTCTGGCCCTTATGCACGCGGGCGGCGTGCTGGCCGAGGGCGAGCCCGCCGCGCTGGTGGCCGCCGCCGGCCTGCGGGTGGCGCACGTGCAAGCCGAGCCGGCGGCGCTGGCGCGATTGGCGGCGCACTTTGCGCAGGCCGAGCAGGTCGCTGGCGTCGCGCGCGTGATTGTGGCCGCCGGCGACGACGAGTCGGCCGCCGCGGCAGTGCGCGCCGCGCTAGGCTCCGACGAGCGCACGGCGCCACAGATCGTCATCTCGCCGCCCGACCTGGAGGACCTCTTCATCGCCAGGCTGCGGGCCCTCGAAGGCGCCGCCGCCACCCGGCCTTTTCAGGACGCTGCTGGCCGGTTCGGGCGCGACGGCACTGAGCCACCGGAGCGCGCACGCGTGGCGGCGTCCGCCGACCCCCGCAACGCGACACCGGCGTCCTTGAGTGACCGCGGCGGCCCTGCGCCACCCGACCATGACGGCGCCACGCAGGCGATCGACGCGCAGGGCCTAACCCGCGACTTCGGCGCGTTCCGTGCGGTGGACGGCGCCAGCTTCGTCGTGCGCTACGGCGAGATCTTCGGCCTGCTCGGCGCCAACGGTGCGGGCAAGACCACCGCCATCAAGATGCTGACCGGCATCCTGCCGCCTTCGGCCGGCGTGGGTCGCGTGGCCGGCGCCGACATGCGCCGCGCCGGGCAGGCCATCAAGGAGCGCATCGGCTACATGTCGCAGGCGTTTTCGCTGTACACCGATCTCACCGTGATGGAGAACCTGCTGCTGTTTGCCGGCGTCTACGGGCTCACGCGCGAGCAGGCGCGCAGCCGCGCGCAGTGGGCCGTCGCGCTCGGCGATCTGCACGGCTACGAGCGCGAGCCCGCCGGCCGGCTGCCGATGGGCCTGCGCCAGCGGCTCGCGCTGGGCTGCGCGCTGCTGCACCAGCCGCGAGTGCTTTTTCTCGACGAACCGACCTCGGGCGTGGATCCGATCGGCCGCCGCCGCTTCTGGGACACGCTGCGCCGGCTGGCACGCGAGCAGGGTGTGGCGATCCTGCTCACCACGCACTACATGGCCGAGGCCGACCTGTGCGACCGCATCGCGCTGATGTTTGCCGGCCGGGTGGTCGCCGACGCCACGCCGGCGCAACTGAAGGCCGAACTCGCCGCCGAGCGCGGGCACCTGCTCGAAGTGAGCGCCGAGCCGCCGCTGGCCGCGCTGGCGGCGCTGCGCGCGGCCGGCTTTGCCGAGGCGGTGCTGCACGGACGGCGCCTGCACGTGCTGGCGCACGACGCGGCGGAAGCGGGCGCGCGCATCGGCGCCGCACTCGGCGCCGCAGGGCTGGCGGCGCCGCGCATCGCGCTGCAGGCGCTGACGATGGAAGATGTGTTCATCCACCGCGTGCTCGCCCTCGAAGCCGCGGCGCAAGAGCGGGCGGCGACATGAACCTCGCGCGCGTTCTGGCGCTGGCGGGCAAGGAGGCGCGCGAGGTGCGGCGCGACCGGCTGTATCTGCTGCTGGCCTTCGCGCTGCCGCTGATCCTGCTGGTGGTGTTCGCCTACGGAATGACCACCGACGTCGAACGCATCGGCTTGGTGGTGATCGACGAGGACGCCACCCCGGCCAGCCGCCGCTATGCGGAGGGCTTCCTGTCGACCCGCCACTTCGTGCACGCCGACGCCGGCGCGGCCGCTGCGCGCGGCGAGGCCGCGCTGATCGACGGCCGCGCGCGCGTGGTGCTGTGGATCGGGCCGCACTTCGAGCGCGATCTGACGGCCGGCCGCGCGGTGGACGTGCTGGCGCAGATCGACGGCGCCTTCACCACGTCGGCGCGCACCATCTACGGCTATCTCGAAGCGATCAACGCGCAGGTCAACGCCGAACTGCGCGCCGAAGCGGCGGCCGCGGGCGGCGCCGCGCTCGCCCCCGGTGCGGCTGGGCTTGTCGAACCGGTGCGGCTGCAGACGCGTTTTCTGTACAACCCAGAGCTGCGCAGCGTGGTCACAGTGGCGCCGTCGCTGCTGATGCTGGTGTTGCTGCTGGTGCCGCCGCTGCTGATCGCGGTGAGTGTGGTGCGCGAAAAGGAAAGCGGTGCCATCTTCAACATCGCCAGTTCGACCGTGACGCGGCTGGAGTTCCTGCTCGGCAAACTGATCCCGGTGGTGGCCATCGGTGTGGCCAACGGGCTGCTGCTGTGGCTGGTGGTGATCGTATGGTTCGGCGTGCCGTTTCGCGGCAGCGTGCCGCAGTTCGCGCTGGCCATCGTGTTGTACGTGCTGGCCACCTCCGGCCTCGGGCTGCTGGTGTCGGCGGCCGTGCGCACCCAGCAGGCGGCCATCATCATCACCACGATCACCGCGGTGATCGTCGCGATCCAGTTTGCCGGCATGTTTGCACCGCTGGAAACGGCGAGCCCTTTCAATCGCGCGCTGGCGCGGCTGTTCCCTGCCGCCGACTTCCTGGCCATCGTGCGCGGCATGTACCTGCGCGGCGCCGGCATCGACGTGTTCTGGCCCGAGCTGCTGACGCTGGCAGCGTACGCGGCGCTGGTGCTCGCGCTGGCACACGCGCTGTTTCACAAGCGCACGGCCGCATGAGCGCGCACGGTCGTTCCGAAGCGCTCATCCCGCAGCGCGTAGCTCGGAGGGTAGTCCAGTGAGCCCGCCGGGCCGCCCCAAAAGAGAATCCCGAGCGCGCAGCGCGAGGGGGGGCGCTTGAGCGGGCTCGCCCGGTTTGCCCGAGGCGCGGGCCGCTGGCTGCGGCAGGTAGCCGCGCTGGTGGGCAAGGAATGGCGCCAGTTGCTGCGAGACACCGCGCTGGCCGGCTTCGTGGTGTTCATCTTCACGCTCGATATCCTGATTGCCGCCGGCGCGCCGGAAATCGATCTGCGCGCCGCCCCGATCGGCCTGATCGACCGCGACGCCAGCGCCGCCTCGCGCGAGTTGGCCGGGCGCCTGCGTGCACCGTACTTCGACGTGCGTGCCGTCGCCGATGACGAGGCGCAGGTGGCGCGCCAGCTCGAGCGCGGGCAACTGCGCGCGGTGCTCACCGTGCCGCACGGCTTCGAGCGCGCACTCGTGGGCGGCGAGACCGCGCAGGTGCAGCTCGTGGTCGAGGCGGCCGACTCCAACCTCGGCTACCTGGTGGCCAGCTATACCGAGCGCATCCTGGCGCCGCTGGCGGCCGAGTACGGGCCGGTGCGCGCCGTGGCTGCGGCGCTGCCCGAAGTGCGGCTGCAAGCGCGCTACCGCTTCAACCCGGCGCTGACCGAGGCGTGGTACGCGACGATCTCCGAGCTGCTGACGATGATCACAGTGGCCTCGATCCTGCTGCCGGCAGCCGCACTGGTGCGCGAGAAAGAGCGCGGCACCATCGAGCAGTTGCTGGTGTCCCCGTTGTCGCCGCTGCAGATCGTGCTGGCCAAGGTGGTGGCGATGGCCGGCGTGGTGCTGGCCGGCTCGCTGGTGGCCGTGGGCCTGGTGATGCACGGTCTGCTCGGCGTACCGTTTGCCGGCAGCTCGCTGCTGTTCTTCGCGCTGGTGGCGCTGTACGCGATGACCGCCTCGGGTCTGGGCATTGTGGCGGCCACCTTCGCGCGCAGCTCCGGCCAGGTCGGCCTGATCGTGCTGCTGCTGGTGATGCCGATCGTCATGCTCTCGGGCACCTGGAACCTGCGCGAGAGCATGCCGGGTTGGCTGCAGGCGGCCATCTACCTGTCGCCGCTGCGCTACTTCGTCGACATCGCCTACGGCGTGCTGCTCAAGGGCGCCGGTGCCGCCACCGTGGCCGCGCCGGCGGCGCTGATGGCGCTGCTGGGGCTGGCGTTTCTCGTGCTGGGCGCGGCACGGTTCCGGCGGCAGTTCAGGTAGCGGTGCGCCGTGGCGATACTCAACGCCGCCTTCGTGCGCCGCTGTGTCCACCCCCTGGAATCAGGCGGCGGGCGCCGGGTGTCGCGCAGCAGTTGCCGATGGCCGCGGGTTCTCGCAAGCGCGCAAAGCGGGGTCCATTTGATTTCAGTGCAAAAAGTGACGGTTCGCATCGCCAGCAACGGCGCGGCCCTCGGCCGGTAAGTTGTTGATTTCGCAAGGATTGCTGTTCGGTTCTGCGCGGCGTATCTTTGGCTG
>Ga0209985_10002011_pt1 | contig 19004 bp, 19 predicted proteins | sample NOAtaG_FD_187305 | JGI IMG/M metagenome (GOLD analysis project Ga0209985, IMG submission 187305) | Freshwater lake microbial communities from Lake Erie, under a cyanobacterial bloom - NOAA_Erie_Diel6S_1000h metaG (SPAdes) (version 2) | ecosystem: Environmental > Aquatic > Freshwater > Lake ...
CGCTGCATCCCCAACATGGTGGTGAGCGCGCCGATGAACGAAGAGGAATTGCGCGACCTGATGTACACCGCCCAGCTGCCGGACCAAGGCCCCTTCAGCATCCGCTACCCGCGCGGCGAGGGCGTGATGACCGAGTGGAAGACGCCCTTCAAGGCGATCAAGGTGGGCACGGGCCGCAAGCTGCGCTCCGGCACCGACATCGCAGTGCTCAGCATCGGTCACATCGGCAACCTGGCCGCCAAGGGCATCGACGCACTGGAGGCAGAAGGCTACAGCGTGGCGCACTACGACATGCGATTCGTGAAGCCCATCGACGAGCTGCTGCTGCACGAAGTGTTCAGCAAGTTCAAGCACGTGGTCACCGTGGAGGACCACGGCCTGCAGGGTGGCATGGGCAGCGCAGTGCTGGAGTTCATGGGCGACCACGGATACGCCGCCCACGTGAAGCGCCTGGCGATCCCCGACAAGTTCATCGAACACGGCACACAGGCGGAACTCTACCGCGAATGCGGCATCGATGCCATCGCGGTGGTGGAGGCGGTGAAGGAACTTCTTGGTGAGAAGGGTGCGAAGAAGGAGGTGAGGGTGAGCGCGTGAGTGGTGCGCTTTCCCCGTTGGTCATTCCTTTTTCACGTCCAACAGTTGAGATAGCTTTGCGTACTTAAGGTCTTTTTGGGCGGCCTTCGTGGAACCGTACCCCTCTGGACTAACCGCCCACCGATAGAGAGCTTCTCTGTATTCGAATTCCATCTTGGCAAGGGTTGCCCCACGCCTGAAATTGTAGGCTGAAGCGCTCGGTGCTGACCCTGAGGTTCTGTTGAATCTTTCGAAGCCGCGCTTCGCATAGCCAAATGGATCCTTGTCCTCGTTGATCAAAGCCTGCTGCAGGAGGACCGCGATCTTCTCGAGATCTCGATAGTTCCCTGCCAATGGCAAGCTGTCGAGCCATGTATTGAAAGCTGAGGCATCGACCGGGATGGACTGCTTGAAGAGCATGTTCTTCCAGACAGTAGCGAAGGCTGCTGAGGGTTTCACCTCTTGCTCTTGCACCGAAGGCAGATACAATCCGAGCTGATTGATGCGGTCGAAGAGGTCCGGCAGAAGCATCTTCTCCAACTCCTCAACAGTCCTATTGGAAGCGAAGACGGGTTGAAAGCGCGCGAATTCTTCGCTATCCGACCCTACCCGGCGGAAGCGATACCATCCGTGCGTGCCCTTGTGATTAACTGTTTGCAGGGCCGTCATGAGCTTCTCCTGCACCCGCTTATTGAGGTTGTGGATCTCATCGAAGAAGAGCATGCCGGATTTGTTTGCTTCATGGAACAAGCCGGACTTATTGGAGACCGCCCCTGTGAACGCACCTTTTACGTGACCGAATAGCTCACTGAGCGCCATGGTGTCCCCTTCGACACTTGCACAGTTGAAGTATGTGGGTGGTCCTTTTAGCACCTTTTCACCGACCTCGTTGATCATCTTGGACTTCCCGATACCACGGGCTCCGAGCACTAGGACTGAGAATCGGCCGGGGTTCTTGAAGAAGCTCTCCAGTTCGGCTTCTATTTTGTTAATGGGCATGATGTAAATATATCGTAGTGATGATAATATCATCTCGATAGATTTTCCGCCAAATGGCATAAGCCGCTCAAATCCAACAGACTATCTATGGCTCACGTGTTGGACGAAAGGTCTTGGCACGGCTTTGCTAATAGGAGGGTGCAACAAGTTCCCCAGCCCATGCAACCCCACATCATCGTCCCCAGCCTGCACGCCGTGCAACGAGCCTACGAGCGTGGTATCACCACACCCATGATCCAAGACACCCTTCGGTGGGGGAAGAAACTCCACCGCCAAGGGCTGCGCTTCTTCGTCATGCTTCGCTGCTGCATCCCACCCGGCTTGGATGAACGCTATGCGAAGCAATTGGTGAATGTGACCGTGGTGCTCGGCGGTGATGAGACCATCGTCACGGTGTACCGCAACCCGAAGGCTATAGCCCACATCAAGCGCAAACCCAAGCGACTCCTATGAGGATCCTCAAGATCATCCATGGCTACCCTCCACTGTATAGCGCAGGGTCGGAGGTCTACAGCCAGAGCACCTGTGACCAGCTCGCGAAACATCACGAGGTGCTGGTGTTCACCCGCGAGGAGAATCCTTTCGCGCCAGACTTTTCGTTGCGGCGCGTAAAGGGGGAGAGCGGACCCAAGCGCGTCCTGGTGAACATGCCGCGCGGCAAGGATGGGTATCGCCACAAGGAGTTGGACGAGCGCTTCGCCGAGGTGCTCCGTTCGTTCGGTCCGGATGTGGCGCACATTAGCCATCTCAATCATCTGTCCACCGGCATCGTGGATGTGCTCAAGGAGGCTGGCATTCCCATCGTGTTCACCCTGCACGACTTCTGGCTGATGTGCCCGCGCGGGCAGTTCTTGCAGCGCAATTTCGGAGGAGGTGTGGTGCATGCCCTGTGCGATGGCCAGGAGGACCGCAAGTGCGCCACATCGTGTTACGCATCCCTGATGTCCGGTGAAGAAGGCCAACATGAGCGTGACGAAGACTATTGGACAGCATGGATCCACCAGCGCATGCGCGCGTCCAAGCGCCTCTCTGAAAGCGTGGACCGGTTCATCGCCCCATCGCGCTACCTTATGGATCGCTTCATCCGCGACTTCGGACTGCCCGCTGAGAAGGTCATGCACCTGGACTATGGCTTTCCGGTCCACTACCTGACGCCATCAGTGAAACGCACACCATCCGACAAGTACCGCTTCGGCTACATCGGCACGCACATCCCGGCAAAAGGGGTCAACCTGCTTCTTGAAGCATTCGATGGGTTGGGCGATGCGGCCGAGTTACACATTTGGGGCGCCAAGGATGAGCAAAGCACCCGAGCGTTGCGGAGCATGGCGGACGGCAAAGTCGGAATCCACTTCCATGGTCCGTATGTCAATCACAACCTGGCCAACGAGGTTTTCGCAGTAGTGGACTGCATTGTGGTGCCGTCCATCTGGATGGAGAACTCACCCTTGGTGATCCACGAGGCCCAGGCCTGTCATATCCCCGTGATCACAGCGAACGCCGGGGGTATGGCCGAGTATGTAGCGCACCAGGTGAACGGTCTGCTTTTCCAGCATCGCTCGGCGGTCGACCTGCGCCATTGGATGCGCTGGGCGGTGGAGCATCCACATACCATGAAGCAACTCGGCGAGCGCGGCTATCTCCATGTGGCTGACGGTGCCATTCCGGACATCGAAGAGCACTGCAAGGCACTCGAAAACATGTACACCAACCTCATTAGCAGACCATGAGCACATTCTGGCGGATCACCCTGGATACTAATCCAGAGGATTGCAACCTGAGCTGCACCATGTGCGAAGAGCACAGTGAGTTCAGCGATTTCATGCAACGCTTGTACGAGCGCACAGGCGTCAAGCGACGGCGCATGCCTTTCGACATGGTGCAGAAGGTGATGGAGCAGGCCGCTGCAATGGGTGTGCGTGAGATCATCCCGTCCACCATGGGCGAACCACTTCTCTACCGGCAGATGGATGAGCTGCTGGAGTTGGCCAAGGAGCTTGGCATGAAGGTGAATCTGACCACCAATGGCACCTTCCCGAAGCGCTCTGTGGAGGATTGGGCGGAGCGCATCGTGCCGGTCACTTCGGATGTGAAGATCTCGTGGAACGGCGCTACCAAGGAAACGACGGAAGCTGTGATGAAGGGCCTGAAGTTCGAGCAGGCCATCGCCAATGTGGAGCGCTTCATAGCGGTACGTGATGCACACCATGCAGCTACAGGGCACTACTGCCGGGTGACCTTCCAGCTTACCTTCATGCAGAACAATATGCACGAGTTGCCGGATATCATCGCGCTCGCTGCAAGGCTTGGTGTGGATCGTGTGAAGGGCCATCATCTCTGGGCACATTTCGAGGAGATCCAGCACCTGAACTTCAAGGCATCCGCCCAGACGATCGATCGTTGGAACGACATCGTGGATCTGGCCGTGGCCGCTGCCGCGAAACACCCGAGGCACGATGGAACACCTGTCCTGCTGGAGAATATCACTCCCCTGTTGCCACAGAATGGCCATGCGGTTCCCCACACCCACGAGTGCCCTTTCCTGGGCAAAGAGCTTTGGGTTTCTGCTACGGGCGACATCTCTCCCTGCTGCGCGCCGGACGACCTGCGGCGATCGCTGGGAGACTTCGGCAATGTGAGCGAACGGAGCCTAGCCGAGGTGGTGGCCGATGAAGCATACCAAGACCTGATGCGGGACTACCGCGACCGGCCGCTTTGTAGCACCTGCAACATGCGCAAGCCATGCTGAAAGTGCTGCTATTCGGCAATCTGGGGTCCGGCAAAAGCCATCTGGCCGAGCGGTTCATACAGCGCCACCCGATCTACGAACACGTTGCCATTGATGCCTTCCGAAGGACCCACGGCGATGGAACCATGGCCGGGGAGCGCACCGCCAAGGAATGCTTCATCCTCAGCGTCCTTCCCGGTATGCCACAACTCATCGAAGCCACTGGACTTGGCGAGACCGGAGTGCTCTTGGCGGAACGACTGGATGCCATGGAAGAGCACATGCTCATCGTGCTCCTGACCACTCCGCTTGAACGCTGTTTGACCCGACTCGAGCAGAGGATCTGGGACGTGCCTTATCCCGCACCTCCAGAGGAAGCCTTGGAGCTTGCCCGGAGGACCGATGCGTTCATAAAGGCGGGAGAAGTGGAAATGATCTGGGACAGGGCGGGGAGGACGCAACTGATCAAAGGGGATTGCTCCGATGAGCGATCCATGAACGAACTGCTGGAACGAATGGAACACCACCTGCTGAAATGAAACACCACAAGATCATCACCCAAGTCGAACAACGTATCGCCGCATTGGACGGTATCGAGGCCGCCGTGCTCTATGGTTCGGTAGCAAGGGGCGAAGCGACCCCGAACTCGGACATCGACCTTGGCATCATCGTCAATGATCGGTTCGATCGGGATGCGTTGATCGAGGCCTTTAAGGGCATGGAGCTTCAACCGGACCATGTGATGCCGGTATCGATGCGCAACAAGGTCGTTGCCTATTTCCAGGATATGCGCATCAAATTGGAGGTGGCACTTCATCATGACCTGGCATCCTTTGGCCGCGACCTCTCAGGCTCGGTCATTCCGGAGCACCTGCTGCCCAATGCTGTGCTGCTGGACCGAACAGGCACTCTGGTGCAGCGCATCCTCGACATGAACGGCTCGGGATACAAGCCCTACTCCGTAGAGGAACTCGTGCAGAAGTTCATCTACGAGTTCGACAATCTGTCCACCTTCCACCGCCGGAGCGACGGTTACCGGGCACTCTACTTTCATCAGATCGCGCTGCATTGCCTGGTGCAACTGATGAACATGCGCAGTAACGGCGACCGGTTCCAGTTCCTGCCCCGCAACCTGTTGGTGAACATCAAGGACAAGGAGCAGCTGCGCCGCATTTACGAGCTGAACGGATCCATGTATCTGCCGGACATGAACCGCAAGAAGCGCGCGCTGCTGGACATGCTCTATGCCACGCTCGCAGAGTTGGCTTATCCTGAGTTGGATGAAGTACGCTTGGTGTTGGAACGCATCTACGACAGGGACCGGCATTGGAACCTGCGTAGTGTAGGTACGCATGGCCCCATGATACGTTGGCCGAATCTGTTGCGAAGCAGCCTGCCCGCGATCATGCAGCCGGACGTATTGAGTGATCTGCTGGAGCGGAATGCAGTACACACCATCATCGACCTGCGCGCACCTCGTGAACTGGAAGAGCATCCATACGCAGAGGATGCAATATCCAATGTGCGGTATGTGCATGCGCCGTTCGACCCGTGGGCCCAACCCGATTGGTTCAAGGAGCCGGAATTCCAGCAGGGCGAGCACCAGGAGATCGCGTACCGCTTCTTTGCATTGGGCTGTCGACAGAGCATCAAGGACATCGTGGACGCGCTCATCGATGTTCCCGAGGACATGGGCGCCATCATCCATTGCCATGCGGGGAAGGACCGGACCGGCATTGTCTGCACCTTGCTTCACCTGTTGGTCGGCGCTGAAATGGAAGATGTGATGACCGACTACCTCGCCAGCGAATCGGACACCTATGCGCACAACCTGCAAGTGGTGCTCGATGTCATTGAACGCCAAGGGGGCATCCGGGCATACCTCGGCAACTGTGGTCTGAGCGATGCCCAGATCGATCGACTTCAACAACGCCTGAGCCATGGCTGAGCGACCTGAGCAACTCTTCACCGGATACTGGCGCTACCTGGCCGTCCGGGCCGCCTGCAAACTGGACCTGTTCGAGCATATCGCTGCAGGGGTGCGCACTGTGCCGGGCCTTTGTGCTGCCATTTCCTGCGATCAGCGCTCCCTGGATAGCCTTGTTGGTGCGCTGGTCCATGAAGAATACCTGTTGCATAGCGAGGAGGGCCTGCGGCTATCTCTGGAAGCCCAGCGGCTTTGTGCTGGCCATCCTACTAGCGTGAAACATGCCTGCCTGCTGTGGGGTGCAGAGCACATGGATGCCTGGCAACACCTTGACGAAAGCATCCGATCGGGACAGCCGGTTTTCACGAAGCTGTTCGGCGACACCTTCTTCCGCTACTTGGACGGGCATCCAGAACGGGCCGTGGAGTATCACAGGGCCATGTTCGAATACGCGCGGCAGGACTATGCGGGGATCGGTGAGGTCTTGGACCTATCAGCACACCGGTCGGTCATGGATGTTGGAGGTGGCAATGGGGCGCTGGTCGGGTGCTTGAGGGCAGGTCATCCGGGGGTGTCCTTCCGAATCTTCGACATCCAGGACCACCGCACAGATCATTCGCGGGATATTCTGTTCATCCAAGGCGACTTCTTCAACGCGGTTCCTGAAGGTTCGGATGCCTTGCTACTCAGCAGGGTGATCCATGATTGGGATGATGCGCAGGCGTTGCAAATACTCCGGAATTGTCACTCCGCACTACCTCGGGAGGGGGCCCTTTTCCTCATCGAGAACGACCTGTCAATGCTCGCCGACGGTGGACATCTGCTGTCGCTGAACATGCTGGCCACCTGCGGTAGTCGGGAGCGCAGCGTGCAGGAATATCAACAACTGCTGGAAGGCTCCGGATTCCGGGTCCAAGGTCTTGTCCACCATGGAAATCAGGCGATCATCAAAACTGTACGCGCATGAACTGGCATGATATCAAACCCTCCTTGGACGGTGCGCACTTCCTTCTCGGGGGACAACCGATCTGGATCGACCGCTTCATGGCCGTTATGTCCTTCCATGCTCCTGGCGTGGCACCCGTACAGGATGTTTCCGGTTGGTACCACATTGATGCAGAAGGTTGTCCCTTGTACAAAGCGCGCTACCACAAGGCCTATGGCTTCTATTGTGACCGTGCAGCGGTCAAGGACAAGACAGGTTGGTTCCACATCGACCTTAACGGCGATGCGTGCTATCCTGAGCGCTACGCGTGGTGCGGCAATTTCCAAGAGAATTGCTGCGCTGTACGGTCATCGGATGGATACCATCATATCGATCCGTTAGGCCGGGCGCTGTATGCGGAACGCTGGCAATACGCTGGGGATGCGCGGGATGGGGTCATTTGTGTGCAAAGCGCCGGAGAGGCCTTCCACATCCGCAAGGATGGGAGCAAGCTGTACCCGGCGACCCATCGTTTCGTGCATGTGTTCCACAAGGGCTTCGCCGTTGCGTTAGACACGTTGGGTTGGTGCCATATCGACCGATCGGGACAACCCATCCATGCGCATCGCTTCCAGTACTTGGAGCCGTTCTACAATGGTGTGGCGGTAGCGATCGATGGGGAGGGTCGGAACGTGATGGTCAATGAGGTGGGTGAGGTGACCTTGTTGGGATAGGGCTACGCCGCCCACGTGAAGCGCCTGGCGATCCCCGACAAGTTCATCGAACACGGCACACAGGCGGAACTCTACCGCGAATGCGGCATCGATGCCATCGCGGTGGTGGAGGCGGTGAAGGAGATGGTGGGGGCCTCTGCTGTTGGCTTCGGCCGGGCTGCGGGTAAGAGGGGATGATCCGTCACTGCCCTTCTCATTAGTGCTTCGTTAACGATGGACGCCTGCTTCAAGGAGCAATAAGCGACTATTTCTGGGCTTGTATTCACCGTATATGCGTATATATGGTGACACGGATTCAACTCATAAACGCAATCGGATAGACTGACAGGAGAGCTGATGATTTCTTCAGGAGGAGGAGAGGCTTTTACCCCTCGATCCCCGCTGAATGGAGGATGCGGCCTACCCTTGTTCTGGGGTCCAATCCGTTGCAAGAATGAGCCACATCACCGATGAGCAAAGGTGCATCATACAACGCATGAAGAAGGCCGGTCATCAGCAGAAGCGGATCGCCGAGGCCATTGGCAAGTCCGAGTCGGCGGTGAGCCGCGAGATCAGGCGCAACTGCGACCAGCGCAGCGGCGCGTAGAACGCTGACCTGGCTGCCCGCAAGAGCGCGCAGCGCAAGAAGGACAAGCCCAAGGCGGTGCGCTTCACCGCTGCCATTCGCGCTAAGGTGGAACGGCAACTGGCCCAGAAGCTCAGCCCGGAGCAGATCGTGGGCGTTGCCGTGCGCGCGGGCCGCGACATGGTCTCCCATGAGCGCATCTATCAGCATATCTGGCAGAACAAGAAGTGCGGCGGCCACCTGCACGAGCGCCTGAGCACGCGCGGTAAGCCCTACCGCAAGCGAGGCGCGGCCAAGGACAGCAGAGGCATCATCAAAGACCGGGTGGGCATCAATCAGCGGCCCACAGTGGTTGAGAGGCGCAAGCGGTTCGGCGACCTGGAGATGGACACGATCATAGGTCGCAAGCACAAGGGCGCCATCGTCACGATCAACGACCGCGCCAGCGGGATTCTATTGATGCGCAAGGTGCCCCGCAAGGAATCTGGTCTGGTGGCCCAGGCCGCTATCGAAGCGCTGCGCCCTTGGAAACCGCTGCTGCACAGGGCCACCAGCGACAACGGGAAGAAGTTCGCCGATCATCAGCTCATCGCCCGCAAGCTCCAGTTGGACTTCTTCTTCGCCAAGCCCTACCATAGCTGTGAGCGCGGCTCCAACGAGAACCTCAACGGCCTCATCCGCCAGTACATCCCCAAGCAGACCGATTTCGACACCCTCACCGATGAGTTCATCCAGTACGTCCAAGACCAGATCAACAGCCGACCAAGGAAACACTTCATCTTCGACACCCCGAGCAACGAGTTCAACCGACTAACCCGATGACCCAGCGATTGCGTTTATGAGTTGAATCCGCCGGTATCAGCCTGAAGTGACCAGTCGGAAATGGGTAGTGATGCTCCTAAGGCCATTGCGAAAATGGTTGCGGTGATGAGGCAGGTTCCCCGATCGGGTCAACGCTGGACGCAGGAAAGTGGACCACTGGATCCCATTTGGTTCGTTGCCCTCTGCTGGCTGACCCCGCCATCCCTTACGCCATGACTGCAAAACGCCGACACCTCTTTGTATTTCCGCGGAAGTGAGACGATGTGCTGTTGGGACGAGGTACCACCACCGAGTATCCTAGCTTTGCACCGAATAATGGATGCGGAGCACTCCGCCTAAGCGGGCACTCGGTTCATGGCTGAACTCATCGATACACTGCGCAACTTCGCACCATGGTCGGAGGCCGAGGCCGGAGCACTTCAAGGTCATTTCAAGGCAGTTACCGTGAAGAAGGGACAGACCCTCCTGCAGAAGGGCGACTTGTGCGACGGGATCTTCTTTATCCGAAACGGCGGGCTTCGCACATGGTTCTATGACAACAAGGGGCGCGAGGTAACGCGTTACATCGGACTACCGGGGTATTTCTGCACAACGTTGGACAGCTTCATAGAAGGTTCCGCTTGCAAAGAGAACGTCGAAGCCTTCGCCGCCAGCGAGCTCCTTTTGTTGCACCGGGACATGCACTTGGAACTTCGGCGGGGCAACCCGAAGTGGGAACGGGCTTACGTGCAGTTGATGGAATTCGGTTATGTGCTCACCACCTGGAGGCTCATCAGCACCCTGAGCCTGAGTGCCGAGGAGCGTTTCGAGGATCTGCGCGCCAGAGCCCCGCATCTCCTGCGCGAAGTGCCGGACCGCATCATTGCCAGCTATCTGGGCATGGCACCAGAGTACCTAAGCCGGTTGAAGGCCAAGGCGCTCCGCGTGAAGTCTTGACATTTTGCAAGGGCTCGGACAAGGGCAAGCCGCTAGCCTTGCATCATGGCTGCGCTGCTCACCACCATCGCCAGGACCTTTCTAGCGAAGGGGCGTTTGGTCTCCGTTCAGCCGTTGAACGCGGTAGCAACGCATATCGTGCTTTGCCCCGAGCATAGGGGCCTCTGCAACGTTCGGGCTGGTTCGCAACTCGGGATCTGGACGCACGAATACGGCACAGGCGTGGGTGATGCTCGGCGCACCTATAGCGTATGGCAGTGCGACAGGCACAGCGGTGATCTCCATTTAGCCCTTTGCCACCTCTCCGAAGGTCCTGGTCAACATTGGGCGCGAAATGTCGTTGCTGGAGATGAGGTGCTCTTCTCCAAACCGGAAGTGAAGTTCGGCTTGGCGGATGCAGCGCTGCCGGCGGTCTATATCGGTGATACGTGCGCACAGTATCATCTCTATGCGCTCCGTCGTGGGTTGCTTGCCAGCGCACCCGGTTCCGGCATTGTTCACGCCGATGCGCCTGACTACGTTTTCTCGGACCATGAGGGGTCAACGCCTTTCGCCACGCTGGTGCAACCCGAATGGGTGGTTGACGCGTTGATCGACCGGATCGAGCACCTCGGCACGACGCGGCACGCCAACACTGTATTGCACATCACCGGTGAAGCAGGTGTCGTCAAGGCCCTGCACGATCACCTCTATCGCAACCTCGGCATACCCCAGGCACGGATAACAGCCAAGGCGTTCTGGAAACCAGGCAGGACGCGTATGGAATAATGACGAACTCAACACTCATTCCGCTACAACAAAAGATGGTACGATCGAAGAGAACTTTCCTGCGCGTGGTCCTGCTCACTGCGGCTTCATTCGGCTACGGTCGTAGCTATGGACAAAGCGAACGGGTATCGCTGAGTGGCACCATTCGCGACGGAAAGAGCGGTGAAGAATTGCTTGGCGCAGCGATCCGTATCAGCACAGAGCCTTTGCAGGGTGCGGTGGCGAACGAGTACGGCTTCTATTCACTCACGGTGGCCCCAGGAACCTACAAGGTCATGGTCTCTTTCGTAGGCTACACGTCTTTCGATAGCACGGTCGTGCTGCGAGGCGATACACGCCTGGATGTCAGGATGCAGCCTGGCGTAGAGCTGAAGGAGTTCACCGTGGTGAAGGATCGGGTGAAACGCGACCTGGCCAAACCCGAAATGGGTGTGGAGCGCATGGACATGGGCACCTTGGAGCGCATACCCGTGATCCTTGGAGAACGGGATGTGATCAAAGCATTACAAACCCTCCCGGGCGTAAAGAGCGGTGGAGACGGAAGCGCTGGCTTCTTTGTACGTGGAGGTTCGGCTGATCAGAATCTGGTGCAATTGGATGAGGCGCCGGTGTACAACCCGAGCCATCTGTTGGGCTTCTTCAGCACCTTCAACACCAATGCGATCAAGGATGTGCAACTCTACAAGGGCAGCATTCCGGCCGAGTTCGGTGGTCGCCTCTCCTCGGTGCTCGATATCAAGATGAAGGAAGGCAACGAGCGTGAGTTCGGTGGCAAAGCGAGCATCGGTCTGATCAGCTCCAACCTGATGCTGGAAGGCCCATTGAAGAAAGATCGGTCATCCTTTCTGATAGCAGGCCGGCGAACATATGCCGACCTCTTCCTGAAGCTCTCATCTGATACCGCGCTTCGGCAGAACAAGCTCTACTTCTATGATCTGAACGCCAAGGTGAACTACAAACTCGGCGAGAAGGACCGGCTCTACCTCAGCGGCTACTTCGGGCGCGACTTACTGGGCTTCGGCAATACGTTCGGTATCGACTGGGGCAACCTCACCGGCACGTTGCGTTGGAACCACGTGTATGGAAGTAAGTGGTTCAGCAACACCTCCCTGATCTATTCGGATTACGACTATGGCGTGAAGATCAAGAACGGGGCCTCCGATGTGAGTGTGACCAGTTCCATCCGCGACGTGAACCTCTCCTACGAGTTGAGCTACTATCAGAAGCCCGGCTCCCGGTTCCGTTTCGGCTTCAATTCGATCCACCACACGATCACACCCGGCCGCGTAAGTCCCGTGAGCGACGGCACTGTTGTCCCACAAGACCGTAACGGCTGGGAGAACGCGGTCTTCGGGTCGTGGGAGAAGACCGTATCAGACCGGCTGACCATCTACCTCGGTCTTCGGGGGTCCTCGTGGTCTGTGCTCGGCAAGGGCGATTTCTATACGTTCGATAGCGAAGGGAGGACCTTGGATACCCTTCGCTACGGAGCTGGCACGTTCGTGAAGACCTACGTGAACGCGGAGCCACGCGCATCGCTCAGCTACCAATTGAGCAAGAACACCTCGTTGAAAGGCGCCTATGTGCGCACCACACAGAACCTCCACCTATTAAGCAACAACACGGCGGGCAACCCGACGGACCGCTGGATGCCGAACTCGAACAACGTGAGGCCGGAGATCGGTGATCAGGTCTCCGCCGGAGTATTCCGCGACATCGCGTATGGCGAGGAGGTTGTGGAGGTGAGCATCGAGAGCTACTACAAATGGATGCAGAACCAGATCGACTACCGAGATGGTGCGAACCTGCTGGTGAACGAAGCGATAGAAGGCGAACTGCTCTTCGGCAAAGGCCGCGCTTATGGGGTGGAGCTTTTGGTGCGCAAACGAACGGGGCGCTTCTCCGGTTGGCTCTCCTACACGTGGAGTCGAACGGAACGCTCCATCCAGGCCATCGAGGACGGCAGGTGGTACCCGGCTCGCCAGGATCGTATCCATGATGTTTCCATCGTGGGCATGTACGACCTGAACGAGCGCTGGAACTTCTCTGCGCTATGGACCTACAACACCGGAGCGCCGATCACCATCCCCTCAGGCAAGTACATCGTGGATGAACAGGTGTTCACGGCCTACTCGGAACGCAATGGCGGCAGGATGCCCGCCTATCATAGATTGGACCTGTCCGCTACGCTGAAGAAGCGAAAAGAGGCCAAGTATGCGGGCAGTTGGGTCTTCTCCGTCTTCAACGCCTACGGCCGTATGAACCCGTACAGCATCCGTTTCGAGGTGGATGAGAAGGACCCCACTCGCACCAACGCGGTACAAACGAGTTTGTTCCGTTGGGTCCCCTCGGTCAGCTACAACATCAACTTTTAAGCGATGCGCAACAGACCTCATCTCCTTCTGGCTTCATCAGCAGCCATCATACTGCTCAGCGGATGCGAAAAAGTCATCGACATGAACTACGATACCGTACCTCCCGAACTAGTCATCGAGGCCACTGTGGAGGAGGGTGCCGGCCCTCATTTGGCCCGCGTATCCTGGACCGTGCGCTACGACTTGGTCAACGAGTTCCCGGTGGTGACCGACGCAGCGATAATGCTCACCGACGTAACCGAAGGTGTATCGGCCATGATGACCCACATCGGGAACGGGGAGTATGGGTTGAACTCGGACATAACGGGCGTGCCGGGCCATACCTATCGCTTGGATGTAAGTGTGGGCGGGAAAACCTACCAAGCCGAGTCGGTCATGCCTCGACCTGTAGTGCTTGATAGTGTGTCAGTGGATATCGTAGCAGCCGGCGGCGAAAGCGAGGGTACGCTCACACCCCACTTCAAGGATCCCGCAGGGGCGGGTGATCGATACAGGCTGCGAGTAGAAGCCAATGACGAGGTCTGGCCGGTGATCATCACTTACGACGATGTCCTCACCGATGGGCAAACCAACTCGATCCCATTCACCAGTGAGGAAGAGCTGTTCAGCGGGGACAGTTTGGAGGTGGAGTTGATCTGCGTGGACCGGGATGTGTACCGCTACTTCTACGCGTTGGAAGTGAGCCAGGACCAAGGTCCGCTCGGCTCGGTCGCACCTGCCGATCCACCCTCCAACCTGAGTAATGGCGCATTGGGCTTCTTCTCGGCACAGATGAGGTCTTCCGTGTCCCTGGTGGTGCCCTGAACACGTGTGCCAGGATACAGCCGGCCCTGATCGATCTGCAGAACGGCCCCAGTAGCGGGACTGAGCTATCGTCCGAGCCCCAACTCACTTCTCGCATCAATAGACTTCTTCCAATGCCAGCCCTCAGCAGCCCGGCAACCAGCCCAATACGGCCGGTGGTCCGTTGAAGAGCACAGGGCTTACGTACTGACGGACTCCGAACGCGGCCGCCACGAACATCACGGGCTTCTCCGCGATCCCCAACGGTGGCCGCAACCCGGAAGGGCGGTTCTCCTTCAGTTATGATGCGGCTGCGAGCTACTGGTTATCCACCCTGGCAGGCCCCGGCATGGGGTTCTTCCTCGAACTGGCCTATCCGCAGGACATGGCGGTCCGGAACGCCTACTTCGCTGATTATGCCGCTTGCATACGCTGTGTCGTCGATGTGAGCACGCTGGACATCAGCGACCTTAACGTTCCGGACATGGACATCCACCCGAATCCGACGAACGGGTCCATTGTGGTGCAGGCCGGCTCATCAATGCTCGGTGAGCGTTACGAGATCGTCGATCTCATGGGCCGCTCGATCCTTCAGGGCACGCTCGTTTCCACCCAGGCGACGATCTCGCTGGAGCAGTTCCCGGCCGGGATGTATCTCATGCGCTTCCCGGAGCGGAAAGGACCCGCGATGAAGATCGTGAAGGAGTAGGTCCTGCGGGGCCGCCTTCGTTGTTGGTGTGATGGCACACCAGTTCCAGCAAGGTCTACGGGACATGCATCCGGACCCCATCCGAACGGCCCATGGACCATCACGGCCGTTCGTCACGATGCGGATGCCATCCACGGCGTGCGCGATTACTTTCGGGTCATGGACATTCGCACCGTGCTGCACGACGCCGGGCTGGCGAGCGAGCTCCGCGTGTCCACCGTGATCGGTGCGGAGCTGCCGCTGAACTATGCGGCGCTGTCGATCAAGCACGTGATCCAGGGGGAGGAGCGCTACCGGGTGCGGGGCCGCCTGCGCACCGTACGTGCCGGCGAGCACCTGCTGATCCAGGGCGGTGGCGCGGGCGAGGTGATCATCGGCCCGCACGAGGCCCGCGGCATCTGCGTGGACATCGGGGCGCCGATGCTGGCCGAGGTGGTGCGGCACCATGCGCAGTTCGATGACCACGTGGAGCAGCGCCTGCTGCAGGCCGACTACTTCGATGGCGAGCGCGCGCCCCTGGGCCGGCGCACCACGGCGGTGCTCACCGCACTGGCCGTTGGCGCCACCGCGCTGGACGCATCGCTCTTCCACGGCCTTGCCGAGGCGGTGCTGCTGGACCGGCTCGACTGGCACGGCCTTGCCCAGCGGCTCCGGGCCCGCAAGCAGGGCACGCAGCGCGAGACCGTGCGCAAGCTGCTCCTGGCCAGGGCGGCCTTCGATCGCGACCCGCTGGCCTTCCCCACCGCCCGGGAGCTGGCCGTGGCGCATGGCTTCTCCGAGTTCCACTTCAGCCGGGCCTTTGCCGCGGTGTTCGCCCTTTCACCCTATGCGTACATGCTGCAGCAGAGGCTTGATGAGGCGCACCGCCTTCTGGTGCTGGGTGGACGTCCCGTGGCGGAGGTGGCGCTGGACTCCGGCTTCAACGATGCGGCCACCTTCAGCCGCGCCTTCAAGCGGCAACATGGGCGGCCGCCCTCGTCGTTCATTGATCGGGCAAGGATGGTCAAGTGATGAGCACGGCTGCGGCCGGAGCTTTGAGGCAAAGCCATAGCTGCCATGCCGCGTGCCCTTGTCCTGTTGCTGTCGTTCCACCTCTGCTTTGCGGCCCTTGCGCAGAAGGCCGGCCCCGAGCGCACGGACCCGCTGCAGCGCAAGGCGTGGTTGGGCATGCGTCCCCTGGCCCTCACGGACAGCCTGCGCCAGGTGTCGGGTTGCAGCGGGTGCGAAGGCGCATACATCGCGGAGGTGCGCCCGGCATCCACGGCGGCCGTGTTGGAGCTGCGCGCTGGTGACGTGCTCACCGCCATCAATGGACGGCCGATCAGCGGGCCCGGCAGCCTAGTGCCAGCGGTGGCCGAGGCGCGGGCCGGTGATGCGGTCACCATCGCATACATCCGCAGCGGCAGGATGCGCACGGCCAAGGGCCGTTTCGTGGGGCGCGCATACGAGACCGACCCCCATGCCGAGGTGATCTACGATGCGGTCCCCTATCGCGGTGGGAAATTGCGCGCCATCATCAACAAACCAAGGCAGCAAGGCCGCATGAAGGCGCTGCTCTTCATCCCAGGCTACACCTGCACCTCGCAGGACGGTTGGAGCGCGGACCATCCGTACGCCCGCATCGTGCATGCATTCAGCCAGGCGGGCTACGTGGTGCTGCGGGTGGAGAAGACGGGGCTGGGCGATAGTGAAGGCACGCCCCCCTGCGAGGACTGCGACCTGTACGGCGAGGTGGAGAGCTTCACGGCGGGCCTGCGCAAGGTGAAGTCGCTGCCGTACGTGGACAGCACGCAGGTGTTCATCTTCGGCCACAGCATGGGCGGTGTGGTGGGCCCCATGATCGCCGCCACCGAGCGGGTGAAGGGCCTGATGGTCTACGGCACCACGGCGAAGAGCTGGTACGAATACCAGATCGAGATGAACCGCCTGCAGGGCATGCTGGCGAAGCCGGACCCGATGGCCTTCGAGGCCGATTGCCGCACACAGGCCGGGTTGGCCTACGAGTATTACATCCGCAAGCGCTCGCTGGCCGACATCGCCACCGACCCGCGCAGTGATACGCTGTTGCGCACCTATTGGGAGTGGGATGGCGGCAGCCGCATCTTTTCCCGCAACCAGGAGTACTGGCGCCAGATCCAGGATGTGGACCTGCTGGGTGCGTGGCGTGATGCGGCCACGCGCGTACTGGTGCTCTTCGGCGGCACCGACTTCCAAGCCTTCAGCCGCGCCGATCATGAGCAGATCGTCTACACGGTGAACCACCATGCGCCGGGCACGGCCACGCTGCGGGTGTTCCCCGGAACGGACCACTTCATGGCGGTGACGGGCACCATGCAGGAGAGCTACGACCTGTTCACGCGCGGCGAGATCCCCAGGCTGTTCGAACTATTCGATCACGAGGTGCCCAAGGCGGCGATGGAATGGGCGGAGGGCCTGTAAGGATGCCCTTGGGTGGTCGTCCTGCGAGGCGGGCCTGAGGGGGCGGTGTGGGTGGCATGCGGTGCATTTTTCACCCTGCGTGTAACCTTTCGCCCGGTACCTCGACATACCTCCTTGCAACGCGATCCATCCATGGCATCAACAGAGGACCAACGGGCCGCCTTCATGCGGGCCTACCAAGGCTGCCACGACCGCTTCGCCCGCTACTGCTCGGCCCTGGCGCATGGGCGGATGGACGCCGAGGACCTGATGCAGGACGTGCTGCTCTCCGCCTTCCATCACTTCGAGCGCATCGAGAAGCCCGATGAGCTGCTGCACTACCTGCTGCGGGCGGCGAAGAACCGCTCCATCAGCACATGGCGCGTACGGCACAGGAACGCCGACGTGGAGGAGCGGCAGCTGGCCCGCCTGGAAGCGGGTGGCGTGAGCGCCGAGACACTCGTGGACGTGCAGCTGCTTTACGGCGCTCTGGACAAGCTCCCGGCCGACCAGCGTGAGGCGCTGGTGCTCTTCGAGGTCACCGGGCTGCCCATGGCCGAGATCGCGGTGGTGCAGGGAAGCACCGAGGGCGCCGTGAAGACACGCGTGAGCCGTGCCCGCAGCGCCCTGCGCGAACTACTCGCCGACCGTCCCACCCTGTCCGCACCTGCCCGCACCCGCGCCCTGCTCACCCTTGTCACCCTGCTGCCATGAACATCCTTGCACCACGAATGCCCGAAATGGCGCTGCTCCGCGAGATGCCGCCGGAGGTGAGCCTCGCCCAGGTGGAGCAGTGGGTGGCCCTGTTCCCCGCCGCACCTCCGCCCAAACCCTGGTACCGTAAGATCAACCTCAACACCATCATCATGACCACTGCAAGCACACTTCTCGTCGGTGGACTGCTCTACTTCCTGAGCGCCGACCCCGCCACGCCGCCACCCGCATCCCAGGCCGCACCGCAACCCGCGCCGGCCATGGAAAGCGCCCCGGCACCTTCCGCTGCCATTGAGCCCGCGGCATCACTGGCGCCGGCCACCACACCGCCAGCGCGGGTCAGCCCCGCGCCGACCGCAGACCCGGCACCCGATGCGCCCATCGCTGCAGTAGCCCCCGCCCCGGCTGCATCAACACCGGTGCAGGTGCCTGGACCTTCCGCCGGACCTTCCCCCGCGCATACGGCCACGCCTTCTCCTGCGCCAACGCGGTCCATGGCTGCAGCCCCGACCTCGGAAACGGAGCGGCGCTTCGACCTCACCGGGTTCGAGAAGGTGACGCTGTTGGGCTCCCTCCAGGTGGAATTCTACCAAGGTCCCTTCTCGGTGGTGGCCATCGGCCCGACCGATGAACTGCCATACGTGGAGGCCACCGTGAAGGGCGGCACCCTCACCATCAGGCAGAAGGACCACCGCGAGGTCCAGGCAGAAGGCCACCCCAAGCGTCGAACAAGGGTGTGGCTCGGACCGGTGACCATCGGCAAGATCCCGGGAGGCTCCAGCTTTTCCACGCGGGTCGTGGTGCATCTGCCGAACCTCAGCGGGCTTGTGCTGAGCGGATCGGGCGATGCGCTCCTGGGCCGCTTTACCGGGCCCGGAGCCATGGAGCTCAGCGTGCAGGGCTCCGGCGATATCGAGGCCTTGGCGCTGCAGGACCTTTCCGCCTTGCGGCTTGACATGCAGGGTTCCGGCCGGATCATGTGCCGCTATGCGGAGGTGAAAGGGAGGACCGATCTTGACCTGGCG
>Ga0209985_10002013_pt1 | contig 19001 bp, 13 predicted proteins | sample NOAtaG_FD_187305 | JGI IMG/M metagenome (GOLD analysis project Ga0209985, IMG submission 187305) | Freshwater lake microbial communities from Lake Erie, under a cyanobacterial bloom - NOAA_Erie_Diel6S_1000h metaG (SPAdes) (version 2) | ecosystem: Environmental > Aquatic > Freshwater > Lake ...
TGGCGCAGATCGATCATCTGATCCAGACGGGCTCGAAAGAAGTCGTCGGTGGCCATCGGCAGCGGTCCTCAATCTCCCAGGAACTGCCGCTCATTGAATTGGAACTCGGGAGTTCTGAACATCAGAACTCACCCCAAAGTCGTTATGAAACAACGAGTTGCGTGTTCTGCAGGGCCGACTCAATACTGGGAGCGAGTATTGGGATCCCCTAAATGATTGCTTCTCTCAATTGTTGTACGACTCGCAATGGACGGGCACGGCGCGTCGGCGATTTGATCGACGAGGTGCCAACCTGCTCGGGATTGAGGCGCCTGTCGTGGATTGGCTTGCGGTGGCTGCCCAGGGAGTGCCCTGGCAAAGGAACGGTGCTGGTCGACACCGGGAAAACGACGACCGCCGCCCAAGTGAACGTGTACAGGCCACCGACCAGTGCCGCAAAGGCCATACCGTTGAAGCACAGCGGCTTGAGCGGCGCGAAACGGACGCCGCCGCGCACCACATTGTCGATTCGGTCGGAGCGGATGCGGTGATGCTGCACGCTCGCAGGCAGTTCTTGCATGGTGGTCAGGCCGGTTTGCGCTTCCTGGCGATCTGCCCCGACTCGCGCTTGCGCGGACGGCCCACCGGGCAAAGTTCGAAGGCGAAACCAGTGAGGTTGTTGACCAGCTTGTCGCGATCGAGCCGGTACATGACGAACTGCCCTTGTCATCGGCATCCGAGGATTAACTCATTCGTTAATGTCCATATCGAGAGTAACTCGCCCCGTCAAGCACTCTGGTGGCGGTTCGATGCCAACACGCGGTACGCGCTTGCTGTCCAAGCTGCCGTGTGCAGGGCCGCGCGCCAGCCGGATGACAGCGTGTAAAGGCCGCTGGACGGCACCGATATAGTCTGGTGCCACAAGTCAAGCTCGCCGATGCTGGGGAGGAACGCGATGCTGAAATGGATGGCCAAGCTGCTCGGCGACAGCGCATTCGAGCTGCCGCCGGACGTACCGGCGGCCTGGGCTCAAAGACTGGAGAAACTGCTCGAGCCGCTGGACCAGGTCGATGGCGGCAAGGGCCGCAAGGGACTGGCGCGCGACATCCTCGGCTTCGTGCTTCAGGGTGAGCCGATGGCCGTGCTGAACGAGGTGGGGCAGCGGCCTGAGGTCGGCGAGCGCTTCCGGCTCACCGGCTACCACTACGGCAGCGGCAGCCGCGAGCTGCCCGATGTCTTCGAACACTTCGGCGCCCTTCCTCCGCCCATAGCCCTGCGCTGGGCTCGGCTGCTGGAGGCCAGCGTGAAGGGCCAGGCATCGTCGTGTCGGATGCAGTTGCCGCGCGGCATCCACTGGCCCGAGGTGCTGCTGATGGCGAGCGCCGAGACCAGTGTCACGGGATGGTCCAGCGAACGCCCCAAGGCCCATGGGCTCACCTGCGGGCAGATCGAGGCGATGCTGCAGGCGGATGGTCTTGATCCCTCGGCGCTGCTTGTCGCCTGCTTTGCCACGCCAGTTGATTCCGGCTATGGCGCCGGACAGCGGCTGCTGATGCTGACCGATCTGCCGGACTATCCGCAGGCGCTGGAGCGCCATCTCGAGGCCGTGAGGCCGCTGCTGCTGGCCGCGGCCGTGGGGCAGCGCGTCCATGTGCTGGCCATGCTGGCGCGAGCCACCGCTCCCCTGCTTGAGCAGTTCGCGCCGCAGCTTTGTGAACTGGCTGTTGCCGGCAGCAAGCAGGTGCGCATCCCGGCGGAGGGCGCACTGCGCCGATGCGGCGCCTTGGCGTCGGCCCCGCTGCGCGACCTGGCCGCGCATGGCAAGCCCGAGCAGCGACTGCATGCGCTTCGGCTGCTGCACCAGCTTGGCTCGGAGCGGAGCGACGGCGCCGATGTGACCTTCGCTCGCGAAACCGCCCTGGCGGACAAGGCGCCGTCGGTTCAGGCGCTGATCGCCGAGTGGGCTGTCGGCCAGCAAGCGGCCGAGCAGGAAGATGAAACCTATGAAGTGGTGCTGCCGAGCATCGACTGGTCGGCCGCCAACTGCCGCGTGCCGCCAGATGCACTGGCGCGCCTGTGGAAGGACATCGACGAGTCGATCACTCGCTCGAACGCGAGCACGCGCGAGCACCATGCGCGCATGGCAGCCCAGGGGCACAGGTTCACGCTTCGCCAGGAGGAGTTGTTCACCAACGCCGATGCGCGGGCCCTGCAGGCCTATCTCGACTCGGGGATGCCCCGGCCGCCGGGTCGCACCCCGCACAAAGGCCGTGGCTGGAACCATGTTGCCCAGCCCACGCTGAAGCTGGCCGAGACCGATGGCGTGAGCCCGGCTGCGGTGCTCAAGGTGCTGCTGTTCTTCGACATCGCCACCTCGCAAGACGGCATGCTGATGTATCCCGCCATCCAGGCCTTCAACGCGATGCACCGGCGCCTGGGGAAGCCGAGCATGATGGAGTTGTCTTGCATGCTCGACGAGGCAGGGCAGTCGGGCCTGGCGCTGCTGCGCAACTACTGCCACGCCTGGGGCGCGCCATTCGCCGGCGACTGGCCGAACGAAGACGTCTGGCCTTTCTTCGCGCACCACATCGACGCGGTGCTGCAGGCCCTGCTGCACGACACCATCAAGGACTACTCGTTCGGCCGCGCCGGGCTGTTCCGCGCCATCGCCACGCTGCCCAAGCCACCGGCCGCGGCCATCCAGGCGCTGTTCACGCTGGCGCTGGGCTCGGGCAAGACCGATCGCGGACCCGCGCAGCAGGCCTTGCAGAACCACCCGGGCAAGGAAGACCGAATCATCGCGGCCCTGGCCGACGGCAAGGCCGAGACGCGCGCCATCGCGGCGAACTGGCTGGCCCGGCTGCGGCATGGGCCGGCCGTGGCGGCGCTGGAGAAGGCGGTCGCGAAGGAGAAGCATGACGTCGCCAAAGGCGCGATGCTCGACGCGCTGCAGGCCCTCGGGCAGCCGGTCGAGAGATATCTGGACCGCAAGGCGCTGGCGGCCGAGGCCGCCAAATCGCTCGCCAAGGGCATGCCGAAGGACCTGGACTTCTTTCCCTGGAGCGCGCTGCCCGAAGTGCGCTGGGCCGACAGCGGCGCGGCCGTGCCGCCCGACGTCCTGCGCTGGATGATCGTTCAAGCGGTCAAGCAGAAGGCGCCCGAGCCGAATGCGGTGCTGCGCAAGTATTGCGAGATGTTCGATGCGCGTGACCGCGAGGCCTTCGGCCAGTTCGTGCTGGAGACCTGGCTGCGCGAGGACGTGCGGCCGATCCCGCCCGATGAGGCGATGCGCCGTGCACAGAACTCTGCGCAGGGGACCTTCTCATCGATGGCAAGCTACCCGCAGTACTACCTGGACAGCCCGAACCTGGGCAAGTCGGTCGAGGAGCTGACAGCCGTGTTTCTGCCCGGCGAATTGCGCCAGCCCGCCGGCTCTGCCATCGGCGCCAAGGGCCTGCTGGCCGTGGCTGCGGCTTGCGCGCGCGAGCGCGCGGCCGGGCCCACGCAGCGCTACCTGAAGGAGTGGTACGGCTCGCGGGCAGCGCAGGGCAAGGCGCTGATCGCCATGCTGGCCTGGATCGACCACACCAGCGCCACGCAGTTGATGCTGGCCATCGGCAGCCGCTTCCGCACCAAGAGCTTCCAGGAAGAGGCCACCCGCCAGGCCGAGGCGCTGGCCGAACGCAAGGGCTGGACGCTGGCCGAACTGGCCGACCGCACCGTGCCTTCGGCCGGCTTCGACGAGACCGGCGCGCTCGAACTGAGCTTCGGGCCGCGCAGCTTCACGGCGCGCCTGCTGCCCGACTTCAAGGTGGAGCTGTTCAACCCGGACGGCAAGAAGATCGCGGCCCTGCCGGAACCGCGGCAGGACGACGACGCCGATCAGGCCAAGGAAGCGAAGAAGGCCTTCGGCGCGGCGAAGAAGGAACTCAAGAGCATCGTCGCCTTGCAAACCGACCGCCTGTACGAGGCCCTGTGCACCGAGCGTGAATGGCCGGCCGCCGACTGGGCCGACTACCTGCAGAAGCATCCCGTGCTGCGCCATCTGGTGCAGCGGCTGGTGTGGGTGGAACTGCTTGAAGGCAAGGTGGCGCGGACCTTTCGTCCGCTGGACGACGGCACGCTGACCGACCCCGAAGACAACGCGGTCGAACTGGCCGAAGATGCACGCGTGCGCCTGGCGCACGACTCGCTGCTCGGCGCCGATGCCGTCTTAGCCTGGCAGCAGCACCTGGTGGACTACGAGATCAAGCCGCTCTTCCAGCAACTCGGCAAGGGCCACTACGTGCTGCCGCAAGCCCAGGCCGCGAGCGACGCGATCAAGGACTTCGAAGGCCACCTGATCGAGGCCTTTGCGTTGCGCGGCCGCGCGCTGAAGCTGGGCTACACGCGCGGGCCGGCGGAAGACGGCGGCTGGTTCCACGTCTACGAGAAGCGCTTCCCCACGCTCGGGCTGCAGGCGGTGCTCGAATTCACCGGCAATCCGCTGCCCGAGGAGAACCGCACCGTGGCGCTGCTGAACCTGTCGTTCTCCAGCAGTGCCGAAGCTTCGAGCTGGCAGCGCGGCAAGCTGGCACTGTCCAAGGTGCCGAAGGTGCTGCTGTCGGAGTGCTACAACGACCTGCGCCTGATCGCCGCCGAGGGCACGGGTTACGACGCCGACTGGCAGAAGAAGAGCGGGTACTGACATGGCAAGCACCGAATCCGTCGCCGTGCTGCGCGCGCCTGCCGAGCAGGTGCACGCCGAGGAACTGGCCCGCCTGCGCGAGAAGGACTCCGGCCCACGACCGCAGGGCTGGCGGCTATCGCCGCGCGCCGTGCGCAGCTTCATCGTGGGCGACGACAAGCTCGGCGTGCGGCGCAAGTTCTACGGCGACGACGCGCTGATCGACCGCTGCATCGTCACGCTGATGAGCGACCGTGGCCTGCTGCTTGTCGGTGAGCCTGGCACAGCGAAGTCGATGCTCTCCGAACTGATGGCGTCGGCGATCAGTGGCAACTCGGTCTGCATCGTCCAGGGCACTGCGGGCACCACCGAAGACCAGATCAAGTATTCATGGAACTACGCGCTGCTCTTGGCCGAAGGGCCGACGACGCGTGCGCTGGTCGGAGGGCCGATTCACGAGGCCATGCGCCAAGGCATCCTCTGCCGCTTCGAGGAGGTAACGCGGGTGCAGCCCGAAATCCAGGACAGCCTGATCAGCCTGCTGTCCGAGAAGGTGATGCATGTTCCTGAACTCGACGGCGACGACGCCACCGTGTTCGCGCAGCGCGGCTTCAACGTGCTGGCCACCGCCAATATCCGCGACCGCGGCGTGCACGAGATGTCCAGCGCGCTCAAGCGCCGCTTCAACTTCGAGACCGTGCGGCCGATTGCCGACCGCAAGCTCGAGACCCAGCTGGTGCGTGAGCAGACCGAGGCGCTGCTGGCGCGCGCGCAGGTCGACGTCGACTTCGACACCGATGTGGTGGAGCTGCTCGTCAGCGCGTTCAACGACCTGCGCCAGGGCGTGACCAGCGAAGGCGTGGTGATCGAGAAGCCCACGGCGGTGATGTCTTCCGCCGAGGCGGTGTCGGTCGGCTATGCGGCCTGCCTGGATGCGCACTACTTCGGCAACGGCGCGGTCGGCGGCGACCATGTGGCGCGCCAGCTGATCGGCACCGTGCTCAAGGACAACCCGGAGGACGGCAAGAAGCTGCGTCACTACTTCGACGTAGTGGTCAAGCAGCGTGCCCAGCGCCACGCGCAATGGAAGCGCGTGCTCGATGCGCGCCGCGAACTCGATCGCTGAGCAGCCCGGCGCGATGCTGCCCACGTCGGACGCGGTGCGTGCGCTGGGGGCCCGGCTGATCGGGCCTGAGCTGGTGCTGTTTCCGGTGCGGCACCACAGCCCAGCCTGCGCCTGGCAATTGCGGCGCTGGCTGGCCACGGTGCGGCCCAGCGCGGTGCTCGTCGAAGGGCCACGCTGCTTCGACCCGCTCATCCCGATGCTCGTGCATCCCGAGGCGCGCATGCCGCTGGCGGTCTACACCTACGCCGTGTTCAAGCCGCACGGCGAGCAGGCGGCACGGCGGCGCGCCGCCTACTACCCGTTCTGCGATCACTCGCCCGAACTGGTGGCGCTGCGCGCCGCGCAGGCCCAAGGCATACCCGCCCGCTTCATCGACCTCGATCACGCCGAGCAGTGCCAGATCGAGCCCGACGAAGACGATGGCGAAGCGCAGTCGCTGCTCGACGAGCGCCATTTCCGCCGCAGCCGCTACCTAGGCGCGCTGGCGTCGCGGGTGGGTTGCCGCGACCACGAGGAGCTGTGGGAGCACCTCTTCGAGGCGCCGGCGACGGCACGCACGCTGCAAGAGCATCTGCTGGATATGGCCGCCTATTGCCACCTGGCCCGCGAGGAGTGCAGCGACGAGGATTTGCGCGCCGATGGCACGCTGGCGCGCGAAGACGAGATGGCCTGGCACATCCGGCAGGCGCTGGCCCTCCGCGAGCCCGGCGACGGCCCGGTGCTCGCCGTCGTCGGCGGTTTCCATGCCGTGGCACTGCCCGGCCTGCTGGAGGGCACTGGCGCCCAACGACCCGCGATCTCGCGCAGCACGGTCAGCGATGAAGCGGCCGCCCTCATTCGCTACGGCCAGGACCGCCTCGACCGCCTCAACGGCTACTCGGCCGGCATGACCTCTCCAGCCTGGCAGCAGCAGTTGTGGGAGCGCATGCTGCGCCACGACAAGGCCGGCCTGCAAGCGGGTGCGCGAGTGCGGCAGGAGCTTGCGCTGACCATGCTGTTCGACATCGCCATGGAGCTGCGCACTCGCCATGGCCTGCCGCTACCGATGCCAGCCCTGGGTGCTGCCTACGAGCAAGCCCTGCGGCTCGCTGCCTTGCGCCAGCGGCCCGCCCCCGTGCGCGACGACGTGCTCGACGCAGTGACCAGCTGCTTCGTCAAGGGCGACGCCGATGCCGACGGTGCGCTGGTGCTCGCGGTGGCGCGGCGCATGCTGAGCGGGCAGGCAATGGGCAAGGTGCCGCCTGGTGCGAGCACACCGCCCTTGGTGCGCGACTTCGAGTACCGCGCCCGCCGGCAGCGGCTGAAGATCGATGACTCGGAGCCGCGCCGCGCCGTGCTCGACATCTACCGTCGACCCGAGCACCGCATCACCAGCCGCTTGTTCCACGGCCTCGGGCTGCTTGGTGTGCCGTTGGCGCACCGCAGCGCCGGCCCCGATTTCGTCAACGGCCTCGGGCTCGAGCGGCTGCAGGAGCATTGGGACTACACCCACTCGGCTGCCACCGAAGCGGCCCTGGTCGAGGCCTCGGTGTACGGCACCACCGTGCCGCTGGCGGTGGCGGCGCGCTTCGGCGAGCGGCTCGAGCGCTTTGAGTCGGGCGCCGAGCCGCGCCATGCCAAAGGCGCGGCGGCGCTGCTGGCGCAAGCCTGCGTGCTTGGGCTTCACGACCATGTGCCCAAGGTGTGCGGCACGCTGGCCGCCGTCGTGGCTGCCGACGCGCAGTTCGAGACCGTGGCCGCCGCGGCCGGGGCGCTTGGCCTGCTGTGGGAGTCACGCGAGCCGCTGGAGGCGCGCGGCATCGAAGAACTCCCGTTGCTGCTCAAGGCCGCTTACGAACGGGCCATCTATTTGGGGCGTGGGCTGCGTGGCGCACCCGGCGACGGGCGCGAGGTGGTGGGTGGCCTGTCACGCCTGCGAGAACTGCTGGCCAGCGAGTCCGGGAGCCACCTCGATGGAGCGCTCTATTGGGCGCTCATCGACGAACTGTCCACCGGCAATGACTCGGCGTTCGTGCGCGGTGCCGCGGCCGGCTTGGCTTACGGCGCTGGCCGCCTGTCCGAATCGGCGCTCGGCACGACGGTCGACGGCCACCTCAACGGACTGATCGCGCCGCGCGACGCTGCTTCCTTCCTGCGCGGGCTGCTGCAGACCGCTCGCGAGGCCGCGTGGCAGCAGCCTGCCCTTCTCTCGGTGCTCGACCGCCTGCTCGCCAGCTGGGATGACGCCGACTTCGTGGCCAACCTGCCCGAGCTGCGTCTGGCCTTCGCCGAGATGACGCCGAAGGAGACCGATCGCATCGCCCAGGCCGTGGCCGGCCTGCACGACGAAGCCAGCCTCGGCCGGCTGGTGCGGTACGACGTGTCGGCCGAGCAGGTGCAAGCGAACCTCGCGACGACGCAGCAACTGCTGGACGTGCTGCGCGCCGACGGACTCGGCGCATGGGTGCTCGCATGAAGGACCTGGCCCGCTGGCGCCTGGTGCTCGGCAAGTACGCCGAGCATGGCTTGCCGGGCCAGGCGGGCGACCTGCACGGCGCCAACGGCCGCATGGACCGGGCGCTCGAATACCTCTACGGCCGTGAGTACAAGGGTCGCGGCCTGCGTGACGGTACCGCCCCCGGCTCGCTCGATCCGTCGCAGCTCACGCTTGTGACATGGTTGGGCGAGGTGCGCGAGTTGTTCCCGCAGGAGACGGTCGAGGTCATCGAGAAACATGCCCTCGACCGCTACGGGCTCATGGAGCTGGTGACCGACCCGCAGACGCTCGAGCGCCTCGAACCCAACCAGCAACTGCTGCGTACGCTGCTCTCGCTGCGCGGCCACCTGAAGGGCGATGTGCTGCATCTCGCACGACGCATCATTCGCCAGGTGGTCGAGGAGATCCGCCGCCAGCTCGAGCCCGAGGTGCGGCAGGCCCTATCGGGTCGGCTCAACCGTTTCCGCCATTCGCCAATGGCGATCGCGCAGAACTTCGACGCCAAGGGCACCATCCGCAAGAACCTGAAGCATTTCGACCGAGAGCGCGGGCAGCTCGTCATCGAGCAGTTGCGCTTCTTCGAACGCAATACGCGCCGCCTGCCGTGGGACATCATCCTGTGCGTGGACCAGAGCGGCAGCATGGCCGACTCGGTGATCCATAGCGCGGTTATGGCGGGCATCCTCGCCGCGCTGCCTGCCTTTCGCGTGCGCATCGTCGTGTTCGACACCAGCGTCGTCGATCTCTCCGACCACGCCGACGATCCGGTCGAGACGCTGATGCGTGTGCAGCTCGGCGGCGGTACCGACATCGCGCAGGCGGTGCGCTACTGCACCCAACTGGTTGAGAACCCTCATCGCACCGTGCTCGTGCTGGTGACCGACTTCTGCGAGGGCGCACCGCCCAGCGAACTGGTGCGTGCGGTGAAGAAGCTGGCCGAGGCACGCGTGAAGCTGCTCGGGCTGGCCTCTCTCGACAGCCAGGCGCACCCTGTCTACGACCGCCAGATGGCCGAGCGCCTGGCCACCTGTGGCATGGAGATCGCGGCCCTAACGCCGCAGAAGCTTGCGCACTGGCTGGTGAAGGTGACCTCGTGAGCAGCATGCTTGACCAGCTCGGCGCGCTGCTCGCACGCTTCGACGACGACTCCTACGTGGCGCTGGCCAACCGCGGCCTGGTGCGCCGCGCCCGCAAGGACCTGGAGCAGCAGAAGGTCGACATCATCGAGCAGGCTGCCGCGCATGTAGTGCTGAGCTTCGGTGCGCAGCGCATCCGCTTCGACCAGCGCGGCCCGGCGCATGCGCAATGCGATTGCCCGGCGAGTGGCATCTGCCAGCACATCCTCGCGGCAGCGATGGGCCTGCAGCAGACTCTGCAAGCCTCAGCAACTCGGTCAGGCCAAGCCGACGAGCCCGCAGTCGATCCGCTCGCGCCGTTGCAGGCCACGCTGCTGGCCCTATCAACGGCCGAGCTTGCAAGCCATGCAGGCAAGGCCGGATATCGCTGGGCGTGGCAGTACGTGCAGGACCTCGAGCCTGAGCATGCGCTGGTGATTTCGGGCAGCCAGCATCTGGTGCTCGCCTTGCAGCGCCCGCGACTTACGCTGCGCTACATGGGCGGCGGACTCGATGCCTTGATCGCCGATGCCGAGCTTGCACAGATCGAGAAGTACCGCGTGGCCGTCGTACTTGCCTTCCAGCGCGCTCACGGCCGCGAGCTCACGCCACCCGAGCCGACGGCGCGGCAGCGCACCCAGTCGCTGGACCTGGGCATGGATCACGCCCTGGCGGAATCACGTGATGCAAGCCTCGACGAGTCGCGCGCTCGACTGCGTGCATCGCTGCGAAAGATCTTGTCCGAGTCGGTGGAGCTCGGCCTGGCCCACCTGTCGCAAGGGATTCACGAGCGCTATTCGACGCTGGCGGTCTGGGCACAGGGCGCGGAGTACCACCGCCTGGCCCTGCTGACGCGCCGCATTGCCGACCATGTGGAAATGCTGCTCGAACGCGCCGGGGGGGCCGACGAGTTGCGATTGCTGGATGAAATCACCATCGCACTGGCGCTGGTGTGCGCCTTGGACGCCGCGGCTGCGCAGGGCGCCACGCCGCGGCAACTGGTCGGCCACGCCCGATCTCGATACGAGGCCTCTGCCTCGCTCGAACTGTTCGGGCTGGGTGCGCAGGCATGGCGCTCGCCCGCCGGCTACGTGGGACTGACGATGATCTTCTGGTCACCCGCGGAGCAGGCGTTCATGTCATGCACCGATGCGCGCCCGCAAGCGCAGCGTGGCTTCAGCCCCATCGCCCGCTACAAGGCAGCCGGCCCTTGGACCGGGCTGGGTGCGCCGGCGCAAACCAAGGGCAGTCGCGTCATTCTGCAGAAGGCACAAGTCAACGACGCAGGACGCCTTTCGGCCGCCGACAGCGCCAGCGCAACCGTGTTGCCGTTGGACGCCGCAACCCTGGTGCAGCAGTTGAAGCCTTGGGAGTGCTGGACAGAGCTGTTGAGTGCACGTGGCGAGCAACGTGCCAGCCTGCTGGCCGAACCCGATCCTATGAAGGACTGGGCGACGCTGCGGCCCGCGAAGTTCGGCGATGCCCGATTCGACGATGCTCGGCAGACCCTGATCTGGCCGCTGCTGGACGGAGAGGGGCACATGCTGGCCGCCGAAATGCCGTTTGACGAGTACAGCCGGCACGCCACCAGGCGCGTCGAACGCCTCGGCCCATCAGAACTGGTGCCGGGCACGCTAGTGATCGCGCGGCTACGCGCGTCCGCCCAGGGTGGCGTGGTGGCGGAGCCGTTGAGCCTCGTGCGCCCAGGTGCCAAGGACAACTGCGTTGACGCACTCCACTTTGACGACGCGCCTCAGCAGGGCGCGGCCTCTGCACTATTTGAGCGCTTGAAGCGAATGGTTCCTTCGCGAGATGCACTGCTCCCCCCGGCCGAGCATGTGCCGACCACGCCCAGCGTCTTGCGACAGGTCCGTCATGAACTGCAGCGGCAGGCAGAACGCGGCACCGGGCCGGACATCGCCGAACAAGCGCGGGCCGAACTGATGCACCACGCGGAGCGATTGGCCGAAGCGGGGCTCACGGCTTTCCGTGCTGCACTGAACCGGGACGGTGGTGCAGGAGAACGGCTACTGAGCGCGAACTACCTGTGCCTGCAGTACGAGCGGCTGATGCTGAGGGAGCGTGCCGGCCAGGCATGACCGCCGAGAAGCGAACGCCTTGAGGTTCTGATCTCAGGAAGCGGAAGGCCAGGCCGCCGCGTCTTGCACCCTTGAGCAGCGGCGGCTTTTCCATACCATTTCCGTACCGGCAAGAAAAAAGCACCTGGCGTCTCCGCGAGGTGCTTTGTTTCCTACCGAATTTGGTAGGCGCGATTGGACTCGAACCAACGACCCCCACCATGTCAAGGTGGTGCTCTAACCAGCTGAGCTACGCGCCTGGGGAAGCCCATGACTATACATCAGGCCGTCCGCTATCGAGGTCAACGTCGGCGTGCAGATCGCACACCGCCAACCTTGGCCAGTGCGCCGAGCACGCCGGCCAGGCGTGCGGTGTCGTGCAGCTCCACGGTGAAGGTCATCCAGGCCACGCCTTTGGCGCTCTGGGTGTTGACGCCGGTGACGTTGACCTTCTCGCGTGTGAAGACTTCCGAGATATCGCGCAGCAGTCCCTGGCGGTCACTGGCCTCGACGGTCACATCCATGGCATACAGGGCCGCGGCGGCACGCGGGCCGGGCTCCGGCTCGCCCCAGGCCACGGCGATGACGCGGTCGGGCTGCTGCGAAGCCATGTGGCGGAAGTTGCTGCAGTGCTGCCGGTGGATGGCCACGCCCTTGCCGCGCGTGACGTAGCCGGCGATGGCGTCGGGCGGTGCCGGCCGGCAGCAACGGGCCAGGGTCGTCATCAGCGAATCGATGCCGACCACCAGCACGCCGCCGCCACTGGCGCTGCGGCTGCGCTTGAGCGGCACGGTGTCGTCATCGGGTTCGGGTTCGGGTGGACGCAGCCACTGCTCGATGTGACGCAGCGAGTACTCGTCCTTGCCGACGACCTCGAACAGCGCTTCGGGGCTCTTGAAGCCCAGGCCTTCGGCCATGGTCGCGAGGTTGACCGCCGTGCGGCCTTCACGCTGCAGGAGCTTTTCGACCCCCTCGCGGCCACGCGCCATGGTCTGCGCCTGGGCCTGGGCGTTGAACCAGGCGCGCACCTTGGCGCGGTGGCGCTGGCTCTTCAGGTAGCCGAGCTCGGCGTTCAGCCAGTCCAGCGACGGCCCGCCGTCCTTGGCCGAGACGATCTCGACCGTCTGCCCGGACCGCAGCGGCGTGTTCAGCGGCACCAGGGCACCGTCGACTCGTGCGCCTCGGCAACGGTGACCGAGCTCGGTGTGCAGGCTGTAGGCAAAGTCCACCGGCGTCGCGCCGACCCCCAGCTCGACGATCGTGGCCTGCGGCGTGAAGACGTAGATGCGCTCGTCGTCGGCTGCGAGTGCGGGTGTCGATGACGCCGGACCCGCCGGTTCGCCGTCTCCATGCGTTTCGCGCTCCCAGGCCAGCAGTTCGCGCAGCACGGCCTTGCGCGCCTCCGCCAGGCGCTGCTCGGCCTCGGGCGCCGACACCCCGACGTAGCCGCGCGCACCCGACTCCTTGTAGAGCCAATGGGCGGCGACGCCGTGTTCGGCCGCCTGGTGCATCTCGTGCGTGCGCAGCTGCACCTCCAGCGGCAGGCCGTCGTCGGCCACGACGACCGTGTGCAGGCTGCGATAGCCGTTGACCTTGGGCCGGGCGATGTAGTCGTCGAACTCGCCGGCCACCGCCGACCAATGCTCGTGGACACGGGCCAGCGCGGCGTAGCAATCGGCAACGCTGCCCAGCACGACCCGCAGCGCCCGGGCGTCAAGTACGCGCTCGAAGGCCAGGCCCTTGCCGCGCATCTTCTTCCAGATGCTGTAGAGGTGCTTGGGCCGGCCACTGACCTCTGCCACCAGGCCGGCCTGCGCCAGCAATGCCGAGAGCTCGCTGCGCGCGGCCTGGACCGCAGCCTCGCGCGCGGCCCGGTTGCCGTCCACGAGTGCCGCGATGTGCCGGTACTCGTCGGGCTTGAGGAAGCGGAACGACAGATCCTCAAGCTCCCACTTCACCTGCGCGATGCCCAGGCGGTTGGCCAGCGGCGCAAACACCTGCAGCGTCTCTTCGGCCAGATCGACGGGGCAAGGCGTGCGGCTGGCCGCGTGCCAGCGCAAGGTCTGCAGCCGGGAGGCCAGGCGCAGCAGCACCACCCGCAGATCGCGCGAGAACGCCAGCAGCATCTTGCGCACGCGCTCGGTCTGCGCCCGGCGATCGGGGGCACCCCCGGTCGCCGTCCCGCGCCGCGCCGCGCGCTGGATCTGCACCAGCTTGCGCGTCAGCGACACCAGCTGTGCAGCGTCTTCGCCAAAACCCTTGGCCAGTGCCGAATCGGGGTCGCTCAGTCCGTCGCCGGCATAGACCAGCCAGGTCACTGCGCACAGTGCCGGCGACGCGCCGATGTCAGCCAGGATCGCGGCGGCGCCATCGGCATGCGCCAGGGCGTCCTCGCCGGTGTCCAGCAGACGGCCGGCCAGCAATGGCTCGGCGAAGCTGCGCGCCCGCGCCAGTCGGTCGCCGGGCGCGTCGGACGAACGGGACGCATCCGGCACCTCGACGATCTGCACGATCGCCGCGGCCTGCGCCACCGGCGGCGCCTCGGCCCTGGACTTCATCGTCGGCCCGGTGCGCTCAAGCCAGAAGGAACCCGCGCACCACCGCGCGCTGCTCGGGCTGCACCAGCATCGGCGCATGGCCGACCCCGGCAAACTCGTGCAGGCGGGCCCGGGGTCCACGCTCGGTCATCGCCTGGGCCGTGGCCGGGCTGAGCAGGTCGGACTCCGCACCACGCAGCAGCAGCAGCGGCATCTTCAAACTGTCGTAGGCGGCCCAGAGCATGGCCTCGCCGACCTTGGCGAGCTCAGGGGTCACGGCCTTGAAGGGAAGCGCGATCGCCGGGTCGTAGTGCGGCTTGAAGCCACCGTCCGGGTGCGCGACCAGCATCGGCCGCGTCAGCGCCAGCCACTGCTCGCGGCTGTGCGGACCGAAGCCCTGGCTGATCGCCCACATCGCGTCGGCGGCTTCCTCGAGGCTCGCAAAGCGCACCGGCCGGCCGAGGTACTGGCCGATGCGCTCCAGCGACGCCGGCTCGATGGTCGGGCCGACGTCGTTCAGGACCAGTCGGCGCACCAGCGGCGCGCCCGGGCCTTGCAGCGACGCCACGCCAAGGCCGATCAGACCGCCCATCGAGGTGCCGACCCAGTCCACCTGGGCCACGTCCAGGCGCGCCAGCAGCGCCACCATGTCGGCCACATAGGCGGGCACGTTGTAGCCCATCGGGTCGGGCAGCCAGTCGCTTCGGCCGCGGCCGAACACGTCGGGGCAGATCACGCGGCAGCCCTGGCCGGCGAGGTCTCGCGCAAGTTCGTCGAAGTCCCGCCCCTGGCGCGACAGGCCATGCACGCAGACCACGGTCCGTTCGGCACGCGCCTCGCCCCAGGCCCAGTAGGCCAGGCGCAGGACCTGGTGGCCACGCAGGACCGGGAGGTGGTGGAGGACGGGGTCGCTGGCGGTCGTGGTCATGCTGCGGTGCAACGGGATAATGGATTCATCGTAACCAAGCCCACCCGGAGCCACGACATGCTCGAAGGAAAAACCGCTCTCGTCACCGGCAGCACCAGCGGCATCGGACTGGGCATCGCCTGCGCACTCGCCCGACAAGGCGCCCGGCTGATGCTCAACGGCTTTGGCGATGTCGAAGGCGCGCTGGCCACCGTGCGCGCCCTGGGCGGCGAGGTCGACTACCACGGCGCCGACATGAGCAAGCCGGCCGAGATCGCGGCCATGGTCGCCGCCTGCGAGACGCGCTTCGGCAGCGTCGACGTGCTGGTCAACAACGCCGGCATCCAGCATGTGGCCCTGGTCGAGGACTTCCCGACCGAGCGCTGGGACGCGATCATCGCGATCAACCTGTCGTCGGCCTTCCACGCCATGCACGCGGCGCTGCCGGGCATGAAGGCGCGCAACTGGGGCCGGGTGCTGAACATCGCCTCGGCACATGGCCTGGTCGCATCGGCCGGCAAGAGCGCCTATGTCGCGGCCAAGCACGGCATCGTCGGGCTGACCAAGGCGGCGGCGCTGGAGACGGCCACCAGCGGCGTCACCGTCAACGCCATCTGCCCAGGCTGGGTGCTGACGCCGCTGGTGCAGAAGCAGGTCGATGCACGAGCGGCCGCGGAAGGCGTGTCCAACGACGAGGCCAAGCGCCGGCTGCTCGCCGACAAGCAGCCGTCCCTGCAGTTCACGACACCAGAGGAACTGGGCGAACTGGCGGTCTTCCTGTGCTCGGCGGCGGCGCAGAACGTGCGCGGCGTGGCCTGGGCGGTCGATGGCGGCTGGGTCGCGCAGTAAGGCGCAGCCAACGCAAGCAACCACCCGGGCTGCGAGCAGCGCGCTACTTCGTCATCTGCACACTGCCACTGACGTTGGCCGTCACCGCGGCCTTGCCAGCAGCCACCGGCAGCGATTCGTCGGCCATGGCCCGGCTGGCGCGGGCCATCATCATCGGCTGCGGGTCGACCGGCGCTTCCCCGGCGCTGTTGACCTGCACCTCGCGCAGCGTGTAGCCGGCAAAGCCGAACTGTCGGCTCATGGCTTCGGCGCGGGTGCGAAAGCGGGCAATCGCCTGGGCGGCAACATCGGCCTCGACCTTCTCGCGCGCCTCGCGCGACAGCGACTGCGACACGCGGGCAATGCTCAGGGTCGTGATGCGTCCCGTCAGCGCAGCGATCGCCGCGCTGTCGCGGCCCTCCACCACCAACTCGGCGCTGCCGACCCAGCCGGTGATCGTGGGGGCGTTGCTGCGCGGCTGCGGTGCGCCGTAGCGCGGATTCAGCGCAAAGTTGCCGGTGCGCACCTCGAGCTGGCCCGGCTTGGCGCCTTTGCGGGCCTCGGTCAGCGCGGTTTCCAGGGCCTGGCGCAACTGGGTTTGCACGGCTGCCGCATCGCTGCCTTCGCGGCTTGTCGAAAACACGATCACCAGCCAGTCCATCGCGACCTCGGTGGTCGCGCTGGCACTCAAGTGAACAATGTTGCTGGGGTTGTGCATGGGCATGGCAGGCATGGCGGGTTGGGCGTGCATCGGCGCCGAGATGGCGGCGCCCAGAACAGCCAGCAGAGCCAGCCGAAAGACAGACACGAGGGTGGGCATGGCACAGCGCTCTGAGAGACAGAAGGCTGGCATTGTGCGCGCCGCCCCAGGGCCGAGTGGCGGCACGGGCGGGCACCGCAAATTGCGTAACGATTGGAAAGACTGGCCGGAAACACAGCATCGGACCCACACAATGGCGCTGTTACAAATTGGGCCCCGCCCTCGGAATCCACGATGAACACACCTGCTCCTGCCCGCGCCGACCGCGTGGTCGTCGTCGATGACGACGCCCGCATCCGTGACCTGCTGCGCCGCTACCTGAGCCAGGAAGGCTTCGACGTCCTGCTGGCCGAAGACGCCAAGGCCCTGAACCGGGTCCTGACGCGCGAGACGGTCGACCTCATCGTGCTCGACCTGATGCTGCCCGGCGAAGACGGCCTGTCGATCTGCCGGCGGCTGCGGGCCGCGAACGACCTGACGCCCATCATCATGCTGACAGCCAAGGTCGAGGACGTCGACCGCATCGTCGGCCTGGAAGTCGGCGCCGACGACTACCTGCCCAAGCCGTTCAACCCGCGCGAGTTGCTCGCCCGCATCCACGCCGTGCTGCGCCGCCGTCCGACGCCGGAAGCACCGGGCGCACCCAGCAAGGAAGCCCTGGTGGTCGCGTTCGGGCCGTTCGAGTTTGATCTGTCGCTGCGTCGCCTGTCCAAGAGCGGCGAGCAGATCTCGCTGACCACCGGCGAGTTCTCGATGCTGAAGGCGCTGGTCCGCCATCCGCGCCAGCCGCTGTCGCGCGACAAGCTGGCACAGCTGGCACGTGGGCGCGAGTTCGAGCCCTTTGACCGCAGCCTGGACGTGCAGATCTCCCGCCTGCGCAAGATGATCGAGCCCGACCCGGCCCAGCCACGCTACATCCAGACGGTCTGGGGCGTCGGCTACGTCTTTGTGCCGGATGGCGCGAACTGAGCCCTGCGGCTATCCCTGAGAACCCGCGCGGCCGAGCCGCGCGCGCCGAGGCAAGATCGCCGACGTGGCAGAAGACAGACATGGTTTCCTCGGCGTCAGCCTGTTCTGGCGCACCTTTGCGCTGCTGGCTCTGCTGCTGGCCAGTGGGGTCGCGGCCTGGGTCGGGACCTTGCGCGCCCTCGAACTGGAGCCCCGGGCGATCCAGGCCGCGCAGCAGACCGCCAGCCTGGTCAACCTTTCGCGGGCCGCGTTGCGTCAGGCCGATGGCATCAACCGGCTGACGCTGATCAAGGGCCTGTCGTCGCAACGCGACGTCCGGGTGCAGCCGGCCGAGCCGGGTGACCGTTGGGAGCCCTTCGAGACCGATCGCTTCTCGCGCCTGGTCGGCGATCAACTGAAATCCGTGCTCGGTCCGGGCACCCGTGTCGCGCGCGAGCTCAACGGCGAACGGGGCCTCTGGGTCGGCTTTTCGATCGATGGCGACTTGTACTGGGTCCAGGCAGATACCGGCCACACCGCCGCCCTGAACATGACGACCTGGGGAGTCTGGATCAGCATCGCGCTGATCTCCACGCTGCTCGGCTCGGGCCTGATTGCACGGCTCATCAACCGGCCCCTGAAGAACCTCTCGTTCGCGGCCAGTCGCATCCGCGGGGGCGACCTGGACTCGCGTCTGGACGAGAACACGCTGACGAGCGAGATCCGCGAGGTCAACCGCGGCTTCAACCGGATGGCGCGCGAACTGGCGCGCGTCGAAGAGGACCGCGCCGTGATGCTGGCCGGCATCAGCCACGACCTGCGCACGCCGCTGGCCCGCCTGCGGCTGGAAACCGAGATGAGCGTCGAGGACGACGAGGCCAAGCGTGCGATGGCCAATGACATCGACCAGCTCGACGCGATCATCGACAAGTTCATGGACTACGCACGCCCGGGCGAAACGCAGATGGTCCCGGTCCACGTGGCGGCGCTGATCGACCGCGAGGCCTCGGCCTTCCGCGATCCGAACCAGATCAAGATCGTCTCCAAGGTGCCACGCGACCTGCACGTCCTGGCCGACGACATCGAGCTCGGTCGCGTGTTCGGCAACCTGTTCGAAAACGCCCGCCGCTACGGCCGCGGCACCTACACAGGCGTGGCCGAAGTGGTGGTGTCGTATGTGAAGACGGGGCCCTGGGCCATCCTGAGCGTGCGCGACCACGGCCAGGGCGTGGCCCCCGACAAGCTGCCGCAGCTGACGACGCCTTTCTTCCGAGGTGACGCCGCACGCACCGCCGCCACCGGCGCCGGCCTGGGGCTGGCCATCGTCGACAAGGCCATGCACCGCATGGCCGGTCAACTCGAGCTGGCCAACGCCCCCGAGGGCGGTTTGATCGCGCACTTGCGGCTCAAGCGAGCCAACGTCTGACGGCGGCCTGCGGCGGCGCTCAGGTCGTGGCCACGACAAAGAAGAACACCCCGATGCGGTGCAGGTACAACGCCAGGAACACCGCGCCCACCGCCAGCACCGACAAGCCGATGCGCAAGGCCAGCGGTACGCCGTAGACACGACCGCTGCTGCGC
>Ga0209985_10002026_pt1 | contig 18937 bp, 15 predicted proteins | sample NOAtaG_FD_187305 | JGI IMG/M metagenome (GOLD analysis project Ga0209985, IMG submission 187305) | Freshwater lake microbial communities from Lake Erie, under a cyanobacterial bloom - NOAA_Erie_Diel6S_1000h metaG (SPAdes) (version 2) | ecosystem: Environmental > Aquatic > Freshwater > Lake ...
ACTTTGTTGGAAGACCTGGGGACGATTTGCTTGAATACAGTGGAATGTACGATTAGGGAGGGAAGTTATCGTTTTTCTAAGATAACTCGACCGACCCAACTGCAACAAAAAGCGTTAGATTTATTGGGAGTTTCCCTGATTTGTACCCAGTAACGGGGCGCTGTAAATTCTCTTAATCCTTTCTACAGCACAGGTTATGGCCTTTTGTCAACGGGGAAGTCCAGTTATTAGGTTCACCCAAAACCACCTGATTGGTAGAACCGCCACTTCCTACTTTAATTTCAAGCGTATAGTTACCTGATGAAGAACTTGAAGCTCCACTGCCATCAATGAAAGGATTGTAGCTAAAGTTGGAGTAGCCACTCACCCCGACGTAATAAGTCCCAGAAACCGAAGCGGTAAAATCGATATAAGAATCCCGACTAAAAGGTTCATTCGGTGCAGGGTTGTCGTCACTAACCCTTAATTGAATACCTGTTGAATCAAACAAGCGCAAGACAGAATCTAAAGATGATCCCAGTGTCCTCGCATCAATATCGAGAGTTACTCGTTCACCTGCATTCAGTGGGAACTTAATCAAATCTACCAGATTGCGCTGTAGTCCAGGAACATTAGCCGTGGCACTAATGACATCAACTGTCGAAGGTAATTGTTCTGTCAGAATAACCCCTGTGGCTGTGGCAGAACCATTGTTAGTGACCGTTAGGCTATAACTGTAGGGAGAGTTAATATTGACCCCACCTGAACTATCAGTACGAGTTACCACTAAGTCTGGGAGTGCGGGTGCAGTGACCTCAGTTGCTAAAAGTGCGACATTATTGGTTAGATTAGGATCATTGGTTTCACTTAAAACACTGGTATTAGAGATGATTGTTCCTGTTAATAGTGTAGGAGCGATCGCCGTGACTTCTATTATTTGACTTTCACCCGATGGCAGCTCCCCAATATCAAAAGTAAAAGCATTGTCGCTCTGTTGAGAGGGGGTAAGACTGGCAGAAGCAAAAGTAACAGGTTCTGCTAAGATTTCCGTGATTGTTATCCCTTGAGCCGTAACTGAGCCATTATTAGTGACTTGAATCGTGTAGGTAAAAGTTTCTCCCAATTCCACAGAGGTAACACTAGGGGTTTTAGTGACCGACAAATCCGCCTCTACCAAAGGTTTTAATAAAACTTGTCCTTTGGCGTAGCTAAAAACAGGAGAATGGGTTTCATCAGAAATTTGAGCATAGATAAAATAATCTTTTAGGGGAATATTTTCGGTATTCCAAACAAAGCTTCCTTGTCCATCGGTTTCCGCTAATCGATCAGCGATCAAGACACCGTCAAATCCTTGATTGTCCGTGTCGTAGAATAGGCTAATGGTTGCTTCTGAGTCAGCATCAAAGGCATTCCATTCAATGGTTACTTTGGTGTCACTGACATTAGTAGATGGGGCGGTAATTTTGATGCTAGGGGTTGTTGAATTGCCAGAAATAAAGATATCCCCTGCACTCAAGTTAGGTGCGCCTGTTAGAATAGCAATCTGTTGTTGAGGTGCAGCACCATTGCCATCAGGATCGAAGAACAGATTTCCAGTAGCTGGATCATAGATAAATCGGTCATCACTATCAACCGCCGTCGTCCCTAAGACAAACTGAGATTCTGCGAGAACCGCATCAGGGATTAATCCTCCGCCAAAACCCGTTGCCGAAATGACAATGCGATCGCCCTCACTACTGTCAAAATCTTCGATGGTATCTATCCCTTCTGTGGGACTCTCAAAGACGAAACTATCGCTACCTGTCCCCCCTGTTAGGCTATCATTACCAGCACTTCCCTTGATAATATCATTCCCTTCTCCTCCATCAAGAACATCATTTCCTGCTAACCCATCGAGAATATCCTTGCCCGCGTTGCCACTTAGATTGTCATTGCCAATTGTCCCGAAAAGGATTTCATCCCCTGTTGTACTATCAAGTTGAGTGGTGGCTTGCCATATCTCATCTGTCCATGCTGTTGTCGCTTGCCACACTTCAGAAGTCCATACTGTTGTCGCTTGCCACACTTCAGGAGTCCATGCTGTTGTCGCTTGCCATGCCGCATCCTCCAGTGAGTGGTTGCTTCCCACGCTTCAGGAGTCCATTGAGCGATCGCTTGCCAAGGATTATTAATGAGAGTCTGTTGAAGATTAATAGAATCACTATTCATCTCATTAAAGGCTGTAACAGACAGAAAATCCGATGAAGATGAGAAAGGCCAAAGATCACTTACCCATTTTGTTGTGGCATTCCAAGCATCACTTGTCCATTTTGTTGTGGTATTCCAGGCATCGCTTGTCCATGTAGTTGTGGCATTCCAAGAGATCTCTTGCATAAGTCTAGACAAAATAGGATAAAATAGTCCAAGAGTTAAGATTGAAAGATGACTTACGAACAAGTAAAAACTTTAAAGCCAACAGAGTTCAAACGCTTGTGTGGCGTGTATCCAGATACATTTAAGGATATGGTAACAGTCCTAAAGGCAGAAAAAGTTTGGCAAAAAAAGACAGGTAGACCTAGCAAATTGAGTACGGAAGACCAACTACTAATAACATTAGAATATTGGCGAGAATATCGCACCTATTTTCATCTGGGAAATAGTTGGGGTATTAACGAATCAACGGCGTATAGAATTGTTAGGAAAGTAGAGAATATTCTCATCAAATCAGGTCTGTTTAATCTACCCGGAAAAAAAGCCCTATTAGAAAGTAATAGTGAAATAGAAGTAATAGTGGTGGATGTGTCAGAACAGGAGATAGAAAGACCCAAAAAAAAACAGAAATCATGCTATAGTGGCAAGCAGGGATACCACACATTAAAGTCGCAAGTCGTTGCCGATCTCGCGCAGCGAGCGCGTTGCGACCAAAAAAGCGAGCAGGTAATCTGTGTCCGTTGTGAGAAAGGAAGAGTCCATGATTTTCGACTGTGGAAAGAGAGCAAAATAAGGTTAAATAAGGAAATAGAAATATTAGGGGATAAAGGCTATCAAGGAATTCAGAAGCTCCATCAAAACAGTCAAATTCCTCATAAAAAAAAGAAAAAAGAAAAACTAAGTAAAGAGCAAAAAAAAGCCAATCGTCAGTTATCACAACGGCGCATAGTTATAGAACATATTCATCGTCGTCTCAAAATATTTCGGATACTTTCATCAAGATACAGAAATCGCAGACGGCGATTTGGTCTGAGATTGAATTTGATTGCTGGTATCTACAATTACGAACTTCGTTACCGACAAAAGGATATATCTTGATTACTTTTGCAAGAGATCTAAGCATCACTCGTCCATTGTTTGGTAGCATTCCAAGCATCGCTCGTCCATTGTTTGGTAGCATTCCAAGCATCACTCGTCCATTGTTTGGTAGCATTCCAAGCATCGCTCGTCCATTGTTTGGTAGCATTCCAAGCATCGCTCGTCCATTGTTTGGTAGCATTCCAAGCATCACTCGTCCATTGTTTGGTAGCATTCCAAGCATCGCTCGTCCATGTAGTTGTGGCATTCCAAGCATCGCTCGTCCATTGTTTGGTAGCATTCCAAGCATCGCTCGTCCATGTAGTTGTGGCATTCCAAGCTTGACTAACCCATGTGGTTGTGGCATTCCAAGCCGTTACTGTCCAATTACTTACTGCACCCCAAGCATTTTCTCCCCACCCTGTAATGGCATTCCAAGCATCTTGTCCCCATTGTTTGGCAGCATTAACAGCAGCCGTTAGTTTTTCTATGGCAAATTCGATGTTCTCTAAGCCGATACCGTAGAGCAGTTCACCTATAGCTTGACGATTTAATTCAGTAGTGCTACGAAAAGTTAGCTGATTTGCCAAATATGGGCCAATGATTGGTACTGATGCTACTATCAATTGAATCGCAAAATAATCAGGATCGGGTAAATAGGTGAAGAAGGGACTACTTAGCGCATTTGTACCACCAACCGTATCTATCTTTAAATTAGCTGGTTTAGTCAAGCCACTGGACTCTACTTTAGGAATAATTACGGGATGAAGATGGGCATCAACAGGATTGGGAAATGAGGAAGGGACAAGCAATTGATTGGATAAAACATATTGTCCAGAAATATAACGAAATCCTGCCATACTCACTATGTCGATAGAAGTGATATAGTGAGTGACTTTCTCTGCACCCCTGAAACTATTAGCCGCACTCGTTGAAATACCCGGAGCATTAAACGTAACAATATTCCCTAAAGCACCTTGAGAAGAATAATCTGCCGCCACCCATTGGGTTAATGCTCCACCCAAACTATGACCTGTAATGTGGGGTTTTAGCGAGAGATTATCCTCTGGCTGACTTGCTTCTTGAAGCCATTGATTAACAGCCCCCCGATTGGCCGTAAATTGACCATAACCAATGCCATTGGGATTAGCATCATCCCAGACATCTGTTTTTAATTGATCGGGCTGTGTCCCCCGAATCGCCAAGACGGGGGCTTTTCCTTCATCGTAAATCGTCCCAGTCGCATAAGCCCAAGAGGTATCCTGCGCTTCTAGGTCATTGAGAGTTTCTACGACTTTCTGATAAGAGGATGAATTCACAAAATCTGGACCGAGAAATTCTTCTAAATCTGTCAATAAGCGATCTTTTTCTTGGTCACTCTCTTGGCTAATTTCGCTATTGACAGGATTGCTGATTAAAACAAAGAAATTTTCATCCGAAGTTAATCCTGTTGCCTGAAAACCTGTACTGCCATCGTTGAAAAATTGATCAACTCGATAGCCTAAATCTCCATAAGACAAACTACCGTTAAAGTCAATATCGTCTCCTTTATCCCAATTCTGATACGCTGTATCCCTTGCGAAAATCTCAAAATTGGCATTGCCCCCGTAATTAACAGGGGTATCTCCTAATATCCTGATTTCAACTTCTTTACGGGTTTCTCCTGGGGCAAAGGTTAATGTACCTGTAATCGGTTGGTAATCTATTCTGTCGTTCCCCGTTACACCATCTACGGCCGTTCCTACGAGCGTAAAATAATTAACAGTAACTTCTACATCAACTGCTTCTGAGAGAATCACAGGGAATTTGATGGTTGCCGTTTGATTACTTCCTCCTGGGACAGTAACATAGGCATCTTGTATATTTAACCCTGGTGCAATTGTTTCAACCGTATAATTCCATGCTGTTCCTTCATCATTGGTTGCTACAATTATCTCTAACTGATCAGAATCTCCTTCAGGAATTTGAACCGTTCCTGTCTTGCTTCCTCCAACAAATCCCGTTTCTAAGATATTCCTTCCTTCATAACGAATAATGAAATTATCAGGAATGGTATAATGCTCATAGTAAAAACTGGCATATCCTCCACCCGTCGTATCAAGGGTAATCACTTGGTAACTCCCTTCAAAGCCGCCACTATCTGAAACACTTCCCTGTTCAATTAAAATTTCTTGACCATCTATATATATCGTGGCGAAATCATTCTCTTGTTTTAATGCTTGCAGTTCTGATTCAGGTAAAGATAATCCTTGAACCAGCGCAGCAAAAATCTGTCCTTCATCTCCTGAAGAGTCTGAGTCATTAAGTATAACATCAAGAGAGTGTCCAAATTCTTCTAAAATACTACTTGTTATTACTGAAAGGGAATTCTCACTGAGAAATTCTTCAGATAGATAAATCGTCTTTGTCCCACTAGCATATCCGGCATAAGCACCATTAAGGGTCGTAGCAGTAAGAATCTCAAGGGAAGTCCAGTTATACTACCTTTTTGCCAATCTTGTGCCAAGTTAAGGGCAGTAACCGTCACAAAACTGTCTCCAAAGGCAAGCCTCATCTTCTCCATAAATTCTGGACTGGTAGCGAATTCCTGAAGAGAGTAAGATACGCTTTCCAGAGATTGGGAGAGAATTTGGCTAAACCTAAGAGATTGGTTGATTGTCTTGTTCCCAAACAAAAGATTAACTGAGTTCATAGTGTTTAATTCCTTTCCGAAACTCAAAGGACACTGGAGTTTATGAAATGTCAGTGGGTTAAGTCTATAGGCAATGTTAGAAACTATAACAAAAAAGACAGAAATTTTTCACATTCACAGTAGGTAGGGCTTGCTGAAAAAAAGCTGAAATGCTTGTGGTGCTTAAGATAATTGGGTAATTACTACGGCGGATTCAGGCTCAGTCTGGTACATCTTCTAAGGGTCAAGGCTTATCCAATAAGGAGTTGTCTGTGCCAGATGGATAGAGGAACCAGCCTATAGCTGATTTTTATCTAGCAACGCCAAAACTCAAACTGTGGTATGATCCTTAAACTTGTCTTTGGGAAAGTCCAGTGCAATTCTGGTACTGTGCCGCAGCTGTAATCAAGTAAAAAGTAAAAAGAGTACATCTTCCCTTTTTCCTTGCGAGTCAGAATACCAATTACAAGCTTTTGATCGGTAGTATAGACAACTAATTTTCTAACTACTTCTCTGCGTCGCATGGAGAACAAACAACGGTGAATTGGTTAGTTGAAGCAAATGCTTGTCCCGGTTTATTTTATGGAACTGCTGCCCAGGATGGGTTTTTAATTCGTCTCCGCACCCCCGGTGGATGGCTCAATTCTCCACAGGGAAAAGCGATCGCCACTTGGCTCGAACAATGGCAGACGACAATACAAGTTACCAATCGGGCAAATCTGCAAATTCGCGGACTGCAAAAATCCCCCAGTTTAGAAGAATTTCAAACCCTGCAAAAATTAGGGTTAGCTGCCCATAATCCCAGTATCGATCATCTGCGTAACATCATGTCCAGTCCCACGGCTGGAATTGACTGTCAAGAATCGATCGATACTCGTCCATTAGTCCAAGAATTAGATAATTTTATCCAAAATTATCCATCAATTGCCGAACTAAGTCCTAAATTTAGTATCGGCATCGATGGCGGTGGTGCAGTGGGAATTGGCACCGGTTCAACTATGGCCTGGCAACACCGCTATAATGAGATTCAGCTATCGGCAATTACCGTCAAAAATCCGACAAATTTAACTTCTATTGTTTGCTTTCGATTAGCACTCGGAGGAGATAAACAATTCTATGATACGGACTTATTAATTGAGCCAGAAAACTGTTTAGCTGTGGTCAAAGCTTTAGTAAAGGTTTATATCGATTATGTTCAACAAACCCCCAATATCAAGGGTAAAAAACCTCGGATGAAACACCTGCTCAAAGATTGGGGATTAGCCAAATATCTCGAACAAGTTAACTGCCAATTACATCGGACTTCTACCGGCATAATACAAGGGCAAGAATACCAGCAGGCTGCCCATTCTACTCAACCCTATTTTCATCTAGGAATTCATCCTCAAAAGCAACCCGGATTGTCTTATATTGGTCTATCATTAAGATTAGGACAATTGACGGCTAATCAACTATGGGGATTAGCGGCACTATCAGAAACTTTTGGCAGTGGTCAGTTACGATTAACCCCTTGGCAGACTGTTATATTACCCGATATTCCCGATGAAAAAGTCTCAGAATTGTTGCCAAAACTGGCATCCTTAGGATTATCCGCTTCTCTTGGATGGGATGCGGGGATAGTTGCCTGTAGCGGTAAACCGGGCTGTGCGGCGGCGGCCACTGCAACTCAAATTCATGCTTCTCTCCTGGCAGATTATTTGAAAGAACGCTTAACCTGCAATTCTCCTGTTAATATTCATTTGACGGGTTGTGCTAAATCCTGCGCTCAACCGGATGCAGCCGAAATTACCCTTTTAGGAACTACCATCGAGGAAAATGGCCAAATACTAGAAGCTTATCAAGTCTATGTGGGTGATAGTCAAAAGTTCTTAGAAACACCTATATTTGAGGGAGAATTTACCAAGATTCCCCCCCTCATAGCCCAAATTTTAAGCTCCCAAAAATCGAAAAATTTAGATGAATAGAATGGAATACATTAAGAATGGTGAGGAAATTTACCGCAAATCTTTTGCTATTATTCGGGCTGAAACTAACTGGGAAAATCTCCCCGATGATTTAGCTCATGTGGCGGTTCGTCTAATTCATTCCTGCGGGATGACAGACATAACAAAAGATTTAGAAGCATCACCGGACGCGGTTAAAATCGGACGAAATGCCCTCGCTGGGGGTGCAGCAATTCTCTGTGATTCTCAAATGGTCGCTAATGGCATTACCAAAGCGCGTTTACCTAAAAATAATCCGATTATTTGTACCCTCAATCATCCAGAAGTGACCGAGTTGGCACGGCAAATTAATAATACCCGCTCCGCTGCCGCTTTAGAACTTTGGCGACCTCGTTTAGCTGGAGCAGTGGTAGCCATTGGTAATGCACCAACCGCACTTTTTCGCCTACTAGAATTGCTCGATCAAAATGTAGATAAACCGGCTTTGATTTTAGGCTTTCCCGTGGGATTTGTAGGAGCGGCAGAGTCGAAAACAGAATTAGCAACTAATAGTCGTGGTGTGCCATTTATTACCCTGCACGGACGCAGGGGAGGAAGCGCAATCGCGGCAGCAGCAGTCAATGCTTTAGCAAAAGAGAACGAATTATGAATAAATTAGGCAAACTTTATGGATTAGGAATCGGGCCTGGCGATCCCGAATTGTTGACGCTCAAAGCACACCGGATTCTCACAACTGTTCCGGTAATTGCCTATCCTACCTTAGAAAGTGGCAAAGTTTTGGCACGGGCAATTGTGTCGGATTTTATCCGTCCCGAGCAGATAGAAATTCCCATGCCTTTACCTTTTAGTGTCGAGCGCAGTTCTCAACCTCATTATGATATTGCCGCCGAAAATATCGCCGAACAGTTAAACTTAGGTCGAGATGTGGCGGTGCTATGTGTGGGCGATCCGATGTTGTATGGCACATTTATGTATATCTTTAATCGCTTGTGCGATCGCTTTTCCATTGAAGTCGTGCCGGGTATTTCTTCAGTGATGGCAAGTGCAGCAATGCTGGGTGTACCTATCACTTATCGAAATGACGTATTTAGTATTATGCCCGCTACTTTAGAGGCGGAAATATTGCGGGATCGCCTAGCCTTTATCGATGCAGCAGCGATTATTAAATTAGGCAGACATTTCGCTAAAGTTCGCAATATTCTCGAGGAATTAGGATTATTAGAACGCGCCCTCTACATCGAACGAGCAACCCTACCCAATCAGCAAATTATTCCGATTACAGAAGTCGATCCAGAGGCTGTCACCTACTGGTCATTAATTCTGATTCCTAGTAAAACTAAACCCCAATAACTCTATAGACACTAAGTTAAATCTTCTATCCCCTACCTGACAGAACCTATAGGGTTTAGATGATATTATGAAAATGTCTTTTCTTTGTTGCTTTTTTGATTGCATAGGGGGTTATATACAGCGTTTCTCGGATTGATAAGTAGGTAGGCGTTAAAAATTATCAGATGCCCCCCTTATCAAGGGGGGACTAAGGGGGGATCGGCACCCCCCTTATCAAGGGGGGATTAAGGGGGGATCGGCACCCCCCTTATCAAGGGGGGATTAAGGGGGGATCGGCACCCCCCTTATCAAGGGGGGATTAAGGGGGGATCGAACCTAAAATCTATTTTTAATTTAATTATAACCAGCTACTTAAGGTAATCTATAAACCTCTTGCAAAAGTCTTAAGTCGATCCTTGTACAGCAACATTTTTGAAGATTATCAACTACTAATAAATAATTAACTGAAAGTCCCTCCCATTATTGTTTCTATCGTTTGTTTTCGGATTTATGCAAGAGGTCTTATTTTCTTCTCCGTTCTCTGTCACCTAAAAATAACTACCATGTCCGATTCTCCTGAATCTATCCGCAATACTAGCGTCAGCGATCAAGCGACTAATAATGATGCTCTCGGATTTGAGCCTTATGTAATAGCGATCGCTGAATTTTTGTTGCATGAGCAGACACAACCACCCCTAACTTTATCGGTTGAGGGAGAGTGGGGTAGTGGCAAGTCTTCTTTTATGAAAATGTTAGAGGAATATTTACGAAAAAAGGGAGGTCGGACGGTTTGGTTTAATGCTTGGCGACACGATAAAGCGGAGTCGGTATGGGCAGCTTTTGCGCTGTCTTTTATTAAGCAGATTTCTACGCCCAAAAATTGGCGAGATTTGCCTCGAATTATCCTAGGCCATTTTAAATTACAATTATTGCGTTTTAACTTAGAAAAAGGCTTATTTGAATTAATTAAAGCTTTACCATTAATAATTTTTGTGATTTGTGCCTCAATTGCCATTCCTTTTATTTTAATCATTTATGGAGTTGAAGGAATTAACGAATTAATCAGAGCAACAACCTCTCAAGATGTTTTTTGGAGTAAAATTAATTCAGTTTTTAAACTGTTATTTACCGCCGGAGGTTTAACTTTATCAGGAGCAGGAATTTTTGCTGGTATTAAGAGTTTATCGAGAAATTTTCAAAGGTTACTCCAAAACCCTAAAAACAACCTAATTAAATACATAGAAGCCCCAGATTATAAAAAACAATCGGCATTTGTAGAAGAATTTCATGAAGATTTTGCTAAAATTGTTGATGCTTATATTGGCAATGATCGAGTATATGTATTTATTGACGATTTAGATCGTTGTGAACATCCAAAATCAGCGGACTTGATGCAAGCGATTAACTTGATGATTGCTGATGATCCTTCAGTGGTGTTTATTTTAGGAATGGACAGAGAAAAAGTAGCCGCTAGTTTAGCGGTAAAATACGAAAACATTCTCAAGTATTTACCGTCAGAAACCACAGAAATTGATCCTGATATTTTAGCGAGACGTAGTGCTAATAAAGGGTTAGCTTATGGTTATACTTTCATTGAAAAGTTTGTCCAGCTTCCCTTTTTAGTTCCCCAACCATCCCAGTCAGATTTTGAGCGTTTTTTGATTCAGCTTGCTACTTCAACTCCTCCCAATTTACAGCCAGCTAAACCTCATTTTACATTTTTTCAGTCATTCTGGGGTAAGTTTAAGTTAGCTTTACCCCAGAGAAATAATTCGCAAAAGCATCTCACTTCTGCAACAAGTAATCAGACAAGTGATTTAAAAAACTTGTCTCTAGATAATCCTTCGATAGAATCTGAACAAACCGAAAAAGAGAAAGCACGAGCATCTGTAATTAAGCGATTAGAAGCGATTCAAGTCAACAAATCTGATAATAGAGATTCCCAAACAGTGCGGAATATCATTATGATGGTGGCTCCCGCATTGGATTACAATCCGCGACGGATTAAACACTTTATCAATGTCTTTCGTCTCAAGGTTTATATCGCTAATGAAACTGGTTTATTTTTTGAGGAGCGAGATGAGAATGATAATTTGTTAGTTCCTTCTCTAACTTTTGAACAGTTAGGTAAATTTACTGCGATTAGTTTAAAATGGCCATTGTTATTGTCAGATTTAGAAAATGATAAGAAAATTTTAGCAAAATTAGAAGAATTTGCACTAGATGAAGAAAAAACCAAAGAATATGAAGAGTCGCTTCGCTATTGGGGTAGTCATATTAAGCTAAAAGCTTTAATGGCTTACGGTCATGACAAATTGGCAGCTAACTCTAAATTTAGCTTGGCAGAGGTAAATGTTGATAAATTATTACAAGTATCACCTAGGGTAATTCGGTCAGCTAATGAGCCTATTCAACGAAAACAAAAACGAAAACAAATTAGTCAAAATATAAAAATTAGCCAAAATATTACCTCATTGCCTCCAGACTTTCACTTAGAAATGGTGGATATACCCGCCGGTAAATTTAACATGGGTTCTAATGAGTATGAAGATGAAAAACCGATACATGAAGTAATTGTGCCAGCATTTCAGATAGGCAAATATCCCGTCACCCAAGCACAGTATCAAGCGGTGATGGAAAAAGCTAGTTCAAGTTTTTCACGAAATTCCCAGAACCCAGTAAAATCTGTTAGTAAGGATGATGCTGAAGTCTTTTGTAAACAACTGAGCAAGTTAACCGGAAAAAACTACCGTTTGCCTACAGAAGCAGAATGGGAATATGCCTGTCGCGCTGGCACAGAAACCCGATTTAGTTTTGGCGATGATGAAAGTCAACTAGGAGATTATGCCTGGTTTATTGATAATTCAGATAATGTAACTCATCCTGTTGGGCAAAAGCGACCTAATCTTTGGGGAATTTATGATATGCACGGCAATGTTTGGGAATGGTGTGCGGATAAATATCACGCAAGTTATGCAACCAAACCAGACAATATTAAAAAAAATGGCAGTATTCCATGGGGTAATTATCTAGGTATCAAATCATCACTCCGTGGCGGCGCTTGTGACTCCTATCCCGGACTTTGCCGTTCCGCGTATCGCGGCGACATGGATGTTCTCGGCTACGGACACGGGTTTCGGGTTGTGTGCGATCTCTCCTAATCAGTTAACAGTTAGCAGTTAACTGTTAACTGTTAACTGTTATCAGTTGCTCCGAGCCTATATGGAAGCGCACCAATAACCAATAAAAAGATGAAGTCTAATAGGGGGAGCCTGAGAATGGAGATCGCTGTAGTTGCCCGTCACCGCTTTTTATGGTTACTTTAATGTTAGAATCGAATCACTTCTTTTAGGTTTTGCTATGCGTGCGATTGAAACCACTGGTATCCTCAATACCCAAGGACAAATTCAACTTGATCATCCTATTCCCCAAGAAAAAGATCGGTTTGTGCGCGTCATTCTTTTGATGTCGGAGGATGAACTGAACGAAAAAAACTGGCTAGATGCCGTTTCCCATAACCCTAGCTTTGCTTTTCTGCAAGATCCCGAAGAAGATATTTATACTCTTAACGATGGACAACCTGTAACTAATGAAGGGTAAAATTGTATTAATTCAATTTCCCTTCGACGATTTATCTTCCAGTAAGGTTCGTCCTGCTTATTGCCTAACCAATCAAATTGGAGGCTATCAACACATTATCTTTGCCCTAATTACCAGTCGTATTCCAGAAAATCCCCTTCATACAGATATTATTCTAAGACCAGAAAATCCAGATTTTATGATCAGTGGTCTTCGCAAATCGTCAGCCATCAGACTTGATCATTTAGTAACACTTCGCTCTTCACTGATTCAGCGTGAACTAGGCTCATTATCATTAAAAACCCAAACCTTAATTGTAGATATTTTGTCCGATATTCTACGTTCTTAAAAAAAATACGATCACTGATTTCTTCGGGGGCATTATTTAACGCAGTTTTTAGCTTTAAATTACAATAAATTTGTCTGTTATATCCGTTACGCTATGCTAAGATATTCTACCCTTACTGCTACAATTGGCTCCAAAGACCACTATAACCAACTAAAACCATGACTCAAGCCACTTTTGCAGAAATACTAGAGGCAACCGAACAACTTCCCCCAGAAGATCAAGAACAACTTATTCACCTGTTAAAAAAGTGAAAGACATGGACGAGGCTCAACCATACCTCAACAACTAATGGAAAAGATTCCGGCAAGATTAAAATAAATTAAGGTCATCTGGCCGCAGTCGGTTAAAACTGACTGAAAATATTACCTGGTCTGAGGAGCTTTTCAAATTGACAGACGATCGCGTTTATTGGTTAGCATGGTCAAGTATTGCTGGAGTTGGGTCAATTTCCCTAAAGCGACTCTATCAGCATTTTGGCAGTGTCGCTGTGGCCTGGAATGCCTCCGATTCTGCGATCGCAGAAGTGGCAGGATTCGGCAAAAAGTCAATGGTAGCGGTACGGGAGGGGCGATCGCAAATTGACCCAGAAGCTCTTTTCTCCGAACATATCCAGAAAAACCCCCTTTTTTGGACTCCTAGCGACCCAGAATATCCCCGCTTTCTCCGGGAAATTCCCAGTCCTCCCCCCTTACTTTACTATCAAGGAAAGGTCAATTTAGAGGAAAATCAGGGAAATATCCCCACCGTCGCCATTGTGGGTACTCGCAACCCCACGGATCACGGCCGGCGCTGGGCGCGGCGCTTAAGTACCCTTTTGGCCCAACAGGGATTTACTATTGTTTCTGGTATGGCCGAAGGAATTGATGGCGAGGCACACCAAAGCTGTTTAAAAGCAGGGGGAAGGACGATTGCCGTCTTGGGAACGGGGGTCGATGTGGTTTATCCTAGTCGTCATCGGCAGCTACACGCGGACATCCAAAAGCAGGGTTTAGTCATTAGTGAACATCCCGCCGCAACTCAACCGAATAAAGCCCATTTTCCCAGTCGTAATCGCATTATCGCCGGTTTAAGTCGCGCGACTATTGTTATCGAGGCCCCCGAAAGGTCTGGCTCCCTGATTACGGCCAGTTATGCTAACGAATTTGGCGGCGATATCTATGCTTTACCCAATTCTCCCGATATTGCTGCCGCTAGGGGTTGTTTACAACTGATTCATCAGGGAGCGGAAATTATCGTTTCTGAGGAGAAATTATTAGAAATGTTGGGGGCAATTCCCACCGCGAACCAATCCGCACCGGTTAATCTCTCCCCTTCACTCCCTCTAGAGACATCCCCGGTCGTTAATGCTGCTCCTCCAGTCAATCTAGAACCTAGACTAGCACAAGTGTATCAGTTATTTGACAGAGATGCCCTGTTGTTTGACATTATTGTTCAAAAAATGCAAATCCCCACCTCAGAAGTGGCGGGGATCTTATTGGAATTAGAATTAATAGGTTTAGTGACTCAGTTACCCGGTATGCGTTACCAGAAAACCTAGTTAACCCCCAAATGCTTATTTAGGGTATTAGCTAAAGTGGTTTTCGGTACAGCCCCGACCACTAGATCAACTTTCTGACCCCTTTTGAGGATCATTCGGTTTCAGGTGTTTATCTATGGTGGTAGCTAAAGTGGTTTTCGGTACAGCCCCGACCACCATATCAACTTTTTGACCTTCTTTGAAGATCATCAGAGTAGGAATACTGCGAATCCCATACTGACTAGCGATATTGGGGTTTTCGTCGGTGTTGAGTTTCACCACCTTGACTTTCCCTATGAACATTTCGGCAATTTCTGCGACAACGGGAGCCACCATTCGACAGGGGCCGCACCAAGGAGCCCAGAAATCCACTAGGACAAGGTTGGCACTATCTAAAACTTCATCTTTAAAGGTGGCATCTGTAACGGCAGTAACCTCTGACATACTTAAGAAATCCTCTAGTAATCACGGTTATCTAGAATACGCAAAAATTCCATTCTAGAGATTCGTGGTGCGATGTTGACATTCCACTGGTGAAAAGGACGAGAACTAGCTCTAAATCCACTATAGAGGCCTTAACTTGCATCAGAGGTAGCTTCTTGGATCAATTTCACAAGGGGCATTCTTGTATTTTATAACCCTAGAGGCTCTATTTTGACTTTTTTTTTGATAAAGTTTTGTAATATTGCCCGAGTCAGTCTCGATGAAAAAATTTTCACCACCAGAGATGAAAGAGGTTTCCTTCCCTACACCCCACACCCCACACCCTACACCCTCTTTCAAGTCAGGGATGGGTGATCACAGCCGGATAAAATTTTCTTGAAGAAAAACCCGAAAAGTCAGCGATTTTATCTAGACTTAACCTGAGTTTGATTATGATCGCCATAGGCCACCTCCTAATTGAGCTTTTCTATGAAAATTCTGGTCTTAAATGCGGGATCGAGCAGTCAAAAAAGTTGTTTATACGATTTAGATATTCTCCCCTCCCATCCTCCCCAACCAATTTGGGCAGCGGGGATCGATTGGACAGTTAACCCTGATTACGGGGTTTTAACGGTAAAAGCCAAGGGAATTAAACAGGAAATTAATCTTTCTAGTCAAGACCGTCCGGCGGCAATTGCTCGGATGTTAGATACCTTAGTCACTGGCGAAACTAAGGTACTGGCCAATTTCGCCGACATTAGTATAGTCGGTCATCGAGTTGTCCATGGTGGCACGGAATATTCACAGGCAACCATGATCACTCCCCCAGTCAAAGAAACGATTAAAAAGCTGATCCCCCTTGCTCCTAGCCATAATCCCGCTCATTTAGAAGGAATTGAGGCGATCGAGCAAGTTTTGGGCGATGTTCCTCAAGTAGCAGTGTTTGACACCGCTTTTCATCGTTCTATCCCTCCTGAGTCTTCTCTTTATCCCATTCCCTACCAATGGAGTGAACTGGGAATCCGTCGCTATGGTTTCCATGGCACCAGTCATCAGTACTGCTCGCAACGGGCCGCCGAATTGTTGGGAAAACCCCTAGAATCGTTGAAAATGGTGATCTGTCATCTGGGCAATGGTGCTTCCCTATCGGCAGTCAAGGGGGGTAAAAGTATCGATACTACTATGGGATTTACTCCCCTAGAGGGATTGATGATGGGAACCCGCAGCGGTTCGATCGATCCAGGGATTCTGATTTATCTAGAGCGAGAATATCAATATAATCCCGATAGTTTAAATAGTTTACTCAATAAAGAATCCGGTTTAAAGGGAATTTCGGGTATTTCTGGGGATATGCGGGCAATTACCACGGCGATGGCCGAAGGTAACGAGAGGGCAAAATTAGCATTTGAGATGTATATTCATCGTCTGAAAGGTTTAATCGGATCGATGATTGCTTCTCTGGAGGGGTTGGATGTGTTGGTATTTACGGCAGGAATCGGCGAAAATTCAGCTTTAGTACGGGAAAAAGCCAGTCAAGGCTGGTCTTTTTTGGGTTTAGAGTTAGATTTAGCTAAAAATGCCGCTCGTCCCCGGGATGAGGATATCGCCACCGAGACATCTAAAGTGCGAGTGATGGTAATTGCTACGGCGGAAGATTGGGCGATCGCACGAGAATGCTGGCATTTATCCCCATAGATCCTTACCTTTGGCCATTCTCTTTTGGCTTTTCCGCTGCGGGAATCTCCATAATTGGATGGTTGAGAGCAATCATCAAATGGTCTCCCTCTTGGCTAATACTGCCCGGACTGCTCGCCATTTGGGAGAGGGGATCATTGCGTTCGGAGACGAAGTAGGAGCCAACAGCGATCGCCATGGCGGTGAAAATTGCGCCACCATAAACATAATATTGCCGACGACGCTGACCATCGACTTTTCTGAACACCTGTTCTGCCAATCGGTCGCTGGCAATAGTAACCGGTGCGGGAATCTGCCTTAAATTAGTTTGTAATCCCAAGAGCTGCCGATAGAGTTTTTTAGCGGCAGCATCATGGTCTAACCAATGCTGAACTAGCTTCCTTTCCTCTACCGTTACTTCGTTATCAATATAGGCGCTAATTAAATCAAAACGATCAGCTTCTTCGTTATCCTCATCTAAGAACAAAATATCCTCGGTTGCGGAGTTGCAATCGCTGTCATCGTGACGTAACAAAGACTTGATCCATTGAACGTCTTCGGGTTGATAATTATTCATGGTTGACCTCGACCAGAAGCGATCGGTATGCAATCACTTTTCACCAGCACGGAGCTAGTTAAATTTAACGACTCCTCACTTCGGCCGTTAGTGCCGAATCACCACAATATTCTTTAGCCTTCTGTAAAATAGGGCTGTAAAACAGATTGTAATTTAGCGCGAGCGCGAGCAATCCGAGATTTAACAGTTCCTAAAGAAACTCCCGTGATCTCGGCAATTTCTTCGTAGGCCATGCCTTCAATTTCTCGGAGAATAATAGTTGTCCGAAAAGCTTCTGGTAAATCAGCGATCGCCGCCTGTAATTGATCGTAGAATTCGTGGGTGGTGAGATGTTCATCGGGACTGGGGTAATCGGACTCGATATCCCAATCGATTTCGCCATCTTCCACGCGCCGGGGAGCATCGAGGGAAATGGGGTGATTAACCCGCTTGCGTTTCCGCAATTCGTCGTAAAAAAGATTAGTGGCAATGCGACTTAACCAACCGCGGAACTTGAGGGGTTCATGGAGACGGTTAATATTGCGATAGACGCGAATCCAGACCTCTTGAGCCAAATCAGCGCGATCTTGCCAATCGGGAGCCAAATGATAGAGTAATTTATCAATATGAGCTTGATAGCGCCGCAGCAGTTCCGCAAAAGCTGCCCGATCAGGCTGACACCCTTCCTGACAGCGTGCAATCAGATCATAGTTGGAGAGTTTGTCAGGGGACACGGGGTTTTGAGACTTTTTGGCCTCGAGTGACCAAGATGCTGGAATCGATTGACTCATGGGATTTCCTCTAAGGATATAAACTCCTCACTCAGGGCTTGAGGACGGGAGAAGTTAGCAAAGGTTCCCGAAAATAAATAGGTTTGCGGCAAAAAGTTTTTCGTGGGGGCAGGGTGTGGGGTGTGGGGTGTAGGGTTGTACCGATTTTCAGGTGGTCAACTACCTAATTTTCAGGGAAAAAGTACCTGAATTTTTCCCCCGATCACTCCAAGTGCTGGCACTTTTTGAGGGGAAAAAAGTCTAAAAGTCTTACCCAACAAGGTTTTAAGGTTTATTCAGCAAACCCTAAATAATTTTTTTTCCATATCTTGATTCTAACTGATCGAACCGAGTGGATCGGGTTGGTAATTGCTGGACTGCGATTTGAGCGGGGCATTCAATGTTTGACCTTCTCGTTCGGCCACGGGGCTGAAACCCTTACTAAGCAGTTATTTCAGCCACTGCAGCCCTATTTGATGCCTAAACAGTTCCCACTTATGAAAAACGCTGTCACCACCATCAAGAGCTAATTAGAACAAAATTACTAGACAAAAAAGCCCCACCAGAAAAAGGGGGAATAGCTGAAAAGCTTACGTAGCAAGGGATAGAAAAAAGATCAAAAAATTTTGCCAAAAGGGGTTGACAAACTTAGGGAAGTTAGATACATTGGTAAATGCGCGGTTGAAGCAAAGCGAAAGCGAAGCGAAACAAACGACGCTCGAACCTAGACAAAACAATAGTTTGAAAGCCAAGTAAAACAGCCTCGTTTAGAAGCAATTCTATAACAAAAAAGTCAAACCCGCAAGGGGGAGACAAAAAAAAGTCAAAAGAATCAAACGATTCATCATGGAGAGTTTGATCCTGGCTCAGGATGAACGCTG
>Ga0209985_10002027_pt1 | contig 18923 bp, 15 predicted proteins | sample NOAtaG_FD_187305 | JGI IMG/M metagenome (GOLD analysis project Ga0209985, IMG submission 187305) | Freshwater lake microbial communities from Lake Erie, under a cyanobacterial bloom - NOAA_Erie_Diel6S_1000h metaG (SPAdes) (version 2) | ecosystem: Environmental > Aquatic > Freshwater > Lake ...
CCAGCCCGCCTTCGACAACGCCGCCATGGACGGCTACGCGCTGCGGGCAGCCGACCTCGGCGTGCCGCAGATGCAGTCCTGCGGACACAGCTACGCGGGCCATGGCTTCGGCGGCAGCCTGCAGCCTGGACAGTGCGTGCGCATCATGACAGGCGCGCCGCTGCCGGACGGTGCGGACACGGTGGTCATCATCGAGGACGTGCGCGTCGACGGCAGTACGGTGCGGGTGCTCAGGGCACCGGCGGCCGGCGCTAACGTGCGCCGCCGCGGCGAGCACCTGCGGGCCGCCACGCCGCTGCTGGCGCCGGGGCGCGTGCTCGATGCCGTAGCGTGCGCGCTGGCGGCCGGCGCAGGGGTGGCGCAGGTCGAGGTCCGGCGCCGCTTGCGTGTGGGCCTGGCCTCCACCGGCGACGAACTGGCCGATGCGCCGACACCGCTGCCGCCCGCCGGCACCTACGACGCCAATCGGCCGCTGCTGCTGATGAGCTTGCGGCAACTCGGTTTCGATGCGACTGACCTTGGCATCTGTGCCGATGAAGGCGCGGCTTTTGCCGCCCTGCTGCAGCGCGCCTTCGATCTTGAACTGGACGTGCTCCTGACCAGCGGCGGTGCTGCGCAGGGCGATGCCGATGTCGTGCGCCAGGCAGGCGGCATCCGCTTCCTGGCGCTCGACATCCGCCCTGGCCGGGGTCTCGCATATGCGGTGCTGCACCGCGCCGACCGGCGCCTGGTTCTGCTCGGCTTGCCCGGCAACGTGGTGGCCGCCTACGTCATGTTTCACCTGGTCGCCCGGCCCGTGCTGCGGCACCTGGCATCCGCCTGCGGGCCGGCGCTGCCGCGCCTGTGGCTGCCGCTGGCGCAGGCGGCGGAAACCCGCGGCGGCCGCATCGACTGGCGGCGCGCACGCATCGTGGCGCAGGACGGCGGCGCGAGGGTCGAACTGCTGGCCGAGCAAGGCTCGGCGATGCTGCGCACCGTGGCGGAGGCCGACGCGCTGGTGGCCATCGGCCCGGCCGCGCGAGTGCCAGCCGGCACGCCGGTGGAGGTGATCCCGCTGGCCATGCTGTAGCAGCAACGGCGGCCCCGCGGGCCGCACAGCTCTCAAGAAAACGTTCTGTAAGGCATTGTTTTCCGTTTGAGCGCCTGTCGCCGCTGGCGGCGGCTGGGTTGCTCAGAACCGCTTCATCAACCCCAGCAGCTTGTGCGTCAATGGCGAATACGGCGGTGTGAACAGCTTCATCCCATTGAAGCGGGCCTGGTGGAACACCGGCTTGAGCTTGCTGAAGGTCTCGAAGCCCCAGCGACCGTGGTAGTGCCCCATGCCCGAAGGGCCGACGCCGCCGAACGGCAGCGTGTCCTGCGCCACGTGCAGCAGGGTGTCGTTGACCGAGACCCCGCCGGCATGGGTGGCGCGCAGCATCGCCTCGGTGCGCGCCGCGTCGTGGTCGAACCAGTACAGCGCCAGCGGCCGCGGCCGCGCGTTGACGAAGGCGATCGCCTCAGCGACCGCGTCGTAGGGCACGAGCGGCAGGATCGGCCCGAAGACCTCCTCCTGCATGAGGTCCAGGTGGCAGGACGGATCGACGACCAAGTGCAGCGCGAGCCGGTGCGCCACATCGTCCTGGGCTGGACCGTCGAACAGGGCCTCGACGCGCGCCCCCTGCGCACGCGCCTGCGCCAGCAGGCCGCCCAGGCGCGCGTACTGGCGCGCATTCACCACGCTGCAGTAGCCGGCATCGGCCAGCCCGCCGGGCACCATCGCCCGCGCCTGCGCGCGCGCCAGCGCGACGAACTCGCCCATCTGCGCACGCGGCACCAGCACGTAGTCCGGCGCGATGCAGGTCTGCCCTGCATTCAGCAGCTTGCCCGCCAGCACGCGCTCGACCGCGTGCGCCAGGGGGTAGCCCGGCGTCACGATCGCCGGGCTCTTGCCCCCCAGTTCCAGCGTGACCGGCGTGAGGTTTGCCGCAGCCGCCGCCATCACCTTGCGCCCGACCGCGGTGGAGCCGGTGAAAATCAGGTGGTCGAAGGGCAGCCGGCTGAACTCGGCCGCCACTTCCGGCCCGCCCTGCACCACGTCGACCTCCTCGGCCGCGAACCAGAAAGCCACGAGCCGCGCCAGCAGCGCGCTGAACTGCGGCGTGATCTCGGACGGCTTGACGAGCACGCGGTTGCCGGCGGCCAGTGCGACCGCCAGCGGCGCCACCGACAGGTATAGCGGGTAGTTCCATGGAGCCAGCACGCCAACCACCCCGAGCGGCTGCGGCAGCACCTGCGCGCGCGCCGGCAGGAACCACTTGGACACCCCGACCCGGCGCGGCCGCATCCAGCGCTCGCCCTGCGCCAGCGCGTGGCCGATCTCCTGCACGCTGGCAAAGACCTCGGCGATCTGCGTCTCGAGCGCCGGCCGGCCGCCGAAGTCGGCATCGATCGCGCGGGCGAATTCGTGCTCGTTCTTCAGCACCAGTTGGTGCAGACGCCGCAGCCGGTCGCGCCGTACAGGCCACGCCGGATAAGGGTCCGCGGCGAACGCGGCCCGCTGGCGCTCGAAGGGCAGGCGCAGAGCCTGCGGCAGATCGACCTGGCTGGCGTCGGCAAGATTCATTCGGCAAGCTCCTCCATTCGGCAGGCTCCTCTGTTCCATCCTACCGGCGCCGCACCGGTCGCATCTGGAGCATGGCGCCTAATGTGGCCGCGGCGCGGCCGGGACCGCCACCGCCACCGCTACGCCACGCCACCGCCACGCTTGCCGCGGCAGCGCCGATGCTGCACAGTCCGCGCCGCCGCCCCACCCTGCCCGACTCCTGTCCGCCCCGCTCATGCAGACCCTCCACGCCTTGTTCGGCTGCGCCGGCCTGCTGCTCCTGTGCTGGTTACTGTCCGAGCAACGCCGCGCCGTGCGCTGGCGCACCGTGGGCAGCGGCCTGGCGCTGGCCTTTGCACTGGCGCTCGGCCTCCTGCACCTGCCCCCGCTGCAAGCGGCGCTGGCGCTGGTCAACGAGGGCGCCAACGCACTGCAGCACGCCACGCAGGCGGGCACAGCGTTCGTCTTCGGCCACCTGGGCGGCGGCCCGCTGCCCTATGCCGAGACCGCGCCCGGAGCGAGCTTCGTGCTGGCTTTCCGTGCGCTGCCGCTGGTGCTGGTCGTGGCGGCGCTGTCGGCCCTGCTGTTTCACTGGCGCCTGCTGCCGCTGGCGGTACGTGCCTTCGCGGCGCTGCTGCGCCGGACGATGGGGGTCGGCGGCACCGTCGGCGTGTCGGCAGCGGCCAACGTGTTTGTCGGCATGGTCGAAGCGCCGCTGGTCGTCAAGCCCTACCTGGCGCGGCTGTCGCGCGGCGAGCTCTTCATGGTCATGAACTGCGGCATGGCCACCATCGCCGGCACGGTGCTGGTGCTGTACGCCGCCATCCTCGGCGCGCGGCTGCCCGATGCGCTGGGGCACCTGCTGGTGGCCTCGATCGTGGCGACCCCGCTGGCGCTGGTGGTGGCCGCGCTGATGGTGCCCGGCAGCACGACCGAGGAAGCCACCATCAACTTGCCGCGCGAGGATGCGAGCAGCATCGCCGCCGTCACGCGCGGCACCCTCGAGGGCGTGCAGCTCCTCATCTACATCGTGGCCATGCTGCTGGTGTTCGTGGCGCTGGTGGCGCTCGCCAATGCTGCGCTGGGCCTGCTGCCTGCCGTGGCGGGGGCGCCGCTGTCGCTGGAACGCATGCTGGGATGGCTGTTCTCTCCGCTGGCCTTGCTGATCGGGGTGCCGTGGCACGAAGCCGCGGTAGCCGGCAGCCTGCTCGGCAAGAAGACCGTGCTCAACGAGTTTCTCGCCTATCTGGACTTGGCCGCGTTGCCGCCCGAGGCGCTGAGCGAACGCAGCCGCCTGCTGCTGACCTACGCGTTGGCCGGCTTCGCCAACTTCGGCAGCCTCGGCATCATGCTGGGCGGCCTGGGGGCCATGCTGCCGGCCGAGCGGCGCAACGAACTGGCTGAACTCGGGCTGAAGTCGGTCCTGGCGGGCCTGCTGACCACCTGCCTGACTGCGGCCATGGTAGGCCTTGTTGTATGACGTCCATCGCCACCCTGCACGGCCCACGCGTGCAATTGCGCGCCTGGCGCGACAGCGACCTCGATGCGTTTGCCGCGCTGAATGCCGACCCCGAGGTGATGGAGTTCTTGTCGGCGGCGCTGGATCGCGCGCAGACCGCGGCCATGATGGCGCGCATGCAGGCCCGGCTCGCCGAGGCCGGCTGGGGGCATTGGTGCCTCGACGTGGACGGCCGCTGCGCGGGCTTCATCGGCCTGAGTGCGCCGGGCTTCGAGGCGCACTTCACGCCCTGCATAGAGATTGGCTGGCGGCTGGCGCGCTGGGCCTGGGGCCACGGTCTTGCGTCCGAAGGCGCGCGCCTGGCGCTCGACCATGGCTTCGGCGCTCTGGCGCTGCCGCAGATCGTGTCCTTCACGACGGCTGCCAATGAGCGCTCGCGCCGCGTGATGGAGCGGCTCGGCATGCAGCGCAATCCGGCCGACGACTTCGACCATCCGCGCCTGACGGGCCATCCACTGCGGCGGCACGTGCTGTACCGGCTAGATCGCCCTTGAAGCGCCCGTGCCCGCGTCAGCACCTCAGGCCGGACCCGGCCGCTTGACCCGGAACCACGCCGCATACAGCGCCGGCAGGAACAGCAGCGTCAACACCGTGGCCACGATGAGGCCGCCCATGATCGCCACCGCCATCGGCCCCCAGAACACGCTGCGCGACAGCGGGATCATTGCCAGCACCGCGGCCGCCGCCGTCAGCATGATCGGCCGGCAGCGCCGCACGGCGGCCTCGACGATGGCGGTCCAGGTCGGCACGCCGGCCTCCTCGTCGCGCTCGATCTGGTCCACCAGGATCACCGAGTTGCGGATGATCATGCCCACCAGCGCGATCACGCCGAGCTGGGCAACGAAGCCAAACGGACGCTGCAGAAGAAGCAGCGCCGCCGCCGCGCCGATGAAGCCCAGCGGCCCCGTCAGGAACACCAGCAGGCTGCGCGAGAAGCTGTGCAACTGGAGCATCAGCAGCGTGAAGATGACAAACAGCGCCAGCGGCACGTTGGCCGCGATGGCCTGACCGGCCACCGCGCTGCGCTCGGCCGCTCCGGCGATGACGACCCGGTAGCCCGGCGGCAGCCGCTCGCGCAACTGCGCGAGCTCGGGCGAGTTCCACACCTGCGAGGTCACGGTCGGCCCCTGCACGCCGTCGCGCACCTCGCTCTGCACCGTGATGGCGTAGTTGCGGTTCTCGCGCCAGATGACGCCCGGCTCCCAGTCGAAGTGCACCTTCACGAGCTGCGACAGGGGCACGTAGCGGCCCGAGGCGGTGACCATGTTGGCGTCGGCCAGGCGCGCGATGGTGTCGCGCTCCGCAAACGGCTGGCGCAACACGATGTCGATCAGCTCGTCGCCCTCGCGGAATTCACCGATGCGGGTACCCGACAGGATGGTCTGCGCCGCGCGCGCCAGCAACTGCGTGTTGACGCCGAGCGCGCGCGCCTTGGCCTGATCGATCTCCAGGCGCAGCGACTTGACCTGCTCGTTCCAGTTGTCGTTGACGCCGATGCTGTTGGCGTTGGCGCGCAGCGCCGCCTTGACCTGCTCGGCGAGCGCGCGCACACGGACTGCATCGTCGCCCTCGACGCGGAACTGCACCGGATACGGCACCGGCGGCCCATTGGGCAGCAGCTTCACGCGCCCGCGCACATTGGGAAAGTCGTCCTGGAACAGTTGCAGCAGCTTCAGGCGCAACTCGTTGCGCTGGGCGAGGTCGCGCGTGGCGACGATGTACTGCGCCACGTTGCTCTGCGGGAAAACCTGGTCCTGCGGCAGGTAAAAGCGCGGACTGCCGGTACCCACGTAGCCGGCGAAATACTCGACCTCCGGCTGCTGCTTGATAAACCGCTCGAAGCGCCGGGCTTCCATCTCGGTGGCCGCGTAGCTCGCGCCCTCGGGCAGCCACAGGTCCACCACCAGCTCCAGGCGGCTGGAGTCGGGGAAGAACTGCTGCTCGATCCAGCGGAAGCCCACCACACCGAGCACCAGGGCGCCGAGCGTGATCGCGATCACGGTCTTGCGCCACTCGACGCACCAGTCCACCAGCCGGCGGAAGCGCTCGTAAAACGGCGTGTTGTAGAGCTCGTGCCGGCCGAGCCCGTCGCGCCCGCCCGCGTGCGGCCTGGGCTTGAGCAGCCAGAGCGCCAGTTGCGGCACGAACAGCACCGCCACGAACCATGAGATGACCAGCGACAGCGCGGTGACCTGGAAGATCGAGATCGTGTACTCGCCCGCCACGCTCTTGGCCAGGGCGATCGGCAGGAAACCGGCGGCCGTGATGAGCGTGCCGGTGAGCATCGGCATCGCGGTCAGTTCGTACATCGCGGTGGCGGCGCGCACGCGGTCGTAGCCCTCCTCCATCTTCCGCACCACCATCTCGACGGCAATGATGGCGTCGTCCACCAGCAGGCCCAGCGCGATGATCAGCGCGCCCAGCGAGATCTTGTGCAGGTTGATGCCCGTCAGGAACATTGCCAGGAAGGTGACCGCCAGCACCAGCGGAATGGTCAGGGCCACCACCAGCCCCGGGCGCATGTCCACGGTCCAGCCGCGGCCCGTTTCCCGGCGCTGCAGGCCCAAGCTCAGGAAGGACACGGCCAGCACGATCAGCACCGCCTCGGCCAGCACGCGGATGAACTCGTTGATGCTGGCCCTGACCGCACGCGGCTGGTCGGCGACCTTGAACATCTCGATGCCCACCGGCAACTGCGCTTCGAGCTGCTTCTCGGCCGCGCGCAGCGCCTGGCCGAGCGCGATGATGTTGCCGCCCTTGGCCATCGACACGCCCAGGCCGATGACCTCGCGCCCGTCCTGCCCGCCCAGGCCGGCGCGCATCTTGTCGCGCGGCGGATCGATGTAGCCGCGCTCGACCGTGGCGACGTCGCCGAGCCGGTAGGTCAGCCCGTTGGCGCGGATCGGCAGCTCGCGCAGGTCCTCGATGCGGCGCAGCTCGCCGGTCAGGCGGATCTGCACGTTGTCGGTGGGCGTGGCGAGCACGCCGCTGGCCTCCACCGCGTTCTGGCTGCCGATCTGCTCGGCCAGTTGCGGCACCGTCAGGCCGATCTGCGCCAGCCGGCGGTGCGGGATCTCGATGAAGATGCGCTCGTCCTGCGCGCCGAACACGTCCACCTTGGCCACGCTGGGCACGCGCAGCAGTTGCTGGCGCGCCCAGTCGACGTAGTCCTTCAGTTCGCGGTACGAAAAACCGTCGGCCGAGAACGCGAAGATGACGCCATAGACGTCGCCGAACTCGTCGTTGAAGAACGGCCCCTGCACCCCGGCCGGCAGGGTGTTTCGGATGTCGCCCAGCTTCTTGCGCACCTGGTACCAGCTGTTGGGAACCTCCTTCGGCGGCGCGAACTCGGCCAGCTCGAGGATGATCAGGGTCTCGCCCGGCTTGGAATAGCTGCGGATCTTGTCGATGTACGGGACTTCCTGCAGCTTGCGCTCGAGTTTGTCGGTGACCTGCTGCGCCATTTGCCCGGCCGTGGCGCCGGGCCAGAACGCGCGCACCACCATCGCGCGGAACGTGAAGGGCGGATCCTCGTCCTGCCCCAGCGCCATGAAGGCGAAGATGCCGCCCAGCAGCAGCACCGCCATCAGGTAGCGGATCAGCGGTTGGTGCTCCAGCGCCCACGCCGACAGGTTCATGCGCGTGCGGCGCAGACTGCCTACACGACCCGGGTCGGCCTGCGGTTGCGGGGCCGCGGCGGGTCCGGCGCTCGCGCCGGAAGCTGCGCGCTCCCGACCCGGGGCCTGGCCCTGCGGCTGGTCCGGCGTGTTCACCGCTACGCCTTCTTGGCGGCCGGCGCCGTCTTCTGGACCGGCGGCGCGGCCGGCGCGGGCACGTCTTCCGCTTCGAGGCGGCGCACCTTTTGGCCTTCCTTGAGCAGGTGTACGCCCGCCGTGACGACCGTCGATCCGGGCGCAACGCCGCTGCGCACCACGACTTCATTGCCCGCCACGTCGGCGATCTCGATGCGGCTCTTCTTGACAGTGCTGCTGGCGGCATCGAACAGCCAGACGTAGGTGGCGTCGCCCTCGCGCAGCAACGCCTGCAGCGGCAGCGTCAGGATCGGCTGCGGCAGCGGCACCTCGAAGCGCACGGTCGCGGTCATGCCGAGCGCCACGGCAGCCGGCGGATCCACCAGGCTGATGCGCGCCGGGTAGGTGCGCGTAGCCGGGTCGGCTACCGGCGCGATCTCGCGCACGCGCCCACGCAGTTCGCCCTCGCCGGCCCACAGGCCGACGCGCACCTCGGGGATACGCCGCAGCGCTGCGAGCCGGCTCTCGGGGATGCCGATGGCAACCTCCTTGTCGTCGGTCGGCGCAATGCGCACCACGGTCTGCCCGCTGGCAACCACCTGGCCGACCTCCGCCTCCACCGCCGTCACGACGCCGGCCGCTGGTGCCGCAAGAACGGCGTAGGCAGCCTGGTTGCCGCTGACGCTGGCTTGCGCGCCGGCGGCGCGGTAGCGCGCCTCGGCGGCGTCGAGCGCGGCCTTGCGGCGATCCAGTTCCGCTCCGCTGATGAAGCCCTGCAGGTGCAGGTCGGCAAAGCGCTTGAAGTCGGCGCGCTGCTGATCGCGCTCGACCTGTGCCGCGACCAGTTGCGCCCGCGCCGCGGCGGCGCCCAGTTCGTAGTCGGCCGCATCGAGCGTGGCCAGTGCCTGGCCACGCTGGACCCGCTGGCCCACTTCGGCGGTTCGGCTCGTGAGGCGGCCGGCGACCTGGAAGCCGACCCGGCTCTCCACACGCGGCCGCACCTCGCCCGCGAACTCAGCCGCGATGCTGGTTCGAGCCGGCGCGACGGTCAGGGTGCGGACCGGTCGCAGTTCCTCGCGCGCCGGTGGCGCCTTGGAGCAGGCCACCAGCAGGAGGGGCGCGGCGAGCGCGGCCAGCAGCGCGGACGCAGGACGGAAACGGGCCATGAGGTCACCGGAGGCGGGACGGGCCGGCCGCACAGAGGACGGCCGCAGGGGAGCAAGGAACACTGGAACTGACTCAAAAGTAACTGACTGACTGGTCAGTAATATACGGAGCGGTTTGCGCAGGTGTCAACCATGGCGCCCGCAGCCGCGCCACCCGGTGCAAGGCGAGGCCATGACCAACTGGCCGGCAGGCGGCCGGTCGCCGCGCGCCAAGTGGCGACCGCGCTATGCAAATGCGCGGACCGTGGCCACACCGGCCGCCGTGGCCGCCAGCGAGCCCGCCAGATGCGCGGCCGAGTGCGCCAGCGCCAGTGCCCAGTGGCCGCTCGCCAGCATGGCCACCGACTCGGCCGAGAACGTCGAGAACGTGGTCAGAGCCCCGAGGAAACCGGTGATGAAGAACAGGCGCCACGCCGGCGACAGCGCCGGGTGGAGCGCCACCAGCGCCACCGCCACGCCCACCAGATACGCGCCGATCAGGTTGGCCGCCAGCGTGCCCAGCGGTAACGCGGCGCGCTCGTTGAGCCAGTACGCAAGCCCCCAGCGCGCCCAGGCGCCCAGCACGGCGCCGGCGCCGATGGCGACGAGCACCATCAGCAGCGGGCCATCGCGCGTGCTCACTGCACTACCTGCGCGCGGTGCGCCTGGGGATGTACCCGTGGGGCGGCCCGGCGGGTCTCATGTCACTCGCTCGCGGCCGACCAGCGCGTGCGCGCCGCCTCATCGGACTCGCGGGCATCGACCCAGCGGCTGCCTTGCGGTGTGGCTTCCTTCTTCCAGAAAGGCGCCTCGGTCTTCAGGTAGTCCATCACGAACTGGCAGGCGGCAAAGGCCTCGCCACGGTGCGCCGAGGTGACCACCACCAGCACGATCTGATCGAGCGGCTGCAATTGGCCCACCCGGTGGATCACCAGCAGGTCGATCACGTCGAAGCGCTGCACGGCCTGCGCGCAGATCCCTTCGAGGGCGCGCTCGGTCATGCCCGGGTAGTGCTCCAGCGTCAGCGTTGCAACCGGGCTGCCGTCGTTACGGTCGCGCGCCACGCCGATGAAGCTGGCCACCGCGCCGATGGCGGCGTTACCAGCGCGCAGCCGCGCAATCTCCGCGCCGGCGTCGAAGTCGCCGGCTTGCACCCGGACCTGGGTGTTAGCCACCGGTCACCGGCGGAAAGAAGGCGACCTCGGCTCCGTCGCTGAGCGGTGTCGCATCGTCGCGCGCCATTTCTTGGTTGACGGCGGCCCGTACGCGGCGGGTCTCGGCAAAGGCGCCGGCCCAGGGCTCGCCCTGCGCCAGCAGCCAGCCGCGCAGCGCACCGACGGTGGCGACCTCCGGCGGCAGGCTGAAGACATCGCGCTCGCGGCCGATGGCCTCGCGCAGCCGGGCGAAGTACAGCACCGTGACGTTCATGCCATGAGGTCCGCAAACAGCAGCGCCTCGACCTCGTCGCCGCGGGCAATCGGACGGCCGGCCGGCTGGTCGATCAGCGCATCGGCCCAGACGCAGGAGGTCAGCACGGCCGAGTTCTGGTTGGCAAAGACATCGAGACCGCCTTGCGCGTTGCGCCGCGCGCGCAGGAACTCGCGCCGCTTGTCCGCACGCGGCCAGTCGAAGTCGGCACGCAGCCGCAGCCGCGGCGGCGCCACCGTTTCGAGGCCCTGCCGCCGCAGGATGAACGGCCGGGCGAACAGCAGAAAGGTGACGAAGCTCGACACCGGATTGCCCGGCAGCCCGATGAACGGCACCGCGCGCACGCGGCCGAAGGCCAGCGGCTTGCCGGGCTTCATCGCAATCTGCCACAGCTCCAGTGCGCCCTCGGCCTGCACGGCCGGCTTCACGTGGTCTTCCTCACCCACCGATACGCCACCCGAGGTGATGATGAGGTCGGCATCCGCGGCGGCGCGGACGAAAGTCGCGCGGGTGGCCGCCAGCGAGTCGGGCACGATGCCGAGGTCGACCACCTCGCAGCCCAGCGCACAGAGCAGGCCGCGCAGCATGAAGCGGTTGGAGTTGAAGATTCGTCCGGGGGGCAGCGGCTCGCCCGGCATGACGAGCTCGTCGCCGGTGAAGAACACGGCCACGCGCGGCCGCCGGTACACCGTCAGTTGCGCGCAGCCGACCGATGCCGCCAGGCCCAGTTGCGGCCCACCGAGCCGCGTGCCCGGCGCGAGCACCCGCGCGCCGGCCTGCACGTCGATGCCAGCCCGGCGGATCCACTGGCCCGGCTGCGGCGCCTCGCGGATGAGCACGTCATCACCGACCGCCTCGGCCGCCTCCTGCATGACCACGGCATCGGCACCCGGCGGCAGCGGCGCGCCGGTGAAGATGCGCGCCGCCGTCTGCGGCGCCAGCGGCTGGCCCGGATGACCGGCGGCGATCCGCTGGCTCACCGGCAGGCGCACGGGCAGTGCGCCCGCTGCCGCATCGGCCGCGCGCAGCGCGTAGCCGTCCATCTGCGAGTTGTCCATCGGCGGTACGTCGATCGCGGCGCGCACCGGCTGCGCCAGCACGCGGCCAGCAGCCTCGAGCGTGGGCAGGTCTTCCTGACCGAGCGGCTGCGCCTGCGCCAGCAGGCGAGCCAGGGCCTCCTCCACGGCGAGCATCAACGCACCTGGGCCAGATCGACGATGAATTCGGCGATCTTAGCGGCGTCGTTGAGGTCGAGTTGCGCCAAGCCGCGCTCGGCCAAGCCCGGCACCGGGCAGTCGGAGGCAACGGCGACCACATTGGGGTCGCGCGGAAAAATGGGCGGCTCGGCCACGCTGGCGCGCCGCACCTCGATGCGCGGCACCTGCCCTTCGCTCTTGAAGCCCTCCACCAGAACCAGATCGCAGGGGTCGAGCTGCGCGAGCAGCAACTCCAGCGGCGCGGGGCCGGCCGGCGTCTCGGTCAGCAGCGCCCAGCGTTGCGAGGTGGCGATCAGCACCTGGGCGGCGCCGGCTTCGCGATAGCGGTACGAGTCCTTGCCGGGCCGGTCCATGTCGAAGCCGTGATGCGCATTCTTGACTGCCGCCACCCTCAGCCCACGCCCGATCAGCAGCGGCAGCAGCTTCTCGATCAGTGTGGTCTTGCCGCTGTTGGAGTAGCCGATGAAGCCGACCGTCTTCATGGCGCCGGTCCGCCCGTCGTGGCCAGGCCGATGCGCTCGGCCAGGTAACGCTTGACGAAGACCGCATCCGCCGGTACGGCGTGGCAGTGCTGCGGCCGGTCTTCGAGGCCGGCGTAAGCCGCCGGCCGCGCCGGCACCACGCCGAGCGCTTCGACGATCGTAGCCTCGAACTTGGCCGGCAGCGCGGTCTCCAGGCAGACGATCTTCTCGCCCGGCTGCCGCAGTTCGCGGGCGACCTTCACCCCGTCGGCGGTGTGCGGGTCGATGACCACGCCGCTGTCCCGCTGCACCGACCGGATGGTGGCCAGACGGTCGGCGTGGGTGCTGTGGCCCGAGGCGAAGCCCGAGTCCTGCACGCGCCGCCAGAAGGGCGTCGGTCGGAGGTCGAACTCGCCGCGCGCATCCAGCTCCCACCACAGCTCGCGCACGGCGGCGGCGTCGCGGCCGACGATGTCGGCCACGTAGCGCTCGAAGTTCGAAGCCTTGGAGATATCCATCGACGGGCTGCTGGTGATGTGTGTCTCCTGCGCATCACGCACGCGGTAGCGGCCGCTGCGGAAGAAATCGTCGAGCACGTTGTTCTCGTTGGTGGCCAGGATCAGGCGCCCCACCGGCAGGCCCATCTGGCGGGCAACCCAGCCGGCGAAGATGTTGCCGAAATTGCCGGAGGGCACGCAGAAGCTCACCGTCTCGTCGTCGCTTGCAGTAGCCGCGAAGTAGCCCCGGAAGTAGTAGACGACCTGCGCGGCCACCCGCGCCCAGTTGATCGAGTTGACGGTGCCTATGCGGGCTGCCGCCTTGAACCCGAGGTCGCCGGAAACTGCCTTGACCATGTCCTGGCAGTCGTCGAACGTGCCATCGACCGCCAGGTTGAAGATGTTGGCATCGGCCAGCGAATACATCTGCGCGCGCTGAAACGCGCTCATCCGCCCCTGCGGGCTCAGCATGAAGACGCGCAGTCCACGACGTCCGCGCATCGCGTACTCGGCCGCCGAGCCGGTGTCCCCCGAGGTGGCGCCGAGGATGTTGAGCTCCGCTGCGTCCCTGCCGAGGACGTACTCGAACAGCGCCCCGAGCAGCTGCATCGCCATGTCCTTGAAGGCGAGCGTCGGGCCGTTGGACAGCTCCAGCAGACCGAGACCGTCGGCGAGCCAGCGTAACGGGGCGATCTGCGCGGCGTCGCTGTCGGGGCGGCCGTAGCCGTAGGTCTGCGCGGTGTAGGTGGCCTGGCACAGGCGCTCCAGATCCTCGCGCGGCACGTCGTCGGCAAAGCGTGCCATGACCTCGGCGGCCAGCTCGGCGTAGGACAGGAGGCGCCAGCGTGCCAGCTCCGCCGCCGCCACATGCGGGTAACGGGCGGGCAGGTAGAGCCCGCCGTCGGGCGCCAGACCCGAGCGCAGGATGCCCAGGAAGGACTCTTCGGGTGCGCGCCCGCGCGTCGAGACGTACTTCACGCCACCCTCAGACGAGCTCTTCCTGGCGGATGCGGATGACCTTTGCCAGCACGGTGGGCAGCGCCTCGATGGCGGCGATCGCCCGGTTGACGTCGCGCTCGACCGCATCGTGCGTCAGCATGATGATGTCGGTCTGGCTCTCGCCTTCGCCCGGCTCGCGCTGGAACAGCGCGTCGATGCTGATGCGATGGTCGGCCAGGATGCGTGCGATGTCCGCCAGCACGCCCGGCCGGTCGGCCACCCGCATGCGGAAGTAGTAGGAGGTCACCGTGTCGTCGATCGACAGCCACGGCAGATCGGCCATGTGCTCGGCCTGGAACGCCAGGTGCGGCACGCGGTTCTCGGGATCGGCGGTGTGCATGCGCGTGACGTCGACCAGGTCGGCAACGACGGCCGAGGCGGTCGGCTCGGCGCCGGCGCCCTTGCCGTAGTAGAGCGTGACCCCGACCGCATCGCCCTTGACCAGCACGGCGTTCATCGCCCCCTCGACGCTGGCCAGCAGGCGCTGCATCGGCACCAGCGTGGGATGCACGCGCAGCTCCACGCCCAGCGCCGTGCGCTTGGTGATGCCCAGCAGCTTGATGCGGTAGCCCAGTTGCTCGGCGTACTTGATGTCGGCGGCAGCCAGCCTGCCGATGCCCTCGGTGTAGGCGGCATCGAAGTTGATCGGCACGCCGAAGGCGATGGCCGACAGAATGGTGAGTTTGTGCGCGGCGTCGACGCCTTCGATGTCGAAGGTCGGATCGGCCTCCGCATAGCCCAGCCGCTGCGCCTCGGCAAGCACCGCCTCGAAGGGCAGCCCCCTGGCGCGCATCTCCGAGAGGATGAAGTTGCTGGTGCCGTTGATGATGCCGGCGATCCATTCGATCCGGTTGGCGGTCAGCCCTTCGCGCAGCGCCTTGATGATCGGAATGCCGCCGGCCACCGCGGCCTCGAAGGCGACCATCACGCCACGGGCACGCGCCGCCTCGAAGATTTCGTTGCCGTGGCGCGCCAGCAGCGCCTTGTTGGCCGTGACCACGTGCTTGCCGTGGGCGATGGCCTCGAGCACCAGCGTGCGGGCCGGTTCGTAGCCGCCCATCAGCTCGACCACGATGTCGATGTCCGGCTGCCGGACCAGCTCCAGAGGCCGATCGGTGACCGGCAGCGCCTCGCCCACCAAGCGTCGCGCCTTGGCCACGTCGCGCACCGCCACCGCCGCGATCTCGATGCCGCGTCCGGCCCGCCGCGTGATCTCCTGCTGGTTGCGCTCGAGCACCGCAAACGTGCCCCCGCCCACCGTGCCCAGGCCGATCAGGCCGACCCTGACCGGATTCATCGTCACGCCGCCACCTTCGGCAGCATGCCGTCCTTGCGGAACATCTCCTTGATGCCGCGCACGGCCTGGCGGATGCGGTGCTCGTTCTCGATGAGCGCAAAGCGCACGTGCGTGTCGCCGTAGTCGCCAAAGCCGATGCCGGGCGAAACGGCGACCTTGGCCTCGGCCAGCAGTTTCTTCGCGAACTCGAGCGAGCCCAGCGCTTGGTAGGCCGCGGGAATCTCGGCCCAGATGTACATCGAGGCCTTGGGCACCTCGACCATCCAGCCGGCTTCGTGCAGGCCCTTGGCCAGCACGTCGCGGCGGCGCTGGTACTCGCGGCGGATCTCCTCCACGCACTCCTGCGGGCCTTCGAGCGCGGCAATGCTCGCAACCTGCACCGGCGTGAACGTGCCGTAGTCGTGATAGCTCTTGATGCGCGCCAGCGCCGCCACCAGCTCCCTGTTGCCGACCATGAAGCCGATGCGCCAGCCGGCCATGTTGTAGCTCTTGCTCATGGTGAAGAACTCGACCGCCACGTCGCGCGCGCCCGGCACCTGCATGATCGAGGGCGCCCGGTTGTTCGGAAAGGCGTCGTCGAACACGAGGTCCGCGTAGGCGAGGTCGTGCACCACGTAGATGCCGTGCTGCCGCGCCAGCGCCACCACGCGGTGGAAGAAGTCGAGCTGCACGCATTGCGCGGTGGGATTGCTCGGAAAGCCGAGGATCATCATCTTCGGCTTGGGCAAGCTCTCGCGGATGGCGCGCTCGAGCTCGGCGAAGAAGTCGACGCCGGGGGTCATGCGCACCGAGCGGATGTCCGCGCCGGCGATGATCGCGCCGTAGATGTGGATCGGGTAGCTCGGGTTGGGCACCAGTACCGTGTCGCCCTTGTCCAGAGTGGCCAGCATCAAATGCGCCAGGCCCTCCTTGGAGCCGATGGTCACGATGGCCTCGGAGTCCGGATCGAACTCCACCGCATAGCGGCTGCGGTACCACTGCGTGATGGCGCGCCGCAGCCGGGGGATGCCCTTGGACACCGAGTAGCCATGCGTGTCCTGCCGCTGGGCGACCTCCACCAGCTTGTCGACGATGTGTCTGGGCGTGGGCCCATCCGGGTTGCCCATGCTCATGTCGATGATGTCCTCGCCACGCCGGCGCGCAGCCATTTTCAGTTCGCCGGTGATGTTGAAGACGTACGGCGGCAGCCGCTTGATCCTCGGAAACTCGACCATGTGTAAGTGTCTCCCGTCCTTCTTGTCCGCGGACCGGCGCCGGCGGGCGGGATGCCTTGTTGTGCCGATGCCGAGCGTGGCCGGCCCTGACCCGTGCCGCGCCCGGATCCCGCTTGTGTCGCGTTTGCGCTTGGGCATAATTTACCCGGATTCGCTTCGTGCTGCTGCTGCGCAACAAAGGCGTGCGCTAACAGGAACGGGGCTGCCGCCGGAGACCGCTTGAAGCTTCACGCCGATCCGCTCACCAGCCTGAACACGGTCACGGCCTACGGTCCCGGCTTCATCGAAATTAACGCGCAGCGCATCAGCGGCGCGGTTCTGGTGGCGCCGGACCAGCCGGTGGCCCAGTTCCCGGTCGACCGCTTCGACGATCTCACCGAGGAGCACTTCACGGGGCTGCTGGCGCGGCAACCCGAGATCGTTCTGCTCGGCACCGGCGCGCGCCAGCGCTTTGCCCATCCGCGGCTGACCCGCTCGCTGGCCCAGGCCCGTGTCGGCGTGGAATGCATGACCACGCAGGCCGCCTGCCGCACCTACAACATCCTGATGACCGAGGGCCGGCGCGTGCTGGCCATCTTCCTACCGGAGCCTGCGCAGTGACGATCGAAGTTGGCAAGAAAGTGCCTGCCTTCACGGCGGAATCGACGGGCGGCCCGGTCAGTCTGGCGGCCCTCAGGGGCAGCATCGTGGTGCTGTACTTCTACCCCAAGGACAACACGCCCGGCTGCACCACCGAGGGCCAGGACTTCGCGGCGGCCCATGCCGGGTTCCGCAAGGCCGGTGCGGTCGTCTACGGCGTCTCGCGCGACACGCTCAAGTCGCACGCCGGCTTCAAGCAGAAAATGGCTTTTCCGTTCGAGCTTATCTCCGACCCCGACGAAGCCCTCTGCGACAGCTTTGGCGTGATGAAGCTGAAGAACATGTACGGCAAGCAGGTGCGCGGCATCGAGCGCTCGACCTTCGTCATCGGCGCCGACGGCAAACTGGCGCACGCATGGCGCGGCGTGCGCGTGCCGCAGCACGTCGACGAGGTGCTCGCCTTCGTGCAGACCCTGTCGTGAGTCGCGCGGCGCCCGGCTTGCGTCCTTCCCTGCTCTTGCCGCTGCGAAGGCCTGCGGCCTCGACGCCGCTCCTGCTTCGGCCCGCGCACAACCGCCCGGGCCAACCTCCCTTGTCCTCCACTCGGCCGCTCGACCCGGCCGCCCGCTGATGCCCCTGCCCAAAGCTCCGAGCAAGCCCGCCACCCTTCTCACCGCCATCCCGCCGGCGCCCGCGCGACCGCCGGCACCCGCCACCCGGCCCGCACCGCTCGAAGCACCCGCCGCACGCGACGACCGGCGTGCCGACCGCGGCGACGGCCCGGCGCAACGCAGCTCACCACCCGCACGCCTGGCCCTGGTGGAGCCCCGGAAGAGCGGGCGCAAAGCGCGCAGCAGCGGCCCGGCCAAGCTGTTCGTGCTCGACACCAACGTGCTGATGCACGACCCCACCTCGCTGTTCCGCTTCGAGGAGCACGACGTCTTCCTGCCGATGATGACGCTGGAGGAACTCGACGGCCACAAGAAGGGCATGAGCGAGGTGGCGCGCAACGCGCGGCAGGTCAGCCGCATGCTCGATGCGCTGGTCGAGGCGAGCAAGAGTCCGATCGAGGAGGGCATTCCGCTGGCCGCGCTCGGCAACACGGATGCGGGCGGACGCCTTTACTTCCAGACGCAGGCGGTGGCTTCCACGCTGCCGCCCAACCTGCCGGCAGGCAAGGCCGACAACCAGATCCTCGGCGTGGTGAGCAGCCTCAAGGAGCTGCACCAGCCGCGCGAGGTGGTGCTGGTTTCCAAGGACATCAACATGCGCGTGAAGGCGCGCGCATTGGGCCTGCCCGTCGAGGACTACTACAACGACAAGGTGCTGGAGGACACCGACATCCTCTACACCGGCGTGCGCGAGCTGCCCGCCAGCTTCTGGGACAAGCACGGCAAGGGCGTGGAGAGCTGGCAGCAGTCGGGCTTCGCCTACTACCGCGTCAGCGGTCCGCTGGTGGCCGAACTGCTGGTCAACCAGTTCGTCTACCTGGAAGGCGACAAGCCGTTCCACGCGCAAGTCAAGGAGATCCGCGGCAAGACTGCGACCCTGCGCGTGCTGCGCGACTACCAGCACGCCAAGAACGCGGTCTGGGGCATCACCGCCCGCAACCGCGAGCAGAGCTTCGCGCTCAACCTGCTGATGGACCCGGAGTGCGACTTCGTCTCGCTGATCGGCCAGGCCGGCACCGGCAAGACGCTGATCGCGCTGGCCGCCGGCCTGGCGCAGACGCTCGAGACCAAGCGCTTCAGCGAGATCATCGTGACCCGCGCCACTGTGCCGGTGGGCGAGGACATCGGATTCCTGCCCGGCACCGAGGAGGAGAAGATGGCCCCATGGATGGGCGCGCTCGAAGACAATCTCGAGGTGCTCAACAAGAGCGACGACTCGGCCGGCGACTGGGGCCGCCAGGCGACCAACGACCTGATCCGCACCCGCATCAAGATCAAGTCGATGAACTTCATGCGCGGTCGCACCTTCGTCAATCGCTTCCTCATCATCGACGAGGCGCAGAACCTCACGCCCAAGCAGATGAAGACCCTGATCACCCGCGCCGGCCCGGGCACCAAGGTGGTCTGCCTCGGCAACATCGCGCAGATCGACACGCCGTACCTGACCGAAGGCTCCTCGGGGCTGACGTTCGTGGTGGACCGCTTCAAGGGCTGGCCGCACTCGGGCCACGTCACCCTGCAGCGCGGCGAGCGGTCGCGCCTGGCCGACCATGCGGCGGA
>Ga0209985_10002030_pt1 | contig 18896 bp, 32 predicted proteins | sample NOAtaG_FD_187305 | JGI IMG/M metagenome (GOLD analysis project Ga0209985, IMG submission 187305) | Freshwater lake microbial communities from Lake Erie, under a cyanobacterial bloom - NOAA_Erie_Diel6S_1000h metaG (SPAdes) (version 2) | ecosystem: Environmental > Aquatic > Freshwater > Lake ...
GTGCCCTTTAGCACACTGAAAGTCAAATATTCTCTTCATTTAGTTCCTCATAAGCAGTTTCAGACAATTCCTTTAGTCCAATTAAGTAGTCTAGGATGTCTACCTGTCCTTTGCGGAACTCTATATTGTCTTTGTCGCAGTTGCGGATGTTTTCATAAGCAGTCCGCATATCTAAAAGGTCTTCAATGAGTTGTTTCCAGGCCGTGCCTGACATCATTTCTAACCGATATTCATAATATTGTTGTAATTCTGGCGACATTATAGCAATTATATCATACTTTATTTAATTTGTCAAGAGTTTTAACTCTGACGTGCTGCAACCACCTGAAGATTAGCGATTTCCTTCTTGGTGTTGATGTCTTTTTCCTTTAGAGCAAGGTTAGCGACCTTTACACGCCTCTCAAACTCACCAGTAGCGTCCTGACCATTGCCTAAGTACTTGGAGGCGCTGGCAGCGATATTGGCCTGTAGTTCGGCAGGCTTCAAACGAGCATCAATAGCCTCATTTTGTGTCTTGGCTTGCTTTAATTGCACGTCTGCCTGCAGGTCTGCTATCTCTAACTGTGCCTTTTGGAGTTGCAACTGCAGTGCTGCCTGTTGTGCCTGCTGTTGTTGTGGGTTAGGCTGCATCATCTGAGCCAGTTGCTGAATCATTTCCTCACGATTAGACAGGCTAGAGTGCTCCATGATGGCTTTTAGCACCATCGGAACCACAGGACTGTCAGGTCCAAGCGTCTTTAAGAGGTTCATAAACTGCATCTGCTCATATTCACGAGCAATAATGCCCAGATTGGAGGCCGGCACAAAGTCAAAGTCCTGTGCAGGGTAGCGATCTGGGTCAAACTGCATGAATCTATAGGCAGATTTCTGCACAAAAGGAATCAAGAACTGCTCTTGGAAGTTCACAAGTGTGCGTTTATTCTTCTTAATGATGGCTGACAGTGCTGGATTTAGTCCACCGCCTTCTGCACCGGCTGCTGGCAGTGAAGCAGAGTCCACAGTGCCGGTTGCCATGAGCAACATCTTCATAAACTCACCAGCAGTCTGTAGATTACCTGGGTCAGTGGTGCCAAACTTAAAGGCTTGTAGCACTTCATTTGGGTTACCATTAGTCAGAATGGTCTTACCAGGTCTTACTTCAAACTTACTACCACGAGGTAGGCGGGTTGCATCAATACCCATCATCGGTACAGTAGTCAATGCAAGGCTATCTAGGTGTGCACGAATCTGTGCATCGATTGCTTTCTGACAGTTATAGCCTTTCTCAGCGATGCCACGGCCCCAGAAGCGATTGGGCATAGAGTCATACTGAAATGCTACCAGAGGTCTGTCCTTCATCATGTAAGGCGACTGTTCTGCCTTAAGCAGATACTGGTCATTCGCAATCACAATGATGGCTTCTACCAGTTCTGTGTACTCTGCCGCATCTGTACCAAACTCTTCAGTCTTATCTTGGAAGATTTTAACGATTTGTTCTGTGTCTTCAGACTCAATTAAGAACTTAGGCACAAGTCCGTAGTAACGCAGTAGAAGAACTTTATCTTGCTGGTACTCAATGGTTTCCTGTACTGGCTCTAAGTCAGAGTCAACAGCGGTAGGACCAAAGTTAGGAACCTTCTTATAGACACCAGACTCCATGCCTGCAACAACAGAGTGTAGTGACACATACTCTTCAATTGCACAGCCAAGAGCATCTTCAATACCAGTGGCATTGGGGTCAATTAAGAAGTTCTTAGGATTGATTGGCTTTAGGCCAACAACAAAGCGGTTACGCTCTTCTACACCAACAGCAGTCATTCCCATCTCTACGATAGGACGTGATGCCGGCGCTAGGTCAGTCTTTTCAGAGATAGTAATCTCACCAATACCGGTGCCATACACAGCACCTAACACAATCACATCAGAGACAGACTTACGAACACGCTCTTTCTTAAAATCTTCATACATCTGGTTCTTGACTTGTTCGATGTCAATACGATTCTTATCTTGGATGTCATCAACAATATCAAAGAACTTCTCACCACGACCAAAGACAGCCTCTTCAATCTCAGCCACTGAAGTCTCAATGGCTTGTTGCAGGGCAGGTGTGACAATCCTGGAACGCTCAGAATCCCTGGTACGGTCTTCACCGGCCCAGATGCCACGCCAGAGGCGCTCATAGGCTTTCCACTCTTCTAGATAGTTCTCATCTCGCTGGTTACGCCAATCCTCACAGCGGGATAGCACCCAACCAGTAATCTGACTGTCGCGGCTGTCGTAGGTTTGCTCGTCCATTATTAGTCCTCAACTGTGTTTTCGATGCTATTGCCGAAGACATCAATGTATTCCTCTTTGCCTTCTTCTTCGGAGTCTTCCTCTTCAGCCTCAACAGGCATAAAGATGTCTTTATCTTTAAGGCCAGCCTCTTTAGCAGAAGTGATGATAGTCATGAGACACTCTGCACTAAACTTCTTCTCCATCTCTTCTTTGATAGTCTCAAAGACATCAGGGTTCTTAACTAGCGTATCCCAGTTAAGAGGCACAAAGTCCTCAGTGTTATTCATCATCATATACATCTTTAGTCTCCTAATAAGCCGCTATTGGGTCCATGGGAACAAATTCTTCTTCTTCATAATCACTGACATACTCAGCGATAGCAATCTGGTCAATGTAACTAAGTGCATCGATTAGGTCATCGTGTACTTGGCTGTTGGGAAAGTTAAGGAGTTCATCTATGAGTTCTCCATTCCAGTCAGCCTCGTTTAGCACAATCTTGCCATGCTCAAACCTACCCTGCAGTGCCCAAGTAATCCTATCTGCTTTTTTCTTGTTACCGTGTGTTAGGTCTTCAATACGAAAGTAGGTGTTATACTTTCTCATCAAGTCACTAAGATACGGCAACACTGCATTCTTTAGTGCACCACGCTCAATACCGATGCAGACAGGTTCATAGTCTCTGACCACATCAAATATCCTTTGTGCAGTCTCTTTAATGTCCCATCTACCATACTCAACACTGGCAACCCACCAGCCATCTGTAGTTACTTTTACTACAGCGATGGCACTTCTATCTAATCTCTTTTTCTTAGCAGTGGTAGCAATCGCTACATTCTCAAAGCCAGCAAGGTCAACAGCAACAAAGTAGCGACCACTATCAGGCTCTTCGTCATCTACTTTGATCCACTCTTCTTTAAAGATGCCTCCTGATGCTGCTTCAAAGGAGGCCAAGAACTCGGTCCTAAAAGCAAAACTGGACATACTTTTCTTTGCTGTTTCAATTTCTTTTGGGTCCAGCAATGGGTTATCAAAACTGGTGAAGTGCCAGGATTTGTAATCTTCATCTTTGTCTTCTAAGCCATATTGATATAAGTCATAGAAATGATTACGTCCCATCGGCGTACCAATAAATAATGCCTTACCTTTTAAGTCTGCCAGTGCTGGTCTAAGAATCTGTTCAAACACAGCAGGCTTCATGTCTGCGTATTCATCTAACACAACAAACTTTAACGATACACCACGCATTGTCTCTGGTCTGTCTGCACCTTTAAGACTGATCTGTGCACCGTTGACCAGACGAATCTGCATATTATTGACGTGGGACGATTCAATGACTGGGTGTCCCAACTCCAATAACGTAAGCCACATAATATCCCTGGCTTGGCCTTGCGTTGGTGCTACATACCAGACATGACCTTTATTGGTCTGTAATGCCTCGACTATGAGCATCCATGCTGCTAGTCTACTTTTACCAGTTCTACGGCCTGCAGCAACTACCTTGAAACGAGTATCATCGTTCCATACTTGCTGCTGCCAAGGAAGTAACTTAATCTCTAGATTCAAAGTCTACATCCTCAGCGTCAATAATGTCATCTGCTTCTATCTTTGTATCAGCAATGCCGCTGATGTTGATAGTGATGCCAGCCTTACCACCAGTCTTATCCTTTTCAAAGTAAGACAGCGGTAACAGCCTATCAGCACACATCTTGAGCATCGCTGCCTGGTCCTTATCGGTAGGGTCCAAGGCTTTCTTGATGATAGTCTCAATGATGTGGTCACCTTTGGTGGTGAGAAGCCTCGCATGAAATTCTCTTATGCGTGCTGCTTCACCAGGAGGTCTGCCACGAAGTTCTCTTTTCTTCTTGGCTGCGATTGCAGTCTTCTTCGGTCTGCCGGCACCCTTCGGATTCTTAGTCGGCACAGGAACACTGGCCTGTGCAGGCGAAGATAACACATCCGTGGAAGAAGACACAAGAACCATATCTTGGTCTTTTATTTCCAATTATTTATCCTTTTTTGTATCTATATAGTGTACATCGCTTAACGCTGTCGGGGTAACTTAGAGGGAGGTTTTTATCTTTAACCTCCCTTGCTATCGTTCGCTGATGTAGCAATATAGAAGCGAGTATAGCATATTTTTACTATTTTGTCAAGTAATTTCTTAAGTGCACAGATTTGCTCAATGTTGTGAGCAATATTACTCACTACTCAGTCCTTCGCAGTGCACGTTTTCCAATGCTAATTTCATAGTTATAAACTATCAGTGCTAAGTCTTTGATATTATTGCTCTATTATGACACATAATTAAGTCTATTTTGCTCTTTTTTGTGTCGGTAGTGATGCAACATTATTACAGCAAAGCATCATACCCCACCCCCCGGCTATGTTAGTTAGTGCTTACTTACACAAGTGGTTAATTATTGACCAGTAAAGTTAGTAAGTGCTCACTAGCTGGTTAATTATTGACCAGTGCCGCACCAATATAGTGCATGGGGCAGTGTTGCACCCTATTGATGCATCCATGCACCATCATAGTGCGCTATCAATAACCATGCCATGGTGCACCGCAATAGTGTTGTATTTACACACAATGGCTTGTGGCTGTCCTTAGGTGAAAACCCTATACTGTTATTTCATACAGTGTCATCGGCCTGGGATGGCTTGTGGCTGTCAGTGATAATAACCCTATGGTTTATCTGGTATGATTCTATTGTGTATATAGGTATAAGCGGCACATTTTTAACCTAGTACTTATCGGAGAATAAAAAATGCATAAAACACTATTGACTGTAGATTCCAATGCCAAGACGGTAAAAGGCCAGGAATTCGGCTTTATGACCGGCATTCTATATATGGCACCCGCAGATATATCAGGCTATAACGTTTGCTCCATGGCCGAATTAGCAGGTTGCAAGGCCGCCTGTTTATACACTGCCGGCAGGGGCGCCATGAATTCGGTGCAGGCCGCTAGAATCAGCAAGGCGAAATTTTTCTTTTCCAATCGCCAGGCATTCATGGAAATTCTAGTGAAAGATATCAAGGCCCTAGTCCGCAAGGCCAATAAAAAGGGAATGATTCCGCTTGTCCGCTTGAATGGTACGTCCGATATAAAATGGGAAAACGTCCGCTTTGATTATGGATTCGGAAACGAGCAAATTACAATTTTTGACTTGTTTCCCGAAGTACAGTTTTACGATTACACAAAAATCGCTAACCGGCAAAATTTGCCTGCCAATTATGACTTAACATTTTCCTATTCCGGCACGTTAGCGTTTCAAAAATACGTTACTCAGGCTATAGAATCGGGAATGCGCATCGCTGCAGTATTCCGTAATCGTGCCGACATTCCGGCCAAGTTTTTAGGCCTTGATTGCATTGACGGGGACAATAGCGACATTCGGCACATTGACCGAAAAGGCGTTATAGTCGCCTTATACGCCAAGGGCAAGGCCAAAAAAGATACTTCGGGCTTTGTTATCGATACACCTAAGCGACTGATTCCGTTACAATTGGCCGCTTAATCAATCAATTTTTAACATTATGGGGGTTTCACTATGATTACACCGTACACTAAGCGCCAGGAAAGTATGATTGTCTCAAATGTAATGAAAGCCGTTGACAATCCGGCTAAACTATCGAAACAAGCTTACAAGTATCTCTATTTGTGCTCCGGCTTCATAGCGCATTATGATCACGGGGGTTTCATATCGTATTATCAACGTCATAGTCTTAAAGCCGATATCTTACGGTTTCGGGATTCCAATCAATGGAAAAATTTCACTCCGAACGACCGGGATTATCAGTACTATAAAAGCAAGGCCGATATTTATAACCGAATCATTCAATCAATAGGGGCTTAACTATGGAATACGCTACACTCAGAGAGAAAATCGCAGCCGAAAAGGCCGAACGTGTTAACCGATACGCCAAGTATCAGGAAATCATTGACAAAGCTTATAAGGCCGGGATTGAAGCCGGAAAGAATGCAAGGCCGATTCCGATGTACGTTATCGATCAAGGGATTCCAATCGATCGTATCGATGACGGGGCCTGCGGATTCGCATGGATTGCATTTCCTGGTAATACGTCATTCGGGAAATGGGCTAAAAAGCAAGGCCTTGCACGTTCGCACTATCCTAGTGGGCTTTGCGTATGGGTTAGCGAATTCGGCCAAAGTGTAGACCGAAAAGACGCATTCGCAGGCGCATATGCTAAAGTCTTAAAAGATAACGGGATAGACGCCTATTCCGGCAGCCGATTAGACTAGGACAGTGTTATCCTATAGCGTCTCTGTCTCAGGGGCGCTATGGGGCTAATATTGGCCTTAAAATGGAGGTTTTAATCATGGACTACTATCTTGCTTTTCAAATCGCTGGCCTGTTGCTGGCCTTGGGCGCTGTCGTGCAAATAATGAAACCTTGGAACATTAAGTGAGGAAACCATGAAACCAGGAAGAAAACTTTTGATCAATGCATCAAATGACGATATCAAAGCCGTGGCGGCAAAACGAGGATTACAGTTTTCTGATGAGGACTGCGAGGACTTGCGGAAGAATCCCTTGTCGTTTTGCTGGGGTTCCAATGGCAGGGAAACCGTAGCGTATGCCGTTGACGATTTTGCTAGAGCGTTCGAAGGATAGACCATGAAACTCATGACCTACGGCGGCGTCTTAATCGAGCAATGCGAGTACACTGGGCGGTGTTACATCAGCGACTATTGTCGATGGTTTAATTCGCTAAGGTCAGCAAAGCACTCAATCACGAAGAGGAAAGGCGGTAAAGCATGAACGATCTACACTGGCAAGAAAATGGATTACTAGGCTATTATCTTGGCCTTAGTGATATTGTCTCCATCTGTAAAAAGCAGAGCACTGCAATCCCTTGGGACTATATCGAAAGGCGATTAGTAGAATTACGCACTGAGCATGACAAACTACACCAAGCGGGATGACAATGAAACTACGACATCTTGACCTATTTAGTGGTATAGGTGGTTTTTCTCTTGGCCTTGAGCGCACGGGAGGGTTTCAAACTGTGGCCTTTTGCGACAGTGATAAAAAGACCCACTTAGTCCTAAAAAAGCATTGGCCCAATGTGCCGATATTTGATGATGTATCTACTTTAAAAGGAAAAGACCTTGGAACAGTTGAAATTATTACAGGAGGATTTCCCTGCCAGGATTTGTCAGTCGCAGGAAAAGGCGCAGGACTCGCAGGAGCAAGAAGTGGCCTTTGGTGGCAATTCCACAGGCTCATTGAAGAAACGCAGCCGAAGTATGTCATCGCAGAAAATGTCGCAGTGCTTCGATCTAGAGGATTGGATCAAGTGCTCAGGTCGTTCCATCAGATCGGGTATGATGCGGAGTGGCACTGTATACCCGCTTCAGCCGTTGGCGCACCTCACCAAAGGGACAGAATCTGGATTGTGGCCTACCCCAACGGCGATGACAGGCGGTCAGGGAGTAGCGCCGAGCCACATCAACGGCAAGCATGGATGGAATCTAGGCGCAGCGGTGAACGATTCAGTGAGCGAGAAACCGAACAAGCTTTGGCCTACTCCGAGAGCGTGGGATTGGAAGGATTCGGGATACGAACCATCGGCACAGAGCAGAAAGAGTCCTTGCCTACCCGCAGCAGTTGTATTGTCCGAGCAATTAACAAGTCCGACTTCTGGGAAGTTGAACCCCAATTGGGTAGAGTGGCTGATGGGATACCCAACAGGGTGGACAGACTTAAACAACTAGGAAACTCTCTAGTGCCTCAGATACCTGAGTTAATTGGTTATGCTATACTTCAAAAGGAGCAACTGAAATGATGCTTACAGTAGACGAAATCCTAGACATTGCTGACGCTAAACTTGACATCAGCGACTTTGGGAATTGGTATGGTAACGATGACGCTATCGTTGAATTCGTGTGCGAAGTGCTCAAAAGAGAAAGTGAGAAAGAAAATGGCATGGTTGCTTGATAACCCTGAGAAAGAATACATTGAATCCTGCAAGACTGATGTAATGAAAACATGGCGAAGGTTTGGATTCATTCCTCCATCGGAGCAAAAGGTAGACTTTAAAGAAAGCCTTGATGCTTTGGACAATCTAACCATAAGAGGGACAGATGAGAAACTTCGTGGCAAAATATGCTCAGAGAAGCGGAGCAGGGAAACACAAGAGAAAAAACAAGGATAAAGGGGACACACTAATGCGATGCGCTGCTTGTAATGAAATTTTAACCGACTATGAGGCATCGGTGAGGTCTGTCTTTAGTCGTGAATATGTCTCACTGTGTAAACACTGCCTGGGAACGATTAAAACCGACTGTGTCGCCGTTGGGAACATCAACCTGATGTCAGACCTAGACGATGTGCACGAAGCCGACAGTGAGGCTGAAAATGGCCTTAGCGGCGATTTCCCTGATGATGACTACTATATGGACATCAGAAATGACCGCTGACGGGGTGGCACGATTCTTGCTATTAAAGACTATATTGATACTATAGTGCTATAGCACTAATGATACTATAGTGCTATAGCACTAATGATGCTAATGATTTATATTTATAATTATTCTTTTATCAATGTTGTTACATCAATGAAAGGTAGGGCTAAGTGGAAAAAATCGATCAAGAACGATTCTATTGGTTCACCGTGCAGGACACTTCAGAACTTTTTGTGCACAACAACATCAATGTGGAAACTTTCCTTGGGGATGTGTTAGATTCTGTCCTCCGTGTCAGGCCTGAGTGCAGGCAGGCCTTCCAAATCCTGCGTATTCTTGACCAAATTAGTCAACTAAAGGACATTGATGATGCAAACGACATCGCAATCGAAGTTTTTAAGGCATGAAGCGTGTGACTCATGCGGCAGCAGTGATGCCAAAGCTGTTTACTCTGATGCCTCTGCCTATTGTTTCAATTGTAAGACCTATTTTAAGGCCTCTGACGGCCTTGCTGCCTCTACTGAGGGGAAGATACTACCCATGACCAACAAAGCCGTTGTAGGCCAAATTAAGCCTATTGCTGGGCATTTTAAAAGCATACCTGAGCGTGGTATCACCAAAGCCACCTGTGAAGCCTACGGAGTGCTTCAGACAGACACTGAGCACTACTATCCCTACACCGATGCCAAAGGCACGGAAGTGGCCTACAAGGTTAGAGTTGTCCCAGACAAGTTATTCAGGAGTCAAGGCAATATCAAGGATGCTTTACTCTTTGGTCAGTCGATGTGGAACAAAGGTGGTAAGTATGTGACCATCGTTGAAGGTGAACTTGATGCACTAGCGGCTTATCAGATGATGGGGTCAAAGTATCCTGTGGTGTCCATCAAGAATGGTGCACAGTCAGCAGTCAAGGACTGCCAGGCACAATATGAATGGCTTGACAGTTTTGATTCTATCGTGTTAGCATTCGATAGTGATGAACCAGGCAAGGAAGCTGCTGATGAAGTGGCTGAGTTGTTTGGTAGCAAGGTCAAAGTCATGAAGATGGGCCAAGGCTATAAAGATGCCTGCGACTATCTTAGGGATAACAAATCTGCTGACTTTGTGAAGGCGTGGTGGGCAGCAGAGCAATATGTGCCTGATGGCATTGTGGCCGGCTCGGACTTGCTTGAGTTGGTCATGCAGCCGTTAGAGAAGTCAGTCGCACATTATCCCTATGCCGGCTTAAATGGCATGACAGGTGGAATCCGTGCACAAGAGATGGTGGTTGTTACTGCCGGCTCTGGCCTTGGTAAGTCACAGTTCATGCGAGAGATAATCTGGCAGTTGTTGTGTGAAACAAAAGAGAACATCGGCATTATGTTCTTGGAAGAGTCAGTAAAGAGGACTGCACTATCTCTGATGTCGCTGGCAATCAATAAACCATTACACTTGTCTGAGGTAGAAGCTGATGATAGAGAAAAGAAGGAGGCCTTCGATAAAACACTCGGAAGCAATCGACTCTATTTTTATGACTGCTTTGGTTCTACTGCTATTGACAACATTATCAATCGGGTTCGCTACTTTGCTCGTGGGCTTGATTGCCGTTTTATCCTCTTAGACCATGTGTCCATCGTTGTCTCAGCACAGGACCACGGTGATGAGAGAAAAGCAATCGATGAAATCATGACCAAATTGAGAATGATCGTGCAGGAATTGGGCATAACCTTGTTTGTGGTGTCCCACCTCCGTAGGCCTGATGGCAAAGGCCACGAGGAAGGCGCTGCCACCAGTCTGTCCCAATTAAGAGGCTCAGGAAGTATTGGACAATTGGCAGATATGGTGTTAGGATTAGAAAGAGCAGCACAACATGAAGACCCTATTGAGAGGAACACTACCAGGGTTAGAGTCATAAAAAATCGTTACAGCGGCGAGACTGGTAAGGCCTGTGCGGTGCTCTATGACAAATACAGTGGCCGCATGACAGAAATCAATGAGGCTTCACTTTAAGGAGAAGAACACATGACATCAGCGGCACTGATAGGTTTGTTTGCTTTTATTTCTTCGGTATTGAAAGGACTAAAATGATTGAGACCTGGTCTTCATCGAAAGTCAATGCTTATCTTGAAGATAAAGATAAAGAGATTGACCAGCTACAAGATGAGATAAGGACTTTGACAGAACAACGTGATGATGAAGAGGCACGAGTCAAGGTCTGTGTAAAGTTTCTGAGAGAACTGCTGCATCCAGAGTATTTTGGATGGTCAGTCAATCAGGAAGTAAGAGAGCAAGCAAGAAAAACCTTAATCAACATTGGAGAGTTTTATGAAACAGTCGGAACTGAAACTAAAATTGGATAACTACATCGGCTTTGATGACGATGGCTATCTGGAGTGCTCGGTATTTCTAGGCAACGGAGATGACCCCATCATCAATGAAAAGTTTTCGATGAAGGACATCGTCAAAGAGTTTATCGATGTTCGATCAAGCAAACTGGGTTTTGATAAGATGTATGACCAGCAGCGTGATATGGTCATCAAGACTCTAGAAAAGTCTATTGAGGCTCTCAAGAAGGCTGCATGAGTGCTTGGTTGATTATCGTCACAGGCATGATATACGCCTACATTGCTGTGGAGCAAGGCATCAAAGGCAACACAGCGATGTTGGTCGTATACGGCGGTTATGCCTTTTCTAACATTGGTCTTTACCTAATGGCGACAAAATGACTATCATACCGTTTTTGTGGTTAATGCTGGCTACGATACTGTTTGCACTGTGGAGGTCCTATGGTGAAGGTTAGCGGTGTCCCCTATGAAGTAACACTAACGCCTTGGAATCCGTTAGACTACATCAAAACAAAGGAACAACTTGATGAGTATGTCACTGCCTACTCCGCAGAACTAGAGCGTGAAAATGCTATGATGAGAGCACGGATGGACAGGCTAGAGAATGAACTTAGAATCTCAGAAGAGTTAGTTAATCGCCTGAACATCGAAGTTATGAATCTGAGACTTAACAAATGAAACCAATTAGTGTAACATCAGCAATAAATAAGAACGGTGTATTGACACTGTATGTATTAACCGATGATGGAACAATTCTGAAGAAAGCAGACGATGAGACAAGATGGCAGCAAATCGATGCTATTCCTGGACATAGAAACGAACAGCAAAGCCAGCCAAATCTGGTTAGTAGTGACAAAGGACGCAAGAAGCGGGGAAGTTAGATGTCATCGCAAGGCAGACACTTTATTAAAAATGTTAGAGGACAAGCCATTGTTAGTGGCACACAACGGAATCGGATTCGACTTCCCGATATTGAACAGGCTATGGAATACGAAGATAGTTCCATCGATGTGCATCGATACCCTGGTCATGTCAAGGCTGATGAATCCAAACCGAGACGGAGGCCACAGCATAAAGGAGTGGGCCTTAAAGTTAGGGACAGAAAAGATTGACTTCCAAGACTTTGATGCCGGCTGGTCTGAGGAAATGCAGACCTATTGCATCAGGGATGTGGATGTGTTGGAGAAGGTTTACTATAAACTTTTAGAGGAACAGAAACAATATGGCTTCTCAGAAGACTCAGTCGAACTTGAGCACCAAGTCGCAATCATCATCGCAAAGCAAGAGCGAAACGGCTTTAGATTCGATATGCCTAACGCTATGGTCTTATTGGCAGAACTTAAAACTAAAATGGTTTCCATCGAAGATGGATTACAGCAAATCTTCCCTCCCATCGTCACCGAAAGAGTCAGCGAAAAAACAGGTAAGAAACTCAAAGACGGTGTCGAAGTCTTCAACCCAGGCTCAAGGCAGCAAATCGCCAAGAGGCTCCAAGAAAAAGGATGGAAGCCAAAAAAGTTTACCGAAAAAGGCCAAGCGATAGTTGATGAATCCACTCTTGCAGGCGTTAATATTCCAGAAGCCAAAGCAATCGCAGAATACCTACTCATACAGAAACGGGTGGCTCAGATTGAATCCTGGATTGATGCTACAACAGAGGACGGACGGATTCACGGTAAGGTCATCACCAACGGAGCGGTCACAGGCAGAATGACACACAGTAGCCCAAATATGGCTCAGGTGCCTTCGGTAGGATCAGAGTATGGTGCAGAGTGTCGCAGTCTCTTCACCGTGCCACAAGGTTATAAATTGGTCGGTGCTGATGCTGCATCGTTAGAGTTGCGTATGCTTGCACACTATATGAAAGATGAGGACTATGCTAAAGAAATCGTTGAAGGTGACATCCACACCAAAAACCAAACTGCAGCGGGTCTTCAAACACGAGCGCAAGCGAAGACATTCATCTACGCTTTACTATACGGGGCAGGACCTGCCAAGATCGGGAAGATTGTTGGTGGTTCGGCAGCGCACGGTCAGAAACTCATCGATACTTTTCTTCGGAACACGCCGGCTTTGCAACGCCTTCGCAAAACGGTTGACAAGTTATCGATACAAGGGACGCTACCAGGTCTTGACGGTAGGAAACTATACATTCGTTCCGCACACGCAGCACTTAACACGCTACTACAAAGTGCTGGTGCGATAGTGATGAAGAAGGCTTTGGTCTTACTTGACACTGAACTTAGGCGGTACAAGTTAGATGCAAACTTTGTTGTGAATGTGCATGATGAATTCCAGTTAGAGGTCAAGGAAGAACACGCACAGAAAGTAGGGGAATTAGCAGTTGACAGTATTAAAAAAGCAGGTGTAAAATTGAACCTGCGGTGTCCACTGGACGGTGAATACAAGATTGGAGATAATTGGTGTCAGACACATTAGACGAATTACCAGAGCCGGACACAGCAATTCTTATTGCAGTTGTGGATAAGGAAGTTCATGTGGCATACTCTAAGAACCTGGAAAGTAAATTTGATGATTTGCTTGACATTTTAGATACTGCTGCTATGATGGTGGCTGAAGAGCAAAAGAAGAAGTTAGACCCTAGTATCAAAATTCATTGACCTAAAAGGAGAATCAAATGAATGACGTAGCAAAACCTGTAAAGGTTAAAGCCACAATTATGTGGTGCTTTCACAATAAGCCTAACGATATGTCAGGCAAGTTCCAGGTAGACTTGTGTAACCTATCTGATAACGCAGTGAAGGCTTTGGAAAGCATTGGCCTTGAAGTGCGTAAGCGTGAAGACAAGCCAGAGAAAGGCTTTTACATCACTTGCAAGAGCACTGTGCCGATGAAAGTATTCGATGCCACTGGCAGTGATTTAGGCAATGTAGCCATTGGTAACGGATCTACAGCGACTGCTGTAGTTGGTACTTATTCATGGTCGTGGAAGAACAAGAAAGGCACTTCTGCGTCCCTGACTAAGATGGTGATTGATAGTCTGGTTGCCTTTGATGCCAGTGAGGCAGAAGAGGCTGAAGAAGAAGTTCTGTAAACATAACCGAAAGGATAATTATGTACGTTGTAAAATTGAATGGTCGTAAAATTACACTGAAGTCTCTGTCTGGTTTTAAGAACTACGAATCTGCTCGTAACGCACTTCGTAAGTATCTTCGTGCACGAGGTCAAGGCCGTATTCACGGACAACTTGGTTACTCCATCGCACGAGTGTAATCAGTGATCGCACTTGTTGATGGCGACATTATCGCTTATACAATCGCTGCTGGATGCGAGGACTATGACGATAAGACCGCTATCAGCAAGTGCTCTGAATATCTTGAAGACCTCGTATATATTCATGCTGGTTGTGATGACGCTGATGGCTGGCTCACAGGCTATCAGAATTTTCGTACAACAGTAGCAAAGACAAAGCCATATAAAGGCACTAGAACACAAGAAAAACCTAAGCACCTAGAGTTACTTAGGACATACCTAAACACCGCTTGGAATTTTAGTATTGAGCAGTATCAAGAAGCCGATGATGCTCTTGGTATTGCTGCTTATTCGCTGGACCCTGAAGAGTACGTTATTTGCACCACCGACAAAGATTTAAACATGATTCGTGGCTGGCACTATAACTTCAGAAAGAATGAGAAGTTTTGGATTGATGAAGATGAGACGCTGTATAACTTCTATACACAGGTGCTCACCGGCGACAGGACTGACAATGTGCCTGGACTGAAAGGTGTCGGTCCTAAGAAGGCAGAGAAGATTTTAAAAGGCTGTAAGACTGAATATGAGTTGTATGATGCTGTGCTCAAGGCATACGACAACGATGAAGAATATCTAACTGAACAGGCGACACTATTATGGATACGAAGAAAACCAAATCAGGTCTGGAAAAAGCCCCGATAGTTTACGTTGAATGGGTTGATGCTGTATCAGATGCTGGCTGGCAAGAAAACACAAAGACAGAAATTCATCGGTGCCTCACGATTGGCTGGATTGTGTCAGAGTCGGACGATGCCATCTGTGTCGCCAACACAGTCAGCATGGACTCCAGCAACGCCAGGATGCACATACCGAAGTCGTGGATTAAAACTAGGAAGGAAATCGACATTGAAGCCATCATCAGCGAAAGCAAAGGGAAGAGTTCTCCAGCAGTTCGTAAGGGACCTAATAGTCGCAAAGTTCGGACTGGAACCTGATGATGTTCGTTCAGTTAGCATGGGCGTGTCGGGAGAGGACCTGCTTCTTAGTCCAGCAGCCAGACGGAAGTTACCGATCAGTATGGAATGCAAGTCCAGAGCAAGCATCTCAGTATATGGACATTATCAACAAGCGAAGGACAACTGTAGAGGATACGAGCCAGTGCTCATCATCAAGCAAAACAGAGATAAGCCCTTGGTTGTGGTAGACTGTGATTATTTTTTTGAACTGTTAAGGAGAGTAAGCAATGACAACGTATAGATTCATCTACGAAGGCCAAGAGTTTGATGACAGGTTTGATAGTCCGTTTCCGTCTGAGACAGTAATTGAGTCGAGGCATGACTTTGGTCCTGACCAGCCTTGGCATCCGATTCTGTGGCAGTTCTGCCGCTTCCTTGAGCACGTTGGCTTTGAAGGTGTACGCCAGAAAGTTAAGATTGATGGTGACCTCAATGAGTGTTTATTCCAGCGTTACTTTGAAGATAAAAAGTACACCGAAGAAGATATTCAGGACTACTACGATGCGCTGAATGAGGATGCCGAATGAAACTACTGATGCTAGACATCGAAACAAGCCCCAATACTGCACACATATGGGGCCTTCGTGACCAGTACATCAGTCCTGAGCACTTGCTAGAGTCATCCTATGTCCTGTGTTGGGCAGCGAAATGGTACGGCAAGAAAGAAGTCATGTTCGATTCTGTGTTCAAGACTAAAGAACCAAAGAATATGCTTCAGCGGATTCATGACCTAATCTCTGAGGCTGATGCTGTGTGTCACTACAATGGCACACGCTTTGACATACCAGTGCTCAATAAAGAGTTTCTACTACATCATCTGGCACCGCCGGCCCCGTATAAACAGATTGACTTGCTAAAGGTAGTTCGCAAAGAGTTCCGTTTTGCAAGCAATAAGTTAGACCACATTGCACAGAGGCTTGGCTTAGGTCAGAAGACCGCACATGAAGGCTATCAACTCTGGGTCAAGTGCATGAACAAAGACCCTGCTGCGTGGAAAGTAATGGAGAAGTACAACAAGCAGGATGTGTTGCTGTTGGAGAAAGTATATGATCGTCTGCTACCTTGGATTAAGTCTCACCCTAATCATAACCTCTTCAACGGTCACGGTTGTCCCAACTGTGGAAGCGGGAGACTGCAAAAGCGTGGATTTACCTACACCACCACCGGAACCTTCCAAAGATTCCAGTGTACGGATTGTGGTTCCTGGTCCAAATCCTCCAAAGCAATAAAGGAGCACGCCAGTGTCACAGCAGCATAAAACATTAGGCGACTACATCGCAACAAAGCAGATTGGCGGTGACCACTACAAGACTGGCATTCAGCCCTGGGATGTGTTCCTAGATTGGGAGTTAGACCCTTGGCTATGTAACGTCATCAAGTATGTACAGCGCCATCATCGCAAGAACGGCAAAGAGGACCTAGAGAAGGCATTGCACTACCTAGAGTTTGCTCTCGCTAACTACGATAGGATTAAGAAGTCTTACTATGAGTGAAGCGTCTCTCTACAGCCGTAATATGCTCAAAGGCATTGCTGAGTTGAAGAAAGGCAATTGGCTTCCTGGCTTTAACCTGTTTGAGTATCGTGTGTATAATCCAGTCAAGATTGCTCTTGGTGCTAAAACACCATTAGCACGAGCACCAGAGTGGATTCCTGGCCTTGATGTTGTGAACCGCAACATAGTCATCACGAATGAGCAAGGCATGGGCGACAACATCATGTATAGCCGCTTTATAACACTGCTTAGAGAACTGAAGTTGAAGTCTGTCTCTGTGGCTATGACGAGGAACTTAAATCCCCTTATATCCCAGATTGAAGGATGTGATGGCATCGTCAGCGACATGGACTGTCCATCACAGGCTGTTCGTGTCAGAGCACTATCACTGCCTTCGTTGTTGTTACAATACAGCCTTCTTCCGTCAAAACAACCTGAGAAGGTCTACGGCTCTGAAGGCTACTTTAAGTTTGATGTGGAGAAGACAGACAAGGTTGGGTTTTGTTGGAAAAGTGAAAACTCTTCGTGGAACGCTGAAGCAAAGAAAATACCACAAGAGTTAGCAGAGAATTTTTATAATAAGTTGAAAAAACACAAAGATGTAGTATCATTGCAGATTCAGCCTGATTTCATGCCTAGTTATCTTGATGGCAGGGACTGGCTGGATACGGCAAAGAAGTTGGCTGCCTTAGATGCAATCGTGACTATCGATACGGGAGTTGCACACTTGGCAGGAGCGTTGGGGGTGAGGACTATCAATCTTATTGGTGCGGCTGAATATGCTGGTTGGTTTTATCATCCAGTAAATTCACCGACAACACCTTGGTATGATTCGATGGAACTTGTATGGTATGAACCATTTACTAATTGGAAGGCAGGGCTGGATGAAGCACTGAAGAGGTTATGTCGCTAACACTACGAGATATTATGGAACGCATGAGCAAGTTAGACGAAATCACTCTGTTAGAAGTCTTAAATATCTCATCAGAGGAATTAGTAGAAAGATTTGCAGATAAGATTGAAGATAAGTTTGATGAACTGGAGATAGACCTAGATGACTAAAATGAATAACTATTCTGAATTTATTGCAAAGAGTCGATACAGTCGGTTCTTGCCTGAGATGGACCGCCGTGAGCACTGGCACGAAACAGTGAATCGGTACATGGTGTTTATGTATAAGCACCTGCAAGACAAACACAACTACAAGATTAGTGATGAGTTGTACAAAGAACTCAAAGATGCAATCATTAACCTGGAAGTGATGCCTTCAATGCGGTCTATCATGACTGCCGGCAAGGCACTTGACCGTGATAACACTGCTGGCTACAATTGTTCATACTTGCCTGTCGATGACCCAAAGGCCTTTGATGAGGCTATGTATATCCTGCTGTGTGGCACAGGCGTAGGCTTTTCTGTGGAGCATAAATATGTCAATGAATTACCTGAAGTCCCTGACCAGTTGTTTGACTCTGAGACTGTTATTTCGGTTGCAGACTCTAAAGAAGGGTGGGCTAAAGCACTACGCCAACTCATCGCTCTACTATACTCTGGGGAAGTGGCAAGGTATGACCTATCCAAAATTAGACCTGCAGGAGCCAGGCTCAAAACTTTTGGAGGACGTGCCTCTGGTCCAGGGCCTTTGGATGAACTTTTTAAATTCACTGTTGCCAAGTTTAGAGCAGCCGCAGGTAGAAAACTTACATCAATCGAATGTCATGATATTCTGTGTAAAATCGGGGAAGTTGTTGTTGTGGGTGGAGTACGGCGATCAGCAATGATTTCATTGTCTGACCTTGAAGATGACCGAATGAGGGGAGCAAAAAGTGGAGACTGGTGGACACACAATGGACAACGAGCACTCGCTAACAACTCAGCAACTTACATTACTAAACCAGATATTGGACAGTTTCTTTCTGAATGGACAAGCCTTTATAACAGTCACTCTGGAGAGCGTGGTATCTTCTCACGAGCCGCAAGTAAAAGTCAGGCTAAGAAAAACGGAAGACGTGATGGAGATTACGACTTCGGAACTAATCCCTGTAGCGAAATCATATTACGACCCTATCAGTTCTGTAACCTTACAGAAGTCGTTGTACGGGCAGAAGACACTGTAGAGTCGTTAGCCAGGAAAGTACGCATAGCAACGATTCTGGGCACATTCC
>Ga0209985_10002033_pt1 | contig 18890 bp, 15 predicted proteins | sample NOAtaG_FD_187305 | JGI IMG/M metagenome (GOLD analysis project Ga0209985, IMG submission 187305) | Freshwater lake microbial communities from Lake Erie, under a cyanobacterial bloom - NOAA_Erie_Diel6S_1000h metaG (SPAdes) (version 2) | ecosystem: Environmental > Aquatic > Freshwater > Lake ...
CCCGACGGCATTCCCGACGAGTGCCAGCTGAACGGCGAGAAGCCGCTGCTCTACGCCTATGACGACGCGCAGCCCGAGTTCTGGGTGTCGTCGGACGCACCGAACACGGCGTGGCTCAACAACTTCACGGTCGAGGAAGGCAAGGACCGCATCATCGCGATCGATGTGATGTTCGGCCTCGTTCCCGAGGGCACGCCCCACATCATCCATCTCTGGAGCGATCCGAACGGTGACGGCAATCCCGATGACGCGCAGGCGCTCGCATCGATCCCCTTCAACGCGGTCGACGCGGGCGAGGCGTTCACCTACACGCGCATCGACATCCCCGACATCGACCTCGCCCCTGGTGCAAGCTTCTTTGTCGGAGCGATCGTCAACGGCTTCGCGGCGGGCTTGGAGTTTCCTGCGCCGAAGGACTCGACGCCGCCGAACGGCAAGAGCTGGCTCGTCGGCCGGTTCGGCCCGATCGACCCGAACGACCTCTCTGAGGACGCGGACGAGTTCCTGCGGATCGACGACCTCGGCGGTGCGTTCATCGGGAACTGGTGCGTGCGTGCGGTCGCGGTGTCGACCGCCGACTGCAACGAGAACAACATCCCCGACGACTGCGACATCGCAGCCGGCACCTCGACCGACGCGAACAAGGACGGCGTTCCCGACGAGTGCGCGCCGTGCACGGCGGATCTCAACCTCGACGGCAATGTCGGCCCGGCCGACCTCGCGATCGTCCTCTCCGGCTGGGGCACGACCTCGCCGCTTGCGGACCTCGACGACGACGGCGATGTGGACGCGGCGGACCTCCTCGCGCTGCTCAACGCGTGGGGGTCCTGCAAGTAGGCCACGCGGGCGTCTTGGCGTCCAAAAAGGACAAACGGAAGGCCAAGGCCTTCCGTTTGTCCTTTTTGCATCGGGCTGGCGGGATTTGAACCCACGACCTTTTGACCCCCAGTCAAACGCGCTACCAAGCTGCGCTACAACCCGTGAGGCGAACAAGTCTAGCACAGGATTCGCCGCATCGCATCCCGTCGGGGAGTTGCCGCGCGAGGTTATCCGAGCAGTTCGCGCGAAAATCGGCTGTAATCGCGGCCCGCATGACCCCGCTCGCGCTCTCCGCGATCCTCGCGATGCAACCGATTTCCCAGACCGCACCTGCCGTACCGCCGCCCGAACCGATCGGCCCGCTGCCGACGGCGCGGCAGCTCGCGTGGAAGGACCTTGAGTTCACGGGCTTCATCCACTTCGGCCCGAACACCTTCACCGGCGTTGAGTGGGGACATGGCGGCGAGCCGGCCAGCGTCTTCAACCCGACCGCACTCGACGCCCGGCAGTGGGTCAAGGTGATGAAGGACGCCGGCATGAAGGGCGTCGTCATCACCGCGAAGCACCACGACGGGTTCTGCAACTGGCCGACGGAACTGAGCACGCACTCGGTCGCGTCGAGTCCGTGGAAGGGCGGCAAGGGGGATGTGCTGCGCGAACTCAGCGATGCCTGCCGCGAGGGTGGCCTCAAGTTCGGCGTCTATCTCTCGCCGTGGGACCGCAACAACCCGAAGTACGGCACGGGCGAGGAGTACAACGCGTACTTCCGCGCGCAGCTGCGCGAGGTGCTCACGAACTACGGCCCCGTGTTCGAGGTGTGGTTCGACGGCGCGTGCGGCGAGGGGCCGAACGGAAAGCGCCAGGTCTACGACTTCCCGAGTTTCCGCGCGGTCGTGCGCGAACTGCAGCCCGACGCGGTGATCTTCAGCGATGTCGGCCCCGACATCCGCTGGGTCGGCAACGAGCAGGGCTGGGCAGGGGAGACGTGCTGGTCGATGCTCAAGGCGGAAGGTCACGGCATCGGCGACGACAATCCGCCGCCGATCAAGTCGCTGAACGAAGGCGATGAGCACGGCGAGTCGTGGATCCCCGCGGAGGCGGATGTCTCGATCCGTCCGGGTTGGTTCTATCACGCAGACCAGGACGGCAAGGTGAAGACTCCGGCCCAGCTTTTCGACCTGTGGGAGCGCAGCGTCGGGCACAACGCGAACTTCCATCTGAACTTCCCCGTCGATCGACGCGGGCTGATCCACGAGAACGATGTCGCGGCCGTGCTCGGGCTGCGCAAGCTCATCGACGCGACCTACGGCGAGGGCACCGACCTCGCGCGCGGCCGCACGACGGCAGGGGACAACATGCGGGGGTTCGTCCCGAGCGGCGCGTTCGAGAAGCCGCGCGCGCTCGAGTTCGGAACCGACAAGCTGGTCGACGGCGACCCGAAGACCTACTGGGCCACGGACGATGGCACGAAGGCCGCGATGGTCGAAGTCGAACTCGACGCCGCGAAGGCGTTCGACCGCGTGGTGCTCGCGGAGCCGACCTGGCTCGGCCAGCGGGTGCGGAAGTTCCGCATCAGCGTCCCGGCCACGCCCGACAACAACCATCGCGACTGGACCGTGATCGCTGAGGGAACCACGATCGGCCACAAGCGCATCGTGCGCGTTCCCGAGACGAAGGCGCGGCACCTGCGCGTCGAGATCCTCGACTCGCGCGCGTGCCCGTGCCTCACGACGCTTTCGGTGCACAAGACGAAGGCGCCGGGCTGACGGATGGTCGCGCGGAAGAGTCCATCCGAGGCCGTGACGCGCGTCTCGCGGTCGCTGTCGCGCAAGGTCGGCGTGCTCGAGTTCGCGGCGCCGGTGGCGTTCGTCTACAACCCGCTCGAGTATGCGCGCGCGCCGCACGAGCGATATCTCGCGCACGCGAGGCGCGGAATCGACGCGCTCTACCTCGGCATGAACCCGGGCCCCTTCGGCATGGCGCAGACGGGCGTGCCGTTCGGCGAGATCGCGGCGGTGCGCGGATTCCTCGGAATCGAGGAGCGTGTGCGCGCGCCGAAGGCGATGCATCCGAAGCGGCGCATCGAGGGCTTCGACTGCCCGCGGAGCGAAGTGAGCGGTCGGCGATTCTGGGGTCTCATGGCACGCGAGTTCGGCTCGGCCAAGCGGTTCTTCGAGCATGGGTTCGTGTGGAACTGGTGCCCGCTCGCCTTCATGGCCGAGAGCGGTGCGAACATCACCCCTGACAAGCTGGCGCGCGCGGAGCGCGAGTCGGTCGAGGCGGCTTGCGACGAGGCCTTGCAGGCGATGGTCGAGGCTCTGGCGCCGCGGGTGATCGTGGGGGTCGGAGGGTTCGCATCGAAGTGCGCGGAACGGGCGCTGGGCGAAGGCGCGCCGGAGATCGTGACGATGCTGCACCCGTCGCCCGCCAGTCCAGCCGCGAACCGCGGGTGGGACGCGGCGGCGCTGAAGGTGCTCGCGTCCGTCCGCCGCTGATCGAAACGGTGCCAGGCACGTGCCGTGCAGTGCCGGGCACTGCACGGCACGTGCCGTGCACCATTCTGCGAGTTTGCCGGAGCGGCGGCCGCCCTGCGAAGGGTCGGGCTCGCACGGCCGCCGCGCGGATCGGCCTCGGTGCCAGGCACGTGCCAGTCAGTGCCAGGCACTGCACGGCACGTGCCGTGCACCGGTCGGAAGAGCGAACGCGGACCCCTCGTGACTCTTCCGCGCATCAATCAAGCTGGATGTTGTCTTGACCGCCCGCCGATTCACTCGGCGGGCGGTCGTCCAGAGGGAGCGGCCGCAGCCGCGACCGCTCAAGAACGGACAGGGGGAGATTCGAACTCCCGATACGACGAAAGCCGTATACAGCATTTCCAATGCTGCTCCTTCAACCGCTCGGACACCTGTCCTCGAAGGGTCGCGAAGTGTACCCGAACTCGATGTCCACGCGACCCTCCCGGCGGGAACGCGGACGCGGGAACGGGCGGGAACGACGCGATCCCGTCACAGGTGAACGCGCAGCGGGACATTTTCAGAAATAACTCCTCTGCGGTAGCGTTTCGGAACCAACTCATGGCATCTTGCGAAGTCTCGCAGAGCCTGTCTCCGCCCTTCGTGCGAGGCGGATCGGCATCAGGTTGGTCGCGTGCATCCCATCGAGTCCCTCATAAACCGCGTGCTGCGACCACTTGAGTATCTGGTGCTCGTGCTGCTCCTGACGCTCTTCGTCGGTGTCGTCTATTTTTTATCAACCCACCCCGTCGCGTACCAGAAGCTGATGTCGCTCAGCACGGACCCGATCCCGGATATCGACTGGAAGGGCCAGCAGCGCGCCTTCGCGGCCGAGAGCGTGATCGGAGCGATCCCTTACAAGGGCAGCGACATGCTCGCGCTCGTGCTGCCGTCGCAGCTTTACGAGGCCACCATGCTGAACGGCTTCGGCAACTGCGCCAACAAGTGCCGTGGCCTCTCGTACTACCTCGAGCAGCGCGGAATGTCGTTCCAGCGAATCGAACTGCTGCCTACGGAGAACTTCGTCCGCGGCTCGGGCCATGTGCTCGTCCGCGCGAAGTACCTCTATCGCGGCGAGGAACGGGTCGGGCTCATCGACATGCTCGAGGGCGGCCTGCTCGTCAAGGGCGATGTACCGGTCGACCTCGATCAGCTCCGCGGAGCAAGCCCGTTCACCATCGAGATCGCGCCGCTCAATGTCCGTTGCGACCGCCAGTCCGACTACTACGGCACCTTCCTCGAGACCGCCGCGATCGCGGTCGCCGATTCCCGCGATATCGAGCGGTACTTCCGCTGGGTCGAGGCCGTCTATGTGCCGACCGGGAACCCGAAGCTCGAGCGGTTCCTGTGCAACGCGTCCGCGATCGTGCTCGGCATCTTCCCTCGGCTGCATGTCTCCGAAGCCGATCTCGCGCGCCTGATCGCGCCGAACTTCAAGACCTATCTTCTCGCGCAGGCCATGACCTGGTCGACCCGCGCGCTGATGCTGCTTCTGCCGCTCGTGGCCGCGCTGATCGCGCTCCGCACCGGCCTGCGCAGGTCGCGCGCCGCGCGGCAGCGCGGCTCGGACGCAGGTCCAGCCGGCGTCGCCGCACCGTAGTATGGCGGCCATGGCCGCTCCCGAACGCATCAGCCCCCGCGTCATCCTCGTCATCGCGGTCGCGGCGCTCGGATACTTCGTCGATCTCTTCGACCTCGTCCTCTTCTCGATCCTGCGCGTCCCGAGCCTTCAGGCGCTGGGCATCACCGATCCGCAGGAGCTGACCAAGGTCGGCAAGCACCTGCTCGACATCCAGCTGATCGGCATGCTGCTCGGCGGCCTCGCGTTCGGCATCCTCGGCGACCGCGTCGGCCGCATCAAGACGCTGTTCGGCTCGATCCTGCTCTACTCGGTCGCCAACATCCTCAACGCGTTCGTCACCGATGTCTGGCAGTACGAGGTGCTCCGCTTCATCGCCGGCTTCGGACTCGCGGGCGAACTTGGCGCGGGCATCACGCTCGTCGCCGAGATGCTGCCGACCAAGAAGCGCGGCATCGGCACCACCATCGTCGCGTCGGTCGGTCTCCTTGGCGCGGTCGCGGCGGGCGTCGTCGGCAGCTATGTCCCGTGGAACTGGTGCTACCTCATCGGCGGCGTCATGGGGCTCGCGCTGCTCGCCATGCGGATCGGCGTGGTCGAGAGCGGCCTCTTCGAGTCGATGCGCGTCAAGACCGAGGCGCACGGCGTGCACCGCGGCAATCCGCTGCAGCTCGTCTGGCCTCCGCGGCGCTTCGCGCGCTTCTCGCTCGTCGTCCTCTCGGCGATGCCGATCTGGTTCGTCGGCGGCGTGATGTTCGTCTTTGCGCCCGAGATCGGCCGCGCGATGGGGATCGCCGAGCCGATCATGCCGGCGAAGGTGATCTTCTGGGCGTACCTCGGCGTGGTCGTCGGCGATGTCGCGAGCGGCGCCGTGTCGCAGGTCATCCGCAGCCGGACGCGCACGATCATCGGTTTCCTCGCGCTGCTTGCCGCGACGATCTCGCTGTTCTTCCTGTTCGCGCCCAAGGGAGCGCCGTACTTCTACGGCATGATGTGCCTCGTCGGCGCGGCGACGGGCTACTGGGCGATCTTCGTGACGACCGCCAGCGAGCAGTTCGGCACGAACCTCCGCGCGACCGCCGCGACCAGCGCGCCGAACTTCGTGCGCGCGACCGCCGTTCCCATCACCAGCATCTGGCTGGCGATGAAGGGAACGCCCGCCGCGCCGGGCATCGATGTGGTGACGGCCACCTGGGTGCTCGGCATCTGCTGCGTCGCGGTCGGCATCATCGCGGCGCTCGCGCTCGACGAGACCTTCCACCGCGATCTCGACTACCTCGAACACTGACGGGCAACGGCGACCACCCATGACGATCTCAACGATCCTTTGCACACTCCTCCTCGCCCAGCAGCCGCCCGCGACCGCGTCGGCGGGCGTCGATCCCGCGGCCGCCGCGCGCCGTCCGTCCGCGACTTCGCTCGCGCGCTTCCACGAGCTTCTCGCCAGCGAGCCGCATGTCGCGGGCACGCCGGGCGACGCGCGCACCATCGAGCGCCTCCGCGCGGCGTTTGAGGAGATCGGCAGGGGCGTGCCGGGCTGGTCGGTCGAGGTCCACGAGTTCCATCCGCTGCTCGCGCATCCCGTGCGCGCGAAGCTCGAGATCGTCGGAGGCTCGTCCGACGGCGCCAACCTGCCGCTCGCCATCACAGAGCCGAGCCTCGCCATCGATCCCGCGACGACGCATCCCGACCTCGACATCGCGTGGAACGCGTGGAGCGGTTCGGGCGTCGCCGAGGCGGGCGTCGTCTATGTCAACTACGGCCGGCGCGAGGACTTCGAGCGGCTCGCGAAGCTCGGCATCGATCCGCGCGGAAAGGTCGCGCTCGCGCGCTACGGCGGGAATTTCCGCGGCTATAAGGCGAAGTTCGCCGAGGCCGCGGGCTGCGTCGGGCTCGTGATCTTCACCGATCCGGCGGATTCCGGCTTCACGAAGGGCAAGGTCTGGCCCGACGGCGGCGGCTGGTCGAACGCCGACAGCGTGCAGCGCGGTTCGTTGATCACGCTTCCGTACATGGGCGACCCGCTCACGCCCGGCCGCGAGGCGACGAAGGACGCCGAGCGCGTGGCGGTCGAGTCGCTGCCGCTGCCGAAGATCCCCGTCCAGCCGATCGGCTACGGCGCCGCGCGCGAGATCATCTCGCGCATGAAGGGCGCAGAGAGCCCGAAGGAGTGGCGCGGCGGCCTTCCGCACGACTACCGCCTCGACGACCCTGCGCTGAAGCTGCGTCTCGAGATCGAGCAGACGCGCTCGATCCGGCCGACCGCGAATGTGATCGCGCGCCTCGAGGGCGCGACGGTTCCGGGCGAGTCCGTCGTGATCGGATCGCACCACGACGCCTGGTGCGCGGGCGCCGCCGATCCGCTCGCGGGCACGATCTGCACGCTCGAGGCCGCGCGGATCTTCGCCGAGCTCGCCCGCGAAGGCGCGCGCGCCGACCGCACGCTCGTGTTCGCGGCGTGGGGCGCCGAGGAATACGGCATCATCGGCTCGACCGAGTTCGTCGAGCGCGACGCGGCGGGTCTCGCACGCGGCGCCGTCGCCTACATCAACCTCGACATGACGGCGATGGGCCTCAACCCCGGCGCCGCCGTGAGCCCGACGCTGCGCGAGGCCGTCGCACGCGCGCTCGCGCACGCGCCCGACGCGACCGGCGCGAACACCGTCCTCTCCGCGTGGGCGAAGGCCGACGACGGCGCGCCGCGCTTCGGCGACCTCGGCGGCGGCAGCGACCATGTCGCGTTCTGGTGCCACGCGGGCGTGCCGTCGATCGCGTTCTCGGCGTCCGGCAGCTCGGGCTCGATCTACCACTCGAACTACGACACGCTCGCGTGGTACCGCGCCATCGTGGGCGACGACTACGCATCCGCGCGGCTGGTGACGGGCATGGTGAACGCGGTCGTCGCGTCGCTTGCCGAGGCCGACATCCCGCACATCTCGCTCACGGCGCTCGTCGACGACGGCATCGCGCAGGCGACCGGCCTGCGCGCGCTTGCGAAGGAGCGCAACCTCGGCGCGACCGGCGACCTCGCCGACACCATGCTCGACACGATCCTGGCGACCTTCCGCACGATGCGCCGGTTCGCGGCGAAGGCGGACGCGCGCGTCGCCAGTACCCCGCGCGCGACCGACGGGGCGGCGCTTTGGTCGGTGCGCTCGATCTGGATGACCCGCGACGGCCTCGAGGGTCGCCCCTGGTACCGCAACCTGCTCGCCGCCACCGACCGCGACTCGGGCTACGCGACCTCCACCTGGCCGCTCCTGCGCGAGGCGATCCTCGACGCCAAGCCCGACGACCCGGCATCGCGCGAGCGCATCCTCGAGGCCTCGGGCGCCTATCTCGAGGCGCAGGCGGCGACCTACGCGCTGCTCGACGCGCTGCTCGCGCCGCCCGACGCGACGGGCGGGCCGGACCCCGTTCCCGCCCCGCGGAATCCCTGATCGCCGGCCCCGCGGCACCAGTCCCCGGTTTTCGGACGCACCGTCCTCCGACGCGGTTTCGTTGGGCAGGCGCGGGATATCGGAGGCGGAGGATTGTGAGAAACGGGAGCCAAAGTGAGCCGATCCGCAGGGGATGGGCCGTATTCTCCGTGCGACCGTCGCACTCGGCCGCAGGGCCGTCGGCGAGCGTTCGGCGCGTCAAGCGTCCGCATCGTTCGTTCGATGACACCCCCGACCGACTGCGACCGTACCGACAAGATCCGTTTCCGAACCTTGGGTCACAAGCGTTCCATCCATCAGTGAGAGTCCAATGAAGATGCATGCACTGAAGAGCCTCGCCTACACCGCCATCGCCGCCGCCGCGACCATCGCGTCCGCTCCGTCCGCCGATGCGCAGGTCGTCAATGTCCGCACCGACCGGATCGTGTCGGGCCTCAACTACCCCGTGTTCGTGACCCACGCGCCGGGCGACAGCACGCGTCTCTTCATCGTGCAGAAGGGCGGCGCGATCCGCATCTTCGACCGCACGACCAACACGCTGCTCGCGACTCCGTTCCTCTCGGTCGCCGTGACCGGCGGCACGAGCGTGAGCGACGAGCGCGGCCTCCTCGGCCTCGCCTTCGACCCGGGCTACGCGAAGAACGGCCAGTTCTACATCTACTACACGGGCGCGAGCACGAATGTCCTCGCGCGCTACACGCGCTCGGCATCCAATCCGAATGTCGCGAACCCGGGCGGTTCGGTGATGCTCTCGTGGAGCGATCCCTTCTCCAACCACAACGGCGGTTGGCTCGGATTCGGTCCGGACGGCAACCTGTACATCGGTAGCGGCGACGGCGGCTCCGCGAACGATCCGAACGGCGCGGGCCAGAGCCTGACGACCCGTCTCGGCAAGATGCTGCGCATCAAGCCCACGGTCGGCGGTTCCTCGCCGTTCTACACCATTCCCGCGGGCAATCCGTTCGCCGGCGGTGCGACCATCGACGACGAGATCTGGGCCTACGGCCTGCGCAACCCGTGGCGCAACTCGTTCGACCGCGAGACGGGCGACCTCTGGATCGCCGATGTCGGCCAGAACGCCGTCGAGGAGCTCAACTTCCAGGTGGCGGGCGCCACCGGCGGCCGCAACTACGGCTGGCGCTGCATGGAAGGCACGAGCTGCACCGGACTCACGGGCTGCACCTGCAACGGCGCAACGCTCACGATGCCGATCCGCACGCACCCGCACTCCTCGGGAACGAACTCCGGATTCTCGATCACCGGCGGCTATGTCTACCGTGGCTGCCGCATGCCCGACCTTCGCGGCACCTACTTCTACGCCGACTATGTCACGAACAATGTGTGGAGCTTCCGCTACAACTCGGCGACCAACACCCAGACCGAGTTCACGGTGCGCAACTCGCAGATGACGCCGTCGCTCGACGGCTTCACGGTGAGCAACATCGCGTCGTTCGGCGAGGACGCCGAAGGCGAGCTCTACATCGTCGACCAGGGCAGCTCTGCGAACACGGGCGAGATCTTCAAGATCGTGCCGACCTCGGGCGACGGCACCTGCGCGCCGCCGTGCGCGCCGGCCGACCTCGACTGCAACGGCACGGTTGACTCGGGCGACCTCGCGACCCTCCTCAACAACTGGGGCGGCACGGGCGTGGGCGACCTCAACGCCAGCGGCTCGGTCGAGAGCGGCGACCTCGCGATCCTCCTCAACTCGTGGGGTTGAATCGTGGGGTTGAATCGTGGGGTTGAATCGTGGGGATGAACCGCGGGATTGAACCAGTCTCGATCCCCGAAAGCATGAAATCGCAGGGCTCCGTTCGCGGAGCCCTGCGTCTTTTTCGGCGTTCCCGTGGAATCGGGTGCGGGCAGGCTCGACTCTCGCGGCCCCTTGCGCAGTACGATCAGCGCAACCACGCGCCTGGTTCTCCTGAACCCACTCCTCAGAACCGAGTGCCCGGAACAAAGTCTCCCGATCACGGTGTCCGCATGCGCCACGACCGATCCATCGTTCTCACCCGAAGCACGCTCCTCCTCGCCCTTGGAGGCTGTCTCGCATCCGCCGCATGGGCCACGCAGGCCGCGGTCGCGACCGCCCCGCAGCAGGCGCCCGCGCAGCAGCCTTCCGTGATCACCGTGGCGCCGCCGATCGTCGATCTCGGCGTGGTGCAGCCGGGCTCCACGAACCCGGCCAAGTTCACGCTCATCAACACGGGCCGCGCGCCGGTGTCGGTGCAGAACGCGGTTCCCAACTGCAAGTGCACGAACATCACGCCGGTGCAGGGCAAGGTCATCGCGCCGGGCGGTTCGCTCGAGATCGAGGCGTCGCTCGCGGCGCCACGCGTTCCCGGCGACAAGGAAGCGGTGGTGTTCTTCTCGTTCGCGGGCGCCACGCCCGTCCAGGCCAAGATCAAGGGCGAAGTCCGCCTTCCCGTCCTCGCGACGCCGCCGTTCGTCGATGCGCTGCGCGAGGTCGTGAGCGGCACCATCACGCTGAAGTCGGCCGACGGCAAGCCGTTCACGGTGCTTCAGAGCGGGGGCACGGCGCCGATCTTCGTCGGGTTCGACCCCGCGAAGGACGCGCCGCGCAACGAGTACCGGATCGCGTGGAGCCTCGCCGGCCGCGCGCCCGAGCAGATGCCGCTCTGGTGGATCGTGTGGACCGACCGCGCCGACTGCGACGCGATTCCGCTGCGCGTGCGCGACGAGGCGACGGGCGGCAAGCACGATATGGAGCGCTTCAAGCGCTTCTGGATCGTGAAGGAGTCGATCGTGGTCGCGGGCCGCGGCTCGGTCGGCGCGCCGCACAAGGCCGAGGTCGAGCTCGAGCACTACAACCCGCCGAAGCGCGGCGCGGTCGAGAACCCGGCATGGCGCGAGGTGCGCTCGGTGAAGTCGCTCAACCCCGATGTCGAGGTGAAGTTCAACGGCAAGCGCGACGCGGGCACCGACGGCGCCATGCTCGAGATCGAGCTCACCGCGAAGCGCGGCGGCCCGATCGAAGGCCTGCTCGAGATCGAGACCGCGACGGGCAAGGGCACGGTGCCCTTCGCCTACTTCGCGACCGCCGGCTGACCGGAACTCCATGCAGCGATGGGCGACCAGTGCATCCGCGTTCGCGGATCTGCTCGAGACCGCGGCGGAAGCCATGCGGAGTTCGCCGCTGCGCGATCACTGCACGCTGCGGCTGCCGCGTCGCGGCAGGTTGCTCGCGACCGGCGACATCCACGACAACCAGCTGCATCTCGACGCGGTGGTGCGCGCCGCGCGCCTGAAGCGCTCGCCCGACAACCATCTCGTGCTGCACGAGCTGATCCACGGCGAGCGCCTCGTGAGCGGCATGGACATGAGCCACCGCATGCTCGCGAAGGTGGCCGAACTCGTGATCGCGCATCCGCTGCAGGTGCATCCGATGCTCGCGAACCACGAGATCGCGCAGTACCGCGGCCAGCACATCTCGAAGGGCGCAGGCGACAACCTGCAGCTCTTCGACGCGGGCCTCGACTGGGTGTACGGCGAGGACGCGCAGGTGGCCGCGGACGCGATCGGCGCGTTCGTGCGCGCGATGCCGCTCGCGGTGCGGTGCGAGAACGGCACGATGGTCTCGCACTCGCTGCCTGCCGCGGCGCAGATGCAGTACTTCGACATGTCGGTGCTCGGGCGCGATCTGGTCGACGACGACTTCGACAGCCCCGCGGGCGCGGCCTACCTGATGACCTGGGGCCGCAACCACTCGCCCGAGCATCTCGAGGCGCTCGCCCGCGCGTGGGGCGTCAGGCTGTTCATCGTCGGACACGCGCACGCGAGCGCAGGCATCGACTTCCGCCCGCCGAACATGGTGATCCTGAACAGCGACCACGAGCAGGGGCGCGTGCTCGAGATCGACCTGGCGGCGGATGCGCCGGAGGCATCCTCGCTGCTTGGCCGCGCGATGCCTGTCCAGTCGTACTTCGACCTCGACGCGATGAGCGGCGGAGACGGACGCGGCGCATGAGCGGAACCTCGTCGCGGCCCATGCTGCTCGTCGACTGCTCGCAGCGCGAGTGCGTTCTCGGGCTTGCCGTTCCGGAAGGCGCGGGCCGCACGATCGTCACAAGCCGCAGATTCACGCCAGACATGCATGCCGTGCGCGAGCCCTTCTGGGACGAGCTCCGCGCCCTCATGGCGGGCGCCGCGCCCGGCCTCGAGCCGAGTGAGCTTGGTTCCGTGGCCGTCGCCGTCGGTCCAGGGGGCTTCACGGGGCTGCGGGTGTCGGTGGCCTTCGCGAAGGCCGTGGCGCTTGCGCGCGGAATCCCCGTGGTTCCCGTGCCTTCCGCCCTCGTCTTCGCCGCGTCCGACCGCATGGCCGGTGGCGAGGCAGCCGACGGGCCGCGCATGGTTGCCCTGGCCGCGAAGGGCCGTACGGCCTGGGTCGCGCTCGTCGACGAGCCCTGTGCGCTCCGGCGGGAGGGAGAAGTGCTCGACCCCGACGCCTTCGAGGCGCTCGCGGCCGAGACCGTCCTGCGGAAAGGCCGGCTTCTGGCGGACGAACACCTCGACTCCGAACTCGGGGAGCGGGCGCGCAAGGCTGGGCTACTCCGCGGAGAACTGGCCGTCGATGTGGCCGCATTCGCCGAGATTTCCGCGGAGATCCTGCGGCGCGGCGGCGCGGTGGAACCGGCGAGGCTGCAGCCGATCTATGCGCGCGAGCCGGAGGCGGTGACGAACTGGCGCATGCGCGCGGCAGACCGGCGGCGCTGAGTTCGCAGACCTTGGCCGCGCAGTTTTTGCGCCGAAGTTCGGACGCATCATCGAACGCATCGAGACACACGGTACAAGCCGACCAGCGGCGGAATCGCATCGCGCGAAAGCGGGCCACGCGTTCGATGCGTGGCTTGATCGCTCCGATCAACGCTGCGGCGTCGCGCGTTGCGGGCGGCGCCGACAGTCCGGTTGCCCGAAGGCATCGAGCCAAGGGCGGAGATCGATGATCGCCTCACGGTGCGCGTTCGCGCGTCGGAGGCGAGGGGGGAGTGTCGTCCCGTGGTCCGCTGGAAGTCTTCCGGCGGGCCGAGCGGCGACGCTCAATTGAGGAGGAAACCGTCGTGCAGCATCCAGGTTCGGACAACACACCCGGCGATTCGTCAGGCAACGGAAAGGCGCGGGACGCCTCCCGGCCGGCCGCACATGACGAGATCCCGCTCGGCAAGCCACGCGACGCCCGTCTGCTTCGCGCGCTCTGCGTCGGCCTCGACTGCGTGCAGGACGCACGGCTCTCCGTGCTCCTCGACGAGGCGGGCCTGCGCCACGACAGCGTCGACGCCGCCACCGAGGCGCTGGCGAACATCGTGTCGAACCCCACCGACTTCATCTTCATCGCCTCGACGGTGCATTCGCGGGAGTTCGCGCCGATCGCGGCGCAGGCCCGCCGCATCTCGTCGTCGACGAAGCTCGTGGTGACCGGTGCGGCGCCGACCGTGTCGGAACTGCTCGCCGCAATGCGTGCCGGCGCCGTCGACTGGATCGATCCGACCGACGACACCGGCACGGTTCTCGCGCGGATCCGCGCGGTCGCCGACGCCGTCAACGACGAGCGTCGCCGCGACGAGCGCATGACCCGCCTGAAGGGCATCTGCCAGAAGCTGGTCGTCCACCACGACGAGTTCACGCGACAGGTCGACGAGCTCCACCAGGGGCTCAACTCGGCGGTGCACGATGCGCAGGAGCGCGTCGACGAGGCGGAAGTCGCCGGCGAGTTCCGCGGCCTTCTCTCGCAGGAACTCGATGTCGAGGACCTGCTGCGCACGGCCCTGCAGTACCTGCTGACCAAGACCGGCCCGACCAACGCGGCCGTCTATCTGCCCGGCTCGAAGCCGAGCCAGTTCGGACTCGGCGCGTATGTGCACTACGACTGCCCGCGCACGACCGCGCAGCCGCTCCTCGACCGCCTCGGCGAGGAGATCTGCGAGCGCCTCGCGCATCGCCCGGACATCATCCGCTTCACCGACACGCGCGAGTTCGTCCACGCGATCGGCATGGCGGGAGCGGTGCTCGAGGACACCGAGCTCGTCGCGTGGAGCGCCACGCACGAGGGCGAGTGCATGGCGGTGTTCTTCCTCTTCCGCAACCGCGAGGAGCCGTTCAAGGACGAGCTCGCGGCGCTGATCGATGTGCTGCGGCCGGTCTTCGGCGCGCAGATGGCGAAGCTCGTCCGCATCCACCACCGCTCGAGCTTCAAGTTCCCGAAGCTCCAGTCGGACGGCGACGAAGCCGACGGCGCGGAAGACGAAGAGGACGAGGGCGAAAGCTGGCGCGACGCGGCGTAAGATGCCGCGCATGCCACGCCGCACCATCGCAGAGTTCCGCGCCGAGCGCGCCAAGGGCCAGGAGGCACTGCTCTCGGCCGACCACCTCGGTCTCAAGCGCTTTCTCAGGCTTGATTCGGCCGCGTACGAGGACGGCGCGCTCGACGCGCGCACCAAGGAGCTCCTCGGTCTCGTCGCGAGCGCCGTGCTCCGCTGCAACGACTGCATCGACTACCACCTCGAGCAGTGCGTGAAGGCGGGCTACACGCGCGAGCAGGTCGTCGACGCGCTCAATGTCGCGCTCGTCGTCGGCGGATCGATCGTGATTCCCCACGCCCGGCACGGGATGCTGTCGCTCGACGAGCTGTTCGCGGAGAAGGCCGCGGGCACGCTGCCCGCGTGACGCGCGTCACGCGCGCTTCGTGCGCAAGAGGACCGTCACGCCGCCCGTGACGCGGTCGCCCTTCGCCACGCAGATGTTCTCGACCTCCGCGGTCGGAACGATGAGCTCGGTGGTCGAGCCGAACTTGATCATGCCGAACCGCTCGCCCCGCGCGAAGCGCTGGCCGGCCTGGATCGGGCACACGATGTGGCGCGCGACCTTGCCGGAGATCTGCTTGACGCCGAGGAGCAGCCCGCCCGCCGTGCGCAGGCGCGTGACCATCGACTCGTTGACCTTCGCGCTCTCCTCGATGCGGACATCGAGGTACTTGCCCGGCGTATGGATGGTGCCAAGCACCTCGACCTCGGCGGGCATGCGGTTCACATGCACATCGAAGACCGAGAGATAGATGCGGACGATCGTCGCAGGGGCGCCGTCGGTCGCGACATGCTCGGGAACCTCGAGGACCGCGCTGACGAGGCCGTCGGCCGGGCTGACGAGGTCGCGGGAGTCGGCGGTGGCGGGGCGGCGTCCGAGCGGATCACGGAAGAACGACGCGAGCGCCAGCCAGACGACGAGTGCTGCGATCGCGATCCACCACCAGCCGAAGAACACACCCGCCGCTGCGGCGGCCGCAGCGGCGAGGGTGATGATCATCCATTCACGGAACCCGTAGCGCGTGAGCAGCATCTGGGTCGGTCACTCGGACGCGCGTCCGACGAAGAATCCGACGAGGCCGAACACCGCGGCGATGCCGGCGAGGCTGCCGCCCCACGCGAGCAGGTTGCTCGAGAAGTTCGCGGCAACGCCGGAGCCCGCGCCGAACACGACGCTGAGGGCGATGAGGCCCGCGACCACGAGGCCGACGGCTGCGGCGACCATGAGGCCGACGCCGACGCCCGACCACGCACCGTCGTACGCCTCGGCCATGACCATGCCGGTCGCGGCCGCAGGGGCGGCGCCGTAGGAGGGCGATGCGTTGACGGCTTCGAAGAGGCCGCTCGCGCCGGCGGCTGGCTCGCCGCTCTCGTTCGAGTAGACCTGGTCGATCAGTTCTGCGCCGAGCGCGGTTTCCTCGCTCTCGCGGGTGAGGTCGAGGAGGCCCGAGCCGGAGCCCACGGTCTCGAGACCGATCTCGACGGCGTCGCCGCCACGGTTGCCGAGGGCCGAGACGCCGGTGCGCTCGGAGCTGTCGGCGAGCGACGGAGCCTTGCCGAGGGTGGTGTCTGCGAGGCCGAGGACGGAATCCTCGTTGGCGGCGCGGCGGCCGCCCGGCGAGGCGGCGCCGATCGCGGTGCCGCTCGAACTGTCCGCGAGGCCGATCGGGCCCTGCGAATCGTCGAGGCGCGGCGAACCGCCGTCACCCATCACATTGGCGAGGAGGTCGACCTGCTCGACCCGGAACTTCGGCTGACCCTCGTGCATGACGCGCTGCAGGCGACCGGTGTCTGCGATCGCGTTCACTTCCGCGGCGGACTTCTTGAGCTTCGCTGCGGTCTCTTCGAGGGTGTAGAACGACTTGGCCATGAAAGTCTCCAGTGGTGGGCAACCGCCCGCCTGAGTCCCGTACGCTACCCCACGGCGGCGGATGCCGCAAGGACGAAGGCCGCTCGGAACCGCCTATCCACCAACTCTACGCGCGCCGCGATGGTTCATCGACAACACTCGACCAAGAAAGGGCTTGGGAAGGGGGCGCGGGCTCCCGAGGCAGGGGTTCCGACCGCCGCGGCGGATGCGATTCAGGCGTGGTTTGCGGGGGCGGCGCGGGATCTTCCGTGGCGAAAGCGTCGGAACGGCTACCACGCCCTGGTCAGCGAGTTGATGCTCCAGCAGACGCAGGTGTCGCGGGTGCTGGAGAAGTTCGGGCCGTTCGTACGGCGGTTTCCGACGGCCGCGGCGCTGGCGGCCGCAAGCGAGGACGAGGTGCTGGCGGCATGGCAGGGGCTCGGCTACTACCGCCGGGCGCGGCTGCTCCACGCCGCCGCGAAGGCGGTCGTCGAGCGCCATGACGGGCGCGTGCCGGCCGACGACCACGCCGCGCTCCTGGCGCTGCCCGGGGTTGGGCGGTACACCGCCGGCGCGATCGCCTCGATCGTGGCTGGGGCGCGTACGCCGATCGTCGACGGGAATGTGACTCGGGTGTTTCAGCGGCTGGCCGCACGCGAGGGCAGCGCAAGCGACCGCGCGGTGACCGAATGGGCCTGGCGCGAGGCCGAGCGCTTCGTCGCGCGCGCGGGCGATCCGGCGGCCGCGAACGAAGGATTGATGGAGCTCGGCGCGACCGTGTGCACGCCCGCCGCGCCGAAGTGCGCAGGCTGCCCGCTTGCGCGCATGTGCGTCGCGCGGCGCGAGGGGCGTGTCGACGAGATCCCGGCGCCAAAGGCGCGCGTCGCGCGGCGCGAACTCGTGCTGGCGACGGCGCGCATCGTGCGCGCGTCGGATGGCGCGGTGCTGCTCGAGCAGCGGCCGCGCGAGGGGCTGTGGGGCGGGTTGTGGCAACCACCCGCGGTCGAGTGCGCGGACGCCCGCGAGATCGCGCCGCCCACGGCGGCGGAGCTGCTCGGGCTTCCCGCGACGGTCGCGCTGTGCGCGGCGGGGGAGGTTCCGTTCCAGACCACGCACCGCGCGGTCGTGTTCGTGATGTACGACGCGAAGGTGCGCGGCGCAGGCGCCGCGTTCGCGCGCGGCGGGCGGCGCTGGGTGACGCGCGACGAACTCGCGGGGTTTGCGCTGTCAAACGCCGCGAAGCGCGTGCTGGGTGCTTGAGCGGCCCCGAACGCGCCCGCTGAAGTTCAGCATGACGAGCACCAGAGGGAGCGGCCGCAGCCGCGACCGCTCAAAACGCCTCACGCCCGCTCGAACATGGCCGCCGCGCGCAGCAGCAGCTCCTCAGCGAACGCCGGCGCCTGCAGCTGGATTCCGACGGGCAGCCTCTTGCCGCCTTCATCCGCGAAGCCGCCGTTGATCGAGATCCCGGGGATTCCCGCGATGTTCGTGTTCACCGTGTAGACATCGCAGAGGTACATCGACAGCGGATCCTTCTTCCCGCCGAACGGGAACGCGGGAACCGGCGAGGTCGGGCCGAGGATGACATCGCACTTCGCGAACGCGCGGTCGAACTCGTCCTTGATGAGCCGCCGCGCCTGGAGCGCGCGCTTGTAGTACGCGTCGTAATAGCCCGAGCTCAGCACATAGGTGCCGAGCATGATGCGGCGCTGGACCTCGGGCCCGAAGCCCTCGGCGCGCGACTTCGAGTAGAGGTCCTCGAGATCCTCGCCGGCCTCGAGCTTCGCGCGGTGGCCGTAGCGGATGCCGTCGTAGCGGGCGAGGTTGCTCGACGCCTCTGCGGGCGCGATCACGTAGTAGGTCGAGATGCCGATGTCGGTGAGCGGGAGATCGATGTCGACGATCTCCGCGCCGAACGCGCGCGCGGCCGCGATCGACTGCTCGAGCACCGCGGCGACCGCTGGCGCGTTCGCCTCGCTGCGGTACTCGCGCGGGACTCCCACGCGCAGCTTCGCAAGCGGCTCGCGCACCTTCGCCGCGAGCGGCTCGCACGGCGCGTCGGCGCTCGTCGAGTCGCTCTCGTCGCGACCGGCCATCGCGTCGTACACAAGCGCCGCATCCTCGACCGAATGCGCGAACGGACCGATCTGGTCGAGGCTCGAGCCGAACGCCACGAGGCCGTAGCGCGACACGCGGCCGTAGGTCGGCTTGAAGCCCACGCAGCCGCAGAGCGAGGCGGGCTGGCGGATCGAGCCGCCGGTGTCGGAACCAAGCGCCGCGTCGCAGAAGCGCGCGGCCACCGCAGCAGCGCTGCCGCCCGAGCTTCCGCCCGGCACGCGCGAGGTGTCCCACGGGTTGCGCGTCGCGCCGAAC
>Ga0209985_10002034_pt1 | contig 18874 bp, 18 predicted proteins | sample NOAtaG_FD_187305 | JGI IMG/M metagenome (GOLD analysis project Ga0209985, IMG submission 187305) | Freshwater lake microbial communities from Lake Erie, under a cyanobacterial bloom - NOAA_Erie_Diel6S_1000h metaG (SPAdes) (version 2) | ecosystem: Environmental > Aquatic > Freshwater > Lake ...
GGCGTGCCCCACACCATGGCACATGCCTTGGCGCGTGCGGTCGCGCACATGGCGTATCACCAAGGGCAGATCACGCTGATCGCTCGCGTGATTGTCGGACCTTCGCGATGGAAGACCATCTCGATTCCGCGTGGCGGAACCGCGCAGCGGCATTCGGAAATGGGATTCGACCCGCGCGCATGAGCGAGTCGGTCGGTGGTCACCGCGAACACGCTGCACTCCCCGCCGTTCCGTCGAGCGTTCCACGCCGACACCCGTTTGGGGGGCGACCCAGACGAGACGCGGTTTCCTGAGCAGGATCACAGGATTGCCTGAGCAGGTCCGCGAGGGATCTCCGCTGTGCTGTTGGCCAAACCGATCGGTTCCTGAGTTATCCGGAGGCTGTTCGTCCGGATGACCGGTGGGTTTGTCTTCTGCGCCGTTTCGTTGGGCGCTCCGGAGTTCACACGTATGCATCGCTTCCTTCAGATTGCGCTCGCGCCTGCTGTCCTCGCAACCATCGTCGAGGTCGCCGACGCGAACCTGATAGTCAACGGATCCTTCGAGCAGGATCCAAGCAGCGTTGTTGCGAATGGTGCCTACACCAACTACGGCGCATGGATTCGGCTTGCACCGGGCACGACGTATCTGACCGGTTGGACGGTTGCGGGCTTCGGCTCAGGTCCCGTCCCCGGCGTCGACTGGCATCTGGGCGTCAGCCCGTATGCACCGCGGCCCGCGAGGGACGGCGAGCGGATGATCGATCTGAACATTGATGGAACGGGCGGCCAAGGAAGTGGGCAGGGAACGATTGCGCAAACGTTCGCGACCGAGATCGGGTCCTTCTACAGTCTCAGCTTTTGGCTTGCAGGCCCAAGCTCCGGTTCGCAGGGCGGCACGCTGAACCCGCGCTCGGTGCATGTCGACGTCACCGGCAGCGCGACGCAGACCTTCAGTGTCGCAGCGTCCGATCCCTCGAATCAGGTCTGGTACCAGCAGGTGTTCGCCTTCGAAGCCACCGAGTCGCTGACCACGCTCCGTTTCTCACCGCTGGCAGGGACGTCGACATCCGGCTTCTGGGGGCCGTTCCTCGACGACGTGAGCGTGACGCTCGTGCCGAGCCCCGGGGTTGGCGCACTGCTGGGCCTTGCGGGTCTCGCGGGCGGGCCGCGACGCCGCCGTTGAGCACGCGTTCCGTGCCGTCGCGGTCGACGGCTGCTGCACGATCGAATGTTCCCTCCCGATCAGGGAGGGGTCGTTCCAGATTGTGAGCCAGAGTCGATGACTTTGGCGCTCCTTCGCACAACGTGTGACAGGACCAAGAGGGCGAGTGCGCCTCCTGTGATGACAGGAAGCCTGCTGATGCGGACGGTTCCGTTTCGCGGCAATCGCCATTGCCTCCGGACCACGCGTTGAGCGCGGTCGGGGGTTTCAACCTCGATCGGAGTGATGCCCCGTGGGTACTGCAACGCGAAGTTCTCTTGGTCTCGGTGTTGTGTCGGCTGTCGTCTTCGCTGGATCGATGGCCGCGCCATCGACTGCAGAGGCGGGGTACGTCGCGTCCACCGGATCGTTCACGCCGCCGGCGATCGTGACTGCGCGCGCGCGCAACGGCCTTTCCGGATTCGAGGGCGCGCTCGTCACGCCAGCGGCGGCAACGCCAGGACTCACCATGGATCCCGCCGGCACGCCGGCGTGGTCGTACGGGCAGTATGCCAACTTCGCCTTCAGCTACGACGCGACCTCTGGCAGCGCGACGTGGTCCATCGACTTCAACCGCGATGGCGACTTCCTCGATTCTGAGGAGAGCGTCACGTCCGTCTCGCCGACGCTCGCCAGCCAGGGGTTCAACACGGTGAATCTGTTCCTGCAGGGAAGCGACGCTCCGGTCGCGGGTGCATCGGTGCTTGACTTCACCCTCAACGGAACCAACTTCGGTGCGTTCTCGTCGATGAATGGCACCGCTACGGAGCAGCTCTTCATCTACGACAGCGGCACCGCGGACATCACCATCACCGGAAGCATGACCTTCACGGCGAGCGGTGGCAGCCAAGAGCGCCCGCGCATGTGGATCCAGCTCGGTTCCTCGTTTGTCGTTCCGACGCCAGGCGCTCTCGCGCTTCTCGGCGTCGCCGGGCTCGTGAACGCACGCCGACGTCGCTGAGCACCCCCGCAGATCGGCACAGCCTACCGCTCCCCGCAGGCGGTAGGCTGTGTCCATGCTGGCCTCCCTGATCGTCGTCGCGTCTCTCTCCGCGCCTCTCTCAACCGGTCCGCATGTCGCGACGCATGCCGACGAAGCCACGGAACTTGCGGCCTGGTCCGCCACCCGCGACGTCCGCATGGCGTGGTGGCGCGACGCACGCTTCGGCATGTTCATCCACTGGGGGCTCTACTCGCCTGCGGGCGGCTTCTGGAATGGGAAGCGCTACGAGCAGCACTACGCCGAGTGGATCCAGCACTGGGCGGCCGTGCCGTGCGCCGAGTACGCGCGCGAGATGAAGCCAAAGTTCACGCCCGACGCGGGTTTCGCGGACACGTGGGCCGAGCTCGCGCAGGCGGCGGGCATGCGCTACGCGGTGATGACCGCGAAGCACCACGACGGCTTCACGCTCTTCAACTCGGGTGAGGCGTATTCGCTCTCGAACGATATCGCGGGCGGCACCAACATCTCGCCTGCGGGGCGCGATGTCGCGCGCGAGTTCGCAGATGCGATGCGCGCGCGCGGCCTCCGCGCGGGCTTCTACTACTCGCTCCTCGACTGGCAGCATCCCGACGCCTACGAGATGGCGCTGCCCGCGTATTCGAAGACCGAGCGCACCCGCGACCACACGCGCTACCTCGCGTACATGCGCGGTCATGTGAACGAGCTTCTCACGAACTACGGTCCGCTCTCGACGATCTGGTTCGACTACTCGGATCCGACGCATCAGGGTGCCGCCTGGGGCGCCGCGCAGCTCATGTCCGACATGCGCGCGAAGCAGCCCGAGATCCTCGTCAACAACCGCCTGTATTTCGGCCTCGAGAACAAGAACGGCGACTACGGCACGCCTGAGAAGTATGTGCCGCCGACGGGCCTTCCCGGCATGGACTGGGAGGTCAACCACACGCTGAACGAGAGCTATGGCTTCAGCGCGCACGACATGAACTGGAAGGACTCCACGACCGTCGTACGGCTGTTGTCCGACATCGTGTCGAAAGGCGGCAATCTTCTTCTCAACATCGGCCCCGACGCGAACGGCCGCGTGCCCGAAGCTGCGGAACGCGCGTTGCGTGGCGTTGGCGCGTGGATGCGGTTGCACGGTGAGGCGATCTACGGCACGACCGCGAGCCCGTTCCAGCGGCTGCCGTGGGGTCGCGCCACGCAGAAGCCGGGCACGCTCTACCTGCATATCTTCGACTGGCCGAGCGACGGCCGCCTGATGGTGCCGATGCAGGGCGAGGTGCGCGCGGCGCGCCTGCTCGGAAGCGATGCGACGCTCAAGTGGGGCGCCAGCGAGCAGGAGTCGGGGCGGCTCGTCGTCGAGCTGCCCGCGAAGGCCGTCGACGCGGCCGTGTCGGTCGTGCGCCTCGACCTCGCGGGCGAAGTGAAGCCGATGTCGTTCCTCGTGTTCCCAGCGGCGGACGGTTCCATCACGCTGACTCCGCACGACGCGACGCTCGAGGGGAAATCGATCCGCGTCGAGCGCGTCGGCGTGATCGGCGATGTGACGCACAACATCGGATACTGGCTTGATCCCGCCGCGACCGCGTCGTGGCCCGTCGGCGTCGGCGCCGCGCAGGGCGGCGAGTTCCGCGTGGAAGTCGACCTCGCGTGCGCCGACGCAGCGGCGGGATCCCGCATGCGCTTCGAGGTCGAAGGCGGCGCGGGCGTGCCCGAGTTCACGGTGCCCGCGACAGGCGGCTGGCAGTCGTATCGCACGATCGAGGTCGGCCGCGTCGAACTGCCGATGGGCGCGCACCGCGCGATCCTACGCGCGCTCTCGAAGCCGGGCGAGGCGGTCGTCAATGTGCGGGCCCTGCGGCTCGTGCGCGAGGGGTAGCCGGTTCGCCGCCCGGAGTCGCATGCAGGGCCGCCTGGTGGGGCCGGGGGTTTCCCGTCGGCGGGAAAATCGGTCGATGGACTTGACGGTAGTACAAACGTACGGTACAGATGTACTATGCCAAGTCTCCGTGAACCATCCCCAGGCCGCGGGCGCGATCCGCGCGCGACCAGACGCGCGATCATCGATGCAGCGGGACAACTGTTCGCCGACCGTGGCTTCTCGGGGGTGACGGCCCGCGAAGTCGCGCGCGACGCCGGGGTGGCGCTGAGCGCGATTCCCTATCACTTTGGAAGCATGGACGCGCTCTACCGCGAGACCCTGCTCGATGCCTGCCAGATCGCGCCGGAGACGGCGCAGCTGGCGACCAGGGCGCTTCTCGCGCCTCCTGCCGAGGCGTTGCGGACGGCCGTCCGGTGGGCGATCGCGGATGTGAGTTGCGCGCCATCCTCGTGGCAGGTGCGCCTCATCTATCGCGAGGAGATGGATCCGACGCCCGCCTATCGCGACGCTCTTGCGCGCAAGGTCGTGCCGGAGTGGAACTGGCTCTGCGAGATCGTGGCCCGCGCGGCGGGAAAGGCCGCGCGCGCGCCCGAGGTTCAGTTCGGCGTGATCACGATGTACAACCTCGCCGCTGCGTTTCATCTCCAGCGGGGGATGCATGTGCAGCTCGCGCCGCAGGTCGGGCAAGCGGTCAAGGCGCGATCCGATGCGTTCATCGAGTGCGTGTCGCGCCTGACGCTCGAGGCGGTCTCGACCTTCTCCACGACCTTCCCCGAAGCCCGCCTCGGGAAGCGCCGCCCGGCGGAACGGGCCGAGCGTGCGCCTGACGCGAAGAAGGCCCGGGCCCCTCGTCGGTCGCGGGGTGCCCGACCGAAGGCCGGTCGCGCGCGATGATCCGCGTCGCCTTCAAGATCCTGCTCCATGACTCGGCGAAGTTCCTCGCGCTTGTGCTTGGCATCGCGTTCGCATCGCTTCTCATCAGCCAGCAGGCGGCGATCTTCCACTCCGTGATGGAGTCCTCCGCGCGGGACATCATCGAGGCGAGCGAGGCGGACATCTGGGTCATGAGGCCGAGCGTCGAGACGATCGACCAGCCCGACCAGATGCCCGAGCTCACGGTGCAGCGAGTTCGTTCGGCCGATGGCGTCGAATGGGCGGTTCCCTACTACCAGTCGGTCGCGCGGCTGCGCACCGCCGGGGGCGTCACGAAGTCGGTGGCCGTCATCGGCGTCGACGACGCATCGCTCGTCGCCGCGCCGCGCGTCATGCTGATCGGATCGATCGAGGACCTGCGCCAGCCTGACGCGGTCATCCTCGATGCCGCGGGGTTCGCGAGCATCTTTCCGGGCGTGCCGCAGCGCGTCGGCGATGTCGTCGAGATCGGCGAACGCCGCGCGCGAATCGTCGGGATCAGCGCGATCGGGCCTTCATGGACGGGGCTTCCGAGGGTCCACGCGCGGCGCTCGCTCGCGACGGAGCTTGCGCGCGAATCGTCCGACTCGGTGACATTCGTGCTCGCGCGCGCGCGGCCAGGGCGGTCGGCGGACGAGGTTGCCGCGAGCATCGGCGCCGAGACGAAGCTGAAGGCGTTCTCCCGCGCGGGATTCAAGGCCGTTTCGCAGGAGTGGGTGCTTCTCTACTCGGGCGTCGCGGAGAACTTCGGGATCACCATCCTCATGGGAGTCGTGATCGGCGTCGCGATCGTCGGCCAGACCTTCTACATGTTCAGCGTCGAGAACCTGCGCCAGTTCGCGGCCCTGAAGGCCATCGGCGTCGGAAACAGGCGAATTCTCGCGATGATTTCGGTGCAGGCGCTGTTCGTGTCGGCCATCGGATTCAGCCTTGGCATCGGCGTCGCGAGCCTGTTCTTCGCGGTCTTCTCTCCGCAGCTGACAGGCGGGCTCCGCGGGATGTTCATGGATCCCGCGATCTTCGCCGGCACGGGGATCTTCGTCGTCGTCGTCACGCTGCTCTCCTGCGTCGTGAGCGCGCGGCGTGTGTTCACCGTCGATCCCGCCGTCGTCTTCAGGAGCTAGCGCATGCAGGGAGTGATCTGCAGGGATGTCGAGATGGAGTTCGCCACGGCCGCGGGCCCGTACCGCGTGCTGAAGGGAATCGACTTCGAGGCGCGCGCGGGCGAACTGACCATGCTGGTTGGCCCGAGCGGCTGCGGGAAGACGACGCTTCTCTCGATCATCGCAGGCCTTCTGCGGGGCGCGCGCGGGTCTGTCCGCGTGTTCGACGAGGAGGTGACCAGCCAGGACGCCGCCGCCCTGGTCTCGTTCAGGCTGCGGAACATCGGCTTCATCTTCCAGCAGTACAACCTCCTGCATGGCCTGACCGCCACTGAAAACGCGGCGATTCCGCTCGTGGCCGCCGACATGCCATGGCCAGGCGCGTCCGCCCGCGCGGCGACGCTCCTGAAGAAGCTCGAGCTCGGCGCGCATCTCGAGAAGCTTCCGCGCCAGCTCTCGGGAGGTCAGCAGCAGCGCGTCGCGATCGCGCGGGCGCTCGTCAACGAGCCTCGGCTGCTGCTCTGCGACGAGCCGACGGCGGCGCTCGATGGCAGCGCAGGGCAGGCCGTGATGGAGCTCCTGCGCGAGCTCGCGGTGCGGCCCGGACGCGCGGCGATCATCGTGACGCACGACCCGCGGGTGTTCGCGTTCGCGGACCGCATCGTGCACATGGAGGATGGACGGATCCAGAGGGTCGAAGCGGGGCGTTCCGCCGGAGCCGCCGCCGTGACTTCAAGGTCGTGACTTCAAGGTCGTGACTTCAAGGTCGTGACTTCAAAGTAGGGAGTTCTCGTCATGCTGATCAAGTTTGGAGTACCGATTCTCGCCGCGCTCGCGCTCGGCTTTGGGGCAGCCACGACGATGATCCTCAAGCCGGAGGACCGGCTCACGGCTGCGCCGCACCCGCCCGCGGTCACCTCGCTCGCGGGAGACACGATCGCCGGACTGGGCGAGCTCCAGGGCCGCGGCGAACCGATCGAGATCGGAACCCCCGTCGCAGGGATCGTCCGTGCGGTTCATGTGGAGGTCGGAGCTGTCGTCGCGAAGGGCCAGCCGTTGTTCACGCTGGACGAACGCGAGCATCGCGCCGCGCTCTCCGTGAAGCGCGCGGCGCTTGCGAGCGCGGAGGCCCGCGTCGTTCGCATGAAGTCGGCGGTTCGCGCAGAGGATCTCGCGCCCGCGCGTGCGCGCGTCGAGGTCGCGAAGGCCGAGGCCGCGCACGCGAAGGAGATGGCTGATCGCGCGGAGGCGCTGTGGGGGCAGCAGGCGATGAGCGACGAGGAGATGCGGAGTCGGCTGTTCTCCCGCCGTCGGACCGAGGCGGCGCTTGAGGAGGCGAAGGCGGAACTTGCACGGCTCGAGGCGGGGGCGTGGGCGCTCGATGTCGCGATCGCCGAGCGCGAGCGTGACGAGGCGCTCGCGGATGTCGCGGCGGCCGAGATGGAGCTCGGTCGGCTCACCGTGCACGCGCCGATCGACGCGATCGTGCTTCGCGTCGGCGCCCGAGAGGGCGAGTTCGTCGCTGCGGACGGAGCGCGGGTTCCGCCGATCGTCCTTGCGCGTTCAGGTCCGCTCGAGGTTCGAGTTCAGGTCGACGAGGAGGATGCAGGCGGGGTGCGCACGGGCGCCACGGCCGAGGGGTTCCTGAGAGGGCGCGAGCGCACTCGTCTCGACCTTCGCTTCGTGCGGATCGAGCCAAGCGTCGTGCCCAAGACCTCCATCGTGGGAATGGTCACGGAGCGAATCGACACGCGGGTTCTCTGCGTGGTCTACGAAGTCGTCGGTTCGCCCGAGCGCGTCTACCCCGGCCAGAGGGTGGATGTGTTCATCAGGTCCGGCACGCCGTGAGGCGCGTCGGCTCGTCGACGGCCGTGCGCTCGACCGATGGAGACGAGTCGGCTGTCTCGCTTCGGTCGCGCGCAGGAGCGGCTCGCTGCGCTTCAGCCGTCCTTCGTGCCGAAGGTGCATGTGCCGTGCACCAGCTTCGCCGCCCGACGCGAATCTCGCGCATGGAGCGACCGAGCCGCATGAACGCGTGGCGCCCGCAAGGCGCCCTCCCAGATGGAACAGACCGGACCGTCGCAACCGCTTTCGCCATCGCGTTCGGGTGACGGTTGTCGCAGCACATTCTGACGCTAGGTTTGACCGAGAGGACATCTCATGAACCCGCGTGACGAAGTCTCAAGTGCCGATTCCTACACCGCGTGCGCGGCGCTTGGCAAGGCCAGCTTGACCGCGACGCGAACGAGGTCCATGGAGGGGAAAGTGTCTCGGAACCAGCGACTGGTCGCGATCGGAGTGGTTGCGGCCGTGACGGGCATGGGCGCCTCGCTCGCCTCTGCGAACATGGTCTACGACGCCGCCTCGAACTTCAACGGGACGCGGGGCGGAACAACCGGCGTCTGGCAATACGGTCAAATCAGTGCAGCAGGCAGGAACTTCACCGAACTCGCGTACAACGGCAGCTGGGCCTTCGAGGGCCCGGGCACCGTGCTTGTCGGGTCGTCCGTCATGCACACCGGTGGTTACTTCACGGGCGTGCATGCCAATCTCCGCTTCGTTGCCCCGACGGCCGGCACCTACACGGCGACATTCCGGGCCAGGCTCCTCGATGCCGGCAACAACCCCTATGTGGTGAGCGGCTTCCCCGATTACCGCCGGGACGGTGTGCGAATGTGGCTAAACACGACGTACCGCGACCTGCAGACCTGGGACCAGGCGACCTTGGCTCAGTCCTTCGAGTTTCAGACCGTGACCCAGACCTTCGCCTTGGAGGCCAGCGGGACCATCGACTTCTCCATCGACCCCAACGGGGCCCGAGGCTTCGAGTACGGCGCGCAGTCTTCCTACCTCGGCTACAACATCTACGACTCGACCTCGTACATGGCGAGCGTGGAGATGATCCCGGCGCCAGGCGCCGCGGCGCTGCTCGGCGTCGGCGGGCTCCTCGGTTTCCGCCGTCGCCGCTGAGTCTCCGTTCAACAGCTCACGAGATCATCGAAAGCCCCACCGCACCGGCGGGGAGTTTGCGTTGCAGCGCAATCATCCGCGCTCCGTACACCGGTCGGGGAGAGCACCGCCGCTGATGAACATGCCCCAATTGCCGGTATCCGCTGCGACCATGACACCCGTCAGGCCACGGCAGCAAACGCATGCGATGCCTCTTGGGCGTTGTTCCCGAGATGGGCCGCCCCCCAGGCGCAGCACGCTCTTCCAACGGCCGCCCCTTGCGCGGGTAGACGCGGCGGGGGAGGCGTTTGCGCCGCTCCCCATTTCTCTTCTCCCCTACGCTACGCGTTTGATCACAGATGCAACGCAGGACTCATCCATGAACACCATCGATCAACAGTCGCTTCGCCAGCTCTTCCTCGACGCGCGCACGCACATGGCCTGGACCGACCGTCCCGTCGACGACGCGACCCTGCGCGCGGTCTACGACACGCTCCGCTGGGGTCCGACCGCCGCGAACTGCAGCCCGCTGCGCATCGTGTTCGTCCGAAGCCGCGAGGCGAAGGAGAAGCTGCGCCCCGCGCTGTCGCCGGGCAATGCCGACAAGACGATGGCGGCGCCCGTGACCGCGATCCTCGGCCACGACCTCGGCTTTCCCGACACGCTGCCGAAGCTCTTTCCGCACGCCGACGCGCGCTCGTGGTACGCGGGCAACGACCCCTACATCCAGGAGACCGCGTTTCGCAACGGCGCGCTGCAGGGCGGGTACTTCATCCTCGCGGCGCGCGCGCTCGGCCTCGACTGTGGGCCGATGTCGGGCTTCGACGCCGAGAAGGTGAACGCAGCGTTCTTCGCGGGGACGTCGGTGCGTGCGAACTTCCTGTGCAACATCGGCTTCGGCGACGCATCGAAGCTCCACCCGCGCGGTCCGCGGCTGTCCTTCGACGAGGCCTGCCGCGTCGAGTGAGCGCGCACTCTGAGAGGCTCGCGCGCGTCTCGAACATGCGTAGTTCGGATGCGCAGGTCGGAGTGCTGGCGCCGCTCGCCCTCCCGCCCAACCTCCCTCCCTCCCTCCCTCCCTCCCAACCTCACTCATCGGCCTACGGTCGTCGCTTCAAGCGCGGACCGCAGCGAACGGTTGAACGCCTCAGGTTCGTCCATCCAGATCGAGTGCCCGGCGTCTTGAATCGTCTCGAGGCGCGCATTGGGCATGGCTGCGACCAGCCGCGGCCAGAAGGTCGGACCCAGATCGACATAATCGTGGGTGCCGATGATCACGCGCACGGGGCCCTCGAATGCCTTGAGGGCGGGCCAGGCGGCGTCGACCTGCGAGAGGTAATCGGGTTCCGCGAAGATGGATTCGGCGACCGCCGGGTTGTAGAAGACCATGCCGCCGAGGTTCTCCCGCCAGTTGCTGCCGGAGTAGGTGTTCACGGCGGTGAACATGATGCGCCAGCCCATCGTCTTCTGCTGATCGGTCTTGAGATACAGCGCCGGAAGGTCGGGATCCGTTTCAAGTGGATGTTGCGTCGCCCAGTCGTGCGGGATCAGGCCCTCGTCGACTGCGATCCGAGTCCACCGATCGTTGTACTCGCGGCGCCACTTCTCCATCCTTTCGACGAGCGCATCAAGATCGGCCTTTGAGAAGTCGGGCCACACGTCGGTCACGCACAGAGGCACCATCCGGGGCGATTCCTCGGTCCCGACGTCATGGCCCGGCCCAGCCGGTCCGACGAGGACCAGCCCAGCCACGCGTTCGGGATGGGCGCGGAGATATCCATACGCGAGCATGTTGCCCATCGAGTGCGCCATGAGCGTGACCTTCTCGAGGCCGAGTCGCTGGCGAAGTTGATCGAGATCCTCGACCAATGCGTCGTAGGTGATCTTCGCGGGCGGCACGGCAGGGGATCGCAGCGAGCCGCGCTGGTCGTAAAGCACGAAGCGATACTCATCGGCGAGCGGCTTGATCGCAGGCACGAGGTAGCTGTGCTCGGCTCCCCATCCGCCGTGCAGCACGATGACCGTGTTGCCGGGCTTCGACTCGACGCCGTACTCCGCGATGTAGTGCGACAGCTTGGCGCCGTCCGCGTCGGTCGTGTTCATATACCACTGGTTGACGGGAATGCCCTCGTCGGTCGGAAGGGTCGCGGCGGCGCTTGGCGGCCGGCCTTCGGCAGGCTTGGGTCCAGCCGCGCACCCGATGGCCGCTTGGATGAGGGCGAGACCCGCGATGCCGCGGAACAGTAGCTGTACTGGCATTGGCACTCCTGAGTGGGGGGATGAGACTGCAGGCGGGGTCCTTTGCTTCTCGCCAAAGGGGATTTCACGGTTCGCCTGGAAGTGAACACGAATCGATGCAACCGCCACAGTTGTCCGTCCGTGGCCCGCGGACTTTCTTTCGGTTCGAGCCGTTGCGACGACCCAGTCGCGGGCGACCTCTGCTCTTGCGAGCAGTGTCCCGAGGTGCGTCTCCCGAGGTGCGTCTCCCGAGGCGCGTCTCCCGAGGCGCGTCTCCCGAGGTGCGTCCCCCGAGGTGCGTCCCCCGAGGTGCACGGCACGTGCCAGTCAGTGCCAGACACTGCACGGCACGCGCCGTGCGCAGGACGGTATGGTGCTCGCATGGCCTCAGGAACCGACAGCCACACCCCGTGGGCGGCACCCTCTCCGCTCCCGAGCGGTTGCCGCACCGAGCGCGTTCGGCTGCGCTACTGGCAGCCCGCCGATGCCCCAGCGATGCTTCAGGCGCTCTCCGTAGACCGTCCCGGCTTCCTGCCTTGGCTGCCGTGGACCGCGACCGACAACCGAACCGTGGAGGAGTGTGGTGCCGCCATCGAGCGCCAACGCCTGAAGCGGGAGCGGCTTGATCCGCCCGCCGATGACTTCACCATCGCGATCTCCGACGCGCGGTCAGGCGATGTCCTCGGCGGAACTGGTCTCCATCGAATCATCCATGGCGCGCATGAGGCCGAGATCGGCTACTGGATGCGTGCGGATCGCCGCCGACAGGGGCTTTGCCAGGAAGCCGTCGCCGCGCTCGTGACCTGGGCGTTCCGCTCGCCGGTCGAAGGCGGCTGGGGACTGCGACGGATCCACATTCGGTGCGCTTCGCTCAATGCCGCGTCACGGCAAGTCCCGCAGCGGCTCGGCTTCGTCCATGAAGCGACGCTGCGCAAGGAGCGCTGGGTCGACGGTCTCGGATGGGACGACACGCTTGTGTTCGGCATGCTGCGCGACGAATGGCGCGGCGAGCCGGCGGGATTGACCATCGAAAGATAAGGCGCGTCGAACGGCGCGCGCGCAACATGAAGGCAAGCAGATGAACCTCGCCACCTACAAGTCGCTCGTCACCAGCCAGTTCGACGCCGCCTTCGACATGCTCGAGGAGTGCATTCGCGTCTGCCCCGATGCGAAGTGGAAGGGCAAGGTTGGAAAGTACGCCTTCTGGCATGTCGCGTATCACGCGCTCTACTGCACCGACCTCTACACAGCGCGCAGTGCCGAGAAGTGGAAGACACATCCGAAGTTCCACCCTGGTGGTCGGAAGGATGTGGAGGGCGAGTATCCAATGCGGGTGATGACCCGCGCGGAACTCCTCGCGTACAACGCGCACTGCCGGAAGCTCGTCCAGGCCTCGATCCGCCGCGAGACTTCGGCCTCGCTCCGCGCGCCTGCGGGCTTCCCGTGGCTCTCGTTCCGTCGAGCCGAGCTGCCCGTCTACAGCCTGCGTCACCTGCAGCACCACACGGGTCAGCTCGGCGCGTTCCTGCGGCGCGCGAAGGTCGCGACCAAGTGGAAGAAGGACGGGCACTGATCTCGCGTGCCTGGCACGTGGCATGCAGAGCCAGGCACTGGACGGCCGTGCCGTGCGCCGACTGTGCGCGCGAGATGAAGCCGAAGTTCATGCCCGACGCGAGTGTCGCGGACATGTGGGCCGAGTTCGCGACAGGCGGCTGGCAGAGGTATCGCACGGTCGAGGTCGGCCGAGTCGAGCTGCCGGTCGGCTCGCATCGCGCGGTCCTGCGCGCACTCTCGAAGCCTGGCGAGGCGGTCGTCAACATCCGCGCGGTGCGGATTGTGCCTGTGAAGTAGACAGAATCTATGCTGCGCCGCGTGCAGCAGCGCCTCCATCATCTCGACGCACTGCGCGCAGCGGCGATGCTGCTCGGAATCGTGCTGCACGCGTCGCTCGCCTATACAGGCGGGCCCTGGATGGTGCGCGACGAGGGGCACTGGACCTTCGCCGTCGCGAACTTTGCGATCCATGGGTTCCGCATGCCGCTTTTCTTCCTGCTGAGCGGGTTCTTCACGACGCTCCTCTGGAAGCGTCACGGAATCGGTGGCATGCTCAGGAATCGCGCGGCGCGCATCGCGCTGCCGCTGGCGATCGCGCTCTTCACGATCGTGCCGCTCATCTGGATCGTCGCAATCGTGGCGGGGGCGGAACAAGGCGGCGAGGACGCGCCGCCGGCTGGCGACGGAGCCGCGCCGCCGCATCCGCTCGCGCTCATGGTGTGGCTCGCGCTCCGGTTCCCGCTCTTCGGCCACCTCTGGTTCCTGTGGTACCTCTGCTGGCTTGTCCTAGGCTTCGCGCTCGTGGCGTGGTGCGCCAAGCGCACGACGCTCGCCGCGCGACTCGGTCGCCTGACCCGACCCTCGGCGGCGACGCGTCTCTTCCTCTCCTCGGCAGGTGCGCTCGTCTGGCTCGTGCCGATCACGGTGGTCAGCGTCGCCTGCATGGACTGGACGCGCGCTGAGCCGGGATTCGGACCGGACACGTCGGCAGCGCTCGTTCCTATGCCGGGAATCCTGCTGCATTACGCGATCTTCTTCGCGGCCGGGGCGTTGTTCCACGAGATTTCCGATGCGCTGGACGGCTTCTCGCGGCGCTGGATCATCGCGGCCGTCGCGGCGCTTGCGATCTTCCCGATCGCAACGAGTTTCGCGTACGGAGCCCCCTGGACGCGCGCGCTCATGCCGAGCGCACCGTTCCACAGCGTGCTCGCGTGGACCGGGCAGGCGCTCTACGCCTGGCTCATGTGCATCGCGTGCATCGGTCTCTTCGCGCGTTTCGCAAGCGAAGAGCGGCCGTCCGTCCGCTACCTCGCCGACAGCGCGTACTGGCTGTATCTCGTCCACCTGCCTCTCGTGGTGGCGGGGCAGGCCGTGCTGAAGCCCCTCGACTGGCCGTCGGCCCTGAAGTTCACGGTGCTCACAGCTGCGTCGACCGTGCTGCTGCTTGCGAGCTACCACTGGTGCGTCCGGCGGACATGGATCGGCGTCCTGCTCAACGGGCGGCGGGCGGTCCGGGGCTCGTCATCTTCTTGATTATGGGGTGCGCCACTGAAAATGACGTGTCGGCCTGCAATTCCGACGCCTCTCTGCCGTTTGCACGGCATGGTTGCCTCGGCTCGACGCGTGCCGGAGCATGCCGGTTCAGTACGGAACTGAGAGATAGAAAGGCAGGTTCTGGATGTCATCGACGGCTTTCATGCGCGCGTTCCGAACGCATCTTGTCTCCCTGGCTGGCCCGCTCGTGGTCTCGGCTGCGCTTTCGCCGGCTGCATGGGCCCAGGATCTCCGCTTCATCCCGCTGCCGCCGCAGACGTCGCCGCGCGATCTTCTCCACAACCCGATCAGCAACAGGCTCTACACCGCGAACACGCCGCAGACCGGCGCGCCATCGTCGGAGAGCGTGACGGTCATCGACTGCGCGACCGAGCAGGTCGTGGCGAACGTCCTCGTCGGTGCGGGGCCGCGCGACTTCTGCCTCAACACCACCAACAACAAGGTGTATGTCGCGAACTACTTCGCCGACACGGTCACGATCATCGATGGCGTCACCAATCAGATTCTCGCCGTGGTGCCCGCCGGCGATGGACCGCGTGCGCTTTGCTACAACTCGCAGAACAACCGGATCTACTGCGCCAACGAGTTCTCCGCGAACGTCACGGTGATCGACGGTGTCACGAATGCCGTGATCGCGACGGTCGCCGTCGGCTCGACGCCCCGGGTCATCTGCTACAACCAGACCAGCAACAAGATCTACTGCCCGAACGCCGGCAGTCAGACGGTTTCAGTGATCAACGGCGCCACGAACACCGTGATCGCGACGGTGCCGGTCGGCAACGTTCCTCGCGGGATTCTGTTCAACCCGCAGAACAACCGCGTCTACTGCTCGAACTACGGCTCCGACACGGTCAGCGTGATCGATGGCGTGACGAACGCGGTCGTCGCGACGATCCCAGTCGGCGACGGTCCGACCGCACTCGGGCACAATCCAGTCGGGAACAAGGTGTATGTCTCGAACGTCGGCGCGCCCGGGCCGGGCACGCCCGCCATCTGCTCGGTGTCGGTCATCGGAGGGAAGAGCAATACCGTCCTCAAGACGCTGGCCGCGGGCGACGAACCGACGGCATTCTGCTTCAACAGCCGCGACGGAAACATGTACTGGATCAACGAGTGGAGCCACTCGGTCGCCGTCGTCGATGCCGCGACCGACACCGAGGTCGCGCTCATTCCGCTCGGCGCGCCGCCGATCCAGCCGGTCGACATGGTCTTCAACTCGATCGAAGGCGTGGTGTACACGGCAAACCGTCTGACTCTCAACGTCGGAGTGATCTCTCCCGAGCCGTCCGGTTGCCTGGCCGATCTCGACGGCAGCGGCGCCGTGGATGCAGGCGATCTCGGCATCCTGCTTTCGGGCTGGGGAACACCGTCGGGCGATCTCGATGGCGACAAGCAGACCACTTCATCCGACCTCGGCGTGCTTCTTGCGGCGTGGGGGCCGTGCTGAAACAGCGCGGATCCCCGCCACATGCGAAACGGGCCCGACCATGAGGTCGGACCCGTCTCGGGGAAGGAAGTGCGGAGGAAACGTGGCGCTCGATCGTCGCGCGCAGAGGGCTTACTCGCCCTGGCCCTTCGAGTAGCCGGCCTCGCCGTCGAACTCGCAGAGGTGCTCGGTCTTGATGAAGTCGAGGCCAGCGGCCGCGACGGCGTTCAGGACCGACACGACCTGCGCGTGGGTGACGGTTCCGCCCTGGGTCTTGTGCACGAAGCGGCAGCGCCAGTGATCCGTGCAGAAGGTCTCGGGGAAGCCCTCTGGCCACACCTTGACGCCGCGGTTCGTGATCATCTTCAGCTTGAGCTCGAGCGAACCGGTCGCCTTCTCGATGATCGAGGCGAGGCTCGCCGCATCGCGCCCCGGCTTGTCCCAGTCGACGAACACGTCCACGCCGACGAGACGCTTGACCGGCTTGCTGGCGGCCTTGATCTCGACGACTGCGGCGGGGCCGGTGCGGCCCGCGGCATAGGCGACGGGAGCGAGCTTCGTCGGCTTCTGGCCGAGGCGTGCGATCACGGCATCGGCGAACGCGCGGGTGCCGACCTTCTCGCGGCTGATCGCCGCATCGAAGATGTCGTAGGTGTGGATGCCGTCCTCGATGGTGCGGAGCCATGCGTTGTGGAAGCGTTCCGCGGCCTCGGTGCGGCCGAGGTGGACGAGCATCTGGACGGCTGCGAGCATGAGGCCCGACGGGTTCGCGAGGTCCTGGCCCGCGCGACGCGGCGCGCTGCCGTGGATCGCCTCGAACATGGCGCCGTGCTCGCCGATGTTGGCGCTGCCGGCGAGTCCGACGCTGCCGGCGATCTGCGCGCCGACGTCGCTCAGGATGTCCCCGTAGAGGTTCGGCATCACGATCACGTCGAAGACGCCCGGCGTGTCGGCGAGCTTCGCCGCGCCGATGTCCACGATCCAGTGCTCCTTCTCGATCTCGGGGTACTGCGCGCCGATCTCGTCGAAGACCTTGTGGAAGAGGCCGTCGGTCGCCTTCATGATGTTGTCCTTCGTGAAGCAGGTCACCTTGCGGCGGCCGAACGAACGCGCGTACTCGAAGGCGTAGCGAACGATCTTCTCGCAGCCAGGGCGGCTGATGAGCTTGAGGCACTGCGTGACCTCCGCGGTCTGGCGGTGCTCGATGCCGGCGTAGGTGTCCTCTTCGTTCTCGCGAACGATCACGACATCCATGCCCGGGTGCTTGCAACGGACGTAGGGGTGGTAGGCGACGCACGGGCGCACGTTCGCGTAGAGGCCGAGCGTCTTGCGGGTGGTCACGTTGAGCGACTTGAAGCCGCCGCCTTGCGGAGTCGTGATCGGCGCCTTCAGGAAGACCTTGGTCTTGCGGAGGCTGTTCCACGACTCAGGGGCGATGCCCGACGAGTGGCCGGCGGCGTAGACGCGTTCGCCGATGTCGATGAACTCGTACTCGAGGCCCGCTCCGCAGGCGTCGAGTACGCGGAGGGTGGCATCCATGATCTCGGGGCCGATGCCGTCGCCGCGGGCGACCGTGACGGCGATCTTGGCGGGGGCGCCCTTGGCGCCACTGGCGGGTTGAGTCGGGAGGGGGGACGGGGCTGCCGGTGCTGACATCGGTTTCTCCTGGGGGTTGCCACGGCGAGAGGCCGGGGTGAGGTGAATCAAGATACAGGAACTACGATTCATGCATAATAGAGCGTATCATAGCGCGTGTCCAGCCATGCCGAACTCATCCACCAGCCGCCGTTCCGCCATCCGAAAGCCAGCCGCAGCGCGTCAGCCGGAGCCTGCGAGCTGGACATTCCTCAGTAATCACGCCCACGTGCTGCTCCTCCTCGCGACGAGCGAGGACTTGCGCGTTCGCGACATCGCGATGCGCGTCGGCATCACCGAGCGCGCGGTGCAGAAGATCATGCTCGAGCTCGAGGCGGGCGGCGTCCTGACGCGCACCCGCGACGGCCGGCGCAATCGCTACGCGATCCACACCGGCATCCATCTGCGGCACCCGGTCGAGGCGCACCGCACGGTGGGGGACTTGATCCGCCTGGTGCACGGCGCCACGGCAAGACGCGCCTAGGTTCTGTCTGACGGATCGGCCGGGCTTCAATCCGCGCGGCATCCCGGCTGGCCATGATTCGTCTTCGTCGGGTTCAACTCACTGTATCGCGTGGTTGGATCATTGGGGATACAGCTTCGTTTCCCCTCCTTGCCAACCGGGCGCCGATGCGGATTCCAAGGATCATCAGTCTTGGCCTTCGGCGATCCGTCAGACAGAACCTAGCGCATTCCGCACGGCGCGTATGCCGGCCGGCCCCCAAGCCCACTCGAATGCGGGGAGGGTGGCGCGACAGGCCTCTGCGCCGTTCGCACGGAACACCTTCCGACGATCTACTATTGCGGACGGCCGTGGGTCAGGCCAAGCTCCGGCGGGTGCAGTTCGCCGGTTTCGTGTGGACCCTCTCCGGCCGACCCGCGATGTCCGACGCTCCTGCCATCATCCTCTTCGACGGCGTCTGCAACTTCTGCAACGGCGTGGTGCGGTTCGTCCACGCGCGCGACCCGCGGGGGCGGTTGCGCTTCGCCGCACTGCAGTCCGATGCCGCGCGTCGGTTGTGCGAAGCGATCGGCCACGCGCTTCCCGCCGAGTCGGACCCGGACACCATCGTCGTCATCGTCGGCGACCATGCGTTCGAACGTTCGGACGCTGCGCTTGAGATCGCGCGGCGGCTTCGCTTCCCGTGGCCGCTCTTCGGCGTGTTCCGCGTCCTGCCGCGGGCGCTCCGCGACCCGCTCTACCGCTTCGTCGCGCGCAACCGCTACGCGTGGTTCGGCCGCAGCGATACCTGCATGCTGCCGACGCCGGAGCTTCGCGCGCGCTTCGTCGAGTGAGGCAGGCGCAGCGTCGGCGCGCTGGCCTCGTCCCATGCACGTCCCATGCACGTCTCGGCACGGAAGCGCGGGATTCGCCTCGGCTCGCCACCATCCCCGGCCGGGGAGGAGCTGCGGCACAATCTGACGGAGATGCCGACGGCATGACCTGATTCGTGACGGGCCTACGCCTTCACGGATGC
>Ga0209985_10002036_pt1 | contig 18864 bp, 14 predicted proteins | sample NOAtaG_FD_187305 | JGI IMG/M metagenome (GOLD analysis project Ga0209985, IMG submission 187305) | Freshwater lake microbial communities from Lake Erie, under a cyanobacterial bloom - NOAA_Erie_Diel6S_1000h metaG (SPAdes) (version 2) | ecosystem: Environmental > Aquatic > Freshwater > Lake ...
AGGTCGGAAACGCCCATCAGCGAGGGATTGGTGCCGCTGATGGAGAGCACGGGGCCATCGAGGCTCGACGAGATGATCGTCTGCGCCGCCTTGCCCATCTCGCCGCGGATGGCGATGCTCTTGTTGTCGACGGTCACGCGCTCGTTGTAGATGCCGGGCGCGATCCGGACGGTATCGCCCGAGATCGAGGCGTTGACCGCGGCCTGGATCGTCGCGTACTGCGACGGCACGTGGCGAATCGTCGGTGACTGGCAGGCATCGATGATGCCGTCGTTGTTGACATCGGTCGCGGTTCCTGAGGCGATGTCGCACGAATCGGGAATCAGGTTGCCGTTGCAATCCGCCGCTCCGAAGATGATCTCCTCGAGATCGGGGAGTCCGTCGTTGTCGCAGTCGGGACACGAGTTCCAGTTGTTGCCGCCGCCGTTCACGAAGCCGGCGCCGCCGACGGTCGTGACCAGGCATCCGCGGTTGTTCGTGAAGGTGACCGTCGCCGAACCGCTGCACAGCACGTTGGCGTTGCGGATCGTGCAGTTCGTCACCGTGATGGGTGCGTTGCTGTAGGTGCGGAACAGCCCCCCGCTCGAGTTCGCGTGGTCGCGGAAACTGCACTCGATGAACTCGACGGGGCAGTTGTCGTACGAGAGGATCACCCCTCCGTTGACCGAGCGGTTGTCGATGAACGCGCAGCGGCGGAACTGCGCGCGCCCGAGCAGCTTTGCGGCGGCTGCGTCGTCGAACGCGCTGTTCGAGTAGTTGCCTCGGATGATGCAGCGCTCGACGACGATCGGTGCCGTGATCGGACCGCTGTACTCGAACCCACGACGGCTGGTTCCAAGGCCGACGGAGTGCGTCAGCGTCAGGTCGGAAACGCCCATCAGCGAGGGATTGGTGCCGCTGATGGAGAGCACGGGGCCATCGAGGCTCGACGAGATGATCGTCTGCGCCGCCTTGCCCATCTCGCCGCGGATGGCGATGCTCTTGTTGTTGACGGTCACGCGCTCGTTGTAGGTGCCTGGCGCAACGCGGATCACGTCGCCGTTGACGGCTGCGTCGACTGCCGCCTGGATGGTCGGATACTGCGACGGAACCAAGCGGTCGACCGCAAGCGCGGGCGCGACGAAGGCCATCGAGACGAGCACAGCAACTGCGCGTACCACGCGCAAAACGCAATCTGCCATCGGGAACTCTCCGAATCGGTCAAAAGTGGACCGCGGGAACAACCCCGCGGGTTCCCGAAGACAGATCGCGGCGGCGGCCTCATGGGACGAAATGGCGAGACTTGCACAAGATTCAGATGCGACTGAACCCGCAAGGCCGCGCAGCCGCATCCTGTATGGGCACCGCCGCCGCCGTGCGCGGAACGCAAGGCGAAAGTCAGTGGGTCCCCGACGCCGGATCCTGCCCCATGATCGCCGCCTCGAGGTCGGGCAGACCATCGCAGTCCTCGTCGACGACGCACTCCCAGCAGTTCCCTCCGCCATCGATAAAGCCAGTGCCACCAGCGATCCGAATGTTCGATCCGCGGCACTGCCGGAACACGATGTGGCTGTCGCGTCGTGCGGTCGTCAGTCGGTTGGTCCCTACGATCACGCATCCGTCGAGCCGGACGAGTGCGTCCTCGCGGGCCGCGATCATGGCCGATCCCTCGAAGTGGTCGCGAAAGCTGCAGTCGATCGCTTCCACCGTGCAGCCGTCGTACACCGAGAATGCAGCGCCCCGGTAACCCGGAGCATTCCCGATGAACGCGCACGCGTCGAGGATCGCGCTTCCAATGAAGTTCGCGCCCCCGGGAGTCCCGTCGCCTCGCGCGATGTTGTCGCGGATGATGCAGCGCTCGACTCGCAAGGGGACAGACGCGTCGCCATCGAAGCGGATGCCGCAGGCGTTGGTGCCCGCGACTCCCGAGTGGGTGATGGTGAGGTCGCAGACCGAACTGCGTGCGGGGTCGCCCTTGAAGATGTCGATCGTCGCCAACTCGGTGCCCTGCGCGTCAAGCACCGTCGAGGCCGCGAGGCCAGGGACTCCACGCAGCGACACCGACTTGTCGTGCATCTCCACGCGACCACGATAGACGCCGGGAGCGATGCGAACGACGTCGCCCGGCCGCGCGGCATCGACGGCGGCCTGTATGGTCGGGTAGTCGCGCGGCACATGGCGCTCGATCGGGACGTAGGGCGGCGGATTGAGCCGTCGGTGGCGGAGCCATGCGAAGCAACCGCCCCCGGCGGCAATCGTCGCGCCAGCCGCGACGGCGTATCCCAGCAGTCGGCGACGCTGCATCGAGGCAACTTCGCCGGCGATCGCCTCGGCGAACGTCGTCGCGTCGGCAGACCGGCGGGTTGGATCCTCCGCCATGTTTCGCGCTGCCTGCGACGCAAGCCGGCGTCCAAGCCCCGTCCGTCCTAAGTCGTTCCGCTGCCTGAGCGCCTCGAGAAGCATTGCGGCGAGCGAGTAGACGTCGGCCGCCTTCGAAACCACGCTGCCCCGCTGCACCTCCGGGGCCGCATATCCGCGCGACCCGCGGCCAGCGCTGTGCGCGCCTGCGGTTCCGCCGAGGCCGAAGTCAATCACGCGCGTGCACCTTCCGCCAGCTCGCTCGACGAGGATGTTCGATGGCTTGAGATCGAGATGCACGAGATCGATCGCATGCGCCTGCCCGATCACCCGCGACAGATCGACGAACATGGCGGCGAGCGCCGAGGCATCGCGGAGCGTGCGCGCGGCGTCGAGGAGATGCTCGCCATCCACATACTCCATCGCAAGGTACGGGCGGCCATCCTCGCAGAGCCCTGCGTCGAAGATATCGCAGAACCCGGAGCGAGGCAGCCGCGCGAGGATGTCCCGCTCGCTGCGGAAGACCTCGAGGACACGCTGCGAGCCTCCGATGCCGTGAAAGACCTTCAGCGCCACCGGACGAACGAACGGACGCCTCTGCTCCGCAAGCCAGACAACTCCCGAGCTGCCAGCACCCAGCAGTCGGATCGGCTTGTAGCCAGATGCCGACGGCGGCGTCGACGGGTCGCCCATTGCCTCGACCGATTCGAACAGCGCGCGTGACGGGACCTCACCGTCGCTCAATCGCGGGTCTCCCGGGTCAGTGCGGCCTCAAGGCGCTCGCGAAGACGCACGGGCGCAACGCTCGCCGCCGCGCCGAGAAGCCCGTCAAGAACGTCACGGCGCTCGCTGCTTCCCGAGGCGCCGAAGCGAAGAATCGACTCGGCGACGCACCACGCGTAGACGATCAACGCTCCTGCCCGCATGCGAAAGTCGCTTCCGGCGTCGAACTCACGCTTTGCGCCCTCGCGCCATGCGCGCAGGTGCTCGGCGCTCCGATCGATCGCGGCGTCGGCTGCGGCCTCGACGGCACCCACGCCGAGCCTTCGGAACGCGTCGTCGATCCAGCTCTCATCGCGTTGCGACAGCGCAAACTCGATCAGGAGATCGGCCGGCTGGATCGATGGCTGCATCGCAAGGCGAAGCAGTCGGCTCGCGTGCTCTGGTCCGAGACTCAGTTCCTCGCTCCGTTCGCCTGGAGTGGTCATGCGCTCTCCTTCTCTGCGATTCCCGCTTCAGTACACGGCGAATCCATGCCGGAGAAGTTCCGCAGCGACTTCGCCGCAGGACGTCGACCCGCTGTTCCCGATTCCTCAATCACGTGCGTGCTCCTGCAACGCCTGCAGCATCGCGCGAAGCTCTGCCCCGACGTCCTCTGGCTTCACGCCATCGCGCACGAGCAGCAACCGGAGATGCTCGCGCAGCAGATTCGACACGCGGCGCGACATCTCGGCCATGGCGGCCGGCCGCATTCCAAACTCGACCTCCAGCTCCCGATACGACCTGTCGTCGATGAAGTGTCGGCGAAAGATGTCCCATGCGATGTCGTGCCCGGACTCCCGCAACTCGCGCCGCACATTCTCGACCGCCTCGAGGATCATCGACTTCGCCCACGCCGCCTCGACCTTCGCGCCTGTTCCCGATGGAACGTCATCGAGCGGCGCCGCACCGGCCGGCCGCGACCTGCGGAACTCCTCCTTCTCGAAGAGGTGCAGGCCATTGATCAGCCAGCGCCGGAGCTGGAGGCCGGAATCGATCCAATCGTCGAGATACGCTTCGCGCGCCAGACGTGACGCGAGGAATCCTCGCACGAAATCCGCCGGGTCGCCATTGGCGCGGAGCGAAGACCCCGCGACATAGACCCTCAGCGGATCCGCATATCGCACCAAGACCTCGCTCACGGCCTTCTTCCGCGCACCGGAATCGCGCGCGAGCATCTCGGCCAGCCGGCTCCGATCGGTCGAGGGGAAGGCGTTGCCATCGCTCAGCATGCGTACATCCACCGGTGCGGAGAGAGAGCGGCGACGCGACTGGCTATGGGCGAGATTCCCCGGAATTCCGCACGATCAGGCCATGCCGCCCGCGTACCGTTCCTCGATCGCGATGACCTTCGCAAGGCGCTTCTCGTGGCGAGCCTCGCGCGTGTACTCGGCCGCGAGGAACGCGCGGACCATCTCGGCTGCCACCGCCGAGCCGACGGTGCGCCCACCAAGGACCAGTACGTTCATGGCGTCGTGCTCGACGCCCTGGTGCGCCGAGTAGGTGTCGCTGCAGTTCCCCGCGCGAACTCCGGGGATCTTGTTCGCCGCCACACTGGCGCCGATCCCGGATCCGCAGAAGAGAATCCCGCGGTCGATCTCGCCGGAGACGACCGCGAGGCCGAGCTTCTCGGCGTAGTCGGGGTAGTCGACCGAATCGGTCGAGTGAGTCCCGAGGTCGAGCACGCTGTGCCCGAGCGCCTCGACCTCCTTCTTCATCGCTTCCTTCAGCGGGAAACCAGCGTGATCGCTCGCAACCGCGATCCTCATCGCGCACCTCCGGCAAGTCCGCCGCGCACGCGCGCGAGCGAGACGCGCGCAGCCTCCGCCACCCGCTCGGGCGTGAAGCCGAAGTGCTTCGCGACGTCCTTCGCTGGCGCGCTCGCGCCGAAGGTCGTCATGCCCACGCACTCACCGTCGAGGCCGGCGTAGCGGTCCCAGCCCACCGTGCTTGCCGCCTCGCAGGTCACGCGCGCGCGAACAGCGCTCGGAAGCACGCTTGCGCGGTAGGTCTCGTCCTGCGCTTCGAAGAGCGCCGTGCACGGCATCGACACGACCCGCGCGCGCACGCCTTCCTTCGCCAGGATCTCCTTCGCACCGAGGCAGAGATGCACTTCGCTGCCGGTTCCGATGAGGATGAGGTCAGGCAGGCCGCCGTCGACGTCGCTGAGGACGTACGCGCCACGCTCGCAACCGTCGGCGCTCGCGAACGTCGAGCGATCGAGCGTGGGCAGGTTCTGGCGCGTCAGCGCCAGCACCGCGGGGTGATGCGTGAGCCGCATCGCCACACGCCAGCACGCGTTGACCTCGTTCGCGTCACACGGCCGGAACACGTGCATGCCGGGAATCGCGCGCAGACCGACGAGTTGCTCGATCGGCTGGTGCGTCGGGCCGTCCTCGCCGACATAGATCGAGTCGTGCGTGAAAATGTGGAGGACCGGAAGCTCCATGATGGAACTCAGGCGAATCGCGCCGCGCGCGTAGTCGCTGAAGATCAGGAACCCGGCGCCGTACGGCCGCAGGCCCGACAGCGCGAGGCCATTGCACACAGCGGCCATCGCGTGCTCGCGGATGCCGAAGTGCAGGTTGCGGCCAAGGCGATTGCCCTTCTGGAAGCTGCCTGCGCCCTCGAAGGTGAGGAGGGTCTTGGTGCTGGGTGCCAAGTCGGCCGAGCCGCCGACTACCCACGGCACGTTCTTCGCGATTGAATTGAGCGTGGCACCCGAGGTGTTGCGCGTGGCGTTGCCCTTCGCATCCGCCGCCGCCGGCTTGAGATCCTTGTCCCAGCCTTCGGGAAGCTCGCGCGCAAGCATCGTGCGCACCTCGTCGGCGAGCCAGGGATATGCCTTCCCGTACGCCTCGAGCCGGGCATTCCACTCCGAGCTCGCCGCTGCGCCGCGGTGGCCGAGCTTCTCCGTGAAGCGCGCGCGCACGCCGTCCGGCACCAGGAACTTCGCGTCCTCGGGCCAGCCGTAGTTGCGCTTCGTGACCTTGATCTCCTCTTCGCCGAGCGGCTCTCCGTGCGCGCTCGCGGTGTCCTGCTTCTTGGGCGAACCGTAGCCGATGTGGCTGTCGACGATGATCATCGTCGGGCGATCGGTGTTGCGACGCGCAGACTCGTATGCGCGCGCAAGCTGCGCCAGGTCGTTGGCATCGCCCACGCGCAAGACGTTCCAGCCGTAGCCCGCGAAGCGCGCCGCGACGTCGTCGGAGTACGCAAGGTCGGTCTTGCCCTCGATCGTGATGCGGTTCGAGTCGTAGATCCAGCAGAGATTCGCAAGGCCGAGGTGCCCGGCAAGCGACGCCGCCTCCGTCGAGATTCCCTCCATCAGGCAGCCGTCGCCGCAGATCGCCCAGACGCGGTAGTCGAAGAGCGTGTAGCCCGGGCGGTTGTAGCGCGCGCCAAGCCACTGCGACGCGATCGCCATGCCGACGCTTGTCGCGAGCCCTTGGCCGAGCGGGCCCGTCGTCGTCTCGACGCCAGTCGTGAGATGGCTCTCGGGGTGACCGGGGCACACCGAACCGAGCTGGCGGAAGCGCTTGAGTTCCTCGAGCGGAACCGACGGTTCGCCCGTCGGGTGCCCGTGATGGTCGAGCTTCTGCACGCCGGCAAGGTGCAGAAGCGAGTAGAGCAGCATCGACGCGTGGCCGTTCGACAGCACGAATCGATCGCGGTTTGCCCACTTCGGCTGCATGGGGTCGTAGCGCAGCGCCTCTTGCCATAGCGCGTAGGCGACGGGCGCGAGGCCCATCGGGGCGCCGGGATGCCCCGAGTCGGCCGCCTGGACGGCGTCCATCGACAGCGTGCGGATCGTGTTGATGGCGAGGTTGTCGATCGCAGGCGTCCCCATCGGGGTGCCTGCGTCCTGCATCGGGAACGCTGTGGACATGGCTGTGGTGGTCGGTGTGGTCGTGGCGATCGTCACGGGTTTCTCCCTGAGGCGCTGCGCGGATGGTACGGACCGGGGGCGCGCATTGCACGACGCCCGCATCGCTGCGCCGCGATCCCCGCTCGGCGACCGTGGTGCACCCGAGGACACCCATTCCCAGCCGACTGGACGCGCCGCGACCTCAGGAGGCCTTCCGTGCGCCCTCGTCCTTCGGGGTCCCGCCGTCCTCGACGGGAAGATCGTCGAAGAGCGCGCGGCTCGGCGGGGTGTCGAGATCCTCGAACTGGTCGTCGCGGGCGGCCCAGATGAACGCTGCGAGCGCGGCTCCACCGATGAGAAGCGCAACAGGCAGCGCGACATAGACGAGTTCCATCAGCGAGCTCCTTCGGTGCCAGCGGGCTCCGCGCCCGATGGAATCTCGAACTTCGGCATGCGCAGCGCGACGACAAGCACCGTGAGGCCGCTGAGCGGCATCAACACGGCTGCGACAAGTGGGTTCACGAGGCCGACGAACGCGAGCGCCCCGCCAACCACGTTGTAGGCGATGGAGATGGCGAGGTTGAGTTCGATCGTGCGCATCGTGCTGCGCGAGCCGGCGAGGAAGCGCTCGAGCGGCCGGATGCCGCGGGCCGCAAGGCAGACATCGGCGACGTGATGCGACGCCTGCGCGCCGTTGCGCACGGCGACCCCGACGTCTGCGGCGGCCAGTGCGGCAAGATCGTTCACGCCGTCGCCGACCATGACGACAGGCCTCGGCAGGTCTGCGCGGCGAACGAGCTCGAGCTTGGCCTCGGGCGAGAGCGCACCGAGTGCATCGCGCGCCTCGATGCCGAGCGTCCGCGCGACGCAGCTCACCACGACCGGATCGTCGCCCGACGCGATCATCACCCTCCAGCCGCTGCGCTGGAGACGCGAAACCGTCTCCCGTGCATCGCGCCGGATCGCGTCGCCGATCGCGACCATTGCCTCGACGCGTCCCTGGACGGCGACGAACACGGGCGCTGCGCCGCCTCCCGCCGCATCACGCGCCGCATCACGCAGCAGGTCGGGCATCGCGGCCGCGACCGACTCCATGTAGCGCACGCTGCCGACGCGCACGAGCCGCGATCCGATGCGGCCCTCGATTCCTAGTCCTGGATGCTCGCGCACGTCGGTCGCGACGAGCGCGCTGGACGATGCGCCGAAGGCGTCGACGATCGCTCGCGCCGATGGATGGGCGCTGCGGCTTTCGAGCACCGCCGCAAGCGCAAGCGCCTCGGAGTCGCCGCGCGAGCCGACGACGGCGGTGCGCCCCTCCGTGATCGTTCCGGTCTTGTCGAGGACAAGCGTGCCCACGCGCGCCGCGCGCTCGAGGACGTCGCCGCCCTTCACGAGCACGCCGCGGCGCGCACCTTTGCCGATTCCTGCGACGACCGCAAGCGGAGTCGCCAGCCCGAGCGCGCATGGACAGGTGACGACGAGGAACGCAACCGCGCGCAGGCTCGCCTCCTCCGCCCCGACGCGCGGCCACCACCACGCGACCGTCAGAGCGGCGCATGCGATCACGACCATGAGGAACCAGCCGGACATCCGGTTCGCCAGCTCGACCACCGGCGCCCGGCGCTCGCTCGCGTCGCGCACGAGCTCGAGCAGCTTCGCGGCGCGCGTCTCGGCGCCGGCCACGAGCACCTCGACGCGCGCAGGTGCCCCAAGGATGCGCGAACCCGCGAAGATCTGTCCCCCGGCCTCGATGCGCTGCGGGACCGACTCGCCCGTGAGGTGCGAGAGATCGACGTGCGCGCTCGCACCGACGAGACGGCCGTCCGCCGGGCACGCCTCGCCCGCGGTGACCTCGACGCGCTCTCCCGGAACAAGCGCGTCGACGGGTACCTCGATCGTGCGCTCGACGCCGAGCGCGTCGCGGGTGACCCGCCGTGCGATCGAGGGAACGATCGCCAGCAGGAGCTCGACCTGCTCTCGTGCCTTGCGCTGCTTGCCGTACTGGAAGTACCGCCCCACGAGGAGGAGGAACACCAGCATCGCAGCGCTCTCGCAATAGATCGATCCAGAGCCGTGGATGGTCGCGACGACTCCCGCGACGACCGCCGCAACAAGGCCGAACGCGACCGGAAGATCCATGTGAGGCGTACGCGCGCGGGCCGCAGCGACGGCGTTCGTGAGAAACACGCGCCCCGGACCGGCGAGCGAGGCCACCGCCAGTGCGACCGTGCACCACTGGAAGAAGAGCCGGTACGCGAGTTGCATTTCAGCGAGGATTCCGCCGTACAGCGCGAACGCGATCGCCATGGCGTTGGTCGCGATCGCGCCCGCGACGCCGATCCGCACCAGCCACTCGCGGTTCGCCGCGCGCTCGCGCGCCACCGCATCGGGGTCGGCGAAGGGGACGAGCTGGTAGCCAAGTGAATCGAAGCGCCGCGCGATGTCGGACAGCGATCGCTGCTCGCGGCGCCAGCGGATCCTCGCGATCCCACGCGTGCCGTCGACGCGGACCGACTCGACCCCGCGCACCACGCGCGGCATCGCCTCGAGCAGCCAGACGCACGCTCCGCAGCGGATCCCATCGACCCGGAGTTCGATCGACGAGCCCCCACGCTCGTCGACGCGCATGTGCCTCGCAAGGAACGCGGCATCGTCGAGGGCCTCGAAGCCTCGCCCGGTGACGCGCGCCGGCTCGGCGATGCCTGCGATTCCCGCGCTTCGCGCCCGCATGTCGTAGTAGCGGTCGAGGCCAGCCTCGTGCAATGCGCCATGCACCGCGCGGCATCCGCCGCAGCAGAACTGCAGCGCGTCGCCCTCGTGAACCTCCGCGGCGGGCACGGGCAGCGTGCAGTGCGCACAGCACGCAACAGAGCGGGCCGCCGCGCGTGTCAACGCCTCGCCAGATGCGTCACTCATGGCCGTCGCCCTTCCCCGCGATGCCTCTCTCGCGGCAGCATGGCGGAATCTCGTCCGCCGCGGCGGAAGCCTGCTCGAGGAGCAGCGCGTCCGGCACGGCGACACCCGAGGCGCGGATCGCGCGGACATCGGACATCGCGGCCTCAGCGACGCTTCCGCGGGAGATCGCCGCATGGAGTCCAACGGCGATCATCGCGACACCCATCGCGATCGGCGCCGCGCGCCCGAGCCGAGCGACCGCGAGGCGCGCTCCGCTTGTCGCTACGACGAGCGCCGGCACGGTTCCAAACCAAAATGCCGCCATCACGAGCGCGCCGGTCGCGGGGGCCGCGCTTGCGGCTGCGATCGCGGCGAATGCGTAAAGCCATCCGCAGGGAAGGAGCGGCGTCGCGAGACCGAGCGGGACTCCGCGCCACGCCGGCGGCAGCCGCATCGTGCGCGCATGCACGCGTTGCGCCAGTACGACCAGCGGTCGCGGCACCGCGGCCTTCGGCACGCGCACGCCGAACGCGCGCGCGATGGCGACGGCGCCGAATGCGGCGATGAGCGATCCCGCCGCGATCGCTGCGATCCGCTGCACGCCGACGAGGACCCCGGCGTCGTCGACGACCCGCCCGACAATGCCTGCCGCGAGACCAACGACCACATACGACGCGAGCCTGCCGCCGTGGTAGCCCGCCATGCGCATCGACGTCGCAGTGCCGCCAGGGCCGGAGGCGACGAGCGCGAGCCCGCCGCACATGCCCGCGCAGTGCGCGCTTCCAAGCAGGCTTGATGCAAGCACGGTTCCCGCCAAGGCGAGTGCCGTCGCGGCTGGCTCGACGCCATCAGTCACGTGCGGCCCCCTTCGCCACCGGCGCGAGGAAGCGACGGAATGCATCGGTGTAGCGGTTCACGCCCTGCTCGACCGAGATGCGGAACTCCCACTGGCCGCCGAACGCAGAGTCGAAGGTCGCCTCGAACTCGCCGGGGCCGCTGCGCCGAAGGTCGACCGCAAGCCGGGCCTCCGCATTCACAACGGGGATGCACTCGACCCGCACGTGATCGGCGTCGATGCGCGCGGCGTGCTTGTCCTCGATGCGCACCGCGAGCACCCGCTGCGATCCATGCGACTCGATCTCCGGCGTCACGACCCAGCGCAGCCGCTCGTTCGCGGCGCGCTGCTCGAGCTCGGCGCCGAAGTCGGCGGCCTTGCTGTCGTATCTCGGCTCTGCGCCAAGCGGATGGCCGACGACGGCGCTCGTCACCGTGACGGTCGCGACCGTGACCGTGAGCCCAAGCAGCGCGACGGGCACGAACATCCAGCGATTCGCGGCAAGCGAGCGGGCCGCATGGGCCTGTGGCATGTCGTTCGGGAACATGTCGTTCGGGTTCATGCCGTTCGGGTCCATGCCGTTCGGGTCCATGTCGTTCGGGTCCATGTCGTTCGGGTCCGTGTCGTTCGGGCACATGTCGTGGGGGTTTACCTTCTGGGCGTTGGCGTCATGCCGGTTCATGGTGCGCCATCCTTCCCGATGCCGAGCGTCAACGGACCAAGTACAACCGTCTCGACGCGTGCGGCAAATGCCTCTTCGCCGCCCGTCTCGTCGCGCACCCGCAGCGTGACGCTGCGGCGGCCGCGCACGAATTCGGACGGGGCGCTGAGGACGACGACGTCGACCTCGCCGCTCGCGTCCGAGGCGACCGTCACGCTGCCGACGCGCGCAAGCCCAACGCCATCGCCGCCCTCGACGCGATAGGTCCGCTCCGCGCGGGTACGATTGTCGACGCGGAGCCGCACGATGCTCTCGACGACCTCTCCCGGCGTTCCGGCGCCGCGCGTGACGTAGGGAAGTCCCTGGGTTCGCAGCACCGCGACGGATGCGGGCTTGCGGTTCAACGCGAGCGCGAGCACCCCGGAGAGAAGCACGGCGAGAAGCGCGGGATAGACGATCAACCGCATGCGCGCGGTCGTGCGGCGCGAGCCGTCGATCTCGCGCTGCGACGAGTAGCGGATGAGTCCACGAGGCCGGCCAAGCTTCGCCATGACCGCATCGCAGGCGTCGATGCACTGCGTGCACTGCACGCACTCGAGCTGAAGGCCATCGCGGATGTCGATGCCCGCCGGGCACGTCTGCACGCACATCCTGCAGTCGACGCAGTCGCCGCGTGGCGCTTCGGAAACCGCGACTTCCTGCGTTCCGCCGCAGGCGTGTCCGCTCCCGCAGCCGCCGCGACGGTCGCATCCGCAGCGTCCCTCGCAGCCGCCGGACTTCGCCCTTCCTGCCTTCCCTGCCTTTCCGCGCGGTTCGCCGCGCGTGCGGTCGTAGGCGACCGTCAGCGAGTCCTTGTCGAGCAACGCCGACTGGAGGCGCCCGTACGGACACACGAGCGAGCAGAGCTGCTCGCGGAAGTACGCGAAGTCGAACAGCATGAGCGCCGTCACGGCTGCGAAGATGGCGAACGCCACCGGATGCGCGAGAGGACTGCTCGTGAAGATCCAGCCCGTCAGGCGGTCAGCGCCGACGAACCATGCGAGCAGCGTGTTCGCGAGGTGCGCGGACACCAGCGCGAACGCCGCGTACATCGCGACACGGCGCCAGGGCGAGACGGAAGCCTTCGGATCAAGCGCGGCGCGTCCGAGGAAGAGGCGCTCGAGCGGCCGATAGACGAACTCGAGGTAGACCGTCTGCGGACACGCCCAGCCGCACCACGCGCGTCCGAACACCGCCGTCAGAAGGAACACTCCGACGAACACCGCGAGAAACCCGAGGCCGAACAGCAGGGTCTCGGTGGGCCTGAAGACCGCTCCGAAGAAGATGAACCGCCGATCCACGAGGTCGAGGAGCACCGTCTGCATCCCGCCGAAGGTCGTCCAGGGAAGGAAGGTGTAGAGCGCGATAAGCGCCCATGCGACGGCGCGCCGCCGGCGCCACCAGTCGCCGGGACTCGGCTTGGGCCGAATCCAGCGCCGCCGACCGTCCTCTTCGAGCGTGGCGAGCACGCGCCCCTCGGGTCGCAGGAACGGATCTGTCGCCGGGACCGCGCGTGCGGAATTGTGTAGGACAGGCAGCTGCACGATTCACTCTCCACGCGACGCGCGCGCTTCGGCCGACGGTGCTTCGGGCGACTTCGCGGCGACGTCGGCCCACGGCCCGACTCGGTCGCCCTGCGCCTCGCGGGGCGAGGCCGGCGTCGTGCCGCGCAGGCTGACGACGTACGCCGAGAGCAGCACGAGCTGCGGTTCGCTGAAGCGCTTCTTCCACTCGGGCATTCCCTTCGACACCACGCCGTCGCGGACGATGCGGAAGACGTCCTTCGGTTCGCGCACGTTGATGTACGCGTCGTCCGTCAGGTTCGGGCCGGTCTTCCCGCCGCCGTCGGGCGCATGGCAGGCCGCGCAGTTCGCCTTGAACATGTTGCGCCCGGCGAGCATCTTCTTGTCGTCGTGCGAGAGCGCGAGGATCGTGGCGTCGTCCGGCTTCAGGTCGCCGAGCTTCGCTGCCTGCATCTCGTAGAACGCGCCCAGCTCGCCCTCGTAGCTCGTGGCGATGCTCTCGCCGACGCCGCCGAAGTGATAGAAGGCGAAGTACGGCACCGAGAACACGATGCTGAGCCAGAAGATCGCGCTCCACCAGAAGGGCATCGGATTGTCGTACTCGCGGATGCCATCGCAGTCGTGATCGAGAATGCGCGGCTCACCGGGGGTATGCGGGGTCTGTTTCGCGTCATGCATGGGGATTTGCTCCGTCCTGACCGCGGTCTGCCGACGCGCGCCGCGTGCGGTCGTCGACGGGAATGTTGTCGTCGAGCGGCATGCGCGCATCGCGCTGCCAACGCTGCGAGCGCGAGAGCACGAGGCGCACCACGATCGCGATGAAGAGTCCGAGGAAGAAGATCAGCGAGAGCTCGGGCCAGCTGAGGCCGGTCAGCCCAAGAACGGCAGGTGCGCTCATTCCTGGCCTCCTTGCGGCTCTCCGACCCCGCGGCCAAAGGCGACGTCGGTTGCGGCGGGCGCGACGCCGTTCTCCTCCGGCGCAGGCTTGTAGATGTCGGTGCCAAGCCGCATGAGGTACGCGACGAGCGCGACGATCTTTCGGTCCTCGATGCCCATCGGCTTGCCTGCCTCCGCGGTGATCTGCGCCTCGATCGCCGCAGCCTGCATGCGCGCGAGCCGGGCCGCGTCGGTGACCGTCTCGTCGCCGTAGGGCACGCCGATCGCCTTCATCGCGGCGACCGAATCATGCGCCTGTCCGAAGTCGAGAGGCTGCTCGAGCAGGTGCGGATATGGCGGCATGATCGAGCCGGGACTGGTGTCGACCGGAAGGTTGAGGTGGCGTACGTGCCAGAGCGCCGACGGGATCTTCTTTCCGGTGCGCGCGAGATCGGGGCCGATGCGCCGCGAGCCCCACAGGAAGGGATGATCGAACACGTACTCGCCCGGCTTCGAGTACTCGCCGTAGCGCTCGGTTTCCGCGCGCAGGGGCCGGATCATCTGCGAGTGGCAGTTGGCGCAGCCCTCGGAGATGTAGAGGTCCCGACCGACGAGCTCGAGCGGCGTATAGGGCTCGACCGATGCGATGCGCGCGATGTCCGACTTGCGAGTGAAGATCGGGATGATCTCGCCGAGGCTCGCCACGACGACGCCGACCGCGACGAGGATCGTGAAGATGATCGGAAGCCCTTCATACCTGCGGTGCCAGCGGAGCTGGGCGAACACGTCGAGCTTGCGGCCGATGCCGATGACGTAGGTCTGCGGGAGATCGGAGCCGGGAATCGGAGGCTCTCGGAAGTCGCGAGAGAGCGGCGCGGCCTCGTAGACGGGCTCGTCGTAGCGCGCGGGGCGATTCCTCCACGTAAGCACGAGGTTCGCGGCCATCAGGACCGTGCCGGCGAGATAGAGCGTGCCGCCGATGACGCGGATCCAGTAGAACGGAATCAGAACGTTCACCGTCTCGATGAAGTCGGGGTACTGGAGCATGCCGTCCTGGTCGAAGGCGCGCCACATCAGCCCCTGCGAGAGGCCGGCCCAGTAGATCGCCCCGATGTAGAGAAGAATGCCGATGGTCGCCGTCCAGAAGTGGAGCGCGACCCACGAGGGCTTTGCGATGGGCGTCTGGAAGAGGCGCGGCGCAAGCCAGTAGAACATGCCGAAGCACATGAATCCCACCCAGCCGAGGGCGCCGCCGTGGACGTGCGCGATCGTCCAGTCGGTGTAGTGGCTGAGCGCATTCACGCTCTTCACCGAGAGAAGCGGCCCCTCGAACGTCGACATGCCGTAGAAGGTGATTCCGACGACGAAGAACTTGAGCACCGGATCGGTGGCGACGCGATGCCATGCGCCGCGCAGCGTGAGGAGACCGTTCAGCATGCCGCCCCACGAGGGCATCCACAGCATCACGCTGAAGAGCATGCCGAGGGTCGACGCCCACTCTGGAAGCGCGGTGTAGTGGAGGTGGTGCGGACCGGCCCAGATGTAGAGGAACACCAGGCTCCAGAAGTGCACGATCGAGAGCCGGTAGGAGAACACCGGCTTGTCTGCAGCCTTCGGGAGGAAGTAGTACATGAGGCCGAGGAACGGCGTGGTGAGGAAGAACGCCACGGCGTTGTGGCCGTACCACCACTGCATGAACGCGTCCTGCGCGCCCGCGTAGATGGAGTACGAGCGCATCCATCCCGCCGGCATGACCAGGTTGTTGAAGATGTAGAGCACCGCGATCGCGATGACGGTGGCGATGTAGAACCAGATGGCCACGTAGAGGTGGCGCTCGCGCCGGACGAGCAGCGTGCCGATGAAGTTCACGGCGAACACGACCCAGACGCACACGACCGCGATGTCGATCGGCCACTCGAGCTCGGCATACTCCTTGCCCTGCGAGAACCCGAGCGGGAGCGTGATGGCGGCGGCGACGATGATCGCCTGCCATCCCCAGAAGTGGATCCGCGACAGGATGTCGCTGAACATCCTCGCCTTCAGCAGGCGCTGCGACGAGTAGTAGACGGCGGCGAAGATCGCGTTGCCGGCGAACGCGAAGATGACCGCGTTCGTGTGCAGCGGACGGATGCGGCCGAAGCTCAGCCACTCGAGCCCGAAGTTGAAGCGGGGATCGGCGAGTTGGAGCGCAGCCAGCACCCCGACGAGCATGCCGACGATTCCCCAGAAGACCGCCGCCATCATGAACCCGCGGACGATGCCGTCGTCGTAGCTGAATCGCTCGAGCGCCGGTACAGCGGCGCGCGGTTGGAAGTCGTTCTCGGTCGAGTTCAGGATCGCTGGACCGGCCATCGGATGAGTCCTTCGGCGCCGCGTGCGCCGGCTGGCGTCCGGGCGGATCGAGCCCGAACGGTGTGTGGATCGCCATTTCTTGAAATCACAACCCGTATATCTTGATTTGGAGGGCAGCCGCGTTCGGGCGCCCCCCGCATCAACGCCTTACACCCTCGGAGCCCGATCCGGCTCCGATCACGGATATATACATCGGTGTTTCGGTGACTGCAAGCGGAATCGATTCGTCGAGTGGTTTGAGCCGGAGGACCGCCCATCGCCGCTGCATCGCGGTCGCGGCTGGCAAGGCGCCGTGCCGAGGGGGATCCCGTGGAAACACCCTAAGGGCGCGGCAACGGACGTGCGGCAACGGGGCCGGCGGCGATGCAGACCCGGATGTGGCGGCGGAGTTGCCGCGTCGACCGCGAGTCCGACATCGTGTCTCTACTCAGATCGCCGGTGGAGGGAGAGTTGCCTCCAATCTTCAGTAGTTCTCAGACGTCGGAGATATGTCGGCGCATGCGGCTTCCCGCCGACGACGTTTTCCCACGCGCCGCAGAGCGCCCACGCGCCGCAGAGCGCCCACGCGCCGCAGAGCGCCCACGCGCCGCAGAGCGCCCATGCGCCGCAGAGCGCCCATGCGCCGCAGAGCGCCCATGCGCCGCTTGACGCCGGAGGGCGCCAGAGTCAGGTGTTGAGCCGCACTGCCAGCTCGGTCCGGCGCGAGACGCCGAGCTTCGCGTAGACGCGCTTCCCGACCGAGGCAATTGTGTTCACAGAGAGCCCGAACTGGGCCGCGATCTCGGGGCGGCTGAGCCCCTGCGAAAGCGCAAGCGCCACGTCCTTCTCCCTCGGCGTCAGCCGATCGAGGCGGCGCTCCTTCACGCTTTTCGCAAGTGCCGGCGCCTCGTGCGAGGCAACAAAGTAGATGGGGGCGAGAGGGAGCAGCCCTGGAGACGCCGGTCCCACGTCGCACTGCAACTGGTAGTTGCAGTCCTGCGGCTCAAGTTCTTCCGAGATCTGCTGTCGACTCGTGACCTTCTCCATAAAGCGATCGAGACGATTGAGGATCTGCTTCAGCTCCGCAACCTCCTCCGCCGTGACCTTGAGCGGCAGGTAGCAGCGGTAGTGGAACCCCGGAACACCGAGCGGCCGCACTCCACGCGATTCCTCAATCTTCGCACGCGCATACTCGGTCATCAGCGCGTCAAGTTCCTCAACCAAGGCGGCCTGCCGCTTGTCGGAGCCGTCGAACGTGATGATGAAGGCATCGCCGAGTACGTAGAAGGCGGGTTCTCGCCGGTCAGCGTCTACGGGTCGACGGCCGATCATTCCCGCGTCCTGCAAGAGATCGAGTGCCTGACGCAACGCAGTAAACTCAATCCCACCCACCTTGCCCAACTCACTCGGCGTCGCCGCTCTCGTGAAGCGACGAACCAGCTCGAGAACGGAGCGGGTCAACGGATCCCGAACAGCGGCGGCGACTGACGGGTTTGCGATCGGGAGCGAGACGACGGATTGACGCAGCATGTGGAAGCCCCAGCTGCTGCGAGTTTGCACGAAGATCACGACCATGTCGGGTCGGAGGATCGAAATTGGCCCATCTACACCCAATCGGGCGTAAGGACGACAGCCCTCCCGACAGTGAGCCCGGGCAATCTGCCCGAACCGCGCCCGGTGCGGCCCCCAGCTTCAGGGGCCATCCAAAAGTCTGACCCCATCACCGAGCGCAACGACCTCGGGTGGTTTCCAAGGGCAGTCGGTCCGAGTCTCCACAGCCGACTCGAACCAGAGAGCAAGTCGAGAAACGGGGTCTTGAGGCTTTCGTGTGGGCTATGGCACCGTTGGGCCTCGGCGGGCGGCGTGCGGCTGACGGTCTCGAGGTCTTCTCACGGAGGCACGAGACCTAGCGGCCGTGGAGAACGAACTGGGCGAGGAACCGAGGGCATCGGAACTGCCTGTGGCCCTTTCGGGCCTGGGCACCGTCGGGCCTGGGCCTCGGTCGGGCCTGGGCATTTGTCGGGTCTGGGCATCCCTCAGACCTGGAAGTCCCTCAGACCTGGAGGTCCCTCAGACCTGGAGGTCCCTCAGACCTGGAAGTCCCTCAGACCTGGAAGTCCATGAGTTGCGCCAGCCGCGGCTGATCGGATTCTCTCGCAGTGACGCAGAGGCGGCCTCAGCGAAGAGGAGAGATGACTTCTCGCGTCTTCTCGCGACTTTCCCCGTCCTCGCATCGCTCGCAGTCTTCGTGTTCTCGTCCTTCCTCCGTGCCGCCGTGCCTCCGTGAGAAAGCCGGAGCCCGATCGGCGCCTCCATCGCAGTTCACCCACACGATTTCCTGAAGGGCGGAAAAACGAAACCAGCCCTGTGCAAAAGCACAGGGCTGGTTTCTATATATCAAGCAGCAGTTGGAGGCCTTCGTCACCTGTCACCAGATGACTATTCCCGCGAACGGGAGCGAGGTTGTCTTGACGGATTCACGACTCGGATTTCTCCGAGCGACGTGTCTAAGTACATTCCCTTAGAAAGGAGGTGATCCAGCCGCAGGTTCCCCTACGGCTACCTTGTTACGACTTAGTCCCAGTCACCAGCCTCGCCGTGGGCACCCATGAGTTTGGGCGACTTCGGGCGCTGCCAGCTCCCATGACTTGACGGGCAGTGTGTACAAGGCTCAGGAACATATTCACCGCGGCGTAGCTGATCCGCGATTACTAGCGATTCCGACTTCAAGGAGGCGGGT
>Ga0209985_10002037_pt1 | contig 18860 bp, 17 predicted proteins | sample NOAtaG_FD_187305 | JGI IMG/M metagenome (GOLD analysis project Ga0209985, IMG submission 187305) | Freshwater lake microbial communities from Lake Erie, under a cyanobacterial bloom - NOAA_Erie_Diel6S_1000h metaG (SPAdes) (version 2) | ecosystem: Environmental > Aquatic > Freshwater > Lake ...
CACGCCTTCCAGCGCGAGGTCTGGGCGTCGATGGCAGCAGGCCGCAGCGGCCTGTTGCACGCTACCACCGGCAGCGGCAAGACCTACGCGGTCTGGATGGGCGCGCTGGCGCGGCTGCGCCCGGGCGCCGAACAGCCCGGGCTGCAGGTGCTGTGGTTGACGCCGATGCGCGCGCTGGCCAGCGACACCACGAAGGCCCTGACGGTGCCGCTGGCCGACCTGGCGCCCGGGGCCGCGGTGGGCCAGCGCACCGGCGACACCCCGGCGGCCGAGCGCGCGCGCCAGGAGCGCAGGCCGCCGGCCGCGCTGGTGACGACGCCCGAGTCGCTGTCGCTGATGCTCACGCGCGACGACGCGCCGCAGGCGCTGGCCGGCGTGCACACGGTCATCGTCGACGAGTGGCACGAGCTGCTCGGCAGCAAGCGCGGCGTGCAGGTGCAGCTGGCGCTGGCGCGGCTGGCGCGCCGGAATCCGCGCCTCGTGGTGTGGGGCCTGTCGGCCACGCTGGGCAACCTCGACGAGGCGATGGCCGCGCTCGTCGGCGCCCGGCCGGCCGCGCTGGTGCAGGGCCGGATCGACAAGCGGCTCGTCATCGACTCGCTGCTGCCGGCCGAGCCGGGCCGCTTCAGCTGGGGCGGACACCTGGGCGCGCAGATGCAGCAGCCGGTGGCCGACGAGATCGAGCGCCAGTGGGACGGCGGGCGCGGCGGCACGACGCTCGTCTTCACCAACGTGCGCTCGCAGGCCGAGATCTGGTACCAGCTGCTGCTCGAGGCGCGGCCCGACTGGGCGGGCCGGATCGCGCTGCACCACGGCTCGCTCGACAAGAGCGTGCGCGACTGGGTCGAGGCGGCGCTGAAGGACGGCACGCTGATCGCGGTGGTGGCGACCAGCTCGCTCGACCTCGGCGTGGACTTCCTGCCCGTTGCGCGCGTGCTGCAGCTCGGCAGCGCCAAGGGCGTGGCGCGGCTGCTGCAGCGCGCCGGCCGCAGCGGCCACGCCCCCGGGCGCGCCAGCCGCGTGACGCTGGTGCCCACGCACACGCTCGAGCTCGTGGAGGCGGCTGCCGCGCGGCGCGCAGCGCTGGCCGGGCGCGTGGAGTCGCGCACGCCGCCGGCGCGGCCGCTGGACGTGCTGGTGCAGCACCTGGTCACGGTGGCGCTTGGCGGTGGCTTCACGGCCGACGCGCTGTTCGACGAGGTGCGCAGCGCGCCGAGCTACGCCGCGCTCACGCGCGAGGAGTTCGACTGGGCGCTGGCCTTCGTCGAACACGGCGGCGCGAGCCTCGCTGCCTACCCCGAGTACCACCGCGTGCAGCGCGACGAGGCCGGCGTGTACCGCGTGCCCGACCGCGGCATCGCCAAGCGCCACCGGCTGCAGGTGGGCACGATCACCAGCGACGCCAGCATGCAGGTGAAGTGGCTGGGCAGCGGAGGCACCATCGGCACCATCGAGGAAGGCTTCATCGCGCGCCTGAAGGCCGGCGACTGCTTCGTCTTCGCCGGCCGCGTGCTCGAGTACGTGCGCACGCAGGACATGGCGGCCTACGTGCGCAAGGCCACCAAGAACAAGGGCATCGTCCCGGCCTGGGCCGGCGGGCGCATGCCGCTCTCCAGCGAACTGGCCGATGCGGTGCAGGTGATGCTGGAGGGTGCCAGTCAGGGCGATTTCTTGGAGCCCGAGATGCAGTGCGCGCGGCCGATGCTCGAGGCGCAGGCGCGGCTGTCGAGGCTGCCGGCGCGCGGCCGGCTGCTGGTGGAGGAGTTCCGCTCGCGCGAGGGGCAGCACCTCTTCCTGTACCCCTTCGCCGGGCGCAACGTGCACATCGGCCTCGCGCAGCTGATCGCGTGGCGGCTCGCCAAGGCGGCGCCGAACACCTTCTCGCTCTCGGTCAACGACTACGGGCTCGAGGTGCTGGCCGCGGTGCCCTTCGATCTGGACGATGCGGCGCTGGCCGCGCTGTGGAGCGGCCGCGGCCTGCTCGACGACGTGCTGGCCAGCCTGAACTCGGGCGAGCTCGCGCAGCGGCGCTTCCGCGAGATCGCGCGCGTGGCCGGGCTGGTGTTCAGCGGCTACCCGGGCGCGCCGAAGAGCCTGCGCCAGCTTCAGGCCAGCTCGTCGCTCTTCTACGAGGTGTTCCGCAAGTACGACAGCGGCAACCGCCTGCTCGGCCAGGCCGAGGGTGAGGTGCTGAGCCAGGAGCTGGAACTGGAGCGCCTGCGCACGACGCTGGCCCGGCTGGCCACGCTGCCCGCCGAGCGCGTGACGCTGTGCACGCCCAGCCCCTTTGCGCTGCCGCTGATGATCGAGCGGCTGCGCGAGCAGCTCAGCACCGAGAAGCTGAAAGACCGCCTCGACCGCCTGCTGGCCGAAGGCGAGGCGGCGCTGGCCGCAGACGTATCGCCGCGGCCGCGGCCGCGTCGGCGCCGCGTCGCGCCGACGTGATCGCCAGGCCGAAGCTTCGCCTCGTGGCGCTCGGTCTGCGGTGGCGTGGCGCGACCCGCGCACGCCGCGCGTCGTGCGCTGGCCGTGCGTGGCGCTGCTGGCCTACGCGCCGAGCCCGGTCGACCTGATCCCCGACTTCATCCCCGTGCTCGGCCTGCTCGACGATCTGGTGCTGCTGCCGCTGGGCATCGTGCTCGTCGTCGCGCTCGTCGTCGCGCTCGTGCCGCGGCCGCTGTGGCAGGACTGCCTGCAGCGCGCCGGGCAGCGCGAGGCGCGGCTGCCGTGTTGGCGCTGGGAGGCCGCCGCCGTCGTTCTGCTGTGGCTGGTTCTGACCGCGGGGGCGGTGTCCGGCATCATCGCGTGGTCGCGCTGAACCGATCGCACCTCATGCCGCTCCGCCGAACCCTCCTGACTGCCGCCCTGCTGGGCGCGCTGGTGCCGCTGCCCGCGCTGGCGCAGAAGAGGCCCGACAACGCGCCGCTGAGCGGCGTCGTCACGCGGGTGATCGACGGCGACACGCTGCTGCTGCAGCCCGCCGGCAAGCCGCCGACGGAGGTGCGCCTGCGCAACATCGACGCGCCGGAGAGCTGCCAGCCCTGGGGCCCGGAGTCGAAGAGGGCGCTCGAGGAGTACGCGCTCGGCAAGACAGCCGAGCTGCGGACGTCCGGCCGGGATTCGTACGGCCGCGTCATCGGCAGCCTCAGCATCGACGGCCAGGACCTCGGCGCGCGCATGGTGGTCGAAGGCCACGCCTGGAGCACGCGCACGAAGTGGGACAACGGGCCGCTCGTCAAGCAGGAGCGGCAGGCGATGGCGCTCAAGCGCGGGCTGCACGCCACGCCGGGGGCGGTGATGCCCAGGGACTTCCGGGCCACGACGAAGTGCCCGCCACCGCCCAAGGGCTGATCGGCGTCCGGTCGGCCGTGTCTCACCAGGGTTGGGTCAGCCGGTCTACGACGTCGCGCCGAGACGGCACTTCGGCGCGCAGCTTCCACCGGTCCCGGTCCGGATCGATGGTCTCCTGGTGGCGGATCTCGAACGCGTCGCGCGCACTGGCGCGCAGATGCATGTACTCGTCCATGCGCTGCTCCAGGCGCGACGGGTTCCAGGGCAGGTCGAAGTTGGTCAAGGTACCCAGCGTCTGCAGATTCAGGCCTGCGCACGCCGCATCCGTGGCGATCAGCAGCTTCAGCTCGCGCTGCTTCACCTCGGGCTTGATCTGTTCACGCTCCACCGACGCGAAGTCCGCCCCGCGGTAGATGCCGCTGCGGCCTGCATCCGCGCAGATCGCCACCGGAACGCCTGCAGCGCCGCAGCGAGCTCGGCGGCCAGCGAGGGTACCGTGTCGTAGCACTGAACACGATGCAGCCATGCTCCAGCCCGGTCCGGCCGTCGGTGCGGTGCTGCGTCAGGAAGTACTACACCGCCGCCGTCTTCGGGTCCCGCGCCTGCGGCCGCGACAGCTCCTGCGCGATGGCTTGCAACTGCCCGACCTCACCGTTCCCCATGGCTCGGCCCGTTGCACCCACTGCCCCGCCTTGATGACGATCGCGTGCCGATCCGGGTTCGCGGCGCACAGGGTGTCCTCGAGCGGGTCGCCCCGCGCGTTGAGCACGCCCGCGTGATGGCCGGCCCGGACCGCCTGGATCACGCCGGTCGCGCCGATCGCATGGACGGCGGCGTCCCGGCCCGGTATCGCCGCCTCCTCGATGCCGGCACGCAGCCTCTCGCTCGTGTGATGGACGTCGTCCAGGTCCGTGCCAGGAGTCAGGGCCGCACCCTTGGCCTGCGCCTGTTCTTCGGCGCCGTGCGCTGCATCCTCTGCCACGGCGGCCCGCGCCTGAGCCGCGCCGAGTTCGCCGATGCCGGCGTGCCGCAGTGCCTTCCCGGCGCCGGCATGGACAGCGGACGCCTCGACGGCGTGCAACGGGTGCGGGCGAGCGGGTTCAACCGCCTCGGCCGCTTCAACGATGGCGGCGCCGAGCACGGTCCGCAGGCCGTGCTGACGCAGCACCTGGTCGTGCTGACGCAGCACCTGGCCGCGCAGCGCTGCAGCTACGGCGAGTTCCGCGTGCCGGGCCTGCGCCACCTTGGGGCACACCGGTCCGTGCATGTACGACGGCAGCCTGCGCCGGCTCGACCTCGGGGCCCAGCAGGAGGCTGACCTCGCGGCCTTCCTGTACACGCTCTCGAGCTCGGCGCTGCGCTGGACGCACGCATCGCCGCGGGTCTGCCGCTCAGCGGCAGAGCGAGACCACCGGCGCCGAGAGCCCCTGCGCCGAGCCGCAGCACGAGCCGCTGCACGAGCCGCCCGCGCCGACGCGCACCAAGACCCTCCAAGAGGTCTGAAGCTCGGTCGGTTCGCGAACGATCACCGGTTGCCCGGCGACGCTGCAGGCGGCCACGATCGGCTCAGGTGCGAGGCCCTGGGCGGCGGTGTGGCCGCTGATCATCAGCGAGACCGAGGCCAGGGGGCTGGCGTTGCGAAGCAGGCGCGGCGATCGCCGCAAGGACATGCGGGTCTCCTCGGGTTAGACGGGGGTCGCGGCGCGCGGGTTGCACGCCGCCGGTAGCCCGACGGAGCCGTGAAGCGCTGCTACGACACAACGACCGCAGCGTGAGACGGTGCAAGCGCCTGCGCCTCGCGCGGCGGTGGCGCCGACGGCGGGCCCGCGTTCAGTGCGTCCTCGTCACCTTCGCCAGGTGGCGCGGCCGATCGGGGTCCAGCCCGCGGGCGCGGGCCAGGGCTTCGGCCATCGGGTAGAAGGCCTGCACCGCGGCGATGGGGTCGAGGTCTTCGTGTGCGGTGTGCACGAGCTGCAGCGCGGCACCGGGCGTGCCGGGTGGCGCCGCCAGCAGCACGCGCGCGCCGCGCGCTCGCATGTCTTCCGCCAGCGCCAGCAGCCCCGACTGCGCCGGGCCGCGCGGCGCGAAGATCAGCAACGGGTAGCCCTCCTCGACGATGGCCATGGGCCCGTGGCGCAGCTCGGCGCCCGAGAAGGCTTCGGCCTGGATGCCGCAGGTCTCCTTGAGCTTGAGCGCGACCTCCATCACTGCGGCGTGGCCGGTGCCGCGGCCGATGACATACAGGCGCTGCGTGTGCCGCAGCACCGGCAGCGCCTCACTCCAGTCGGTGGCGGCGGCGCGTTCCAGCGCCTCGGGCAACCCGGCCAGCGCCGCATCCAGATCCGCGCTGCCCTCCCAGGCCGCGACCAGCCGCGCGCCCGCCACCATCTGCGTGATGAAGCTCTTGGTGGCGGCCACGCTCTGTTCGGCCCCGGCGTGCAGCGGCAGGACCCATTCGCTGGCCTGCGCCAGCGGCGAGGCCGCGTCGTTGACCACCGCCACGGTGGTGGCGCCGTGCTCGCGCAGGTAGCGCGTGGGTGCCACGAGGTCGGGGCTCTGGCCGCTTTGCGAGAAGGCCAGTGACAGCAGCCCCTGCGCCTTCAGGCGTGCCGAGTACAGCGTGACGAGCGACATCGGCAGCGAGGTCACGAGCCGGCCCAGCCGCGCCATCACGAGGTAGGCCATGTAGTGCGCCGCGTGGTCGCTGCTGCCGCGCGCGACGGTGAGCACGCCGGCCGGCCCGGCCACCCGCAGCCGGGCCGCAAGCGCGGCGTACACCGTGCCGTCGGCGGCGAGCTGGCGCGCCACGGCGGCCGGGGCCTCGCGCGCTTCGGCGAGCATGTGGGTGGGGTCGTCCATCAGGGGGTCTCCGTGTCGATGCGTTCGCCCTCGACCCACACCTCGCGCAGATGCAGATCGGCGTCAAGGACCACGAGGTCGGCAAAGGCACCGGCGGCAAGCGAGCCGCGCTCGTGGCCGAGTCCGAGGTGCCGGGCTGCGATGCCGCTCGTGCGCTGCGATGCTTCTTCGAGTGACAGGCCGAGTGCGACCAGGTTGCGCAGCGCCTGGTCCATCGTGAGCGTGCTGCCGGCCAGCGTGCCGTCGGCCAGGCGCACGCCGCCCAGGCACTTGGTGACGGTGTGGCGGCCCAGCCGGTACTCGCCGTCGCCCATGCCAGCGGCTGCGGTCGAGTCGGTCACGCAGTAGAGCCCCGGGATGCAGCGCAGCGCAACGCGGATCGCGCCTTCGTGCACGTGCAGCAGGTCCGGGATCAGCTCGGCCCGCTCGGCATGCGCCAGCGCCGCGCCGGCCATGCCGGGCTCGCGGTGGTGCAGGCCCGTCATCGCGTTGAACAGATGCGTGAAGCCCGTGGCGCCGGCGGCGAGCGCGGCAACGCCGTCCTCGTAGCTCCCGGCGCTGTGACCGATCTGCACCACGAAGCCGCGCGCGCGCAGCGCCACGATGAGCTCCAGGTGGCCGGGCATCTCGGGTGCGATCGTGATAAGGACCAGCGGCGCGATGGCGTGCAGAGCCAGCACCTCGTCGATGCGCGCCGTGCTCGCGAAGTCAGGCTGCGCTCCGAGCCGACCGGGGTTGATGTAGGGGCCCTCGAGGTGGACGCCCAGCACGCGCGCGCCAGCGGCGCAGCGCCGGCGCACGAACGGGGCCACGCCGCGCAGCGCGGCTTCGATCTCGTCGCGCGGCCCGGTCATGGTCGTCGCCAGCAGCGCCGTGGTGCCGTGGCGCGCGTGGGTGCGCGTGATGCGCTCGAGTGCGGCGCCGCCGCACATCGTGTCGGCGCCGCCGCCGCCGTGCACATGCAGGTCGACGAAGCCGGGCAACACGATCGGCGCACTCCCGTCTCGCGCCTGGGCCTCTGCGAGGGGCTCGCCCTCGACGCTGACGATGCGGTCCTCGGACCAGGCGAGCTCGCCACGTCGCCAGCCTCCTGGCGTGAGCAGGTGTCCGTGCAGGCGTTGCGGGTTCATGCGTCGCGATACGCGGTGCGCTGCCCGTCCGAGTCGAACGCACGCACCCGCCCCGGCAGCGGGCCGGAGAGCAGGCACGCGCCGGGTGCCCCGCCGGCCGTGTCCTTGCGCGACTCGACCGACAGCGCGTGGCCCGTGCCGGTCAGCACGCCGCGCAGCCACGTGCGGGCTCCAAGGCGCTCGACGCCGCGCACCTCGAGCGGCGGCGGCCCTGCCGGCGAGGCCACGAGGTGCTCGGAGCGGATGCCGGTTGTCGCTGCAGGCGCATGGGCCGGCAGCGCGGGCACGGCCGCGCGCGCCAGCAGGTTCATGGCCGGCGCGCCGATGAAGCGGGCCACGAAGCTGTCGGCCGGGCGCTCGTTCGGCTGCATCGGCGCGCCCACCTGCTCGATGCGGCCGGCACGCAGGACGACGATGCGCTGGGCCAGCGCCATCGCCTCGACCTGGTCGGGCGTGACGCAGACCACGGTGGCGCCGAGCTCGCGGTGCAGCGCCGCGAGCTCCGGCCGCATGCGCAGGCGAAGCTCGGCGTCGAGGTCCGACAGCGGCTCGTCGAAGAGAACGGCCTCCGGCTCCTGCACGAAGGCGCGGCCGATCGCCACGCGCTGGCACTGCCCGCCCGAGAGCTCGCCCGGCCTGCGGTCGAGGCAGGGGTCGAGCGCGAGCAGCTTCACCGCACGTTCGAGCCTGGCCGCCACGGTGGCCGCCGGCACGCCGCGCATGCGCATGCCGAAGCCCAGGTTCTGGCGCACGGTTGTGTGCGGGTAGGGCGCATGGCTCTGGAGCAACATGGCCAGGCCCCGCTTGCCGGGTCGCTCGTCTCTCATGCTGCGGCCAGCCAGTGGCACGCGGCCGGCGCTCGCGCTCTCCAGTCCGGCGATGGTGTGCAGCAGCGTGGTCTTGCCGCAGCCGCCGAGGCCGGCGAAGACGACGAGATTGCCGTCGTCTCGGCCCACGGCACGTCCATCCACTTCACGCGCCAGCCGGGGGCCGGCCTCGAAGCCACGCAGCACGCCTTGCATGCAGGTGTCGTGGAAGGGCGAGAACTGCATCGTCCACGGCGCCAGCTCGCAGCGGCCCGCGTGCGCCGCCGCCACCGGGCCGCTGCGGGGCAAGGACTGCACGGGCAGGGCGAGCGCCATCCCGGCCACCGCCAGACGCTGGAGCAGGACACGGCAGCGCGGGCGTGGCATGGTGAAAACGAATATAGCACCGGGCTGCTAGAAATAGTCCACCTGGTCTATATTAAAGCTCCATGACCCGTCCGGAGCCGGACCCAGTGCCCACCCTGCTCGACACCCGCGGCGTGTCGCCGCGCAGCCGCGAAGAAAAGCGCGACCAGCTCCGACGCGGGCTGGAGGCGATCCTGCAGCAGACCGGCGGCGGCAGCCGCCTGCCTCCCGAGCGCGAGCTGGCCGACCGGCTCGGCGTGGCGCGCGAGACGCTGCGCCGTGCGCTCGACGAACTGCAGGCACGCGGCCTGCTCGAGCGGCGCCAGGGGGCAGGCACCTTCGTCACCGGGCAGAGCTGGCTCAAGCCGCTGGTGCTGCGCAGCTTCACCGAGGACATGCGCGAGCGCGGGCTCGTAGCCAGCAGCGAGCTGCTCTCGCACGGCGTGCGCCGCGCCGACGCCAAGGTGGCGCTCAAGCTCAAGGCGGTGCCCGGCAGCGAGATGTTCGAGGTGCGCCGGCTGCGCTTGGCCAGCGGCGAGCCGATGGCGATCGAGCATGCCTTCCTGCCACGCGCGCGCCTGCCCGGTTTCGACCCCGCGCGGCTGGCCCGCCATTCGCTCTACGAGTTGCTGCAGCGTGAGTACGGGCTCGCGGTGCGCAACGCGGCGCAGGAGATCCAGGCCACGGTGCTCACCGAGGACGAGGCCCTGCTGCTCGAGGTGGCTCCCTTCAGCCCGGCGCTGCTCGTTGAGCGGCTGGTGTACTCGACCGACGGCGATCCCATCGAGTACGGCAAGAGCCTGTACCGCGCCGACCGCTACCGCTTCGAGGTCAACGTAGGGCGCGCGGTGCCGCCGGGCGAGGGCGATGCGGGCGGGGACGCCGCTTGAGCGCGGCGCAGCGGCGGCTCGGCCGCCTGGCCGCCCTCGATGCCGCGCTGCGCGGCCGACTGGTGGTGTCGGTGCAGCCGGTGGACGACGGGCCGCTGGACGACGACGCCACCGTCGTTCGCATGGCGCGGGCCGCGCTGGCCGGTGGCGCCGCAGGCCTGCGCATCGAGGGCGCAAGCCGCCTCGCCGCGGTTCGCGCGGCCGTGACGGTGCCGCTCATCGGCATCGTCAAGCACGACCTGCCGGCGAGCCCGGTGCGCATCACGCCGCGGCTCGAGGACGTGCACGCGCTGGTGGCGGCGGGCGCCGACCTGGTCGCGCTCGATTCCACCGAGCGCCCGCGCCCCGTGCCCTTGGCCGCGCTGCTCTCCGCGGTGCACGCGGCCGGCCTGCCCGCGATGGCCGACGCCTCGTGCGCGGCCGATGCGCGTGCGGCAATGGCGCTGGGCTTCGAGGTCGTCGGCAGCACGCTCTCGGGCTACACCGGCGGACCGGTGCCCGACGAGCCCGACCTGCATCTCGTGCGGGAGCTGGCGCGCGCCGGCTGCCGCGTGGTGGCCGAGGGCCGCTACCACCGGCCCGAGCAGGCGGCGGCAGCCATCGCCGCCGGCGCTTGGTGCGTCACCGTGGGTTCGGCGCTCACGCGCCTGGAGCACGCCACCGGCTGGTTCGCTGCGGCCGTGGCTGCCGCCGCCGTGCCGACCGCACGCACCCCGGGTTTCCCGGCCCCCGGACAAACCCGATGATTGGCCCAAGAAGAGGCCTTGTTAAGTCAGAATGTTTTAGGCCTTAGGTCTAATTGCGACCCCATCCGCAGGGCTGCGAAGCCCGGCCGCCACCCACCGAGGAGAGACCCCCATGCACCCGATCCTGAAGCCCACCGCCGCTGCCGCCATGCTGCTGCTCGCGGGGGGAGCCGCCGTGGCGCAGCAGGCGCAGCCCGACACGCAGACCGTCGAGGTCTCCGGCATCCGTGCCTCCATCCTGCAGAGCATCGCCAGCAAGCGCGACGCGCTGACCAGCGTCGAGGTGATCACGGCGGAGGACGTGGGCAAGCTGCCGGACAAGAACATCGCCGACGCGCTCTCGCGCCTGCCCGGCCTGAACGTGCAGTTCGGCGGCGCGCTGGCGATGGACGAGGCCGAGCGGGTCGCGATCCGCGGCACGAGCCCGAACTTGAACCTCGTCACCATCAATGGCCACGCGCTGAGCTCGGGCGACTGGCACGTCGGTGACCAGCTCTCCAGCGGCCGCAGCGTCGGCTTCGGCCTGATGCCCAGCCAGCTGATCGGCCGCGCCGTCGTCTACAAGACCGGCCAGGCCGACATCACCGAAGGCGGCATCGCCGGCACGGTGGACATCCAGACGCGCAAGCCGCTGGACTTCCGCAAGACCTTCACCGGCGAGGCCGCGGTGGGCGCCGCGTATGCCGACCTGCCGCGCAAGACCGATCCGCAGCTGTCGGGCCTGCTCGCCTGGCGCAATGACGCACGCACCTTCGGCGTGCTGGTGCAGGCCTACAGCGAGAAGCGGCACCTGCGGCGAGACGGGCAGGAGGTCTTCGGCCGGATCTACCGCGTCAGCACCGCGACGGCCGCCGCGTCGGGCGACCCGAGCCTGGCCGGCCTGCGCGTGCCCAACGTGCTGAACTCGGCGCTGTTCGAAGGCGTGCGCGAGCGCACCGGCGGCTACCTGGGCGTGCAGTTCAGGCCTACGCCGGGTCTGGACCTGAACTTCAGTGCCTTCCACAGCAAGCTGAAAGCCGACAACTACAACTCCAGCGCCTTCGCGCTGCCCAGCACGCTGCTCAACAACGGCTGGCTGATCCGCAACGCGCGGGTCGAGGGCGATGTGCTGATCAGCGCCTCGCTCGAGCGGCCGGCGCCGACTGCCGCGAACGCGAACGACCGCGTGATCGGCCTGCAGTTCGACCACAACCAGCGCCGGGGCGCGAGTTCGCTGTCGTCGTTCTACGACTTCGACTTCAAGTGGGAGCCGAGCGCCAAGCTCAGCTTCGACGGACGCATCGGCTACACCAAGGGCGAAGGCGTCACCAACACCCAGCCCAGCCTGACCTTCGGCCTCATCAACCCGAACGTCAGCTACACCATCAACACCTCGCGGCCCACCGACTACCGCATCACCGACGCGATCACGGGCCTCGACGTCGACCTCTCGCGCACCAGCAGCTACGTGCAGATGAGCGACGTCGGCAACTCGGTCAAGAGCAGCGACGACGAGCGCTATCTGCACCTGAACGGCACCTGGAAGCTCGACGGCGAGTGGTTCAACGCCCTGAAGTTCGGCATCCGCACGGCCAAGCACGAGCGCAAGTTCGACGTGGTGGGCGTGCGCTGGAACGCGCAGGACGACGCCAACGGCAACCCGGTCAGCCCCAGCCCCTTCCTGAGCGTGACCGGCGGCGCACTGGTCAACTTCCAGGCCTTGCCGGTCTACCCGGGCACGGTGCTGCCGACCCAGCAGCCCATCGTGCCCAACGGCCAGATCCCGGTGCCGGCCACCGCCTACCCGGGCAACTACGCCAGTGGCCTGGATGCCAACTTCCCGCGCAACCTGTTCCGCTTCACGCCCGACCAGCTGTCCGCCTTCGCGGCGCAGTACGTGAACTGGGACCCGGTGCGCAACAAGCTCTGGAGCAGCGGCTACACGGTCGAGGAGACCAACAACGCCGCCTTCGTGATGACCGAGTTCGAGAAGGACCAGCTCTCGGGCAACGCCGGCCTGCGCGTGGCGCAGACCAAGGTCTATTCGGTGTCCTACCAGGCGCTGACCAACGGCGCCCCGCTGGACGGCAACGGCCGCCCGACCGGCAACTGCGTGCCGCTGCAGCCCTGCCCGCTACCGGGTGCGATCGTCGGCGCCGTGGCTGCGAGCTTCCTGCCGCAGATCACCGAGACCACCCACACCTCGCTGCTGCCCAGCCTGAACCTGCGCTACGCGGTGCAACGCGGGCTGATCGCGCGTTTGTCGCTCAGTCGCACGCTGGGCCGGCCCAACTACAACGAGCTGGCCGGGGCGGTGTCGTTGAACAACACCACGCTGGTGGGCAGCTCCGGTAACCCGTTGCTCAAGCCCATCACCAGCACCAACGTCGATGCCTCGCTGGCCTGGTACTTCGCGCCACAGGCCTACCTGCAGGCGGGCCTTTTCGCGCAGACGCTGCGTGACTACGTGAAGGTCGGCACTTCGCAGGCGACCTTCTTCAACACCTCGACGCAGACCAACTCGGTCTACACCGTCACCTCGCGCATCGGCGTGAGCGCCTCGCTGTCCGGGCTGGAGATGGCGCTGGAGATGCCGCTGGGCAAGGGCTTCGGCATCAACCTGAACGGCGTGCTGGTCGACGGGCGCGACCAGGACGGCGTCGAGCTGCTGGGCACCTCGCGCGCCACCTACAACGCGCAGGTCTGGTTCGAGAACGAGAAGATCGGCGCCCGCCTGGCGTGGAACCACCGCTCCGACTACGCCTTCGCCTTCCTCGGCAACGGCACCAACACGCCCGGCAACGGCGTGCACAAGTACAAGGGCTACGGCACCCTTTCGATGGCGCTGTCGTACCGCTTCACGGACAGCATCACCCTCACGCTGGACGGCAACAACCTGCTCAACCCGGTGCGCAGCACGTACTACAACACCGGCAACTCGCCGGCCAACTGGCACGAGAGCGGGCGCCAGTTCTTCCTCAACCTGCGTGCCAAGATCTGAAGACCGCCGGACCCTGCTCGAGGCCGCGGCCGCCGGCGCGCTGGGCCCGCTGACGGCCGCGCCGGCGTACGCACAGCCGGCGGCGGCTCAAGAGCCTGCGGTTTCGCCGTCTGCGACGCCCTCCTCGGCCCCACCGCGGGCGCTGCCCGGCCCCGAGGTCCACGGCACCCGGCTCACCACCACCGCCGATACCGACATCGGCACGCCTGCGAACACCGTGCGCACGGTGCAGCGCCTGGCGGCGATGGGGCTCAACGCGGTCTACGTCGAGATCCGGAAGAAAGGCCACACGCGGTTCCCAAGCGCGGTGCTCGAGCGTGCGATCGGCGTGCGCGAGCGGCCGGGCGGCGCTCGCCAGGACCCTTCCGACGGCGCGCTCGAGCGCCCCGCACGCGACCTGCTAGAGGAGACGCTGATCGAGGCGTATCGAAACGGGCTGCATCACCTGGTCTGGTTCGGCCACGGCTTCGTGGTCGCGCACAGCGGCTTCGCCTGGATGAACCCGCTGCACCCCGAGACGCGGTGCATCCTGCTCGACCTCACGCGCGGGGCGATCGGGCGTTACGACCTCGACGGCGTGCAGTTCGACGACCGAATCGTCTGGACCGGCCCGAGCGTGGGCCACGACACCTTCACCAGGCAGCTCTACGCCGCCGAGCACGAAGGCCGTGCGCCGCAGGAGGTCGCACGCGACCCGGCGTGGATGAAGTGGCGCGCGACGAAGCTCGACGCGGTCGGGCGCGAGTTCTTCCGCGAGCTGCGCAGCGCGATGCGCCCGGCCATGCTGCCGTCGTTCAGCCCCGCGGTGTCCCCGTGGCCCTGCAAGAACTACCGGCCGGACTGGCCGCTGTGCAGCAGCCGGCCCGAGGTCGAGTACTTCGGCGAGGTCGTGCCGCAGGCCCACCGGCTCAGCTACCCCGCCTTCGAAGCCACCTGGCGCGAGCAGAGGCAAGGTCTGCAGCGGCGCGAGGGCGCCTGCAGCGCGCACGAGCTGGTCGCCGGCATCCGGCGCGACGGCGACGGGCGCGACTCGAGCTGGGAGCGGCTGCGCGACTCGATCGCGCGCACGCGCACGCTCGGCCGCGGCGGCCACATGCCGTGGTTCAGCCGCAGCGCGCTGCAGCCGATAGAGCGCGAGCCCAGGCAGTTCTACGGCGGCACGGTCGCGCAGCCACGCTTCGCGCCGGATTGGCGGCGCAAGTCGAGACCGCCCGTGGCGGCGGAAGAAGCTGCGCGCGTCGGGCTCCAGCGCTGGAAACTGCCGGCCCAACTGCGTGGAGAGGACCGCCGCCGCCGGCGCCCGATCGCACGCGCGGCGCGCGGCCCCTGGCGCTGCCTGCGCGATCTCGAACCAGCGCCCGGGCGGCCGCTGCCGGTGGCAGGGGCGCCCGAGGCGATGGACGCGCTCGAGCTGCTGATTGACCGCCGCCATGGCTGAAGCACCCGCTGCACCTCCCATCGCGCTCGGCCTGGACGTCGGTGGCAGCGCCAGCCGCTGGGCCCTGGCCGGTGCCGACGGCGCGGTGCTCGCCGCAGGGGTCGTGGCACCCTTCAGTGGCGCCATGATCCACAGCCCGGCCGGCCGCCCGCATGTGGAGGCCGCGCTCGGCGAGCTCGCTCGCGCCGTGCGAGCCGCCGCGCCGGGTTGCGTGCTCGGTGCAGTGTGGGCCGGTGTCACCGGCTACGACGCCGAATCAGGCCCTGCCTTGCGCGAGGCGATGACCGCGGCCCTGGCCGCGGAAGCGCGCCGCATCACGCTGCTCAACGATGTCGAGCTCGCCTGCCGCCTGCGTTTCCAGCCCGGCACGGGCTGCCTGGTCTACGCCGGCACCGGCTCGATCGGGGTCTTCGTCGATGCGTCCGGACAGTGCCATCGCGTCGGTGGGCGCGGCGGCCTCATCGGCGACGAGGGCAGCGGCTACTGGGTTGCCAAGGAAGCGCTGGCGCGACTCTGGCGCGCCGAGGACGAACGCCCCGGCAGCGCTGCCGCCGGCGCGCTGGGGTGCCACCTCTTCGCGGCCATCGGCGGCAGCCGATGGGATCACACCCGCCGCGTGCTGCTGGACGCGAGCCGCGGCGAGTTCGCGCAGCTCGCGCTGGCGGTCGCACGCGCTGCCGACGACGCAGACCCGGCCGCGCTGGCGGTGCTGGACGAGGCCGGCGCCGCGCTGGCGCGCCTCGCGCGCATCGTGGTGACCCGTTTCGGCGCCATGCCCGTGGCCGTGGCCGGGCGGGCCGCGGGACTGCATCCGCGCCTGTGGAGCGCGCTCGAGCGGGCGCTGCCGGCCGGAGTGAGTGTGCAGCGGTTCGAGGCAGACTTCGCCGCGGCCGCGGCTTCGCGGGCTGCATCGGGCCCGCTGCCGCTTCTGCCCTAGTCCGGATCCTTCATGAAGCCGGGGTCGGCAGCCGCGTGCCGAGGCGCGTTGTCATGGGTGTCTCACCCCCTGTGCCAACCGAGAACTGCCAATGCCAAAGCGTACGGACGAGAAGCTGCACTTTGGGCGGATCGGCCGGCGGGTTGTCGAGGCCGAATTCGGCGGCGGTGACCTGAGCAGCGAGGGCGGCGCGCTGCTGCTGCGGCGCATGGATGCCCGCCTGGGCCTCAGCGCTGCGGCAGCGCGCGCACTGGATCCGGCCCATGCGTCGCCTCTTCTTCCTGCGGACACGAGTCCACGGCGACGTCGCTCCTAGCCTGCGCCTGCGCAGGGACCACGCCAGCCCCGCCCTTCGCCGCACAGGTTCCTTGCGCAGCGCGGCGGCCCCGGCTCATGGTCATGGCCATGCCGCTGATGGAGACGAACAGGGGGAAGACCCAGTCGGTGGAGGTCCAGCCATGCCACTCGGCATCCGCCAACGGGCCGTACTGCAGCGGGGTGTTCACGCCGCCTCCTTCTTGCCGAAACCTTCGGGCACGCGGATCAAGGCCGTCATCGCAAACGAGGGCAGGGTGGCGATCAGCACCCACACGAAGAAGTTCACGTACCCGAGTTGGTCTTGCAGCCAGCCGCTCCACATGCCCGGAAGCATCATCCCCAGGGCCATGAAGCCGGTGCAGATGGCGTAGTGCGCCGTCTTGTGCGGCCCTTCGGCAACGAGGATCATCACCATCAGGTAGGCGGTGAAGCCCAGGCCGTAGCCGAACTGCTCCACGGCCAAGGCGGCACACACGATCCACAGGCTGCCGGGGTGCGACATCGCCATGGCGAGGAACACCACGTTGGGTACGTGCATGGCCAGGATCAGCGGCCACAGCGCCTTCTTCAGCCCGACGCGGGCGATCACCAAGCCGCCGACGATGCCGCCCACCGTGAGCGAGATCAGGCCGACGGTGCCGTAAGCGATGCCCACCTCCTTGGTGCTCAGGCCCAGGCCGCCTTGGTCCACGGGGTCGAGCAAGAAGGGCGTGGCCAGCTTCAGCAGTTGCGCCTCGGGGAACCGGTAGAGCAGCAGGTAGCCCACGATCACCAGGATGGCCGGCTTCCTGAAAAACGCCAGGAACACGCGGCCGAACTCGCGCAGGAAGCCGCTCAAGCTCCCCGCCGGCAGGGCCGTGGGCGCGTCGGCTTCGGGCCCGGGCAGTCGCAGCAGGTGGTAGCCCGCTACCGCCACGAACACCACGGCCAGCGCCGCCATCACGGTTTGCCAGGCCTGCACGGGGCTGCCAGTACGCTCGGTCAGCTCGCCGGCCAGGTACACCAGGCCGCCTTGCCCGGCGATGTTGGCCACGCGGTAGAAGGTGCTGCGCACGCCCACGAACGCGGCTTGCTGGTGCGTCTTCAGGGCCAGCATGTAGAAGCCGTCGGCGGCGATGTCGTGGGAGGCCGACGCGAAGGCCATCAGCCAGAGCACGGCCAGGCTCATCTGGAAGAAGTTGGGCAGGGGCAGGGTGAGCGCCACACCGGCCAGCAGCGCACCCACTACGAACTGCAGCGCCCAGATCCAGCGCCGCTTGGTGCCCAGCAACTCGATGAGAGGGCTCCACAGCGGCTTGATCACCCAGGGCAGGTAGAGCCAGCTCGTGTAGAGCGCGATGTCGGTGTTGCTCAGTCCCAGGTTCTTGTACATGACGACGCTGAGCGTCATCACTACCACGTAGGGCAGGCCTTGAAGGAGGTACAGGCTGGGAATCCAGCCCCAGGGAGAGCGGGGCACGGCGCTCATTCGCCCAGCGCCTTGCGCAGGCTGCCATCCACCCGCGCCAGGGCCTGCGCGGCGCCGTGCGCGTCGACGCCGTGGCGCAGCATCAGGATGGCGCACTTCACCGAGCCGCCGGCGGCGTCCACCGCTGCGGTGGCCTCGGCCTCGCTGCGGCCGGTGGCGGTGACGGTGAGTGCCACCGAGCGGCGGCGCAGCTTGGCGTTGGTGGCCTTCACGTCCACCATCAGGTTGCCGTAGACCTTGTGCAGCTTCACCATCAAGCTGCTGCTGAAGGTGTTGAGCGCGATCTTCTGCGCCGTGCCGGCCTTCAGGCGCGTGCTGCCGCTGATGACCTCGGGGCCGGTGTTGAGCGTGACGCCCACGTCGGCCTGCTCGGCAACCGGCGCGCCCTCGTTGTTGGCAAAGCCCAAGGTCAGGCTGCCGATGGCTCTCGCCGCGTGCAGCGCGCCCATCACGTAGGGCGTGGCCCCGCTGGCGGCGATGCACAGCACCACGTCCTGCGGCGTGGGCTTGAGGCTGTGCAGGTCGCTCGCGCCCATGTCGGCGTCGTCCTCTGCGCCTTCCACGGCGCGGTACAGCGCGGGCGGGCCGCCGGCCAGCAGGGACTTGGCGCGCTCGGGCGGCCAGCTGAAGGTGGGGTAGAGCTCGACGCTGTCGAGCAGGCCCAAGCGGCCCGAGGTGCCGGCGCCGACGTAGAGCAAGCGGCCGCCGGCTTGGATGCGCGGCAGTGCCGCATCCACCGCCCGGGCCAGCGCGGGCGCGGCGGCCTGCACGGCGCGCACGGCCTCGAACTGGTCGTCCACGAAGGCGTGCACCAGGGCCTCGCTGTCGTAGCGGTCCAGCTCGGGGTGTCGGGTGTCGGGTTGCTCGGTGTGAGGTAGGGTGGGCATGGTGGGAACTCTAGACGTGGCGCGGTGCTGGGGTCATGCCGGGTGATCGTGGGGCCATCACTGAAGGTTCTCTGAAGCGCCGCCTTGGGCTGCGAGCTGGTCGATCGGCGCATCCAGAACCGGACGGCCCTTCGCTGCGGCCTGCGGATGGTTCAAGAGTGCCTCCACCACACAGGGGCCGTCGCGAGCATCGGGCACCACGCCGGCCAGGGGCCGGCCGACCAATCGGGGGCATGCCGGCCGGCCAGCGCCGTCGCATTGACTTGGGCCAACAGCGCGGGGATCAGGCGTTCGCGGCGCGACAGGCCCGACCTGTTGTCCAGCGCCAAGCTGCGCGTGTCGATGCCATGCCGCTTCAGCCACGCCTCGACCCGGGCCGCGGCGGGCTCGCGCGTGCTGCGGCCCGACACGGTGGCGGGCGCGGTGGCGCCCAACTCCAGGTAGACGAGCCGGGTCAGCGCGTTCTCCGAGCGCTTGATGGCACCGCGCAGCAGCTCCGCAAGTGGGCGCGCTTGGTGCGAGGCCAGGACACGAGTCTCCGCGGGCGTGCTCGCGGGTCCGGCCTGCTCGGCCTTGCCGCCCAGCTGGCGCCACGGCTGCGGCAGCACTGGCGGGGCCAGCCGGTCCCGGTCCACCAAGTTCAGGGCCCGCCGCACCGTGCAGCCGCGCGTGAAGGCGCCTTGCAGCAGCACTTGCAGACCGCCGGCCTGAGGACTCACGGTGGGTGGGCGCCGGTGGGCGTCC
>Ga0209985_10002040_pt1 | contig 18856 bp, 16 predicted proteins | sample NOAtaG_FD_187305 | JGI IMG/M metagenome (GOLD analysis project Ga0209985, IMG submission 187305) | Freshwater lake microbial communities from Lake Erie, under a cyanobacterial bloom - NOAA_Erie_Diel6S_1000h metaG (SPAdes) (version 2) | ecosystem: Environmental > Aquatic > Freshwater > Lake ...
GGTCGGCGTGCCCACGTCGTCGAAGGCCACCTCGGGCTCGACGAAGTTGACGTAGCGGACCTCGCCACCGTCGCGCCTGAAGGTGCGCACCAGGCGCTGCGCCGACCGCCGGCCCTGCAGGTGCTCGAGCAAGGCCAGCAGGGGCCGTTCGCCGGCGTCCAGCGTCACGTAGTCGAAGTGCTCGAACACCCGTGGCTCGCTGAGCGTGCGCAGCTCGGTGTTGACGAAGCCACCGCCGAGAACCGTCACGACCTCGGGCCTCGCGGCCTTGATCGCCTGGGCGATGCGAAAGGCACCGTAGACCGCGCCGGGGAAGGGTACGCTCAGCAGGACCACGTCGGGCGCCTGTTCGGCCAGCGAGGCCAGCGTCAGCCCGTGCAGGTAGGTGTCGATCAGGTTGTGCGGTGCGGCCAGCGCGGCGGCCAGCGGCTCGAAGCTCGGCTGGCTGGCGGCCAGACTCTCGCCGTAGCGGACGAATTCGAAGCGTGGGTCGATGGCTTCCTTGACCACATCGGCGATGTCGTTGAGGTACAGCGTGGCCAGGTGGCGGGCGCGGTCCTGAACGCCCAGCGCGCCAAAGGCCCAGGCCAGCGGATCACCGCCATCCCCGCCATCCGGGCCATCGCCGTCGGCCTCGTACACGTCCAGCGACGTGAATCGCGGACCCTCGGGCAGGAAGGCCCGGCCGACGATGCGGTGGGCCAGCGTGCTGTCGCGGCCCTGCAAGAAGGCGAGAGCGGGCTCGATCGTGGCCCGGTAGTCGGCGAACCGGGCCGCAAAGGCATTGGCGAGCGGGCCCCGGCTGTCCTGCGGCGTGGCCTCGATCTGTTCGAGCACCGCCTGCAAGCCCTTGCCGGAGAGCAGCCGAAGGATCAACCCCAGGGCCAGGTCGCACTGGACCGCCTGCACGCCGCGCGAGCGCAGGAAACCCGTCAGATAGGCCGTGGACGGGTAGGGCGTGTTGAGCTGCGTCATCGGCGGGATGATCGACAGCACGCGCAACGCCGGATGCGCGGGACGGATCCCGTCAGAGGGCAAGGGCATGCCCGGCGTCTTCGCGCCGGGTGGCGGACTCAACACTCGCCAGGGTTGACCAGGGCTTTCAGGGCGTCGGCGTTCAGGACTTCGATCTGGCGCTGCTTGACCGAAAGGATGCCGTCGTCCTGGAAGCGGGAGAACGCTCGGCTGACGGTCTCGAGCTTCAAGCCGAGGTAGCTGCCGATCTCCTCGCGCGTCATGCGCAGCACCAGCGAACTGCCCGAGAAGCCACGGGCCCGCAGCCGCTGCGTCAGGTTCAGCAGGAAGGCCGCCAGCCGCTCTTCAGCCCGCATGCTGCCGAGCAGGAGCATCACCCCATGGTCGCGCACGATCTCACGGCTCATGATGCGGTGGAACTGGCGCTGCAGATCCGAGAGTTCCCGAGCGAGATGCTCAAGCTGGTGGTAGGGAATGACGCAGACCTGGGAGTCCTCCAGCGCGACCGCGTCGCAGGTGTGATGGTCGGTGCCAATGCCATCGAGGCCCAGCAGTTCGCCCGCCATCTGGAAGCCCGAGACCTGTTCGCGCCCGTCTTCGGCCGCGACGCAGGTCTTGAAGAACCCCAGTCGCACGGCATACAGCGACGAAAACGCGTCCCCGGTGCGGAACAGCGCGGCTCCGCGTGGGACCTGGCGCCGATTGGAGACGATGGCATCGAGGCGTTCGAGCTGGTCGCCGGACATCCCGACCGGCAGGCACAGCTCGCGGAGGTTGCAACTGGCACAGGCCACCTTGAACGGGTCCTGGCGGGAAGACGACACGACTGGCGGAATCGAACCCCGCACAAGCTGCTGAACGCCATGAGACTGGTTGGACATCGTGGACTTCCTGGTACTGCAACCGCTGGACAGGGGAGTATGCCGGCCAGAAGGCCCGAAACACGTGCGGGTTGATGCCGATCAAGCCCGATGGTTTGCTGCGCGGGCACATTCGGGCCCATGGTCGAGCCCATTGCACTTCCACTGCCGCGGCGCGCGGTCAAGCCCTTGCCCGCGGCCCCACAGCCGCCCACCCTGACGGACGCCTTGTTGCGGCTGCTCAGCGAGCCAGGCCCGCGGTACACCAGCTACCCGACGGCCGACCGCTTCGTCGAGGCCTTCGGCCCCGATCAAGCCCGGCTCGCGCTGCGTCAACGCGGCTCGGGTGCCGTCGCTGGCGGCGTGCCTCCGCTGTCGCTGTATGTGCATGTGCCGTTCTGCGAATCGGTCTGCTACTACTGCGCCTGCAACAAGATCGTCACCCGGCAGCACAGCCGGGCGGCGCCGTTCCTGGATCTGCTCGAACGCGAGATGGATCTCGCGCTGGCCGAGATGGGCCCAGCGCAGCCGGTGGTGCAGTTGCATCTGGGCGGTGGCTCTCCGACCTTCCTGAGCGACGCCGAACTCGAGCGCTTGATGCTGGCGATCACGACGCGATTCCGCATCGCGCCGGATGCCGAGTGGTCGATCGAGGTCGATCCGCGGACGGCCGACCGGCAGCGACTGGCGCATCTGCGGCAACTCGGGTTCAACCGCCTGAGCTTCGGGGTCCAGGACGTGGACCCGGCCGTGCAGCGGGCCGTGCACCGCGAGCAACCCTTCGAGCAGGTGCAATCGCTGATGGCCGACGCCCGGGCGCTCGGCTTCGAATCGATCAACGTCGATCTGATCTGCGGCCTTCCGCTGCAGACGACCCGGAGCTTCGGCGAGACGGTCGCCCAGGTGGCCAGCCTGCGGCCGGACCGCATTGCGCTCTACAGCTACGCACACCTGCCGCAGCGCTTCAAGCCGCAACGCCGCATCGACGAGCAGCAGCTGCCGTCGCCGCAGACCAAGCTGGAGTTGCTGCGCATCGCGATCGCCGGCTTCATCGCGCAGGGTTGGCAGTACATCGGCATGGATCACTTCGCGCTCCCGGACGATCCCCTGGCGGTGGCCAAGCGGCAGGGCCGGCTGCACCGCAACTTCCAGGGCTACAGCACCTTGCCGGATTGCGACCTGCTGGCGCTGGGTCCGTCGGCCATCTCGAAGATCGGCCCGACCTACAGCCAGAACGCCAAGACCTTGCACGAGTACCAGGACAGCATCACCCAGGGCCAACTGCCCGTGGTGCGCGGCATTGCTCTGACCCGGGACGATCTGGTGCGCCGCGCGACCATCATGGCCCTGATGTGTCAAGGCGAAATCGACTTCGAGTCGATCGAACTGGCCCATCTGGTCGACTTCCGACGCATGTTCGCAGCCGAACTGGAGGCGCTCAAGCCATTGGCCGAAGCCGGGCTGGTGGACGTCCGGCCGCACAGCATCCAGCTGACCGCCCCCGGCTGGTATGCGGTACGCGCCATTGCGGCACGCTTTGACCGCCATCTGCGCGCCGACCAGGCCCGCGAACGGTACTCGCGCATCGTCTGAGGCAGGCCATGCTTGACCTCGCCCTGCTTGGCAGCCTGCTGGCCCTGGGGCTTGCCGGCACGCCCCACTGCGCCGCGATGTGCGCCGCACCCTGCGCCCTGGCAGCCGGCAACGGGCGCGCGCCGCAGACGGGCTTTCATGTCGCCCGGCTCGTGTCCTACGGCGCGCTGGGTGCAGTGGCCGCGGCCAGCGTGGGAGCCTTGGCGCAATGGGCTCCGCAACTGGCGGCGCTGAGGCCCGTGTGGGTGCTGCTGCACGCTGCAGCGCTGGCGCTGGGCTTGTGGTGGCTGCTGCGCGGCCGGACCTACGCGGCCGCAACACGGCCGTGGCTGTCGTCGACTGCCGTCGCGCTGCCGGCGGGCGGGTCGTTGCGCGATTGGCGAGGTGTCGGTCGAGGCGTGGCCTCGGGGACACTCTGGGCGGCTTGGCCATGCGGACTGCTGCACGGTGCGTTGGCCGTGGCGGCATTGGCTTCGACGCCGGCGTCGGGGGCCTTGCTGATGGGAGCCTTTGCGGCCGTCACCAGTCCGGCGCTCATCGCCGGACCGTGGGCCTTGCGTCGCCTGGGCGAACGCGGGCGAGCCGGCGCGATGCGGCTGGCTGGAGGCCTGTTGGTCCTGGCGTCCGCCTGGGCCCTGGGACACGGCCTGTGGCACGACTACCTGGCCTGGTGTGCAACACGCCCGTGACTGACCCTTGCTTTGGCCATCCCGGCCTGTGGCGGCGGTGTCGGCATGCGGGCTCCTGGCGCCACGCACCACCTGTCGATCCATTCGATCCCTTGGCCTACAATTTTTGGCAGTTCGACCCCAGACCAACCGAAAGCCCGGCCCGCGCCGGAAAACGGAGACCGACCGCACATGTACCAGCACATCAAGGTGCCCGAAGCCGGGTCCAAGATCACCGTCAACGCCGACTATTCGTTGAACGTGCCGAACCACCCGATCATTCCGTACATCGAGGGCGATGGCACCGGTCTGGACATCACGCCGGTGATGCTGAAGGTCGTGGACGCGGCCGTGGCCAAGAGCTACGGTGGCGAGCGCAAGATCCACTGGATGGAGGTCTACGCCGGCGAGAAGAGCACCAAGGTCTACGGGCCCGACGTCTGGTTGCCTGAGGAGACGCTGGCCGCCGTGCGCGAGTACGTCGTCTCGATCAAGGGACCGCTGACCACGCCCGTGGGCGGTGGCATCCGCAGCCTGAACGTGGCGCTGCGCCAGGAGCTCGACCTCTACGTCTGCCTGCGTCCGATCCAGTACTTCAAGGGCGTGCCCAGCCCGCTGAAGGAGCCGGAGAAGACCAACATGGTCATCTTCCGCGAGAACTCCGAAGACATCTACGCCGGCATCGAATACGAGGCCGAGAGCGACAAGGCCAAGAAGGTCATCAAGTTCCTGATCGAGGAGATGGGGGTCAAGAAGATCCGCTTCCCCAACACCTCGGGCATCGGCATCAAGCCCGTCAGCCGCGAAGGCACCGAGCGGCTGGTGCGCAAGGCCCTGCAGTACGCGGTGGACAACGACAAGCCCAGCGTGACCATCGTGCACAAGGGCAACATCATGAAGTTCACCGAAGGTGGCTTCCGCGACTGGAGCTACGCGCTGGCGATGCGCGAGTTCGGCGCGCAGCTGATCGACGGCGGCCCGTGGTGCAAGTTCAAGAATCCCAGGACGGGCAAGGACATCGTCGTCAAGGATTCGATCGCCGATGCCTTCCTGCAGCAGATCCTGCTGCGCCCCGCCGAGTACAGCGTGATCGCCACGCTCAACCTGAACGGCGACTATGTGTCCGACGCGCTCGCCGCTCAGGTCGGCGGCATCGGCATTGCCCCGGGCGCGAACCTGTCGGACAACGTCGCCATGTTCGAGGCCACGCACGGCACGGCGCCCAAGTACGCCGGCAAGGACTACGTGAACCCGGGCTCCGAGATCCTCAGCGCCGAGATGATGCTGCGCCACATGGGCTGGACCGAGGCTGCCGACCTGATCATCGCCTCGATGGAGCGCTCGATCGCCAGCAAGAAGGTCACCTACGACTTCGCGCGGCTGATGGAGGGCGCAACCCAGGTCAGCTGCTCGGGCTTCGGGCAGGTGATGATCGACCACATGTGATCTCGCTCCACGGCGTCTCATGACGCCCCGTAAGCCCCTGATTTTGTTGAAGAAATCAGGGGCTTCGTCTTTTCAGCACGTCTCACGGCAGACCACGAAATCCCGCCATATTGGAGGGGAAATTGACGGGAGACGGGGCCCGAAACGGCCCAAATTCCTCCACTTGGAGGTGGCTGAAAAGTGTCGGGAGACGACGCATGCGACTGAGCAACTACACCCTCACGCCCACTCGGATCAACAACGCCAAGGCGAAGGCGCGGCTCTACAAGCTAAGCGATGGCGGGGGGCTTTTCGTCGAGGTCAGCACGACCGGCCAGAAGACCTGGCGCTACCAGTACCGATTCGCCGGCAGCCGCCGAGACGTCAAGATCGGGCGATACCCGGAGATCGGGGTGGCCGACGCCCGGGCGCGGCACTTCGAACTCAGGTCGCTCTTGGAGCGAGGGGTAGACCCCGCCGAAGTTCGTCGCCAGGAGACTGCGGAGCGTCGGCAGCAGGCGAAGGACAGCCAGCCCGCTGCCGACCAGTTCGAGGCGTTCTCCCGGCGCTGGATCCGGGAGCGCCTGATGACCAGGTCCGAGACCTACCGGAACCAGATCGAGTCCCGGCTCGAGCGCTTCGTATGGCCAGCGATCGGCGAGAAGCCGCTGGGCGGCGTCCGGCCCGCCGACGTGCTCGCGATCATCGAGGACTTGAGAGGAACGCCGAAGACGGCGGAGGGCGTCAGGCAACACATCCAGCAGATCTACAACTACGCGATCCAGAAGCTGCTCGTCGAGGTCAACCCGGCCTTGCCACTGCGAGGCGTCATCGAGGTGCCTGCTGCCGAGCACCACCGGCATCTGACCGAGCCAGAACTAGGAGCCTTCTGGCGGTCGGTGGCGAAACAAGGCGCGCACTTCGTGACCATCGCTGCCACCCGGATGCTCATGTACACGATGTGCCGCAAGTCAGAGGTGCTGCGAGCCCGGTGGCGCGAGTTCGACCTCGACCGGGCCCAGTGGGACATCCCGGCCGAGCGTATGAAGATGAAGGCGCCGCACCGTGTCTACCTTTCCCGACAGGCACTCGAACTCCTCGGGCTGCTGAAGGCATTCGGCTCGGAGCCGCAGGCCTACGTGTTCCCGTCGGTGCTTCGTGCCGCAGTGCCGCTCGGCGACGCTACGCTGAACCACTTCTTCAAGCGACTCGACTTCGGCGTTCCGGACTTCTCGCCCCACGGAACCAGAGGCACGGCAGCGACCTTGCTGCGTGAGCATGGATTCAGCCGCGAGGTGGTCGAGTTGCTACTGGCGCATGCCGAGCGAAACAAGGTGACGGCCGCGTATCACCATCACGAGATGGCTGACGAGCGGCGGCGCGCGCTTCAGTACCTCGCGGATCAGATAGACAGGTTCGCTCAAGCTGCCCTCCATGGATCGACAGTCGCTGAAGCAAGAGACTCGACTCCTGCCAACGTCTAGTCTGGGTCACAGCGTCGCAACTTGAAACGGATCTCTGGCTGTGCGGTAGATGGAGTAGTACGCTGCGCCAGGGCACTGGTTCCGTCTTGGACTGGCACGACCTCTATGCGAAAGACCGTCTTCCTTGCGCTCGTTCTACTTGGCTGCGCAGCCGGCCTGCTGGCCTCCATGAAGGACGATTGGGCCACGCGAGTCGTCCTGTCCCTGATCGGCGCACTGGTCGGAGCCGCGGTGGGAGGTGCGCTGACTCATCGATCCGGCATCAAGCGTCGTCCGGAGCTGGAAGGCTCCATTCCTGGGATGGGAACTTCGACGGCCGACATCGCAGCCAACTACTGGCGGGACAGGGGTCACCCGCCGCTCATGAAGCCACCATCGCCGCCGCCGGATCAGCACATCCACGATCCGGACCGGCTGGCCTGACTACCTTCGCTTCAGCAGGTCCTTCACTGCGTCGGCAGCGCCCTCGGCGGACTCCTTGGCATCCGCAGCTACTTGCTTGGCGGCGCGCTTGAGCAGTGATTGCCCTGCAACCAAGGTTCCATCCTCGCTTCGCCCGGCGTCGGCAGCCGAGTTCAACGCGCCGCTCTGTTGCTGAACACCTTCGCGGATCGCCTGGCCGCGCCGCGAAACTGCGTCACGGACTGTGCCGGGCACGCTCGTTGGAGGTACAGCGCCAGATGGCAGACCGGGCTGGCGAGCGACTGCAGAATCGCCAGTGCGTTTCACGCTCTCGATATCTGGGCCCTCGGCCAGATGATTGACCTGCCGCGCATGTTGCGTCCTGAGGGACTCAAATGACAGCGGCACGGCAGTACCGTCAGAGAGGGTCCGGTTCGGTCCGAGTGACTGCCTGGCAAGCTCGGCCTCCATCAGGGCACGGGCGGCGGCACTCGTGCCACCGTACTGCTCGGCGTACCGTGTGAACATGGCGAGGTTGTGCGGGTCCTGGGCAATGTCGAGCGCGATCACCTCACCCCGTTCATAGGCTGCGCTCACGCGCTCCGCATAGGCGCTCCGATCTGAGAGACCGGCCTCGGCGCGCGAACTCCGGGTAGAGCTCGAGTTCAAGCGTGAAGACAGTTCACGTGCCTCGCGGGCGTCAGATGCGACAACCGACGCGAAGCTTGACTCGCGGGACACTCGGTCGCCGAACTGCTTGAACTCGGCCAACTGCTCCGAGGTCAAGGCGCCCAGTACCCTCTGCTGGTCTGCCGAAAGCCCCGCCAGGTATCCCTTCTCCGCGTTGGCAGTTGCTCGAGCGCCGGCAACTGGTGTGGAGACACCGAGATGACCAGAGGCGCCGAAAGCGATTCGTGCGACTTGCGACTGGCTCATCCCCGTGCTGTCGGCGACGCTCCTCGTGATCTGGTCCAACCGATTCAGCGTTTGCCCCAACTGCTCGAAGCTGCTGGACGTCGACCCCGTGCTACTCCGCGATGACTTCAGCTTTGCCAAGCCCTTGGTGAACGCCTCGGACAGCACCGCCGAACGTTCGGTGCTGGCAGCGACCGCTTCGCTGCGGGCTGCGTCGACCTGGCGGCTGGCGTCCTGCACGTCCTGTTCGCTCACGCGCATCGAGACGACCCGGGATGCGTAGCCCTGGTTGCGCAGCAGGCTCACGGCGGTCCGGCCGGTCAGCATGTTCGACGAGAAGGTGTTGCCGCTGATGTCGTTCTGCCAGTTGCTCATGAACGCGGACGTCCGGTTCGGCGCGAGCCTGATCTGGTCCATCGAGACATTGCCCATGCTCAGGTTGCCCGCGGCGGCACCTGCCGTGGCGCCGGCCACCACAGACTGCAGGCCCGAGAGACCGCCCACCAGAGCGGAGCCGAAGGTCTCCATCCGCTTGAGCGCCGCCCAGGCGATGAACGGGATGCTGATGGCCAGGTAGCCGACCACGGCCTCGCCGGAGATCGCCCGGGAGTAGATCGTCGAAGCCGTCTGAAGTGAAAGGGCCTTGGCACCGCTACCCAGGTCGGCCGCCGCCGCGAGGTCGTACGCGGCGTAGATGGACGCCATGTAGTTGAGCACGGCGTACAGCGGTGGCCAGAGCTGGATCCAGATCAGCACCGCGGCATAGCCCTTGAAGGCCAGCATGGTCTCGCGCCCGCTGGTCAGCAGCATCAGCAGGACCAGGAGGGGGAACAGCGCGTAGGTGATGGCCTCGATCACGTTGCGGAACACCGGCAGCGCCTGCTCGGCGACCTTGCCGGCGTTCAGCCAGGCCGCGTTCTGCTGGGCCACGGACTGCGCCCGCCCGACAGCCAGCACCATGGCCGCCGGGTCGTTCACCTTCTGACCGATGATGTTGCTGGTGTCGTTGATGGCATTCAGCACTGCGTTCTGGCGGATCAGGTCGGCCGCGGTCGCGGCCGCGGTGGCGATGCTGTTCTTCAGGTAGGCCTGCCGAGCATGACAACGAGGCAGAGTGCGAGCCCAGCTTGGCGAGAGGCACGGCGGCGCAGCGTCATGGGCGCAGCCTCACGACAGTGACCGCGGCGGCTGGCCGTCGCGGCAGTAGTTGATGCCGAAGTCGATGGTCTGCCGCCGCGGTGCCAGCAGGCCGCCGGCGCCGTAGTTGGGCAGCTGCACGCCGTCTTGCCAGAAGCGCACGTTCAGGCGACTGCAGCCGGGCTGGGCGTAGCGCTTCTCGGTGCTCACGTCGATGTAGATCGGCGTCGTGGCGTTGAAGCGCTTCGAGATCGCGTCGGCGACCTCACCGACCAGGACCCCGTGGGCCTTGCCGTCGGGTGCGTCCAGGGCCGACAACATCAGCTCCCTCGCATCACGGACTGGCAGTCGTTCCTGAGCCATGGCAGCGCTGGCAAACAAGGCGCAGGCGGCGCCGACCAGAACGGTGGTGGCCTTCATTGGCACTTCCCCTGGCCGTAGTAGCAGGTGGGCACGCGGCTGGCGCTGCCGGCCTGCAGCGCGTTGACGTTCGGCAGGGTCGGAACCAGCGACGCGTAGAACTCCGACAGGTCCATCGCCGCGAAGTTGAGCGTCTGCAGCTGCGCGACGGTGAAGCCGGAGCAGTCGGCGTTCTGCGCACCGCCCCAGCCCTTGCCGATCTGCGCGCGGCCCTGTTCATTCACGATGCGCGCCAGCATCGAGTTGAAGCAACACTTCGAGGTGGTGTGCTCGACGCACGACACGCAAACGCCCAGAACCCGGAAGCAGGATGAGCACCAGGTGCCGATCGTGTGGCACAGCCTGGCGCCTTCCTTCATCGCCAGCTTCCCCTCGTCCTCGTTGCAGGACATCATCGAGAGGACGATGTAGATGATCACCGCGATGGCCAGCGTCCACGGGTCGAAGGCCACGACCAGGCTGTCGCCGGCATACACGGCCACCGATCCGGCGGGCAGGGCGGCGCCGTTGACCGCAACCGTCACGCCATAGGTCGTGAACGTGCCGCTGAAGCCGCCGCCCATCAGCAGCGCCGAGATGCCCTGGTAGATGAACTGCTGGTTCTGTGAGTTCATCAGCACGTCGAAGACCAGGCGCGAGCCGCCCCCGAAGATGCTCTGGTTCGTCATGCCGGCGCCGGCGCCGTCGGCGTAGCAGCAGTTCTTCAGCAGGCGGTCGCGGCAGCGGTTCTCCTCGCCCTTGAAGACCTGCATGCGGTCAGCGTCCAGGTAGATCCCCGCCTCGCGCCCGGCCTCGAGCATCGACATGCTTCGCGCAAAGTCGGGGTCGTTCGGCGCGCCGATGTCGAAGCAGTTGCCGCTCAGGCAGAAGACGTTCGTCGGGCAGTTGCTGGTGGTGGTGACGGTCTCGGCGGGCACGGGGCAGCTGTAGCCGTCCTCGGACACCTCGCACACGCCGGTGATGGCGTTGGTCTGCCGGCAGGTCGACGTCTGCGGCGTGCAGCCTGCTGCCACCAGCGGTGCACATTGGTCGGCCGACGCGCCGCCGCTGCACGACATGGTGCTCCGGTACTCCCAGCAGTCGCGGGTGACGGCCACGCCGTCGACGACCTTGGTCGCCGGGCCATCGGTGCAGACGGCGGGCGTGGTCGTGGTGCAGCGGCCACCGGCGTCCAGGCTCGGACACTGGTTGTCCCAGCGGTCGGTCTCGGTGACGGTGGTGGCTGGCCGCGTGTAGGACAGCCGCATCGACGGGATCGGGCCGAAGGCGGGGTTGGGCGCCCAGCCGATCACCGCCCGGTCGGCGTCGATGTTCCAGTAGGTGCCGCCCACGGTGCCCGTGATGTCGATGCCGGCGTAGGGCGTCCAGCCGGGAGCGGGCGCGTAGCACTTGGTGCCGTCCAGGGCAGTGGTGGTGCATCCGCTGTCGCCCTGGCAGACGGTGTCCTGGATGTTGTCGCCGCTCTGCGTGCCGGCGCGGCAGGCTGCGTAGACCTTGAGGAAGGGATCGACACTGGTGCAGCTGTAGCCGGAGTCGCCGCCACCCGTGCAGACCTCGGCGCGTTCCGGGGCCACCATCGCAGTCAGGCTGCAGGTCGATCCGCTGCAGCTCTTGTCGGCCACCCAGACGGCCGTGCGGATGGGCTGGCCGTCGATCATCGAGTAGGTGGTGTCGAGGACCGACACGATCTGCGGGAAGACGACCGGCGTCGTCATGTCCACGTCGAAGAAGCTGAGCGGATTGCCGTCCTGGGTGACGCGGACGTGCTGCGCGGTGACGGCGCGGTCGGGCAGGCACTGAACGTCCAGGCCCGTGCGGCCGGAGGCCGCATGGGCGAACCAGTCGCCCGGGTTGCAACTCGTGGTTCGCGTCGGGCTGACGGTCAGGCTTCGGCTGCAGCTGTAGTTGCCGACGCCGACGTAGCGCAGGCAAGTGCGTGGCTGAATGCCGGCGGGCACCGGGATGACCGTGGTGGTGCAACCGCTGTAGTAGGCGGCCAGGCTTCCCAGCTCGGCCGACGGCGACCGGCCGATTGCACGCGCGGCAGCGACGGAAGGGTCATCGGCGCCGACCGTCGGGCGCGGCGTGTTTGCCGAGGAGAAGGCGCCACGCTGCGCCTGGCAGAGCGGGTCGGTGGGGGTCAGCGCACATGCAGACAGCCTCGCGCTGCCCTGCGACGACAGGTTGGGCTGGCGGTAGTAGCTGCGCTCCGGTGGCGTGGTCGTGTAGCCCGGTACCACGGCGGTGGCGCCCGGGGTGGTCACGCTGCCGCGGGCGACCGGGTTCGCGGCCTGGCCGGCGGCGACCCCCTCCTCGTGCGGGCCGGCCACGGCGGCGGTCTGCGTTGTCAGGAAGCAGGCGGCGGTGATGCAGGCGACGAGGCGGCGCCATGGCGAAGCGTGGCTCGCCGTCGATGGCGGCGGGGCAGGGCGGTGGCTACTGGGGCCGGGCGGGGCGGAGAGAAGCACGCCCCATGGTCAGGGTCAGTCCGGTCGGTGTCTCGGGGAAACGGGGTGCGCGAGGGCGGGGTTTCGAGGCTGGCCAAGCCTTGACGAATGGCTGCGCCCCGCTGGTACCGGGCGTTGGCAGAACGGCGGGCTACTCACGCTGCCGGCAAGGAGCGGTCGCACCGAAACGGGGCCAACACCGGACATTCAGCAGCGACACGGCGTCGGCGTCGCACGAAGTCAGGGCGGGGCGAGGTCGAATCGCCGCATGAGTGCACCTGGGTCCGGGTCGCGACCTCGGAACCGTCGGAATGCTTCGGCGGCCGGCATGGTATGGCCCACCGACAGGATCGTGTCTCGCCAGGAGCGGGCCACATCGGCGTCGTACAGGCCGCCGGGTGATTGCAGGAAGACCTCGGCCGCATCGGCCGCCATCAGGTCGGCCCACAGATACGAATAAGACGCCCTTTTACGATCCTTCAGGGGACCGGGTGAATGGCATTGCGTGACAGCACAGTCCTCGCGCCCATGTCGCGCGCCGAGTTGGCGGGTCTGGCGGCGCTGTGGCCGCAAGCATCCTCGGAGATGGTGCTGCAGGTCGTCGAGTCAATGCACGTGCTTTCGCTGAGGCACTTGCCCGGTGGTGGCACGTCAGAGCTTTCGAGCGTCTTGGCCGGGAACGCGCTGCCTGCGCTACCGAGCCCGGGCCGCTGCAGTGGCATCGAGTCCCGGCTGATCTGGTACAGGCCCAACGAGACCTTGCTTCTGACGAAGGACGCCATCTTGGCGTCGACGCTGCTCGCCGCGCTGCAGCCGGCGTCAGGTGCCCTGGCCTGCGCGCTCGATGCGTCGGCCGGTACGCTGGTTGTGGAGATGCGTGGCGCCAGGGTAGATGCTCTGCTCTCACGCCTTGTCGATGCACAGGCACTGCCACGCGACGCCAGACAGGCCTGGCGCGCACGGCTAGTGGACATTGCAGCGGTCGTCTGGCGGGACGCGCCGGATCACGCTGGCCTGCTTGTCGATCGCGCACATGGTCACTATCTGGCTCGATGGTTGGGCTACGCTGCGAACGGTCTCTGATGTCCCTGCATTGATGCAATTCAAGTGACCGCTTGGGAACGAGGCTGTGTTGGATGTTGAATCGGCCCATACAAGCCTTGGGCGTTCAGAACAGATGCAACACGGCCTGTCAGTGCCGCTACTTGGTTGCAGGGTCAAATCCCCTCAAGACCGTTCATCAACAGCTTGGTTGTGAGCTCGGCCACCTCATCCAGTGACAACGGGCCCTTCGCGTCGAACCACGTGTAGGTCCAGTTGATCGAGCCGAAGGCGATCATGGTCAGCGCCGTCGTCTGATGCTTGCGCAGGTTGATGGCCGGATTCACGGCCAGGATCAGTTCCCGCAGCACATGCGCATAGGCGCGCTCCAATGTGCGTATCTCCGCGCGCTGCTCGTCGGGCAGCAGATTCATCTCGGAGAACAGCACGGCGTGGTTGATGCGGTACTCGGCATAGATGCGCAGGCATTCGAGCACGAAGGCATGCAGGCGCTCGCGGGCATCGGCGTGCTGGTCGACCGCGGCGCGGACGCGCGACGCGGCCAGATCCAAGAACTCGCGCAACAGCGTGAACAGCACCGTTTCCTTGTTCGGAAAGTAGTGATAGATCCACGCCTTGGACGATGAGTGGCAGGCCTTCGCAATCTCGGCGATCGACGTCCGGTGGAAGCCCTGCCGCGCAAACAGTTCGGCTGATCGGTCCAGTATCAACTGGCGCTTGTCGTCATGGTCTTTCGCTCGCACCCCCACCATGGGCCGCCTCCTCGATTCGCGCTCGATTATCAGCCATGATTGAAACGATCGTTCAAGGGAATACGACGAGGGCCTGACGGGTTGGCGGCGCCTGTGCGTTGAGAAGCCTGTGAGTGCTGGCCAGCCAAACTGTCAAGAACCTCTGCGCCGTGAGCAGCGGGGCACTACCTTGTGGCTCATCGGCTGCAGCGGTCCGGTCAACTCGCTCTCGCAGCCTGTACGTCGGGCTCTGGCCGAAGGTGTGCGCGCAGGCGAAGCAGATCCTTCGGTGCAGGCCATCGTCATCAGCTGCGAAGGCCGCACCTTCTTCGCCGGGGCCGATCTGGTCGAACTGGAGCAGGGCTTGCAGCCGCCAGGCTTGCTGGACTTCGTCACCGCCTGCGAGGACGCCAGCAAGCCCATCATCGCGGCACTGCACGGCACGGTGTTCGGCGGCGGTGTGGTCGTGGCCTATGCCTGCGACCACCGCATCGCTGCCCAGGGCACGCGCTTCGCGATGCCCGAGGTTGGGCTGGGCCTGCTGCCCACGTTCGGCGGCACGCAGTACCTGCCGCGGCTGCTGGGCATCGAAGCCACCCTGCAGCTGGTGATTGACGGTGCCGAATGGGACACCACCCGCGCGTGGGAAGCCGGGCTGGTCGACGGCGTGGTGTCGTTCGACGAACTGCAACAGGCCGCCGACGCAGCGGCGCGGCAAGGTCTGCCCAAGCGACGCGTCCGTGATGCGCAGGCGCACCTGCAGGAGCCGGTAGCACAAGGCCAGTCGCTCGCAGCCCGGCGCCTGTTCCTGGACGCAGTGGCACCGGACTTCGAGGCGCCTAGAACCTGCCTGCAGGTCATCGAGAGCGGGCTGCAGCAGCCGTTGGCCGACGCCTTGCTGCACGAGCACAAGGCCTTCCTGAAGCTGCTGGCCTCAGCCCAGTCACGTCGCCTGCGTGGTCTCTTCTTCGCCGAACGCGCGCTTCGGCGTGGTGGTTTCGACCGCCCGGCCGTCGAGGCCCGACTGCGTGCCGCAGGGCCGAAACCTGCAGCCCTGCTGCCGGCAAGTCGCGCGCTGTTGCAGGAATCTGCTGTACCCGACGCCAAGACGCTGGACGCCTTGCTCGTGGCGCTCTTCGGCCTGTCGCGACACCAGCCCAGCCTTATCCACGCGTTGCTGGAGGCCCCCGCTTGAACTTCGAGTTCCCCGACGACTGCACAGCCATCGCCAGCGAAGTGCGGCGCGTGCTGGCCAAGGCTTGCCCGATGGACGAGGTGAAGCGCTGCCTGGATCAGCGTTGCGCCAGTGGCGCGACGTGGCGTGCGCTGGCGGATCTGGGTGTGCTCGGTGCCACCGTGCCCGAGCGCTGGGGCGGCAGCGGCCTGACGCCGCTGCAACTGGCGGCCTGCGCTGAAGAGATCGGCCGCGCCTGCGCACCGGTGCCCACGCTGGCAAGCACCTATCTCGCCACAGAGACCTTGCTGATGGGTGACAGCGACGCGCTGCGCGAGCAGTGGTTGCCGGGCTTGGCCCAGGGCACGGTCATCGGCAGCGTGGCTTTGACCTCCGGCACGCTGCGCTGCAGTGCCGGCCAGGTGACGGGCCGTCTGCAGCGTGTGGCCGCAGGCGCTGCCGCCACCTTCGTGATCGCGGCCTGCGACGGCGTGCTGCTGTGCATCGACCTTGCGGGGCCCGGCGTCGCCCGCCGCGATCTGCGTGTGCTCGACCCGGGCGCACCACTGGCCGACATCGACCTCGACGGCGCACCGGCCGCTGTGCTCGGCGACGCGCAGACGCTCGACACCCTGCTCGACCGCGCCGCAGCCTTCCTGGCGTTTGAGCAACTGGGTGGCGCGGACCGGGCGCTTGAAATGGCGCGCCACTACGCGCTGCAGCGCCGCACCTTTGGCCGCGTGGTGGCCTCGTACCAGGCCATCAAGCACAAGCTGGCCGACATGTGGGTGATGAACGAGCTTGCCCGCGGGCATGCCTACCACGCCGCCTGGGCGCTGGCCCACAGCCCGCAGTCGCTGCCGCTGGCCGCAGCCGGCGCACGGGTGGCGGCCAGCGCGGCCTTCGAGCAGGCGTCACACGAGAACCTGCAGGTGCACGGCGGTGTCGGCTACACCTGGGAAGCCGACTGCCACCCGTTGTACAAGCGGTCGCTGTCCACCTCACTGGCGCTTGGTGCGCCGCCGGTCTGGAAGCGCCGCATCGTCCAGCACCTGGCCACGGCACGCGGAGGCCACCATGGACTTTGACGACACCCCCGCCGAGGCCGCCTTTCGCGCCGAAGTGCGCGCCTGGCTTGCAGCCAACGCCGAACCCAAGCGCCACGCACGCGACTTTGTTGGCGACGGCTTGCCACCGCATGAACGCCTGGCTGCAGCCCGCGCCTGGCAGGCCAGAAAGGCCGCAGCGGGCTATGCAGCCGTGACCTGGCCGCGAGAGCTGGGCGGCTTGGGCGGCACCGCGGTGCAGCAACTGATCGTGCGCCAGGAAGAGAGCCGCTTTCGCAGCACGTTCGGCATCTTCGAGATCGGCCTGGGCATGTGCCTGCCCACCTTGATGGCCTATGGCAGCGAGGCGCACAAGGCGCGCCGCATCCGGCCGGGCCTGTACGGCCAGGAGATCTGGTGCCAGATGTTCAGCGAGCCGGCGGCCGGTTCGGACGTGGCCGGCGTGCTGACCCGGGCCTGGCCCGATGGCCCGCACTGGGTGGTCAACGGCCAGAAGGTCTGGACCACCGGCGCGCAGTTCTCCGACTTCGGCCTTCTCCTTGCGCGCACCGACCCCACCGCGCCCAAGCACGCCGGGCTGACGATGTTCTTCGTCGACATGAAGAGCCCCGGCATCGAGGTGCGCCCCATCCGCCAGATGGACGGCGACAGCGAGTTCAACGAGGTCTTCCTGACCGACGTGCGTGTACCCGATGACCAGCGGCTGGGCGCGGTGGGTGCGGGCTGGAAGGTGGCGTTGACGACGCTGATGCACGAACGCCTGTCAGTCGGCGCCGAAATCGGGCTGCTCAACTTCGACGCGCTGTGGTCGGTGGTGCAGGGCGCCGGTGGTCTGGACGAGCCGCTGGCCGTTGAGCACCTGGCCGATGCCTGGGTCGCCGAAGAGGGGCTGCGGCTGCATCACTGCCGCAGCCTCACCGCGTTATCGCGTGGCGGCACCCCGGGGCCCGAGCAGTCCATTGCCAAGCTGGTGAAGGCGACGCTGGCGCAGCGCATGGCCACTTTTGCGCTGCAGCTGCGCGGCGAAGCGGGCCGGGTGGGCGACGACGACCCCACCTCGGACCCGCACGTCGTCGAACGCACCTGGACCCGTGCAGCCGCCATGCGCATCGCCGGCGGCACCGACGAGATCCTGCGCAACATCATTGCCGAGCGCGTGCTCGGCCTGCCCGAGGAAGCCCGGCTGGACAAGGGCATCCCTTTCAACGAGATACCGCGATGAGAGTGTTTCTGACTGCTGACATCGAGGGGGTGGCGGGCATTGCCCACTTGCCTTCCACCGGGCCGGGGCGCTTCGACTACGAGGCCGGCCGCCGTTGGATGACCGCCGAGGTGGTTGCCGCCTGCGAGGCCGCGCAGCGCGCCGGCGCCACCGAGGTGCTGGTGACCGATGGCCATGGCAGCGCGCACAACATCCTGTTCGACCAGTTGCCGGACTTCGCGCGCCTGATCCGGTCGTGGCCACGACCGCTGGTGCAGATGCAGGGCATAGACGATGGCCACTTCGACGCCGTCGTGTTCATCGGTCACCACGCCAGCGCGGTGGCCATGGACGGCGTGCTGGCGCACACCTTCGTGCTGGCCTTCCGGGACGTGCGCGTCAACGGTGTTTCGCAGAGCGAAACCACGCTCAACGCGATGCTCGCCGCGCACTACGGCGTGCCGGCGGTGTTCACGTCAGGCGACGATGCCTACATCGCGCACTGCCGCGAACGCCTGCCGGGCATCGAAACGGTGGTCACGAAGAAGACCAGCGGCTTCACCTCCATCGACAGCCTGAAGCCCGCGGTGGCGCAACGGCTGATCGGCGAAGGCGTGGAACGTGCGCTCAGGCGCCTGTCGGACTTCGCGCCGATGGAATTGCCGCGCAGCTTTGACGTGGAGATCGACTTCTCCGACCGCAGCCAGCCCGAGATGTGGGCCTGGCTGCCTTGGTGCGAGCGGCGCGGCCCGCGCACCATCGGCTGGAAGTTCGCGTCCATGCCCGAGGTGATGCGGCTGATCGGTTTCGCTTCTTTCTACCAGAGCCACGGCGTGCCGCGCTACGGCGAGGGCACACCCTGATGTGGGTCATCGCATCTCTTTAGAAGATTGACACGGTGGCCGCTGACAAAGCCGTCGCCAGGTTCAACGTCGAGCGGTATGCGGACGTCCCGGTCGAACGCGCCGCCGGCAATGCCACGACCAAGTCGGCCCGGTGATGCCTGCCGGTTGTGCGGGCGTGGACCGAATGTCGGCAAGGTGGCAGTCTGCTGACCTTCACCAGGGACTGCTCTCCGGCGGCCAACGACCCATCGGCGACATAGGCTGCCTTGAACTCGGCGCCCCGGAGCTGCCGGTCGCGGATGAACCGAGGCGCGCCACGGGCCGGATCGCCTGCACGTCTGTTCAGGGTCATCTGAAGCGCGCCGTTGAACTTGGCGTGCAGCTTCTCTAAACCGCGCACTATCGCGCTGAGAATCAATGGGTGCGTTCCGGCGAGATCAACGTTGTGCC
>Ga0209985_10002044_pt1 | contig 18831 bp, 16 predicted proteins | sample NOAtaG_FD_187305 | JGI IMG/M metagenome (GOLD analysis project Ga0209985, IMG submission 187305) | Freshwater lake microbial communities from Lake Erie, under a cyanobacterial bloom - NOAA_Erie_Diel6S_1000h metaG (SPAdes) (version 2) | ecosystem: Environmental > Aquatic > Freshwater > Lake ...
GCTCTCGGTGTCGCGGATGTGGCCGGTGCCGTTGCAGCGCGGGCAGGTGATGTGGCTGCCCTCGCTGAGGGCGGGGCGCAGGCGCTGGCGGCTGAGCTCGAGGAGGCCGAACTTGCTGATGGACGACAGCTGCACCCGCGCGCGGTCGTAGCGCAGCGCGTCGCGCAGCCGCTGTTCCACGTCGCGCCGGTTCTTGCTCTCCTCCATGTCGATGAAGTCGACGACGATCAGGCCGCCGAGGTCGCGCAGCCGCATCTGGCGCGCGATCTCGTCGGCGGCCTCGAGGTTGGTGCGGGTGGCGGTCTCCTCGATGTCGCCGCCGCGGGTGGCACGCGCGGAGTTGACGTCCACCGCGACCAGCGCCTCGGTGTGGTCGATGACGATGGCGCCGCCCGAGGGCAGGTTGACCGTGCGGCTGAACGCGGTCTCGATCTGGTGCTCGATCTGGAAGCGGCTGAACAGCGGCGCGTCGTCCCGGTAGCGCTTCACGCGATGCGCGTTGTCGGGCATCACGTGGTTCATGAACTGGTGGGCCTGCTCGTAGATGTCGTCGGTGTCGATCAGGATCTCGCCGATGTCCGCGGTGAAGTAGTCGCGGATGGCGCGGATCACCAGGCTCGACTCCTGGTAGATCAGGAAGGCGCCTTTGCCGGCCTTGCCCGCCGAGTCGATCGCCTCCCACAGCTTGAGCATGTAGTTGAGGTCCCACTGCAGCTCGGCGGCGCTGCGGCCGATGCCCGCGGTGCGGGCGATCAGGCTCATCCCCTTGGGGTACTCGAGCTGCTCGAGGTTGTCCTTCAGCTCCTCGCGCTGCTCGCCCTCGATGCGACGGCTGACGCCGCCGCCGCGCGGGTTGTTGGGCATCAGCACGAGGTAGCGGCCGGCCAGGCTGACGAAGGTGGTCAGCGCCGCGCCCTTGTTGCCGCGCTCCTCCTTCTCGACCTGGACCAGCAGTTCCTGGCCCTCGCGGACCGCGTCCTTGATCGTCGCGTCGCGGGCGCTGACGCCCTCGCGGAAGTACTGCCGCGAGATCTCCTTGAACGGCAGGAAGCCGTGCCGGTCCTCGCCGTAGTCGACGAAGCAGGCCTCCAGGCTCGGCTCGACGCGGGTGACGACGGCCTTGTAGATGTTGCCCTTGCGCTGCTCGCGCCCCTCGATCTCGGTCTCGAAGTCGAGCAGCTTCTGGCCGTCGACGATCGCCAGCCGCCGCTCCTCGGGCTGCGTGGCGTTGATCAGCATCCTCTTCATTCGCACTCCAGTGCGGCGCCGCCAGGGCGGCAGCGCCGGTTGCCCACCGATGCACGAGCAGACGCTGCAGGAACCGTGGCGCGATTGCCCTGGACTGCCGATCCGCGACGGCGTGACACCCGCTGCGCGGGCGCCTCGCCGGGCTCAGGCCGGCAGCGTTGGCGCGTGCGCCGGGGCTTGCGCCGTCCGACCGCACGCCCGGCCCGGCCGCGCGTCGCGCGGGGCGGGTTCGGGTGCGCCCGGGCCGCGGGCCGCGCCGGCGGGGAGCCGGGGCCTGGCGGTGGTGGGCGTGGGCGTCTGGGTCATGGGGTTCGGCCGCTCGGCGCGGGCGACAGACCGGTGCTCGCACCGCTCTGCCGCCGTGTATCGGTTCGGGGCCTCGACGATCGAGGCGGGGTTCCAGCTGCAACTGACTCTGCCGCCGTGGGCCGTGCTCCCGCCGGGTCCATCGGTGACCCCGGCCTGTCGCATCGCCCGCGGCGTTGCATCACCCGGCCCCGGCGCCCACCGGCCGCGCCCATCGCGCGACCCGGGCCGCACCGGCGGCCGTCTCCAGTCTCGCATCCGCAGTGCCCGGCTTAAACTCGGAAGAATCAAGCACTTGCGGTGCAAACGTGGAGCGTCGGATTATAGGCACGGGTGCCGCGCCGGCGCCGACGGGGGTGCGGCGGCTGGTGGTCGACGAGCACTCGGCAGGGCAGCGCCTGGACAACTTCCTGCTGCGCGAGCTCAAGGGCGTGCCCAAGGCGCTCGTCTATCGGGTCATCCGTTCCGGCGAGGTGCGCCTGAACAAGGGCCGCGCCGCGGCCGACACCCGCGTGGCCAGTGGCGACGAAGTGCGTGTGCCGCCGGTGCGGTTGCCGGCGCGTCCCGCACCGGCCGCGGTGCCGGCGCGCGAGTTCCCGCTGCTGTACGAGGACGACCACCTGCTGGCGATCGACAAGCCGGCCGGCGTTGCCGTGCACGGCGGCAGCGGCGTCGCGCACGGCGTGATCGAGCAGCTGCGCCGCGCGCGGCCCGGCGCGCGCTTCCTCGAGCTGGTGCACCGGCTCGACAAGGAGACCTCCGGCGTGCTGCTGCTGGCCAAGCGGCGCAGCGCGCTCACCGCGCTGCAGGAGCAGTTCCGCCAGCGCGGGCCGCACAAGGTCTACGCGGCACTGGTGTTCGGCGACTGGCCCGAGCGGCTGGTGCGAATCGACGAGCCGCTGCTGCGCACGCTGGACGCCTCCGGCGTGCGCCACGTGCGCGTGGTCACGCCCGAGCACGCCGAGGCGCGCCGCTCGATCACGCTGGTGCGGGTGGTGCGGCGCGACGCGCCGGCCGGCACGCCGGTCACGCTGCTGGACGTGACGATCCGCACCGGCCGCACGCACCAGATCCGGGTGCACCTGGCGCACGCCGGGCATCCGGTGGTGGGCGATCCGAAGTACGGCGACTTCGCGCGCAACCGGGCGTTCGAGCGCGCGACACGCTTCGAGCGCATGTTCCTGCACGCGCGCGAGCTGTCCTTCGACCACCCGGCCGGCGGCGCGCGCATCACCCTGGCTGCGCCGCTGCCGGCCGACTGCGCGACACTGCTGGCGGCGGCGCCGAGCCCGCCGCCCCGACCATGAACCCGCCACCGCTGCGCTTCGACCTCATCGCCTTCGACTGGGACGGCACGCTGTTCGACAGCACCGGCCTGATCGTGCAGTGCATCCAGCAGGCCTGTCGCGACTGCGGCGTCGCGGTGCCGGCGCGCGAGCAGGCGGCGTACGTCATCGGCCTGGGCCTGCAGGACGCGCTGCGGCACGCCGCGCCGGAGCTCGACCCGGCGCGGTACCGCGAGCTGGGCATGCGCTACCGCGAGCACTACCTCGAGCGCCAGCACGAACTGGTGCTGTTCGAGGGCACGCTGGAGATGCTGCGCGACCTGCAGGCGCGCCGCCACCGGCTGGCGGTGGCCACGGGCAAGAGCCGGCGCGGCCTCGACGAGGCGCTCGCGCACGTGCAGCTGGCGGGCGTCTTCGACGGCAGCCGCACCGCCGACGAGACCGCGGGCAAGCCCCACCCGCGGATGCTGCACGAGCTGATGCAGGAGTTCGGCGTCGAGCCCGACCGCGTGCTGATGGTGGGCGACACGACACACGACCTGCAGCTCGCGGTCAATGCCGGCGTCGCGCGGGTGGGCGTGTCGTTCGGCGCTCATGACCATGCGGCGTTCGAGCCTTTCGGGCCGCTGTTCGTCGCCCACAGCACGGCCGAGCTGCACCGCTGGCTGCTGGAGCACGCGTGAGCAGCGCGCCCGGCGCCGGGCCGGCTCCGGCCCCCGAGCGCCTGTGCGCCAGCGCCGATCTGGCCGAGCGGGGGCGCGCCCACGTCTGGGACGTGCTGCAGTGGGGCCAGCCGGCCCGCGCCTTCGCGCTGCGCTTCGACGGGCGGGTGGTGGCCTACCTGAACCGCTGCGCCCACGTGCCGGTGGAGATGGACTGGAACCCTGGTGAGTTCCTCGACGCCGACCGGCGCTGGGTGCTGTGCTCGATCCACGGGGCGGCCTACGAGCCGGCCGACGGCCGCTGCGTGGGCGGCCCGTGCGGCAGGGGACGGCTGCAGGCGCTGGCAGTCGAGGAGCGCGACGGCGCGGTCTATTGGTATCCTTCTCCCGACATCCGGCCGCTGGCGTTCGACGAACCCGACGCCGGGGCTGGCGGCGGCAGCGGCGCCGACCCTGCCGACCCCGCCGATCCTCCCCTCTCTCCCGCCCCAACCCGATGAACGACCTGCCTCCCCCGCCTTCGCCGTGGGCCGGTGGCGGCGGCAACCCGCCGCCACCGCCATCGACGCCGCCCTGGCCGACCTCCGGGTCCGCCGCGGCCCCGAGCGCCACGGAGAGCGCACTGGAGCTCGTCGCGCGCGAACTGCTCGCGCAGCAGCGCAGCGACCGGCGCTGGCGCATCTTCTTCCGACTGGCGTGGTTCGGCCTCGCACTGGCGATCTCCTGGGGCCTGTTCGCCCAGCACGGCGGGCCGACCGCGAGCGCGGCGCCGCACACCGCCCTGATCGAGGTGCGCGGCGAGATCGCGCCCGACACCGACGCCAGTGCCGAGCTGCTGGTCGGTGCGCTGAAGCTGGCCTTCGAGGACCCGGGTGCGCAGGCCGTCGTGCTGCGCATCAACTCGCCCGGCGGCAGCCCGGTGCAGGCCGGCATCGTCAACGACGAGATCCGTCGCCTGAAGGCCAAGCACGGCAAGAAGGTGTACGCCGTCGTCGACGAGATCTGCGCCTCCGGCGCCTACTACATCGCAGTGGCCGCCGACGAGATCTACGTCGACAAGGCGAGCATGGTCGGCTCGATCGGGGTGCTCATCGACGGCTTCGGCTTCAGCGGCCTGATGGAGAAGATCGGCGTCGAGCGCAGGCTGCTGACCGCTGGCGCGAACAAGGGCATGCTCGACCCCTTCAGCCCGCAGGACGAGCGCCACCGCGCGCACGCGCAAGCGCTGATCGACCAGGTGCACCGGCAGTTCATCGACGTCGTGCGCAAGGGCCGCGGCGAGCGGCTGAAGGAGACGCCCGACACCTTCTCCGGCCTGTTCTGGAACGGCGAGGAGGCGGTGCGCCTCGGGCTCGCCGACAAGCTGGGCAACGTCGACCTCGTCGCGCGCGAGGTCGTCAAGGCCGAGAAGATCATCGACTACACGCCGCACGAGAACGTCGCCGAGCGGCTGGCCAAGCGCTTCGGGGCCGCGGTCGGGCAGGGTGCGGTGCGCGCGCTGCGCGAGACCGCGCCGCTGCGCTGAGCACCGTGGGCGAGCCGAAGGTGCCCGCGATCGCTGCGTCGGCCGCGGCGTGCGTGCCCGGTGGTCCGCCCCCCGGTGCCCGGCGGCCCGGACGGCCGCGCGCCGCCCCCTCGGCGGTGGCCTGAGCGCGCGCGGGCGGTCGCATGCACGTCCCCCTCGCGGAGCGACTGGCCGTCGCCGCGCAGCACCTGCTGCCGCAGCACCTGCTGACCGCGGCCGCGGGCCGGCTGGCCGGAGCGCGGGGCGGCGCCGCGACGACGGCGGTGATCCGCTGGTTCATCGGCCGCTACGGGGTCGACATGGCCGAGGCGGCCACGCCCGACCCGGCCGCCTACCCGACCTTCAACGAGTTCTTCACCCGCGCGTTGCGTCCCGGAGCGCGACCGCTGGCCGACGCCGAGCTGCTGTGCCCGGTGGACGGCGCGATCAGCCAGTTCGGCGCGATCGACGGCGACCGCATCATCCAGGCCAAGGGCCGCGACTACACCACGGCCGCGCTGCTCGCCGGCGACACCGCGCTCGCGGCGCACTTCCAGGGCGGCCACTTCGCGACGCTCTACCTGAGCCCGCGCGACTATCACCGGGTGCACATGCCCTGCGACGGGCGACTGCTGCGGATGCTCCACGTGCCGGGCGCGCTCTTCTCGGTGAACCCGGCCACTGCGCGCGGCGTCGACGGGCTGTTCGCGCGCAACGAGCGCGTGGTCGCCGTGTTCGACCATCCGCGCCTCGGGCCCTGGGCGCTGGTGCTGGTGGGCGCGACGATCGTCGGCAGCATGGCCACCGTCTGGCATGGCACCGTGAACCCGCCGCGCACGGGTGCACTGCGGCAGTGGGACTACGGCGGGCAAGGGCTGCAGTTGCGCCAGGGCGACGAGATGGGCCGCTTCCAGCTCGGCAGCACCGTGGTGCTGCTGTTCGCGCCCGGCCAGGGCACGCTGCAGTGGAGCCCGCGCTGGGCGCCCGGCGCCCCGGTGCGCATGGGCGAGGCGATGGCGGCCTGGGACCGCCCGCCGCGGGGCGCGCCGGATTGAACCGGCCCCACTGGGCCACCGCGCTGCTGTTCGTCGTTCCCGCGCTGTGGTCGTCCAACTACGTGATCGCGCGGCTGGCCGACGGGGTCGTGCACCCGCATGCGCTCGCCTTCGGCCGCTGGGCGCTGGCGCTCGCGCTGCTGCTGCCCTTCGTCGGGGCTGAACTGTGGCGGTGCCGGGCGGCACTGGCGGCCGAGCGCGGGCAGCTGCTGGTGCTCGGCGCGCTCGGCATGTGGATCTGCGGTGCCTGGGTCTATCTCGGCGGGCGCTCGACCAGCGCCACCAACATCGCGCTCATATACGCGGTGACGCCGGTGGCCATCGCGGTGGCGGGTGTCAAGCTGCTGCACGAGCGCATGAGCGGTGCGCAGCGCGTCGCCGTGGCCGGCGCGCTGGCCGGGGTGCTGTTCATCGTCGCGCGCGGCGAGCCGGGCACGCTGCTGGCGCTGCGGCTGCTGCCCGGGGACGGCTGGATCCTCGCCGCCGCGGCGTCGTGGACGGCTTACTCGGTGCTGCTCAAGCGCTGGCCGTCGGCGCTGTCGCCGGCGGCGCGGCTGGCTGCCACCGCGGCCGGCGGGCTGCTCGTGCTGCTGCCGTTCACGGTGCACGAGGCGCTGGTGCAGCCCGCGCTGCCCTGGACCGGGCGCGCGCTGATGCTCGTCGCGCTGGCCGCCGTCCTGCCCGGCGTGCTGAGCTACGGGGCGTACGCGCTGCTGCAGCGCGAGCTGGGCGCGGCGCGCACCGCGCTGCTGCTGTACCTGGCGCCGGTGTACGGCGGCGCGATGGCCTGGTGGATCCTGGGCGAGCGGCCCGGCTGGTACCACGTGGTCGGCGCGCTGCTGATCCTGCCGAGCATCTGGCTGGCGACGCGACCGGCGCCGCGCTGATCAGATCGCGTCCGCCCGCTCGGGTGCGAGCTGGAGGTCGACTGCGAAGCCTGCCGTGACCACCGGCAGCACGACGCGGCCGCCGTGCGCCCGCGCGACGCGGTCGGCCAGCATCAGCCCGAGCCCGGTGCGCGCCTGCTCGTGCGGTGCGTCGAGCTCCTGCTCGTCCAGTGCCCGCTGCATGGCCTCGCGCCGCGCGGGGTCGACGCCGGGGCCGTCGTCGTCGATGCGCAGCCGGTGCGGGCCCAGGCGCCGCAGACGCACGCGCCGTGCGCCGTGGCGGGTGGCGTTGTCGAGCAGGTTGGCCAGCGCGGCGCTGAGCAGGTCGGCGTCGGCCTCGATCGTGCCGTCCGAGTCGTCGGGATCGACTTCGACCTCGAGTCCGGCCACCGGCAGGCGCTGCACCAGCGCAGCCAGCTCGTGGCGGCCGCGCTGCAGCTCGCCTTCGCTGCGGAACAGGCCGATCAGCGCGTCGACCACGCTGCGCAGGCGAGCGGCCGCGGCGCGCGCGCGCTCCAGGCGCGGTCGCAGCTCGGGCGGGGCCTCGCGCCCGGCCACCGCGAGCTGGGCATCGATGCCGGCCAGCGGCGTGCGCAGCGCGTGCGCCGCATGCGCCGACCAGGCGCGCTCGCGCGCGACCCGCTGCTCCAGCCGCAGCGTCAATGCGCTCAGCGCGCGGTGCATCGGCACCAGCTCCGCGCGCGTGGGCGGCGCCAGCGACGCCGCGTTCTCGGGCTCGCTGGTGGCCAGCCGGGCCGACCACGTCTGCAGCGGCTCGAGCTCGCTGCGCACGGCCCCGCGCAGCGCCAGCAGGCCGAGCAGCGCCACCGCGAAGGTGCCCAGCAGGGCTGCCAGCGTGACCTCGGCGCGCGCCTCGCTGCGCTCGACCAGGGTCTGGGCCACGTACAGCGTGCGGCCCGCGCCAGCCGACGCACCACCGCCTGCCGGGTCGGGGGCGCCGAGCGTGACCCCGAGCACGCGCCACGTGCCGACGACCGCGAAGCCGGCCTGCGGGGTGGCGCGCCACGGCCGGTCCGGAGCGGCCGCCGAGCGCAGCAGCAGCCGGCCGTCGTCGGCCACCAGCTGCCAGGCGAACCCGGGGCCGTCCGCAGGGGCGCCGACGGCGGCCAGCGGCGGTGGCGCGACAGCCGGCGCGTCGGTGACGGCGGGCAGCAGCGCGGCGAGCGCGACGGCGGCCGAACCGAGCGTCTCGTCGAGCAGTTCGTCGACCTCGTGGCGCGCCGCCAGCGTGACCGCCACCGCGATGGCGGTGCTGCCGAGCAGGGACCACAGCAGCAGCGCGCCGCCCAGGCGCGACCGGATCGAGGGCAGCGGCCCGTTCACGGCGCAGGCACCCGGTAGCCGAGCCCGCGCACCGTCTCGATCAGCGCGCGGCCGAGCTTGCGCCGCAGCGCCGACACGTGCACCTCGATCGCGTTGCTCGCCAGCTCGGCCTCGAAGCCGAGGACGAGCTTCTCGAGGTCGGGCTTGCCCACCACGCGCCCGGCGCGCAGCACCAGCGCCTCGAGCACTGCCCACTCGCGCGCGGTCAGCTCCACGGCGCGCCCGCCGACGGTCGCAGCGTGCGCGGCGAGGTCGATCTCCAGATCGCCCCAGCGCAGGCGCGAGGCGCTGCCCGCCGCGGCGCGGCGCGTGACTGCGCGCAGCCGGGCGGCCAACTCCTCCGGGGCGAAGGGCTTGACGAGATAGTCGTCGCCGCCGCTGTCCAGCCCGAGCACGCGCTCGTCGAGCCGGTCGCGCGCGGTGATGATCACGGCTGGCGTGGTGTCGCCGCGGCGTCGCCGGGCGCGCAGCCAGTCCAGGCCCGAGCCGTCGGGCAGGTTCCAGTCCACCACGAGCGCATCGTGCGGCTCGCCGCGCTGCGCCTCCGTCGCGCCGAGGGTGCGGCACCAGTCGACGACGTGGCCTTCGGCGCGCAGCCAGTCGCGCAGGCCCTCGCCGAGGATCTCGTCGTCTTCGAGCAGCAGCAGTCGCATGGGTCGCGCGGGCGTTCCGGTCCGGGCGCTACGGTAGCAGCGCCTGCGCGCCTGGCCACTTCAGGCACCCTTCAGGCCGCCGGCGTCTGATCGGAGGCATGTCCAGTTCCCCGCCCCTTCCTGCCGCTGCCGGCACCGCCGGCAGCCTCGGCATTCGCCGCGGTGGCGTCGCCGCGCTGTGGCGTGCGCTGTCGATCGAAATCGCCCCGGAGGCGCTGATCATCATCGCGGCGCTGTACTGGACACTGGCGGCCAACGGTGCCTTCTTCCGCGCGTCGCTGCAGGCGGCGCCGACGCAGGGCGCTGCGTCGTGGCTGCTGCTGCCGGCGCTGGTGGTGGCGGTGGCGGCGCTGCACGTGCTGCTGCTGGCGGTGTTCGGACTGGGGCGGGTGCTCAAGCCGCTGCTGGTGCTGCTCACGGTCGCGGCCGCGCTGGCCGGCCACTTCATGCAGGCCTACAAGGTCTACCTCGATCCCGACATGCTGCGCAACGTGCTGCACTCGCACTCGGCCGAGGCCGGCGAGCTGCTGTCGGGCACGATGGTGCTGCACCTGCTGTTGTACGCGGCGCTCCCGGTGGCATTGCTGCTGCCGCTGCGGCTGAAGGCGCGCCGCTGGCCGCGTGCTCTGCTCGGGCGCAGCCTGCTCGCGCTGGGCGCGCTGCTCGCTTTCGTGGCTGCGCTGCTGTCGGTGTTCCAGCCGCTGTCGTCGCTGATGCGCAACCACAAGGAAGTGCGCTACCTGATCACGCCGGCCAACATCGTCTATTCGACCACGCGCGTGGTGTCGGCCGATGTCAAGGGCACGGCCGCGCCGCGCGAGGCGATCGGGCTCGACGCCCGGGCCGGCCCGTCGTGGGCCGCGCGGCAGCGGCCGCGCGTGCTGGTGCTGGTGGTCGGCGAGACCGCCCGTGCCGCGAACTGGGGCCTGAGCGGCTACGCCCGGCAGACCACCCCGCAGCTGGCCGCGCTGCCGGTGGTGAACTTCGCCGAGGTCGCCAGCTGCGGCACCAACACCGAGGTCTCGGTGCCGTGCATGTTCGCGCCGCGCGGCCGGCGCGACTACGACGAGTCGCGCATCCGCGGCCAGGAGTCGCTGCTGCACGTGCTGGCGCGCGCCGGTGTGGCCGTGCACTGGCGCGACAACCAGAGCGGCTGCAAGGGCGTCTGCGACGGGCTCCCGGGCGATCGTGCGCTGGATGCGGCGGGTGCCGCCTCGGGCCTGTGCCGCGACGGGCAGTGCTTCGACGAGGCGCTGCTGCACGACATCGACGAGCGCCTGGATGCCGCCCGCGGCACCCAGCTGTGGGTGCTGCACCAGCTGGGCAACCACGGCCCCGCCTACGCCCGGCGCCATCCGCCGGCCTTCGCCCGCTTCACGCCCGAGTGCCGCAGCGACGATCTCGGCCAGTGCAGCCGCGAGCAGGTCGTCAACTCGTACGACAACGCGCTGCTGTACACCGACCACCTGCTGGCGACGCTGCAGCGGCGGCTGGCGGCGCGCGCCGGGCGCGTCGACGCCGCCTTCCTCTATGTCTCCGACCATGGCGAGTCGCTGGGCGAGAGCGGGCTGTTCCTGCACGGCATGCCGTACCCGATCGCGCCCGCCGAGCAGAAACGGGTGCCGATGGTGATGTGGCTCGGAGACGGCTTTGCCGCAAGCACGCGGGTCGACCCGGCCTGCCTGCGCGAGCGCGCCCGCCGCCCCGCCAGCCACGACCACCTGTTCCACACCGTGCTCGGCCTGCTCGACGTGCGCAGCTCGCTGTACGAGCCCGACTGGGACCTCGCTGCAGGATGTCGCGCCGGGATGTGATCGCGCTGGCCGGGGCGGCGCTGCTGCTCGCGGCCTGGGAACTGCTCGGCTGGGATCTCGCCGTCAGCGGCTGGTTCGCCGACGCCCGCGGCTTTGCCTGGCGCGACCAGCCGCTGGCGCGCGACGTGCTGCACGGCGGCGGCCGCTGGGCTTCGGCGGCCGTGCTGCTGCTGCTGATCGTGGACGCGGTGCGGCCCCTGGTCGACGGGCCGTCGCAGCGGCGGCGCTGGCTCGGCATCGGGCTGGTGCTGCTGCCGCTGGCGGTGGTGCCCTCGCTCAAGCGCGTCAGCAGCACCAGCTGCCCCTGGGACCTGGCGCAGTTCGGCGGCACGCTGCCGTACGTGCCGCACTGGCTGCCGGGCGTCACCGACGGCGGCAGCGGCCACTGCTTCCCCTCCGGCCATGCCGTGGCCGCGTTCGCGCTGTGGGGCGTGGTGTTCGCCTGGCGCGACGCCCGACCCGGCCTCGCGCGCGCCTGGTTCATCGGCGTTGCCGTGGTCGGGCTGCTTTTCGGTTGGGCGCAGCTGGTGCGCGGGGCTCACTTCGTGAGCCACACCCTGTGGTCGGCGTGGCTGTGCGCCGCGCTGGCCGCTGCCGGCGCCGGGCTCGCGGCCGCCGCGGCCCGGGCTGCGCGGCGGCCGGAGCCTGCAGCCGGCGCGGCCGCCGGGAGTGAGATCATTACCGCTCCTGCACCGTCGGCATCCCAGCCATGAAGCCGTCCCACGTCAGCGAAGCGGCCGTTGCCCCCGCCAGCGCCTTCAAGAGCCGCGGCGGGCTGGCGCGCATCGCCGCCGCCGCGCGCTATTCGTGGGCCGGTCTCACGGCGGCGGTGCGGCACGAGGCCGCCTTCCGCCAGGAGCTCGCGCTCGGCGTGCCGATGGTGCTGCTCGCCTGGTTCCTCGCCCCCACGCCACTGCAGGCGCTGGCGCTGGTCGCCGTGGTGGTGCTGGTGTGGATCGTCGAGCTGCTGAACTCGGCCGTCGAGGCGCTGGCCGACGCGATCGACCCCGGCTACCACCCGCTGCTCGGCCGCGCCAAGGACCTGGGCAGCGCGGCGGTGATGCTGAGCCTGCTGCTGGCCGCCGCCACCTGGATCGTGGTCGTCGGCGCGCGGTTCTTCGGCTGAGCCCGCCGACCGCGCCGACCGGCCACGCCAGCTAGGGCGCCTCGGAGGCGTCGAAGTCGAGCTCGACGCGCGCGCCGTTCGGGTCGTGGCTGAACAGCTGCCAGGTGCCGGCGCCGGGCTGGCGGCGCAGGTCGTAGCGCACGCCCCGGGCGTCGAAGCGCGCGCGCACGGCCTGCAGGTCGCGCGCGCTGAAGGCCATGTGGTCGATGACGCCGGTGCGGGTGGCCGGCAGCGGCCGGTCCCAGTAGATGTGCAGCAGGGCCTGGCCGTCGGCGATGCGGCCCGGCGCGTACAGCCACGCGCCAGGGAATCCGAGGTCGGGCCGCGGCCCCTCGACCAGCCCGAGCAGGCCGCAGTAGTAGTCGAGCGTGCGGACCCGGTCTTCCGCGGTGATGGTGAAGTGGTTCATCGCCACGATCATGGACGGCTCCGCTCGCGCGCCTTCGCTGCGCGCTGCCGCATTGTGGCGCGACAATCCGGCGTCGTCCTGCCCGGCGCACCGCGCACGCCCGATGCGCCGGTCGCCCCCTCGCCATGCCTGCCGCGCTCAATCCCTTCGGCCTGATCGGCCTGGCCGTGATGGGCCAGAACCTGGTGCTCAACGTCGAGAGCCGAGGCTTCGCGGTCAGCGTCTGGAACCGGTCGCCCGAGGTCACCGAGGCCTTCGTCACGGCCCACCCCGGCAAGCGCCTGCTCGGCTGCCGCACGCTGGCCGACTTCGTGGCGAGCCTCGAGCGGCCGCGCCGCGTGATGCTGATGGTCAAGGCGGGCCCGGCGGTGGATGCGGTGCTCGAGCGGCTGCTGCCGCTGCTCGAGCGCGACGACATCGTCGTCGACGGCGGCAACAGCCACTGGGCCGACACCGAGCGGCGCGACGCCTGGCTGGCGTCGAAGGGCCTTCGTTTCATCGGTGCCGGGGTCAGCGGCGGCGAGGAGGGCGCGCGCAAGGGACCGGCGATCATGCCCGGCGGGCCGGCCAGCACCTGGCAGGCGATGCAGCCGGTGTTCGAGGCGATCGCGGCCCGCGTGGATGGCGAGCCCTGCGTGCGCCACATCGGCCCGGGAGGCGCCGGCCACTTCGTGAAGATGGTGCACAACGGCATCGAGTACGGCGACATGCAGCTGATCTGCGAGGCCTTCGCGCTGATGCAGGCTGCCGGCATGTCCGCCGGCGACATGGCAGGCGTGTTCGAGCGCTGGAACGGCGGCGAGCTGCAGAGCTACCTGGTCGAGATCACGGCGCGGATCCTCGCTCAGCGCGACCCCGACACCGGCGCGCCGATCGTCGACGTGATCCAGGATCGCGCCGGCCAGAAGGGCACCGGGCAGTGGACGCTCGCCGCCGCCGCCGACAGCGCGGTGGTGGTCAGCACGATCAACGCCGCCGTCGAGGCGCGCGTGCTGTCGTCGATGAAGGCCGCGCGCGTGGCGGCGAGCGCGCGCCTGCTCGGGCCGGGCGGCCGGGTCGACCTCGAGCCGTCGCACCTGGTGCCGATGCTCCACGAGGCGCTCTATGCCAGCAAGATCGTCAGCTACGCGCAGGGCCTGGACCTGATGCGCACCGTGAGCGAGAAGAAGGGCTGGGCGCTCGACCTCGGCGGCATCGCGTCGATCTGGCGCGGCGGCTGCATCATCCGCGCGCGCTTCCTGAACCGCATCACCGAGGCCTTCCGAGCCGACCCCGCGCTGCCCAACCTGATGCGTGCGCCGTTCTTCGAGGGCGTGCTCAACCGCGCGCAGGGCCACTGGCGCGAGGCGGTGGCGCTGGCCGTGCGGGCCGGCGTGGCGGTTCCGGCGACGAGCGCCTCGCTTGCCTACTACGACGGCTACCGCAGCGCGCGCCTGCCGGCCAACCTGCTGCAGGCGCAGCGCGACTTCTTCGGCGCCCACACCTACGAGCGTGTCGACCGCCCGGCCGGCCAGTGGTTCCACACCGAGTGGCCGGAGGTCATCGGCTGAGCCCTGAAGCGGCGGGCGCCGCCGCCGGCGCGCGCGCTCAGGCCGCGACCTGGAAGGCGGCCCGCAGCAGCGCCTGCAATTGCCCGGCCGGCATCGGGCGCCCAAGCAGGAAACCCTGTGCCTGGTCGCAGCCCATCGCGCGCAGCGTCTCGAGCTGGTCGCTGGTCTCGACGCCCTCGGCCACGACGCCCAGACCTAGGCTGTGGGCCATCGCGATCACCGCCTGGGTGATCGCCACGTCGTCGCGGTCGCCAGGCAGTCCGTGGATGAAGCTGCGATCGATCTTGACCTGCCGCGCCCGGAACCGCTTGAGGTAGGACAGTGAGGAGTAGCCGGTGCCGAAGTCGTCGATCGCGATGCCGATCCCCATGCGGCCCAGTCGCTCGAGCACCTCGGCTGCGCGGTCGGGCTCGGCCATCAGCGCGCTCTCGGTCAGCTCGAACTCGAGCTCGCTCGGCGACACATCGTAGCGGGTCAGCGCGTCCTCGATGTCGGCCACCAGCGTGTCGCTCGCGAACTGGCGTGCCGACAGGTTGACCGCGACCGGCACCGGCGTGAAGCCGGCGTCGCGCCAGCTCCGGATCTGCCGGCATGCAGCCTGCACGACCCAGCGGCCGATCGGCACGATCAGCCCGCGCTCCTCGGCCAGCGGGATGAAGTCCCCCGGGCTCACCGCGCCGCGCAGCGGGTGGTTCCAGCGCAGCAGCGCCTCGACGCTGCACAGCCGTCCGCTGGCGAGGTCGATCTTGGGCTGGAAGTGCAGCAGCAGTTCCTCCCGCGCCAGCGCGAGCCGCAGCTGGCTCTCCAGCTCGAAGGCCCGCGAGGCCTCCTCCGCGAGCTGCGACGTGTAGATCTGGACGTTGTTCTTGCCGCGCGACTTGGCCTGGTACATCGCGGCGTCGGCGTTCCGCAGCAGCGTGGCCGCGTCGTCGCCGTCGGCGGGATGGCAGGAGATGCCGATGCTGCCGCTGAGCTGCACCAGCGCGGGTCCCAGAGTCAGCGGCTCGGAGAGTGCCGCCAGCATCTTGTTGCCGATCACGCCGAGGTCGGCGACGCCGGCCGTGCCCTCGAGCAGCACGACGAACTCGTCGCCACCGAGCCTTGCCACGAGATCCGTGGTGCGCAGCACCCCGCGCAGCCGCCCCGCCATCTCCCGCAGCAGCTGGTCGCCGGCCGCGTGCCCGAGCGTGTCGTTGATCGACTTGAAGCGGTCGAGATCGATGAAGCACACCGCGAACGGCAGGCCGTGGCGCCGGGTGCGCGCGATCGCCCGCTCGATCTCGGCGAGGAACATGTTCCGGTTGGGCAGTCCGGTCAGGCTGTCGATGCGCGCCAGCTCCTGCACCTTCAGCTCGGCAAGCGCGGTGGTCGTGATGTCGCGGCTGACGCCGCGGTAGCCCTGGAAGCTGCCGTCCTCGCCGAACACCGGCTCGCCGCTGACGCGGATCCAGCGCGTCTGCCCGTCGCTGCGCTTCATCCGGAAGTCGAAGTCGCGGAAGGGGAGGCGCGCCGTGATGCGGGCCTCGTACCGGGCAAGCGCCTCCGGCTCCGCTTCGAAGCTGCCTCCGCCGAGCGACCGCCGCCGACCGATGATTTCCTCGGGCCGGATGCCGGCGGCACCGACGATGCCCTCCGACACGTAGGTGAAGCGCAGCGTGTGGTCCTGCTCCCAGATCCAGTCGGCCGAGAGCGACAGCAGGCTGCCGAGCCGCCCCTCGCTGCGGCGCAGCGCTTCGGTGCGTTCGCGCACGTGCTGCTCCAGCGAGTCGCGGTCGGCGCGCAGCTCCCCGTACAGGCCCGCCATCTCCTGCGACGCGACCTCCTGCGAATGCTCGAGCAGCCGCCGCTCCTGGTCGTGCTCGGCGTAGGCGCGGCCCACGCGCGCCAGCAGCTCGGCCCACGCAGGCGAGGGCGCCGACCCGGCGTCGAGCCCGAGGCGGCGCAGTTGCCGGTCCAGCAGCGGATGGATCGGGTCGCTCATCGGCGGCGCCTCGCGGCTCTCAGGCCTCGCTCAGCATCGTGACGGTCATCGTCTGGTTGTGGAGCTCGCTGGCGCCGCCGCGCAACGTCGGGGCGATCTCGCCATAGCTGTAGAAGCCGACGTGCGCAGCGCCCGCGGGCGCGCTGTCGAGCACGGTCTCGACCTCCTCGTCGGCACGCTGCCCGAGCACGAGGCGGCGGCCGACGCACGACACCGAGATCACCAGCGTCGGCGCGTCGGGCGCCAGTGCCGCCGCGGCCTCGCGCGCGGCCTCGCCGGCGCTGTCGATCAGCTTGTCGGTGTTGGCTCGCATCAGCTGGGCGAGGCCGCCCTCGGGCAGGTCGCCGGCGAAGGTCATCGAGTGCTGCTGCTCGTCGACGGCCAGGATCGTCCGCACCAGCGGCTCGATGTCGGCTTCGTCGCGGCGCACCGCCAGCGGGAAAAGCAGCGCAGCGCCGGGAAGCTCGCGCGCCCGCTCGCCGAGGTAGGCCTTGTACAGGTCGAGCGCCGGCCTGCCGTCGAGCTCGTACAGCACGTTGCCCGCGCAGCGCGTGATGCGGCGCTGGGGCCCGAACGGGCTCCAGCCGGCGTCGCAGCCGTGGCCGATCCGCAGCCGGTCGCCGTACAGGCCGACCGCGCAGATGTGACCGGGGCGGGGTGCGCCGTCGGCCATCACCCATGTGCGGCGGAAGTCGGCGCCGTCCCCGGCCAGGCCGCCGGTGATCGACGTCCCGGGAGGCAGCACCGAGGCCAGGCCGGCCACCAGCGGCGTGCCGTTCACGGCCAGGCCGTCGGACAGCAGGAACACGGCGCGCAGCCGGAGTCCGCCCTCCGGCGCCACCAGCCCGGCGCCGAGCCGGACACCGGCGGCGAACGAGTCGGCGGCCCCGGCCACGGGAGTGGACATGCAGCGGACGCCGGTGTGCCCGAAGCGGGCGACCGCGACGCTGATGCTCGCATCGTGCACCTGGTCGCCGGCGATCTCGCCCGAGGTCGAGCAGCCCAGGACGACCGAGCGGGGGAAGGCCGCCGCGAGGTCGCGCAACGGCGCCGGATCGTCGAGCAGCCCTGGCGCGGCGAAGGCCAGCACCAGCGTGGAGGGGCCATCCTCCTCGAGCGGCAGGCCTTCGTTCCAGCCGCGGCCTTGCAGGTGGTGGCGTGTGTGCACGCGCATGTGGATTCCTCCCCGGAGTCCGGACCAGACCGTGGCTTCGGCGGCCGGGTCCGCGACTTGAGGGCGGATGGCCGCCGACGCGCGGCGGGCCGTGAACTCGTGCGGGCGCCGGGCGCCGGGCGCTGGGCCTCAGGCCAGCAGCACCAGCGCGCCCAGCGTGCCGCGCGACTCCAGGCGTCGGTGCGCCTCGGCAGCGCCCTCGAGGGTGTGACGCTCGATCGGCGGCAGCGTGATCGTGCCGTCGGACAGCGCCGCCCAGAGGGCTTCGGCGCGCTCGGCCAGCGCGCCGGGCGGCGCGGTGAAGGCCATCACCACCGGCCGCGAGAACGTGGCCGCCTTGTGCACGAGCAGGTTCGGGTCCACGGCGCGCGGGGCGCCGGTGGCGTTGCCCAGGCTGACCCAGTGGCCGCAGGGGGCGAGGGCGGCGAAGTTCTCGTCGAAGGCGGCATCGCCCAGACCATCGACGATCAGGTCGGCGCCGCCGAAGCTGCGCTGGACCTCCTCGGCGAATCGGTAGTCGCGCGTGACGATCGGGTGCGCGCAGCCGTGCTGGCGCGCCAGCCGGGCCTTCTCCTCGCTCGACACGGTGCCGATCACGGTGGCGCCCAGCCGGCGCGCCCAGCTGCACACCAGCAGGCCGACGCCGCCGGCCGCGGCGTGCACCAGCACGCGCCGCGGCGGGCCGCGCCGCGGCAGCTCGAGACGGCCGAGGTCGTGCACGATCATCTGCGCCGTCAGGCCCTTGAGCAGCAGCGCCGCCGCGGCGTCGAACTCCACGGCCGGCGGCAGCCGGACCACGTGCGCCGCAGCCAGCGTGCGCACCGAGCAGTAGCTGCCCGGCTCGGGGCACAGGTAGGCGACGCGGTCACCCGGCATCAGCCCGGTGACGCCTTCGCCGACGTCGAGCACCGTGCCCGCGGCCTCCATCCCCGGCGAGGCGTTCTCGGCCAGCATCCCGGGGATCCAGCCGCGGCGCAGATAGACGTCGATGAAGTTCACGCCCACCGCGCGCTGGCGGATCCGCACCTGGCCCGCGCCGGGCGCCGGCGCCGTGTCGTCGATGGCCGCGAGCGCTTCGGGCCCGCCGTAGCGCGGCACGACGATGCGGCGCGTGGCCACCGGCAGCGCGCGCGGCAGCGGCGCTGCGCTGGCCGCACCGGGGGCGCGCAGGTCGCCGCCAAGCGCCAGGTGCCGGCGCAGGTTCTCGAAGCCGGCCTCGTAGACGCCGCCGGCCACCATCTGCCGCAGCTCGCGCTCCATGCCGGGCGGCGTGGCGAAGGTGCTCTCCCAGTGCCAGAAGGTGCGGTTGCCGTCGGTCACCGGCTTCAGCGTCACGGTGGCCACGTAGCGCTCGAGCGGCACGGTCGCCTCGACGATGCAGTAGGTGCTGCGGTGCTCGCGGTCGTCCAGCGTCAGCAGCTGCTCGCGGATGCGGTGGCCGTCCTTCAGCGTGAAGCTGCGCACGCAGCCCACCTGGTCGCTGCGCTCGCCGGCCTCGATGCGGCTGGCGTCGACGACCGCGTGCCACTGGTCGTGGCTGTTGAAGTCGCGGATCACGGCCCAGACGCGCTCGAGCGGCGCGTCGATCACCGTGGAGCGGACGACCCGCTGGAGCATGGCTCAGCGGCGTCCGAAGTGCCGCTTCAGGCCGTCGAAGCCGCCCTGGAACACGCCCTGCCCGATGGTGTCGGTGAGCTCGCGCTCGCGACCCTCGGCGCAGTCGAACTCGGCGCTCCACTCGGCGAAGGTGCGGCCGCCGTCGGTGACCGGCGTGAGCTTCAGCGTCGCCACGTAGTTGGCCACGCCCATCGGGCTCTCGAGGATCTCGTAGG